>Ga0065711_1026823_pt1 | contig 58940 bp, 31 predicted proteins | sample Hoacrofraction12_FD_59098 | JGI IMG/M metagenome (GOLD analysis project Ga0065711, IMG submission 59098) | Hoatzin crop microbial communities from Cojedes, Venezuela - Epithelial fraction 12 v2 (version 2) | ecosystem: Host-associated > Birds > Digestive system > Esophagus > Crop | place... | reverse complement strand
ACACCCATCTCCCTCTCCACAGAGCTGCTCTCCAGCAGGTCCGCCCCAAGCCTGTACTGGTGCATGGGGTTGTTCCTCCCCAGGTGCAGGACCCTGCACTTGACCTTGTTGAATTTCATCAGGTTCCTCTCTGCCCAGCTCTCCAGCCTGTCCAGGTCTCGCTGAATGGCAGCACAGCCTGCCGGTGTATCCACCACTCCTCCCAGCTCTGTGCTGTCAGCAAGCTTGCTGAGGGTACCCTCTGTCCCTTTGTCCAGGTCATTGATGAACAAGCTGAAGAAGACTGGGCCAAGTACTGACCCCTGACGGACACCACTAGTTACAGGCCTCCAACTAGACTCAGCGCCGCTGATGACAACCACTACTGCCACAGGGCTGCTTGCCTACAGCCACCCCAAAGCCTACTTCGTAAATACCTTGCCCGCAGCATTGCCACTGCACCGGGCCAAGCACAGTGTTCACTCGCAGGGAACAATCTTAAGCAGTTTCCTAAGGTGAATGGTTGTAACAGGAGAAATAGTGAATGCTCAAGCATGTAATGCCTGATGTTCCAGAACTGGAGACAGGTATTATTAACTGGTCTTCCTTTGGCTTGATTTATTGCAAAGCTTCCGTTTATAGAAAGACCTAACACTGTTTCATGACATGCACTTTCAAATCAAGCTCCTCTTGTGCCAGTATCACGTGCTGTATCACCTACTGGCTTATGCTGAAGGCCCTGATGCTCCGAGCTGCTCAGAAGTACAAGCTCCCACCACAAGGCATGGGTTGCTTAGCCCAAGACAGAATTAGAAACAAGACACAGAATATTATTGACAATAGTGTTAGTAACAGCCCCAAATTCTGTAAAGTAATACTATTCTAAACTGCAATATTGAGGGTAATAGCATTTTGTTTTTAATGAGATATTCTTTGGTATTTTAAGATAACAGCTCAAGAACAGGTGACAAGTTTTCTTATAATCACAGTGACAAGTACTGTACCAATTTCTCCCTTTGATCTGTATTTTGTATAAAACTGCCAAAAGAAAAAGTATATCTATTAAAAATATCGGTAGTTACACAAACTACAGTCATGCTGACAGAAGACAACCACCAAAGCAACTCTGCTCTGGAGCAGCTGAAATCATAATTTTCCCCCTTGACAAGAGACTGAATTGTACATATACAATTGTCTCTACTGCTAAGGCATTTCTCTAGGATACAACGGGATCGGGAAGTACTGATAAATGGATAAAACTTGTAAAATAATATTTATATTACCTAATGACTTATTTCAAATACCCTTGCAGCTACATTTTACTGTGACATTTTACAGCATAGTTCATATGAGAATAATCTGTAAGAGCACTTGCACTAATACTCTCTACTTGTATATATAGAAGAAAATTCCAGCTTCACCATAATGATTTCAGAGTCAAAAATCTCGTCAATTGCAGGTCTGCTTTACTGGTTATCTGGATAAATATGCAGTTATCTATGAATGGCTCATGAATGCAGATAATAGTAAGTTAACAGAAGAATGTAAACATTAAACATGATATACAGTTTAATTACTACCATTTTTTTTTCCATTTGGTATCTTGGAGAGTAGACTTACCCGACTCAAATACTCTATATATCCGCTTAACATCTAAGGACAAGTTCAAGAAGATCCTTGAATACTGTTTAAATACATAAGGGTCTTAATACCTCCATATAAAATATACACTTGTTGTAAGGAAACAACAGTCCTACACGTTATAATGAGCCCTATTTCTTTAAAGACTAACCTGTTAAACCTCAGAAGGCAATGAATGAAATACTCTTTTTAGTAATCTTTTTTGATACTTTCCTGAACAAGAAGTCATGCAAGAAGTACACAGATGTAGCTCAGTTCCTATAATCAGTCCAAATGTGAGTGGCTGTAAACCCAAGTTTATGTTATGCACAAACATGTTTTAGACCTATGCACTGGGAACAGTGAAGTGCTTGACATCTGGAGTTAGACAGTGGTGAACTGCAGCACGCACATATACTCATCTGAATAAACATCTATTTTCAGAATCACCAAGGTTCAAACACCCCCAGCTTCCCGCTAATTTAAAATCATCACTCCTTTGAAATATTAGGACAAAGCCCAACAGGCATGTTACTCCCCAAAACTCAGTTTTGGAAGTATTATATTTCCATATTATCCTCTCTCCCCACACTTTTTTTTAAAAAAAAAAAAAACAACGCACTAACTTATCTTATTATCCTGATATCTGACCCACCTACATCTCCAAAAGACCTGTATCTCCAGATGGGCAAGTATGGAGATGGATGGCCTCTAAAGAGTGGAGGAAATAAAACAACCCTCAAAGGTCTGCAGAAAGCATTGCTAATTCAAGAGGTACCGCTCTCCCCCTGGGGCTGCATGAGTCGGTCAGCATGCCAGCACGGTGCTGCGGGCGCCCTGCAGACAGAGGTGCTGGGTTCAGGAAAAGTCTCAGAGGTCCTAAGGGCTGTGGTCATTAAAACTGCGGCACCTTTTGAAGAAATCGAGTTATTAACCTCCATGACCCCAGACAAATTTAAACCTAACTGCAGATTTCTCTGAGGAATCAAGGCACGTGTTTGTAAATTGCTTGGATATTCAGCGTGATGAAAGATGTTACATAAATGACAGTTATTAATATAATAGTGGCAAATGGGTCAGGGGGAGATTTCAGTACTGATATAGGCTGTTGTCTCTATCCAACACCAAATATTGATCGAGGTTTGGATACTGATGTCTTACAAGGATAAATATGATATTCACCTTTTTAAAACTGCACATCCAACTGGAATTATAAGTTGTTTCTCTGGTTTGAAGAAAATCTTGGAACAAACTCCTTTAAGAAAGTTCAAATCAAAAGGGTACTAATTCTTTATATTAGGTACAGTCTGGGATTAAAGATTTGAGTTCAGACTGTAATACTGTCATCTACTGACTTCCTGCCAAAGAAATCCCCCAGCAACATTTGTAAAGCCAATTTGCCCAAAGCAAAGAGAAAAAGGCACCTGAGAATGCATGGTATTCCCATTGCTCAGGAAGATATAAACTGACATTTTCTGAAAGAAAACAAATGGATAAAAGCCACTTGAAACACACATCATGAATGAAGTTTCCCACTACATCTCAACTAGAGATCTTGTGTCCCTACAGAGCATCCCACTGTCATACATGGAGATGTAGATGGACAAGCTCACCATCTGAATTCACCAATCTTAAAGATCATAGCTGTTACACCCTGATGTTGCTAGCTTCATTACAACTCTTACTTGGCCAAGTCCAACAACTATATATCAACTTATACACATGAACATATGCATCCACAGACACCAGCTTCCCTGCAATTCAAAACACCCAGCAATCATTTACAGATCACAAACAGGCATCACTTCCACACCCCCCACCCCCAGCTACTCCAGAGGCAGCCCTCTTCCAAAATAGAACGTAACAACCAAGCAACGGCACCACTTCACAACAAGAAATGAAGTGGAATTGCTCCCAGATTTGAAGTCAAAGAAGACATCAAAAGTAAACAGTATGTAATTACCCAAATGGCAATTTGCCAGAACACAACACAAATTGCCTGAGCCAGTGGCTCCCAATTCAGAGGTGGAGGCCTTGACAGTTGGGATCACAAGCCTAACCAAAATTAAATCAGAGAAGATGGGCTCACAAACAGAAGTGTGACTCCTGGACCCAGAAGCAGGGTCAACAGGGGGAAACTCTGGAACCTGTTTTAATATAAAAGTCCGGCTCTTTATGGATTCAAAGCATTTCACATAGCCTGTGAGAAATAAAGCAGTAACTGGTTATACAAACAGAGAGTGCATCTTTGTTCACACTTCTCATGGAATGGTTATCCAAAAATACCAGAGACCAGTTTGGTCACAACTGACTTTTTTGGGGTGTGGGGCAAGGTGTCAAAATCAAAGATCATACAAGCAATCCTCACTCACCAAATTTTAAAAATCCTTTCCCAGAAGATTATGGTACTGTTCATGTAAAAATGGAATCCCAGGAGAGTGTACTACTCCTAATGCTATTAACCCCTTCAATAGATTCCCCCATGTTAGAAACAGAAAAAACCCACAAAACACTAGCACACCTGTGCCCGAATCTGGGGTGATTGAGAGGGACATTTGAGAAGAGCACATACTTAGCACCCGTCCTGTCACAGGATCATGGCAAGGTGTGTTTTTCTGCTTACTGTGTTTCTAGCACACCATGCAAGAAAGAAAGAAGCACTTCAGACAGATGTTTCAGGCCAGCTTAATGAAGTTCATAGGTCAAAATCAAACCCCTATGCTCCCAAAAGTCATTAAAGATCCGAAACAGCAGTTCCAAACTTTTGTGACTACACTCAAGCGTGAAAGCAGCATATCAGGGTATCAGGAAACCTAAGGAAACCAGTTTTACAGAAAATTTCAGTAAGGCTTCAGTAACTTTTTGGTGTATCCAGGCCAAATATAGAACAAACCCAAGTCAATTTCTGGTTTTTGGTGGAAATTATGCAAAATGTAGTGGTTTCAGCTGAGTTTCGTTCTGGGGTTTGGGTTTTATTCAAAGTCTGAACTCTAAGGGAAACTAAAGGGACATGAAACCATGCAACACAAAACAGAAGTATGTTTTGCATGAACACTGAAAAGGAATCGGTTTTATGAGGTGGGGAGAAGGGCAAAAGCCCCGACCAGCAAACATACCTGGGGCTTAAAATTCATCATAACTCTGATCTTCACTACTGCTGTCTCTGAGGAGTCATTCCTCATACTTCACCTGACTCAGAAATTTGAGGTCAAGAGAAAATACTTTTTATCCATGAAACCTTCCAGATTTTTACTTGGAAGGATTTTGCCCCATATCATCCATTCATATTTTCAGTCAGCTGCTAATATTAAAAGAACAGCATTTTATTTATTCAGGTTTAAACCTATAAACACACCGTCACATGTACCCTTCTTCTGAGATGTACACAGTATCATCATCCTTGACTATACACAAAAACAATGCATCATAAACCTATAATAACAACTTCATTTGGTTTGCGGAATGGGTTTTTGTCTGGTTAAATGTCTAAATTACTCCCATTTATAGGTTATCTGCATATGGACTGAGAGCTGAACCCATCTGAGAATTAGCTTTTAACAGCTGACCTGGTGCCTCAGCAAGTGTTTTGCACAGTCTTCTGGGAAAAAGCATGTTCATGAGCAAGCCTGGAATCACAAACCTTACACCAGAAGAGGCCAAGTGTGTTAATACTTTTCACACAGCAAGTTCAACTGCCCTACTGCTACAACACAGCTCAGTGGCCAAGTGACAGAATAGCATTAAATATTATTTGCAGAGAGAGCCATCTGCCTGCCATCACATAGGAGGGTAAAATCACCTACTAGTAAGCAAGAAAAGAAAGAGACAAAAGAGTTTAAAATAAGATACATAAAGGGAGAGAAGAGAGGAAAGCCAGCAACACCAGCAAAAATTAATTATCTAGAGCTGCATCTCCAGTTACTATTGGATCTATTACTATCTTATCCCAAATAATTATAGGGTTTCCCCACTACCCTCACGCTAACTGCTACTGCATTCTTATAAATTGATATGTTACATAAAACACTGTGTATTGTTAATGTCCCTGTAGTATCTGAGTAATTATATGCATTCTAGTTCTGTATTTTCATATCATCGAGGAATGATGGCTTCAATTCACCACCTCTGTGCTGATGACTCCCACAACTCATTCCCAACCAATCTTGCTATCTAAACATGCATTTCAGCCAGTTTTGCTTCATCTTACAACTGTTAAAACCTTTTTCCGTCTGTTACTGAAGACTCAACAGCAGTTAGTTCAGACATACTGATGGGACAGCACTTTTTTTTTTCCTTCCACTTGCCTTTAAAAAGAGACAGACTATAAAATATCCAGTGCAATTACTGGCTATCTACAGTTAAAGTCTAAGGCATTAGAAGAGACCATAGAGTGCATCTAGGCTCAGTATGTAAACTCCTCAATAAGCACTTTAGAAAAATCATTATGGTTTTTAACAGAAAAAACAATGAAACACCACTCCTTCCACCTGGCTGGTAATACTACCTACCAACAACTTCAGTTCATTGTAGACCAACACCAAATTTATCATCCTACCTAGTAATGGTTATCAAATGGTATATAACAGCTTTAAGAGACCAACAGTAAATCAAGTGAAGAAAAACAGCAATAAACTTAAGTACCTGCATGGGTCCTGCAACACTCTTCTCTGCTGCCATTTGCATTCGCCTCCCTCCTTTCAGAGCACACACCCACTAAAAGAGCACACCTGCCACGGAGCCAGATTTTATTGACCTCCTCAGCTGCGGTGTTGGTATTTAGCTAAATCAGTAATTTGTAACTGCAGTCCTTACTGCTCTGATTTTCTCCAGGCTTGCAGAGGTAGCCTTGGGCCACATGAAGGACGGTAGTGTTTTGCCAAAGGACACTCAAAAGAGGTGGAGTTGAAAGCAGTGAAGGTACAGCCAGCTCTTGAGGCATATGAAGCTGGAGGAACCTGGGTTAGATATAAAATCAAACTGGGTCTCCTTTCCCTATTTGCTCTGATCTGTTGCTAGCATGGGAAGTCACGGCCTCTGTCAGAGAAGTAATGGTCACTCAGTAAAGAGGAAATGCGACCTTCATGTAGTAGTTTTGATTTCATCAATTAATTAGTGCCACTGTGGGATCCCCATCTCTCCACTAGGTCTGCCAGTGCTCCAAGGAGGTGTCACACATGCCGTGGCAGAGTCAGGAGATGTTCCTGCCTAGCTAGTTATCCCACAGGTCTTCCACACTGTGGAATATAGCAGCAGTACTAACCAAAATATGCTAAGTAGTTGCTCAAATTTCAGTTCTTGCCGGAAGACTGCTTATTTTTTTTCACTCATCAATTCTGCCATGCATAGCTTGCTTAGGAGTTCACCCTGTTCTCAACCTGTAACTGCAAGGGAAGAACAGACTCAATAAAGGCTTAGAGGTTTTGTTCAAATGGGTACAAAGAGAGAATTTAAGTTTCACACGTCTTATCTAAACAGTCTGAAACTCCTTCTGGAGAAGAGAGAGAAAGAAATCTAAAACTCTCTGGACTTTCACACAATTTTTCCAGCTCTCCCGTCTGTTACACAGACTAGACATTTTGCAGATTTCTTGGAGAACTTCCTGGCAACCACCACCAATCACCAGGGCAGGATGCATATGTGTTAAACTGAAATCTTAAACAAAATCATCTTTCTGAGCTTCAAACATCTTTTTTTTTTTTTTTTTTAACTTTGAATTCTGGAAAATGGTTTAGTATTATTTTATTTCACTGCAGCTAGTTCAACCATGCCCCACCTTAGGAACAATGGTGCAGCAAAGGCTTAGGGATTACCAAGTGGGTGTTTTACATGTCCCTTCTAGGAAGAAATTGCACAGGTCTTTTTTTTCTGTACATCTTCTTATTTCTATTATGGTGAATTTTCTTTCACTGTATGCTGTTGTGATTCAGATCTAAACCAAGATCACAACTCTTTTTCAGGCACTCCCAGCTAAACAGACAGACTCTTCCTGATGATTAAGTCAAACATCCTGGGGTCCACGAGGTCAATGGCTCAGTTTGTTCCAGAGCTGTTAATCAAGCAAGAATTAATACACTAAGCATAGGAGAATTTGTCAGTTAAGAGTCAATAAAAGGGCTTCATCTCTTTGTGAATCCCTAATAGCTTAACAGCTTTCTCTTGGGTGGATGGCAGGTACCACGAAACATGTAAGTGTGACCCCACATCACTGTTAATGTGTAGTTAGTTGTTTTTATGTTTAAGGACACAGTGGAAGTTCACAGCTTTCACCAAGCTTTCTCCTTTACAAATGATACCAGTAGCAGACGCTTTGGGGGAGTTATGGCAGATTGAAGTATGGACTGGCAGTAACTTGTATCGCATAAACGCCCTTCCCTTTAACAGCAAGCACGTCACAACTGCTACCACAAGTAACACAACATACTTCACGGTGTTGCAAAATCTAGAGCATTACCAAAGTACATTTTTGTAAAATTAATCAGCTTCATTAATAAACTTGTTATTAATTCATGAAACAAATCACCTTAAAAGCCCTGATTCATTTATGGGTTTTAATCAATAACTCTGTTCTCAATATACTGTTATTCACCCCGTAATGTAAGCAGGTAAATAGTGAGGTAATATTACTACCTTTAACTACCCACAGGGTAGCTGAATTTTAGAAATACTTACATCCTGCTTTTACTAAAGACAGCACCCGAGGAGAGATTAAGCGGCTTGCAGAAAGCCGCAGAGGAAGCTGCTGCCTGTGATGGGGTAAGACCTCAAGTGGTAATTCCACGCCCATTCTGGCCGACTATAGCCCTCCACTTCTCTTGGGAGTCAGGCATTAAAAAGAAAGAAAGCCTTAAAGTGTTAAAACTAAGTGTAATCAAAACCAGGCTTCAATACAGAGTGGGAGAGCAGTGAATGAAAAAGGCAGAAAGCAAGAGTCACTGTGAACGCACTAGAAAGAAGACCAAGGGAGGCACTAAAAGAGGGTTTGAGATGGAGTAACACACTATAATTACTTGAAATCCAACCGCTAAACCTCGCTTTGCTTTCCAGAGCAAATTGCTGACAGAGGAAGTCAAATTCTGGATTAGTGCAGTGACACTTCTGTACATTTGATACAAACATAAAATTGGGAATGCTGAAGTCAGTGGGAGTTACAAGCGCTCGGCACCTCCTAGGGGGTATGTATTCTGCAATCAGAAGTGTGACCGCTGCATGTCTGGGCACAACCACGCAAGTTTGAATCGAACCACCTCAGATAACAACAGTGTTCACAGTGCGGAGATCGAGGTTTCAGAAAGCCTTATGAGCACCTCTTCTCCCATGAACAAAATTTCTACAAATATCACGCATGACAACAGAACTAAGACTCACGCTGAAAGAAGGAAAATCCCGTTGTCAGCCCCATCTTAAATACTACCGCTAACAACCAGGGACAGAGCAAATGCCATCAGGCCTCTGGCAGATCCAGTAAAAGCTATCAAAGTCTCAAACTAAAAAAAGCAAATGCTGAGCCCTCCTCAATTCTTCTTCAAGGCCAATAACTGGCCAGTAAGTAAACTTTAATAACTCATGGAAATGAAGAAAACTATAACAAGCTGCTCAGTAATTCTTTGCTGAAGGCAAAGAAGGATAAAAATAATTTATGTATATTCTCTGTGATCCTGCTGTAAAAATCTCAGGCGAAACACACAAATCATTATTTTATTTAAAAGGGGACAAAAAGGTAATAATCACAGTTATTTGATCTAATTATTCCTAAAGGAATCCATAAAAGACTATAAAATATATAAAAACTGCCACTCCTGATCGACTACCTGGGGAGAAAAAAAAAATTCTAGTAGGAAACATAGGTGAAAAAATAATGAAATCAGCATCTCCAAATTGTTTAAAAAAGGATCTTCAACCTAAAGAGAATGGACAGCATAGCTTTAAGGACAGATAAATGGCTGCCTCAAGGATCTGTCTTACCACCTCTTTTTTTTTTTAAGTAATACCTTAATTTGCATAGTAATAACCCAATTATTGTAAGATTAGGTGACAGAAATCTCATTATTACTGTTCCTACAAAACAGTCGATATTCCATTCAGTACCTTTTAATGTTACACACCTTAAAACACAATTATTCCAATATATGCTCATTCATCTCTAATGCAATTTCTTTAATAATAATAAAGAAGACTCTTCCTGTAATTGTTAGGGTTTTTTGGTTGGATATATTAGTGTTAAAACATGATTTTCCTCATTCAGGCTGCTATAGAAACAAGCAAAGCCAACCAACTGCTTAGGGGCACGCTCCCTCCCCTCTTCCCAAGAGGGAGTCCACCAAGAGGCCTAAAGCACATATGTTAAAATATGTTGCAACAACTCTCTCTCTCTCCATCTACCCACTCCCTGCTTCTTCCCACGCTGAGAGCTGGTCATAAGACAAGCTTGCAAACAAAATCAAATATATTGTAGCATCAGGTTTCTGAGTGTTATTTGTGTTTAGGGCTTGCAGTTACGGGGAGAGGGGGAAGGGTTGTGGTTTTAGGGCTGCGGGAGGAGAAATCGGAGCGCGCGCACAGAGGCACGGGGCTTACCTGCCACAGGCTTTCTCAGTTTCAATTACACAGATAATAAATGCGATAAGTGGTCAGTTACCAGATTAACAGCAGAAAGGAAATGGGGGAAGGAGACAGGGCTGGCTCCATCAGAAGAACACAGCACCACACATGTTACGCTTCAAAAGGATGTCATGAACAGTTACAAAAGTGGAAACAGCAGCTGCTATTTCGTCAGTCCCATTTATCTTCGTGTATGCAAGGTAAGGTTAAGAAGCCTTTTACAGGCAAACCTTCTGTACCACTCCTTCAAATCCAAGAGAGGCTGGAAGCAACCGAGAACTGGTACCACCGGGCATCTGGTGGGAGCCCATACAAACCCAGTCACCAGTGCTTAGTGGCCAGTGCATTTCACAGTCACTTGTAGAGGCTGGCAAGAAAAGGACTGCATACAGCAACTCTCTATTTATGGACAGAGGCCCCCTCCCAATCTACCCAGGGTGTGTAGAGCGGTGCTGCGGGAAAAGTTGGTGGAAGCCATTCTTTGTGTAAACACACAAATTCAGCTTGCTTGGCTTTCAGTTAATCGCTTATCCCACCACCACTAAAAGCAGTAAATACAAGATGCAGTTTCACAGGAGTTATTTACTGTTTAATTTTTGTGAAAGCCTTCTGTCAAAATGGCATGAAGGAGCAGTAATTTGGCCAAGTTCCAATTTTCAAAGTCCTTTACAATCACCAAGCCACCGCAGGTCTGATTAAAAAAGAGAAGCGTGCATAGCTGGAAACTGTCCCCAGGTGGAAGAATTCCAGGATCTTCCCAGGGTTGGGAACACAGCTTGCTGATCCTGGAGGTTAGGCAGCCCACCTCCCACCCACAACCACTACAGGACTAAACACGAGTGAGAACTGTAGGGCTGCCTCTTCACACTGCCGTGGATTTCACAGAAGAGGAAAATACCGTGTGCCAGCGCACAAAGCTGACGGGAAATGACCATCCCTGGCGCTGCCCACAGGCCTGCATGAAGGATGAGCTCCAGAGCAGAACAGTTTGACCTCTTCTCTGAAGATTTTGACCACTTGCCTAATAGTTCCAGTTTTGAAAAGTTTCCAATTATACCATGTTCCACAGAAAGCGAATTAAAATGACTGTTTTCACTTGGTGAAAGAAAAAAAAAGCAGTGAATATGCTAATGATTTTTCCTTACATTCTTATCATCTAATTTCATGCCTTTAAACAGAAAACCTTGTGAATCTTACTATGAAAATTATCAACAAAGAAGAAAACGCCTTCCATCTTACACCAAAACTTGGAGGGCTGAGTTTATACCATCCTGACCCAATCTGACTGAAATTGAAAACTTTTCCTCTTCCATTAATAGCTTTTCCAATTCAGCAGTTCAAAGCTGCAATCCCTCACAGCCTATGCAAGGATTTGGGATCATTTTATAAATCTGTGTGGCAAATGAACATGAAAGAGAAACTCTCCTTATGGCTGGGAACTATCCTTTGGGGGGAAAAAATGTTATTAGCTTTTTAGAGAGCATTTGCAAGGGTAATTTGCACTACAGCTTCTCTTTTTATTGGCCTTGCAAGCGTTGAAACAATTTGTCTTATCGTATATATTCACTTTGAATAGGCACCTCATGTGAAATGCTCCTCTTGAAACAAGAAACAATGGGTTTGAAAACCAACACTAAAAAAGGTTGAGTGTTGCAATAATTTATTTCAATAAAGAATTATTGAAAGTGAAGGAGGAAAGGAAAAAGGAAAGGATAAATGAAAAAGGAAAGGAAAAGCTTCTGATTTAGTCTGTCATAACTTAAGGCAGCTAGGCCAAAGCTCCCAGTTTGGTCCAGCAATTTCACAGGTATTATAACAGGGGGTAAATCGCTACTCCTGGACATCATTTGTATTTCATTACTTCTTAAGAAATCTCAGCCAAAACTAGGGCCTCCCCCTGTGAGACTGCACAAACAGTAAAGAAACACCTTTACCACCCCCAGACAATTCACAACATACACCTGTAAATCAGGATTACCATCACCTGTAAAGGACAGCAGCACAGGAGAGAGCATTCAACAAAAGAAGTACAGAAGTTAGTGGAAATCCTTCCTCTCTTTCAATGTGCTTTGACTCATGGAAGAAGCAAAGCCATGATTGCTCCCGAAAAAATAAGCAGTTCTCTTGCACTGAAACCTCTGAGCCACCTTACGCAGCTCTGTGGGCCAGTTCTTCAAACACAGATGGCTCTGAGCAAGGGGAATGGATCTCTTTTATGCTTCGGTACAACAAAATGCAGACTGTGGATCTCCAGTTCCGAGAGTGGCATTTCATTCTGCCAAGGCAAATAACTTCCATTTTAAAGAAGGAAAAACACCTATTAATTACATAACTAGGAAACAATACTACACTTTCAGTGAGGTTACATATCATTTGAAGTGGGAAACCAGGGAATGTACTTTCTTCCAGAGAAAATCAGTAACAAAAAGATCTATGGAAGAGTAAGAAGAAATAATAAAATCAAAGGTCGCCAGTTGCATATGTTTCTAGTGCTGATTCTTCCCTACAGCAAAAATCCAATTTGCATATGACAGCCCTGCAAGGCAGTTTCACAGAATCACAGAATGGTCGGGGTTGGAAGGGACCTCTGTGGATCATCTGGTCCAACCCCCCCTGCTGAAGCAGGGTCACCTACAGCAGGCTGCACAGGAACTTGTCCAGGAGGGTCTTGAATATCTCCAGAGAAGGAGACCCCACAACCTCCCTGGGCAGCCTGTTCCAGGGCTCCGTCACTCTCAGAGTAAAGAATTTCTTCCTCATCTTCAGGTGGAACTTCCTCTGCTTCAGTTTGTGCCCATTACCCCTCGTCCTGTCACTGGGCACCACTGAAAAGAGTCTGGCCCCATCCTCTTGACACCCCCCCTCAAGATTTTTGTAGGCATTTATAAGATCTCCTCTCAGCCTTCTCTTCTTCAGGCTAAACAAGCCCAGCTCCCTCAGCCTTTCCTCCGAGGACAGATGCTCCAGTCCTCTCATCATCCTCGTAGCCCTCCGCTGGACTCTCTCCAGTAGTTCCTCATCTTTCTTGAACTGGGGAGCCCAGAACTGGACACAGTACTCCAGATGGGGCCTCACTAAGGCAGAGTAGAGGGGGAGGAGAACCGCCCTCGACCTAACGGCCACACTCTTCTTGGCCTTCTTCACAACAAGGGCACACTGCTGGCTCATAGTCAGCCTGTCGTCCACCAGCACTCCCAGGTCCCTCTCCATAGAGCTGCTTTCCAGCAGGTCTGCCCCAAGCCTGTACTGGTGCATGGGGTTGTTCCTCCCCAGGTGCAGGACCCTGCACTTGACCTTGTTGAATTTCATCACGTTCCTCTCTGCCCAGCTCTCCAGCCTGTCCAGGTCTCGCTGAATGGCAGCACAGCCATTCCATATCCAGCTCTGTGTTGTCAGCAAGCTTGCTGAGGGTACACTCTGTCCCTTTGTCCAGGTCATTGATGAACAAGCTGAACAAGACTGGGCCGAGTACTGACCCCTGAGGGACACCACTAGTTACAGGCCTCCAACTAGACTCAGCACCGCTGATGACAACCCTCTGTGCTCGGCCATTCAGCCAGTTTGCTAGTGCAGATCCCTCCCCCTTCTACTGGAGCTCAAGGGAGTTTCAGCAAGGGCAAGAGTCTGTTCCTCACACGCTAAAACCACTTACTTGTTCAGTTGCTGTAACTCTTCGTTCTCCCATCTCAGTGCTGTGCTGGGTACACTAACCAGAATTTACCCAGCAATATGACTTACTCTGACTTTTCCAGTTAAATGCAATTTAATTGAAAATGTTTTTTAATGGAATCTAGCTAGTTTCAACAGCAAAATTCTCAAGCCCAGAATAACTGATTTGAAGAAAACAGAAAAAAACCCCACCCACAGGCCAGCAGGACAGAGGCTCACCCAAGGTGCGAGTTCAAACCCATGCTTCAGAAGAGACGCATGAACCAAGATTCCACATGTCTTGTAAAAGTACGTTAACCGCTGGGCTATGAACTACTCCAAAGTGGCGTCTTGCTCTCAAAGTTAGGTTTGACTTCTGGGAGGGTGGGCTTTTTTTTTGTTAAGTGAAAAATCCTGAAAGATTCCTTTTTCATTCTGATTCAGAAAAAGACAAGAACAGAGGGGTTTTTGAAAGGTTATTGAAAAGTACAATGGGCCAGCACTTCAACTTCCACAAATCAACACAGCAGCATTTAAATCAATGTAATGCTCTTGAATTCACTAGCTTTCAGCTTGATCCAGCAGAAACAGAAATGATGTAGGCTTTTTATGTTCAACGAAAACCAAGAAGTGAAGCTGACCAGCAAAAGAGAGCAACTAATTTCTCCTAAATTCTTGCCTAAGAAAAAGGCAAAAACAAAAAAAAACACCCCACATTGAATTTTTGAAAACATTTGTCCATGCAAAGCTATAGGCTCAAGTCCCATGTCTAGCTAAATTCTCACCAACTCCTGAAAGATGTCTGTAATAGCTTTTCCTCACCTACAAGGACATTTCACTGCATAAATACTGCAGACATGAAAAAAAAAAAAAAGAACAAACTCGACTTCAGTTGCTCATGAGAGAATTGCCACTTGTTTACTCACAGTAGTAAGGTAAGCCTATTTGGCCTCATGTGATCAGCTTGGAAGGCAATGTATTTTACACAATGTTAACTACAGAGGTAGAACTTGTCTATTTTGAACTGACCCATATAGGAAAATATAAAATAAACCAAAAAAAAATGCACAGCTAACAGTACAGGAAAAGACGGACAGACTTTGTATAATAAATAAGTAAACCCACAAACCATTGTACACAGCTCTCACTGATGCTTTGGTCAGCACTATGCACCATCATAAACTGAAAAAAGCAATTTCTGGCAGCTTTGAACAGCAATTTAAGTCCAAAGCTTACTTACAATTGATGTAAAAAGGTCAAAGTGAAGCATCAAAGCACAGGACTACATTTTTAACCAAGCCTGGGATACACTATTCTAACTGCATGAACTATTTCTTCCTGCTTATCACGGCCATCATCAAGACTCAGTATTTGGCTGCTCTGCAGTACTTTGTAGTGTTTCCAAATGAAGATGCATATTATGATATAGATGTAGCTACCATACGTGTGAGTCCATCTGCTTGCTGCCAATATAACATACTTATTAAATATTGCATTAGTACTTAATTGTGACATAAAAAGGCCCATATTCAGCAAGTGCCTAGCTTTAAATATTTGAATAAGTGCTTACTGAAGTCCTTAAAGTTAGCCAGGTGTTTAAGTACTAAGCTAAATCAGGGCCAAAGGCAGAATAAGTGTTGACATGGTAAAATACAAAGGCTTAATATCAAATGAATAATGAGGCAAACACAAAGATCATTCAGCTGAATTTCACTGTCATTAAGCTACACACAAACACATAATTCCTGGACACGTTTGATCTAATGAAACTCTAAGGTCAAGCAGAATGATTGTTCCCATCTATTTCAATGTGAAAACAAAATTATTGGTTTGTGAATATAAAAGTTCTCTCAGGAGTAAAGCTGGTTGATACAGACTTGTCTACATATACGACAAGGGCTTCAATGTTTATCTAAAAAACTGTACAAAAAATTTACCTGTGACCCTGAAAGATGTGTGATAAAAAGTGTAGAAGCACTAATAAAATCCTACATAACACATCATTTAAATCTGAAAATGACTTAATAAAAATCTGGCTATCTTTCTACTGTATCTCTGTTCTCAGACGACTTGATTACAAAAAAGGAAGAAAAAATCACACTTCATTAAACGTCTCCAAGAAAACTGAACAGCTGATAGAGGAACATAAGCTCTGACTGTTCTGAATGTCCATATTATTTGAAAGATATGCTGTAATATTAACAGTCTTTGGGTCTAACTACTCCATGTGGTTAAAATACTAGAAGTCTAGGTTTGAATCGCACAAAGACCAAGTTTTGATGCAATATATATTCCTACCAGTGTGTGGCTTACATTATAATCTGGGGAGTCTGCTATCACATATTGTGTCAGTTTCTATAAAATAAAATCTGGGAATTATTGAAGCCATTGTCTTTTCAGATGACAAAAATATCAATGTTAAATGTGCCTTTAAAACATTTATCAGTCACGTGTGTCAAGAAGCAAGAGATGAGGAATATTTCATGTGAGTAAAATGTGAGTAACTTAACTTGACAAGAACATGTATTCACTTAAGAACAGGATATGTCCCTCTTGGCATGGACATCATAATGTGCAGAGTCTCCAAGAATTTAATTAGAGCTTGTAATATAGCAATTAACTACTGTATACTGAAACCTTTTGTAATATTTTTTTTTCAGTAGTGGTGAAGAAAGAGAAATTACCATGCTGGAAAAAAAACAATGGCACAGGAAAACAAAAGCTACTGTAAATCCACAGGCAGTAAAAGGCATGTGGCAGGCTTTGTCATCTCTTTGTTCCATCACTGACCTTACCTTGGACCTTTCTGCTTATGATACCATCTCTGAGTCACATAAATGATGCAAAAAGTTCTGATTTATTTTTGATAGCTCTCCAGATATAATTCCACTTTTTAAAAGAAAATATCATTACCTGCTTCACAAAGTCAACGGGGTAAATTCTCCCAGTCTCTAAATAGGTATCTTCTACAACTTGTCAACCATAAGTATTGCTGGTTTTATGCAGATAATAAAAATAATTCCAAACTAGGGTCCAAACACAAAAATCAGACACTCAAAAGCACTGAAAACACAACTTTTTATAATGTACATGTCTCTCAGGGCTTTGTTTGGCTTCCACAAACATCAACATAGAGTGTTGTGGACATTTTCTAAATCACAGAATCACAGAATCACAAAATGGTAGGGGTTGGAAGGGACCACTGTGGGTCATCTAGTTCAACCCTCCTGCCGAAGCAGGGGCACCTACAGCAGGCTGCACAGGACCTTGTCCAGGCGGGTCTTGCATATCTCCAGAGAAGGAGACTCCACAACCTCCCCGGGCAGCCTGTTCCAGTGCTCCGTCACCCTCAGAGTGAAGAAGTTCTTCCTCATCTTCAGATAGAACTTCCTCTGCTTCAGTTTGTGCCCGTTGCCCCTTGTCCTGTCACTGGGCACCACTGAAAAGAGTTTGGCCCCATCCTCTTGACCCTCTCCCTTAAGATATTAATAAGCATTTATAAGGTCCCCTCTCAGCCTTCTCTTCTTCAGGCTAAACAGGCCCAGCTCCTTCAGCCTTCCCTCGTAAGAGAGACGCTGTAGACTCCTAATCATCTTCTTAGGCCTCCTCTGGACTCTCTCCAGTAGTTCCTCATCTTTCTTGAACTGGGGAGCCCAGAACTGGACACAGAACTCCAGATGTGGCCTCACTAGGGCAGAGTAGAGGGGGTCTAGATCTAGACCAAGTCAGGAAGTGGGGGTGAGCCTAACCTGAGCCTAACCTAAGATCCCTTTTCTCCTTTTCCGATGACGAAAGCAGGGCCAAGTACAAGAGAAAGGGAGGAACATTTCAGTCACACGTTGCATATGCAGGCATGTTTACAGATGCAGGGGAGAGGACAGGGCAGACTCCACAAGGTGATAGGCTTATTAATCATCTCTTCCCCGTGAATTTGCAAGTCAACACTGACTCTTGGAGATCTTTAGGTTCAATTCTGATCCCCCAATCAGCAAATCTTGAACCTAGTCTTTTCCTAGGAACTCTTCAAAATATCACATTTATAAAAATCATATCAAGATTCAATGGGTAACATAGTGGACCCGGAGTGAAAACATACACATGTATTATTCCAGCTTGATCCTTGTTTGTGTGGGTGATCTTAACTGCTTCTGTTGTCATTTATCCACTAATAAAATAGGAATAATAGTAACTTACCTCTTTGATAAAGTATTTCAAAATCTGTGAGTAAAAAGTGCTATGAAACAGTTGAATTTCATAATTAGGTGCTATTATAGTCCAAGTAGCATTTGGCAAAAATAAAGAGAATATAAAAGCATCCAGGCTCTCATTTACTGTTACTTAGTTGCTGGTAGTAGTGTTTCATACTATCTTTGCCTCCTTCACTCAGCTGTACAAAATGTAAACTCAACATTACAGAGAATGAATGTTAGTATCTTCAGGTTAAATGCATCTACGAAGCGTTTGCAGACATGATGGTGAGACACACCACCACGTAATGGGTTACCATGTGTCAGCTGAACTGTAACATTCTCTTGGACTGCTGCAACTGCGTCTTAAAATCTTTTAAACTGTGATAACTCAGTCACTTTGAAAAAGTAGCTCCTTCCCGAGTTTTCAAAGCCCGAATCCTCATTGACTGTGGAGCCTTAATTCGTAATTCATCTGCTGGGATGGATGTGCTTCAGCCTTTACTGGTACTTCGAAATGACAGACTTTGTCTTGGTTGGTGAAGCAGGGGTAGAGTTAAAACCAAAAATCCTACCCATTTTCCCCATGCTGCTTGCCATGACTCCTCTCACATTTGCTTGAGACTGGATTTCCAGGGGTCAGAAAAGGAAGCGGCCATCAGCAGGGGGAAGGACATTCACCACCACCACACAGCAAAGTCGAGGCCTGCTCAAAGGCCGCAGCGCAGTACAAGGGACCCCCTGCTGCTTCCCCAGACAGCTCTTCCAACCAGCAGGACCCCCAAGGGGGGAAGACGAAAGGCCGCAGGGTCAGGCTCTCTGAGGGATGCTGGAGAAGGTGTTCACAGCCTGAGCATCAGCACCACCGGCTGCACCTTGGCTGGCAAACATGCGCCAGGGCCTGTTCTTTGGCACAATGTGGCTTGCAGCCCCATGGCGCAGTGCTCCCTCCTGCCCCTACATGAGGACAGACTTGCTCGTGACGCCTCACGGGGCACCTCTGGCTGCTGCTCTCCTCCAAGCAAGGCCCAGATACCAGCTGAGATGGTGGCGGCTGCCACGGGCCGCAGCCACGCCACGGTGCACACCAACAACCACCACAAACCACAGGCTGTTGGTGCCGACTCCCTGCCCTTGCCCTGCCCGCTTGGTCGGCACAGACCCAGCCGCTGGGCCTACACCAGCATTATTTAACAAAAGAGGCCCTAAAACCTGGGCACGCCACTGCTCGCGCGCAGACTGAACACCCAGACTCCCAACTGGGAATCATGCTGGGCATTCGCTAACGCCTAAAGTGTCTCTGAGCCCTGCCAGTGTAAAGGCTGCCTGGTCTGGGCCAAAGCCATGCCACCATGCCTTGTTCCAGCAAGGTGAAAGCACAGACAACAGTGTGCAGGGGCCCAAGATCTTGTCTCAGATCATGGTGGGGGTCACCCCTATGACCCTTCCTTCCTGAATCCCCACTACTCAGTCCCTCGGTGCCTCAGTCCCCCGTCTCCATCTTCCCCTCAAAGGCCAGTGAGTTGCATTTATTGAGCCCTGACAAGGGCCCTATAGAAACCTCTTCTCCCCACACCACCAGCTGGCCACCCCTCATCAGCGGGCATCACTACAGGAGCCAAACCTCACCTAAACCGAGACTTTGGGACCTCCCTACCCCCTCCCTGGTCCTCTGGAGGACCATGAGGACATCCCATCCTTAGAGATTAGTATTCCAGGTAGCTCAAGTCACCATTCCAGTCCTCTCCCACGTCTCTGTTGTAAATCTTCACCTAACACACCAGCACAATGCAGCCTGCCCACACCATCCCCTGCCTTCCCACCTTTCCCAGAATCCAGCTGTTTTGCACCTCGGACAAAAATCCAAACAAAAACCCCTCCTCTAATATACCAAATGAGATGTGTGGGAAGGTCATATATTTCTGATATTTTCTCCGGGGATCAGGACCAGGGCCCTTTCCTTGCCTGTACATCAAAAGCTAATCCTCCCACCTCCTCCTTGTTGACATGCAAGTTCTCCAGCCTCTCCCTCATTACGTAAGGCACATGCACAATCCTTGTCCTCCCACAGAGCATCTCAAGCGACACAATCCTTCCCCTCAGTCACACCAAGACTAATCCCAGCACTTCTGATGTTACCCACTAAATAGCCATCGATACAGTGAGAACAAAAGGAATGAAGCACAAACTCTGCACATGGCTTAAACCACACCCTCGCGACTGATTATTTTGGTTTTCTACTCCGCATTCACGTTCTGCTTCATACCTGCAATTGAAAATTATTTTTCTGTACAGGTTTTGGGGTTTTTTTTCTGTGAGGGATGAGAGGGAGACGGGGTGTTCCTTTATGAGTGAATAGAGGATTTTGTTTTGTTTTGTTTTGTCGGTGGCATTTTATGGCCATATTTTAAAGACAAGTTCATGGTAAGTTCAGAGGAAAGGAATTTTAAAAGAAAATCCAGCACAAAGCATTGCGGGGAATGATATGGAAAGTTGACAAAATGAAGATAAACAATGAAAAAATAAATAATTAAGTGTGCTGAAACATTGCATCAGTATTTATCACATTGGTAACTTTTCTTACGGAAAATGCTTTATTGTCTACAGTTTCAGAAAGAGATCTTAACCTAGGCTATGGAAGCAGAATGCTGCATATATAACGGTTTTGAAACGTATTTTTATATATAGAAAAAAAAGAAAATGGCAAATATGTCTGTATGAGATAAGGTTTTCTGTACAAAATATAATACATGGAAATCCTTTCTTGAAGTGCTTTGTGGTCTTAAGGAGGTAGGAAACTTAAAACAGTAGTTACAGTAAACACAAGTCTAAACAAGGTGTGAAAAATGTGGGCATAGTCAGAAACAAAAACTCTGAAAAAAAGCAGCTAAAAAAGTGAGAGAAATGATGTCTTACATGGACATGGCTAATCTATTTACAGTTACTTTAAAATCCATTAAAGAACTCAGTTGCAAGTAAATAGAGAAGGTCTATGCCCAGCATCAGGAAAGGTAGCAAGAAAAAAAAAAAGTAGAGCTGGGCCCTCAGAACTCCTCTAGCTCTAATTCCAGTCTGCCTGTGTCAAATTGGCTAAGTTGCATCATCTCTTAGACCAGTTCTCTTCATGGCTAATGGGGTGGTAGTATTTTCCTCTCGAGTGTGCTATCAAGATGAATTAACTAAATTATATTAACTAAGGCTACCTCACTGTCCTCCTGCAAATCTTCTGTCAAAACTCCTTCCTTGCCTTGATGCTTACAAAGGATACCTCGACTGCTGGGAAGCTGGTGTATTAAGATATCTGCCTATTATAAGCATGTCTACATTAGCAAGCAATTTGGTGCAACAGGCAGAGCACTAGATCATAGCAGTTGATAATGATTCACCTACATCTATACTATCTGGGGCTCAAGTTTACTATCGGCTAGATTCAGCCTTGTCCTCTGTACTGAATCTTGCATGTAGCTCACATTTGTTTCAAGGGACCAAGCATTGGTTTAGATCCTTGTATTTCCATCACTTCTCAGAGCGCCTGTGATTTTTTTCTGGAAAGGAGTTTCTGCTTTATTTTCCTCCAGAGCAATCTAGTTCAATACAACCCAAAACCATTTTTGAAACCAAGCTGACATATGCTATGCAAGAATGACCAGGGAGATTTGCTTCAAAACCACACCAGTGCTCCAAACCAAAATGCTAACATGGGTGTAACCAATGCTGACTACGATAATTTTTCTTCATACATTCCCTCTATCTCCTTATCCATATCCTATTTTTTTTTTAATCTTCAAGAAACGTTAAAGTTTTATACCATGTAATATTTTGGTGGTGACACCACTCTATGAAGACTGCTCCTGGCTGCAGTTTACTCACAAGCAGCTGTAATGCACAAGTTAAAATGCAAATAATTGAGGTGCAAAGGCAGAAAAATACATCTGATGCTAGATATTTTTAACCAGTTTCCCCACTGTACTGTGGCGTGGTCTAAGACAGTAAACTTTTGGGATAGTACTCGATGCAGTCAGGTCTCCATGATACAGTTCCTATCACAGTATCTTTATTCATACAGTGACACTATGTTGAAGAATTATCTGGCTTAGCAGCTGTACTATAAACTATTTTCTCAACAATAATGTATTTAAATATTAGTGTTAGTAATTTGTGTAATTTCTTTGCTGGTACATTTTATATTTCAACTTATTACCCTTCTGAAAGGATGTCCTGACATTTTATCTACCGATACAAACCCTGCTGCAGGGTTTATCCTACCTGTAGATGGAACAGATAACACATATAACTGTTCAAAGTACACTTAGGTATGTTCTGTTTTGTATACGAAACAATCACTTGGAGAGTGACTGTATGAAAGACACTTGATAAGGACAGTGTTGAGAGTGTTTGGTAAGTACAGAAAAAGGATAACATCTTGGCACATGGCAAACTATTTTCACTAGGAAGGCTTTCATTTTGTTGTTACTGTGTTTTTAACTCCAAGAGGTGGAGATTTCTATTCTTCAGGAGAAATCAGTCAGGAATCAACAATTAAGAGAAGTATATTCAAAAAGGTTGCTTCAAGCACCAGGAAGCTAATCTTCTTTGGTTACTTGTAACTACTAAAGTGGTAAAAGCTTATTCAAGGAATAACTCAGAGCACCTAAGCTAAACATTGTCTCTGAACCACCTTCTACCCACATCCTTCCCCACTGAGAGAGGAACAGATGAAAGTTAGCCTTGTTAGCCTTTCTGAACAACCCCTCTTTGTGAAGAGCATTCCTATATACTTTATCTCTTTAATCAGAGGGTTTTAAATGCATTGTTTTATTTTGAACTGCAAGTACTTCAATTTTGCGAACCAAATCCCACTAAAATATTCACAAATTTTAACATTTCATCTGGACTTGCCATTAAAAATGCTTCAGTAACTCTATAAAGTAGAAGTATTCCAGCTTTGAGAGGTATTAATTTGGATCCACTCACAGAATAATAAGATTTTTTTAATCAATATTCTTGTGGGTTCCTGCTACTGATATTCAGTTACGGTTCTCAAACATACCCTTTCAACTTAAGGTAAATCAGAAATGTGCTGAAGTTACTACAACCAGATTTCAGTGCTACTTTGCTGTCATTACCTTGTAGTTAGTCCCTGTGGATAGGCATCCACATAACAAGTTCATGGTTAAATAATGTTCCAACAGCTTAAAAATGTTCTAATGCCCTAGACAAATACTGTTCTAATACCTTATACCTTAAAGGCAGCTATAAATGACAGCAAAATCTTAGAGATACTCATGGTGTGATCACTGTGCAAAAATTCAAGATATAGCTGGATACAGCGCAGTGCAAATGGGACAGGGAGCATCACAGGCAGCATTCAGCCATGACTGTACAGCTTGATCTACAAGCAGATGGCCATGTACCAAAACACATTCACCTGTCACCAAACCCTTGCTACTGTGCCTGGTAGGAACATCAAGAATTCATGCAGAGAGACCTTCCCTCTCTCTCCTAGGTTAGACCAAATCTATGTACTCCATCCTAATTGATGAAGAGGTGCTTCTGGTCCAGAGCTGTCTCTGCATGTTCTTCTTTTGTGCTCCCTAACACAAGTGACACACAATCCACCGCAGAGTCTGTGCAGCCATGGTGATGCTAAGCCTGAGACTGCCTTCACTCATACCAAGTCAAGAGATGAGTGGCTCTGTGCTAATAGGGATCACTCCGCAGACAGCAACATAATGCCTTTAAGTCTTGGAAATATTATTTTTTAGCTTGTTTCAGTTTTTGTATCAAGTTCCTTTTGTAAATAAAAATAAATTATAATATTTAAAGTGGATATTAAACTAACCACTATTAATGTCCTAAGGACCCAAGAAGTCTTAAAAACAGAGGAATTTAAAAAAGTAGTCTTTTACTTTCGAATCATCATTGTCTTCCTACTTCTAAACCAACACAGTTTGCTCATGACTTCTTGGGTTCTCAGAATGAAGTATTTGCAGAGACCAAAATCCTTGTGTGACCCAGAAACATCACTACTTTCCAAAAATACAATGACATGCTAACCTATTAATGCAAACCTGCTGCTTTACATCCTTTTCACTAAATCACACTGAAATGCTCCATTGTGACAATCTCATTGAACCTGTTGCCAAACTTCCTTCATTAGAGACATTCACTAAAATGACACTTTCAAGTAATTAAGTATTAAGTAACCATCTCAGTATCATATTTTTTTTTAAATCAGCCTGCTTGCCCTAGTTATTGTTTCTTCAGGGCATGTTTTTTCAACCTATATTTACCTTAAGAAATACACGGTCTAGTTGACTTCCATGTCTTCTGCAAGACTCTCTCAGCGTGATACGGGTTTGTTAAATGTGAGTAAGAACTGAAAAATCTGGCCCTAGGTGTCCAGCTATGTACTTCTCCCACAATGTATCAAACTTTCCCTCCTTTGAATTAATGTCAGAGCTGAGCTTATAAAGCATGGCCTTGGCTTGATTTATGAGTACGTTTAAGGAATGTGAGGTCACTCCAGCTAGCAAACAAGCCGGCCTCCATGCAACAGAGCAAAACAAAAACTTTAGGCAAAAAATCTCAGTGTACTTGCTTCAAAGAATGTATAAAACAATCTTTCAAAATTTATTTAAAAACACATAAATAAAGATATATTGTCATTTTTTAAATGCAGACCTATTTTAAGTGGCAGCCAGAGATGAACCAGAGGAAATGGGGTTTTTACCGGTTCTGTCCTCGCACAGCAGTACCTACAGTTGTGGCTGCTTTATTCCTACCAGTCTGAAAATGAATCTCTAAGCAAAGAAGACTCCCTTTAAATTAAAAATGAATAAAACTTTGTCATTTATGTGATGCAACACGCCATATGGAACAAGGACAAAAAAATCTTTCCATAAAGCTAATACAATATACCAAGTTTTTAATGCTTCTGTCTGCAAGGTTCTAGTCAGGTGACTGTTGTATGGAGACTGAAGACACATGCGTGTAGTATGCAAACTCCAACACATCACTTTACTGGCAGTTTGGGAAAAATCAGCGTTACGCTAAAAAGACCATGAGGCAGACTAGAGGAAGTCAGTATTTATGGGCTCCTTCCGCACTCAGTGAAGAAAAAGAGACACGGTATGAAGAGAACACCAGTTTTCCACCTTCTTCAATTTACAGATACTTGAAGTATTGCAGTGAGGTGCAGAAACTTTATAGTAAATTTGCCTTAATTTTTGCAATACCTTCCTAAGACAACAGTCTGAGTCTGCCGATTTCCTGATAAATCAGCCATACTTGGTCAGCCACTCTGGAGCTATACATTGCAATTCAGAGAGACAGCAGAAGCAGTCTAGACAACCATGTTTCTCCAGGGACTAAGCACTGCAAAGATACCTATGTATTTACACAGACCTAGTGTTGTCAGATATCGAGATTTTATCATGAGATTCATCACAGGCATTTCTCTTAAAGACTTGCTCTGCTTATTGGAGAATATCAGCTGCAATTTAACAAAGAAATGGAGCTACTAGCTCTGATGCTTTAAAAAACCCCACCCTTGAAAGTGTGAACCCTGACAACTCAAAAGCAAGAAAAATATCAAGTGGGTTTGGGGTTTTTTTTATCTTACGATTTCTAGATGATTTTGTGGCCTGCTTCAATGGGTGATATTCATGCAGATGGGTTAAATGTCATTTTGCACCCTGAATAACTTTCCTAAAATCTGTTCTGAAAGCCTTGTCACTCACCTGAGTAAGCCTACTGGTTTTAAATGGGCCTCCATAAGTGACCAGACTAGTCTACTTCTGCACGCTGCTGAGCATTATGTAGGAGGTGCTGATACTCCCACATCCCTTTAAAAAGAAGATTAGGCACTAAGATAAGTGAAAACTTCTGTTCAAATTGGCTCAAATCCTTCTCCTATTTAAATTAGTGGCAGAACTCCCACTTACTTCAAAGGTCCAGGACAGGCACACTGTATTAATTAGGACAGTACAAACACTCTCATTACAAAACCGAAGCATGTGACACTCACCTGATTTAAAACAAAACCAAAAAACATGGTCTTGGATTTGCATCTTTGTGAACACTACGCACTAGAGACTTCAGCGCAGAAGTCCCAGGGAATTCAGATTTTGAACCAAAAATAGTTAATAATGAGAAACTTTTATACATTACTCATTCGTTATAAGCTTGAAAGTAAGAGTCCTTTATGGTGGGTCTAAATTTGCTGGAATTCATGTAAATCAGAATAAAAGTTGACCATATAGTAGGTCATACTTGCCACAGCTCTAGTTACGTTGGAGAGGGCAGGAGCTTTTCAATGTTAAAGAAATTTTAGCCTTTGCACCACTCTCTTCAATTCAGTGCACTTCAACGGCAGCTCCTTCAGCACTAAAAGGAAAGAGGCACCTTTGCACGACGCTAGCTATAAATCTAGCATTGCCACTTCGGGCTCCCCTCGTAGCTAAAGCCCCAGCACAAGGCACAAACACTTCCTTTAATCTACCCTCCCGCCACAGCCCCGCTCCCTCCTCGAAGATGGTTACATCAGGCTGGCCTGTCTGAAAATAGCCTCTGCTACACCAACTACACCGAGAACGGCACTTTGCAGGGCAGCGGCAATGCCTGCGTAGTCCCAGCGGTGCAGGGGGCTGAGGCCAAACTTCTGCTCCCCAGACCAAGCGGCGACACGTTTGCTACACATCAAATTCAGCCTTTCTTTGAAGCGACGGGGCAGCAAGCAGACTAATGGCAGGCTGAGTATTTTTAATATTTATAATGAATAAAATTACATGCTTGGAATGCAACCTTCAGCATAACAGCATTAAAAACTAAATTTTTATTTGGATTATATTCATGGTAATAACAAATAATGTAGGGGTTTTTTGTGACATAGGTTAAAAAGTCCGTAACCTCTAATTTGACAGGAACTCTATTATCACTCTCTGGAAAATTAGACAAGATAGAATATTAAGACATCCAAAAACTGACACAAATAGAAAACTAGGTCTCTCACTTGCTCCTCTTTCTTTAAACAAGGAAGATGATTATATGCTGTTTGACATTCCATTTTCAGGGCAACTAAAGAGATGCCGGGAGTCACACTTCATTTATTCTTCCAAATGCCATCACTGAAAAAAAAGTGTTGGTATTTGAAGTCACCATACTCCCACAAACAGTGGCCAGAATTAACCTTGTCTTCCTGATGGTTTCATTTGTGAAGTCCCTCAGTTTAGTTTCTCAAGATGAAATTAAAAATACCCTCATGGCTGAGCGTAAGCACTTCAAACATACACACTGCATGGTGGGCCAAAACTCCCCAGGGTGTAGCCTCACTGAACTCATTGTGTTAGACAAGTCAAGGGGAAATATGTTCTTGTAGAGATTTCCAGCCTCAAGATATTTGGATTTGCTTAAGGTTAGCGTCTGAACTTTTACATAACTATTCAGACTGAACCTCAAGAAATTTTGAGGTTCACGACCAACTCTAAACTACGAGCAAAGGAAATTATTTTAGTAACTCTTTCGTGATTCCCAGCAACATGTTCTGCTTTTCAGTGTGAATAAAACAATGTTGTTTTATATCTTGTCATACCAGTGAACAAAGGCATAATGTTGCACACATTTCCTTAAACAAACAAACAAACAACCCCTCCATGTTTTCTGTTGGAATGTTATCAATCCAAAATAAGAAAAAAGAAAATTCACTTTTTTAAATCTATTCAAAGCTGACACAAAAAGTTAGAGTCATTAGTGAGTTTTTAGTCTGTTCTTACTCAGGCAAAAGTCCCATTGAAATGAAGCCAACATTACTTCAAAATCTGAATACTGTTTCATTCAGCTTTTCAGCACCAAGATGAAGCTTTAGTTACAACCATCTGTCATGGGTATAATCTCATAGCACTGATACCCATTTCTCTTAAATATAACCTTTCTTCATAAACTCTTTATCTACCTCTGGTGTATATACAAAGCTCAAAGAATACAAATGAAAAATCAGTATTTTCGCTATTATTGTATGAACAATAATAGTACCTTGCACTGTAATAAAAATTAATCCCAGATAGCTTAGTTAGGCCAAAACACACACTACAATACAGTATCTTGAAGACAGAAATTAAGACTTCTTTTGGCACAGCTTGAAAGAACGCACAAACTAAAGGGATGGTGGAGAAGACAATGTTGTATTTTAGGATCTCAAGACATTGTGAGGGTTCTCAAACGGCAGCTCCCTCCACTACCATTAAAAATCCACTATACATACATTATTGACTATTAATAAGATGAAGTTTAGAATGTGCTTTCAACAGGAAAATTATAGAGGACACGGAAAAATATTATTATAATTGTGTCCAATAATAAAACATAATCATCCCTGGGAGCCTGCATTCCTCAATATCCAAATATTTCACGCTGCCCTTGCTAATGTGTGACAAAAGGCTCAAAACTGGACGAGAAACAGGGGTTGATGACAGCAGAAATAAGGAAATAGCACAGTCTACTGGTTAAGGTGTTGAACTGGGTATCACTCCACATGGGGCTGCCTTGCTAACTCGGCTACTGAGACTCTTCTTTTCCTCGGGCTAAGCACGCAGCCAGTCGAGCCAAGCTGAAGACCATACAAACGCCCATGCAGTTCAAGGTGCAGGCAGAGACATTTATTGGCACTCTGACCTGTCTGGAATCCATTCTGGTCCGTATGGCCACCTTAGCACGATGCTCTGTCCACCTGCAGCGCTGGGACACATTGACTTAGTTTCTTGACTTCCAAACTTGTCTGATCATGCCCTTCCCTGCAGACATGCCCCTTGCTAAAAAAAACAGGTCAAGGACATACCAGAAATTCAATTTGTGTTATATTAAGTGCTATATTAACTGGTAGGTTTGATTTTTTCACAGACAAAACTTTAAGTAATGTATACGTCTTTCAATGTACCAAACTCTGAAAGTCATCACCAACTGCCCAAAACAAACAGCAGGAAAGACAGTAGTTCAGAGGAAAGAAGACTCTTGACTTTTAATGTGCCTAAGATCTTTGAGTCAAGACAGATTTTTTTTAACACCACAGTCATGATTTTTGAAGACCTGGAATGACTATACTGTTAATTAAACATTTTTTCAATCTTCAAGGCCTGCTTTTCATATTCAGTGACAACACAGTACTAAGTGGTAGATCTTTTCAGGTTGGTTTGGTTTTTTGCAAGGAACGTCATTTAAAAACGGTCCAGATACTTCCAACTCCTGAAGATAAGCAGTAGTAAAAAATCAATCGTGTACACAGCGTTTCAATTTTTAAAATACATATTAGGCATTATACACTTCTTGAGGATTCTGGGAACTGTAGTTTCCTACCTTACTCTTGTCTTAAAATGTAATAAATTTAAGACAAACCATCCAGCTATTTCTATTGGTAAAAATGAGGTAAATATTGCCCCCTGAAAATATCTTCACAACTGCAAGGAAGAAAACCAAGTGAGCCTATTTCTCTAGTGTAAGCAGATTATTCCCTTGCTTAAAGTGATGAAGCTGTCTCTCCCTGTTGCACAAATTTACAAAAGAATACATCTTATCTATTTGCCAGGATACTGGGTAATATCTCCAGGGCTGACTATCAGCTGGTTTAATTGTAAGACAGTTCTATGTTAGGCATAGGAGAGGAGAATTTGGTAAGCACTGTGAAGGGGGCGGGAGAAGAAAATAGGTCAGATAGATAGCTTACAAACATGCCAGAAACAGAGACTAATAGTTCTACTTTTTATTCTATAATAAAATTAATGTTGCCCCAGCAGCATGCTATTTGGTACATCCATCTAATTTATTAAACAAACAAGAAGACAAAAGATTTGCTGCAGATCGTACTCTTGTGTATTTGTGAACTAGTTTCTTGTAATTAACAAAATTGATGATAAATATAATTTTGTTTTTACTTTCTCTTCATTTTCACATACAAACATGCAATATTATATATCAACTAGAATAAAATCTGCTAAACTGATTATGAAACTACCACCCTATGATTTATTCCTATGTTTAGCAACAGCATTTCCCTTTTGCTGGTTCCTTCCCGTAATAAAAAGTAAGGGCAAAACAGAAGGAGATATGCACAATTTCACCCACCAGAACTGGACATTAAAACCCACCATGTGCACACAGCCCAGGCTGCATGTTCACACACAGCAAAGCAAACAGTGGAAAAAACATGAAAGGGGAGAAGACACTGGACAACTCTGAACAAAAGCAACCTCCAGTACAAAGACCTGCGATCTTTTTAAGATCTTTGCAAGCAGAGAGGAAAATAAGTGCTTCAAAATCGGGGCAAAGTGAAAAGGGTTCTTTCTCAACACGGACTCGAAACCTTCAGACATTAAAGACTCATAGATAGACTAACACTATAAACTCCCCTAAATCTCATCTCTCTAAATGCTTTAATTAATTTTTCTGTTGTCACTGGGAATGAAGTTTACTTGGTCACTCACATCTGTGCAGTTCTCGGCAAGACTTTGCAGCCTTTAGCACAGTTTGCGGAAGCGGCTCTGCAGAACAGGGCCTTTGGAACTATGTTTATAATGAGAAGAGAGAGGTAAACAGCCCTACTGCAGCATGGAGAGTCCTGCAGAGAGGAAACCCAACAAAAGATGCATTATGCTATTAACAATAAGAAAACAGCTCTATGATTTCCTCTTATTTTTAATATTTATATTGGCTTCCTGCCCAAAAACCCCAGTAAGTCCTCCTGCATCTCAAAATCTGAATGGAGCTTACAGACCAAATTAAGAGACTACAGGTAAAGTATTTCTTCTCTAAAAATACTGCTTCTGGCATTTGAAAAATTTTCTTTTCTCTGCTTTGCCTCACAGGCACAGTGGTCAAGTGTGCTCAGTTTAAGATTCACAAATTTATCATATATGCTGCAATGACAGCATACTCACATGATGACAGCAGCCAAGAGATCAGTGCTGATTCATATCTGCATGAAACTCACTCTTCAGTTCATAAAATTCTTCTTATCTTTTTGCTAAGTTTTAGGTCTGCTGGAATCTAAAAACTCAAAGTGAAAAACTAACAGCATGTATCTATTCTGGGGCCGAGCTGGAAGAAAAAACTGAGTTCCACAGCTTTCCCCCAAAACAGTAACACATTCAGTTTTATTTATAACTCTCACCTATTTTGGAAATTTTTGTGAACCTGGCCTGCCATTCAAATTGGTAATTCAACTTCAAACGAGGGGAGACTCCTCTGCTTTTATGCCTCCATACAAATGCTTAGAGAAGGGTAATACAAAACAAAGATATTAATAGCATACCAGGACAGGAACACACAAATATCACGAAGGAATCACTAAATTCTAAAAACAAGAGGTAAACAGACAAAATCTACTACGAACTGTTTCTGTTAAACAGCAAACAGAAGAAGGCAAAGACAAAGACGGTGTTTATATGTTGGGGATTATAAAAGGTTCTGAAAACTGCAGTATGACTTCGGCATGGGTGACACAGGGTTGTGAACACTTTCAAGGAGGTCCCCTCAGACCTCGGAGCTAACGATCCTCTTTCAAATCTGTCTGTTTGTTCCTTTTTATCTTCCTTTTTTGTTGTTTTTGCTTGAGAGAAAACAAGAAGGAAAGATGCTGTGGGAGAAATGCCAATACTCAGCTCCTGCTGAGAAGAGAAAAAAAAAAAACGTCGGAGCTGGAGCTGCTGAATCCTGCTCACTTTCTGCAATGGAATGAAAACAGCATCTCCCTTTATGGACTAAATAGGGTGAATTTGGTTTACCTGGGTGGGATAGTGTCTTTCACTGATGTTGCAACATAAATACTCAAAATAAAATGAGATGGGCTCGAGGTAGAAAAGGATGTGTCAATTCAACTGCACTGCTGCCATGGGCAGCATCCAAGGGAGATGGGAACTGCTCTGGGCTAGGTGGTCAGCTTCTCCACACCTGCCTCAGGGAGGCAAGGAGGTGCAGCAGCTCCTCCATGGAGGAGCATCCCTATTGCTCAGACCATCAGTCACAGACAAGCTTTAGTGATAGAAGGGGCAATTGGTTTTGCACTCGATAAAAAAAAAAAAGCCCTAAGGAATTACCCAAATAAATCCCTTTTGTCTAATTTTTGAGCAAAGATTTGGGATACTGTATAAAATGGGACTTTTAGAATTTGGCTTTTAACTTTCTGCACCTGCTTCAGTTTTTTTATAATATGCTGTTTATAACTGAGAGGATGACACAGGAGAGATCTGAAGGAATCTATTTGTAGCTGGCATTCCTACCACATGGCAGAAGTGCCAATAAGAGCAAGGACCAAATTCAATTTTTAAACATAATTTTCCTCAAATAACACTTCATAAATCACAACAAAAATTAGCAATACCAGTGATGACCATTTACAAACCTATAAGGGCCTCAAATCGCTTCTGCATAGGAAATCAAACACCATGATCCGTATTAAAATATAACCTAAAACCTAAAGTGCACAGAGAGGTCAAGTCTTTTCTCTTAATCTGATGTTTTATCCACAGTCCCACACTTCCTTTGTTTCCAAGTACTGACTCAAAGTTTAAGTAATTTTGAGTTTTGGAGCTTTTGAAGCATTACTGCAGAAGAACTTACCTTCTGTGGAAGTCCACAGCATCTGTATTTATACTCTGATAATACCAACATTATTGTGTTCAAATGGAAAATTGATCACCTTGCTCTAAAATTGATGTCTTTTCCAAACAATGGAAAGCAGAAATGGTATGTTGTCAGAAACAGACACAAACACACACACACAACTGCGAACTAACGTTTTCTCTTAGATCCTGATTTTTGGGCTACCTCCACGGGCCGGTGTCCGGGCTCAAGCAATGCCAAACTCCTCCTCCCCCTCCATGAGCACAAAGACAATTTGCATGGCTAAGCAAAAGTATTCAGTGGCTAAGCAAAAGTATTCAGCAGCTGCTGGATTTCACATCCAACTTTTCTCCCTCACCCTCGGTCCCACGGCAAGGCCACGGCAGAAAAGCAAGCAGGTCAGACAGCATCATCCCACGGGCCACCAGCTGGACCACTCTGAGGTACTGCACCTCAAAATGATTTTTTTTTAATTTTACCCTTTGACACGGGAAGCTGCTTCCTTCTCTCCCTCCTTTCCTTCTTTCTCCCCTCCCCAGTTATTCATTTCACTTTCTGGAGGCAAACAGAAAAGGGAGCCAGCAGACCCAGGGCTCACATGAAGGGTGCATGGGTGATGCACCCGCCGTGCGGGCTGTGTCCCCTCTCCACCGGCCAGCCCACCAGCAGTGCAGAACGCAGACAACGGAGCTGCAGCTCGCAGGCAGGCAGCTTGCTCCTTCCCCTGCACTGCCAAGCAGCGCTGAGCTTCAAGGCTGCCAGGTCAAGTTGTACCCCTCCTCCGTGATACACAGGGACACATCAGAAAGCATTTTGCCTCTGAAGCCCTTTCTCCAGCTGAAGACCTCTCCACCTGTAAACCACGCTGTGGAAGTAAAGATGCACATCCCAAGGCTTTTGCACCCTTCCACACCTGGCCCTGGCCACCAGAGATGGGGAGATATCTCTGTGAGAGGGTGGCCCTGATATTCGATGCTCCATGTCACAGAGAAGAGAGCAGAAATAGGAAAAAGAAATGAAATACATCCCCCTTTTTCACATATGCGCGAGTTATTTCTCTACCCCAGCCAAACACAGGCTCCAGAACTGGAGTTTGCTTCACACTAGTTCAGTCCCTCTTTTCAAAAAGCAAGAGGCTTAATCTGAATCTCAGTTCAGTCAGGAAAGAAAAACAGTCCTTCAGCTGCAAAGTCTTTCAAGCTGTATGTAGCACTTCAAGTTTTCAGTTTTTCCTTGCATTGTTTACCCTGTGGCTGGACAAACATTTTCTCTCCCTTGACCTCTCTGGGCCCCTGCCTCACCAACCGACTTGCTTGTAATCACATGCCTATTTTAATGAGCCTTCGTTATATCCTTCCCTTCATACCAAGCTGTTTTAATATTTCTGGTTTATTCATTTTTTAATTTTCATCCAACTGAACAAACTTAGAAATCCAATGACAGAATTATTTTCAGCACTAGTAAGACAAAAACAAAGTTTCTCAGCATTTTCAGAATCAACATCTGATATATTTAAAAACCCCAATGTAACTCTAAGACTCTTACCTTAGTTTTGACCAAACTACAAAGGAGAAATCTTAACTTCAGTTATCACGCGATATGCAAATTTCAGGATGATATTTTAGCTGATGTGTAGCATGTGGCAGAAAACCTGGCTTACAGCAAAAAGCCAGCTTGCTGGTAAGGCTTGTGTGCCTGCTATTCCAGGGATGTAGATGGAAGAGGTATCCTGGGTTCTGCAATACCTAAATGAACAGACCTGATTTATCTATGCCCTTGACAGCCCACACAGCACAAAGCAGAGGTCTCAAGGCACCAAGAGGGGGAAGTCTTTATAAATACAGCACAGTTTCTGTACCTTTGTATTCCGCAGATGGACAGTATCACTTTCAAAGTTGGAATGCTTTTCACTATTACTGAAGATACCACTGTTGTGGTTTGATTTTCTTCGCCATTAATAAAACTGCTCAAGGGATCCTCACTTTTGCCCGGGTCTTCTTTGGAGCCTCCCACCCCAGCGTGCTGCCGTGCTCTATCTTACACTTGTTGCGTAATCAGCGAACACCAAATGAACCAGGAAGAGCCTGTCCAAAGGGGAACTCTCAGCACCCAGCTCGCAGCGATCACCAGCCGGACAGCAGCCGGCGGGCAGTCACTATCCACCCCGGGGGACAACAGAGATTTTGAAAAAGAGATGGCCGTCCTGCTTCCAATATGTGTGGGAGAGCACATTTACTTTTCTTTATCTGGGGGGAGCATATGTCGGGAAGAAAAAGAGAAACACGTCCCTATTTTTTCAAGGGCTACAAAATAGCATAAGGAAGCTGCAGGTTAGCACAGCTTCAAATTGTTGCTGCATTAGTTTTGCTTTTACTGTGGAACACCATGGGGTAAAACCTTATTCTTCCTCTGAAAAAAACCCATCTATATTGATATCAGAAAAGGGCGGGGAAAGAAAAATGACAGCCACTGGCCTGCCCTTTAACCTTTCTAACAGAGCTGGTGGCCGCAATGAAGCTTAATCAATGCAATGGAAGTGACATTTTGCAGTCAAATCAAATTAAATGGAAATGAAAGGAAAATCTGAGGTTCAACCTAAAGGCTGTTCCCTCTTGCACCGAGGTCATTGCCATGGCAACTAAATGCTACAAATGTGTAGAGTAAATCCTTAACAAATCTGTAGAAAGCATGTCCAATTGAATATGATAGTTCCTGTCACTGTACTTTGTACCTTTCAAAAGAAAGGGAGAAAATAAAACAAAACGCATCTTATAGCCCATGCAGCAGAAAAGAAGTTCTGCCAGAAACTATGCAGCGCAGCAGCGTACTTAATCTTTCTCTTCTGTTTGGACATGGAGAAACTGAGCAGCTTTACTGTAAGACAGCGAGCGGGTAGCTGTGGACAGAGACCATATTAAGTGGATTAGGGCATGGTGCGTTACATTTTTCAGTCTTGCTTCAACTGGAGGCTGGTGACTGCAAAAACTTCCTTGTATCATTGCAAATGCATTTAACCATGGCTGAGAGCAATTCCTAGTGCAGATTGCCCATGGCTCTGATCATCCCACCCAGCTTCAGCACGTACCTCCCTCACCCTTCTGCCTTTTCCTGGGGTCAGAAGGCTGCTTGCTTAGAGGGCTCAGGATGGCGACGGGCTGATCAGATCTCCTAAAATGATCAGGGATGCTCCCACCTTTGTGCGGGCAGCCCTTTCTCTGCACAACCCCAAGGCTCCCCTTGAAATGGGGCTGAAGCAGGGTGGGAGCCCTTTGCTGGCCCCAGCCGCCCCCGGTCCGTCCTGCCCACAGCACTCCCCGCACGCAGGGGCTGCCGACAAAGGGGACGACCACCAACCCATCTCGCCCCCCATGCGCTCCGGTGTCACAGGCAGCCCTCGCCTCCATCCCAGCTGCGTCGGCGCCGACCGGCACACGGACAAACACTCCACCTCCCCGGGCCCCCGTAGAGAATTACAGATAATTACCAATTCCTACTGCCGCTCATGGAGCGTGTTTCACTCCTCAGCCTAACAGCTTCTGACATTGAAGGGCAATTTAAGAACCGCATAAAAATACAACAGCCGCACGCTCACGCTCACTCCACCGACTGCCGATTTCACCTCAACATTTCCACCTGTGTAGGCAAAGAGTTGGGGGGGAGGCACCAAGCAGGATGTGGGATTTTTCTTTTTCTTGCGAGATGTGGAAGACTTTACATACTGGGCTGTGACCTTCCCCAAACCCATCATTTATCTGAGCTGTAATAAGGTGGCAACCGTTCTCCTCTCCTTGAAGAGGGAGAAGTTTTGATTCAGCTGTAGTGATGCAGTCACTGTGCATTACGGAAGATCTCAAGAGATTATACGCCCTGGGCCAGCATGGGTTGGGAGTATTGCAAATCTGATATGAGGTGACATTTTCTACTCAAATACATACAGCCGAAGGACATCACACACCTTCCTGCATGAATAGCAATACACACTAATGAACTAATTTCTGGGGGAAAATTGTTACTTCCCAAGTGAGCGGGGGAGGAGAATACTCTGCCACTTCAACCAGAAGGGATTCTGGCTTTCTTGCCATCTTTTTCTGTATTTTCCACCTTTTCCAAACAGCGCTACTTTATCTAGCTACACACAGCATCTTCAGACAAGGCCATCGAGTTGGGAGCTCTGTGTGACCCATCCTACAACACGCACTTGAAATCACAGAGCAGCACGCCAGGCTATAAGCTGCTGTGCAAAGGAACAGCTCGGAGTATGCATATGCCCCATCACACCCCCAGGAGAACCTCCTTTATACGTAAGGAAATAAATTCACTTTGAATTTATTTGGGTATGATATTCACTAAACACTGCCGGATAGTCTAACTTAGGATAGTCCCAGCCTCCCTTTTATCACACACAACAGTGATATTCACAGATCATTTCCCACTTCTTTTACCCTTTAAATACCGCTGTACACTTGTGCTCGTTCACTCACGCTCCCGCTAGTTGAAAATGCACTCAAAAAAACTGGCTGGCAGTCCAGGCAAGATGCTTGTGCTGGAAGAGTTGAAGGGACAATTCATTGTAAAACGTACGTCAGCTCTGACTCAGAAACACAAAAGGCCAAGGAAAACTGCTTTTAAGTTACCACTTCTGTGGTCTTTCTTGAGCTTCCATGGAAAAATAAACTGAAAAAATATTTCAGAGGACCAGGCAGCTCAGGGAAGTAGTAATTTAATTTATGGAGAGGGGAGATACCAGTAAAGAGCTGCAGGCACAAGCCCTGCATGGTAAGATCAGCGTTTCCCCATGCAAGTGGTTTCTTCAACCTATCAGTGCAGACCTCATGGACCTCTATAAATATCAACCCGAAATTTCAGAGGATTTACAAACTAGAAATCTAGGCACTCTCATAGCAAGTATCTGTGAAATGCAGCTGGGGTGGCAGTCAGATGAACAACGTCACTCACATCCCATCAGAGTATTTTACCACAGCATAACACAATACTTCACTCTTAGGACTTTAACCTTTGCTTTGGGTTAAAAGAAATGAAGAGGGTTTGACACAGTGTGGAACATTACAGAACAGACCCAGGAACAAAAAGAGTGAGGAAATGTGAAGGGCACCGACTGCATAAAGATATGAAACACTGGAAACAGAGAGCAGTATGTCTAACATACGAGCACTACCTCTGCTCAGTTGTTCTTACTAAAGAGAGAACCAAAGTCCTGTAGGAAGGAACAGCCAACAACTGTCCTTCTCAGCACTTCAGAATGACATGTAAAAAAACAGTCGATAAATCTCACCTTTGTCAGAGAATTCAGTATTAATAACAAAACTTTATTAAAAATACCTGAATTTTGACATAAATATCTGCGGGTTCTTACTCAATATGCCTCAGTTTTGACCTCACAAATTAAAGCAGTGCTCCAAAAAGCAGAATCTGCAATGTGATGGGCAATGACAAGCAAATAAGGATTCTGAAACAATTTTTATGTATTTTTGCAATACTGTTTGATACATATTTTTTCATGTTATTTCTTTTATATTATTTTTGAGATCTAACAACTGCTTTTAATAAGCAACTGTTATTGCAAACATATAATTATACTAGGCCACAATCCAACAAAGCACTTAAGGGCACAGATTAAAGACATGGAAAACAATGGGATTATTTATATGCTTAAGGTTAAGCATCTGCTGAAGGACTCGGATGGATCAAAGCGCCATTTCTATTACATCTATAGAAAAAATATTATATATGTTAATTAAACGTAAAATATATGTAAATTAACTAGCACATGAAAAATGCACTTGCATAAATTTTTATACCCCTACACAATTTGTGATAATAGAATATTCCAGTCAGCCAATATGAAGAACAACTGCTAATATCAACAATTTCATCAAAAGGTGAAAAATTCCTGGAACTGAACAATTATGAAATAGCTTGCCATAAGACACTTCCCTTCATAAACCATCTCTCGACTAAGCAGTTAATGTTCTGAGGCATAAAGGAGAAAATTTAGAGACAGAAACCACATCTTAGTTATCTTCGGACTTCAAGCATTCATGTAAAAGCTTGATTTGTTAATTTTCATTTTTATGAAAATCAGTTTAGTTTTATTCATAAGATCCACAAGTTATTTGCAGTTAGTGCCTAATAAGCTTATTTTATCAAAATTTCTTCCTTGCTGTTTTCATTGACCAATACCTTGTTCTTGAATTAAGGATTAAATGGACCACAGTGCTTCACTTCCATTCTCTCTGGAATTATTTATTTTGTTTAACTGTATATTGTTTCTTATTCTTTTGTTCTCTATTTAAAAAACAGATCTACTCAGAAAACTTGCAAATAATATTTCTACTGTAAATTGCTGTTTCATCTATATAGAACATTTTCAATAAATACACCAGTTTTCATATTACATTTTGAAAAACCTAGAGAAGACCTCTTGATAAGGTTGAAAATTGTCCATTTTAATTGTTAGCCCTAACAAGCTCTATTTCATGTTAAAGACAAATTATCATCTGAAAATTTTTTATTCCTGATGCTTCTTTTTTATTTTAGGGTGTTTAAACAGAAAAGGAACCCTTTGTTTTATTTCAATACAATGTTGTGACAGATCAAAACAAAAAACTTTCTAAAAATGTTTCTCCACTGGAAATTTCAAATTTCTTTCATTTCTGTTTAAGTTGGAAATTAAAAGTGCAAATGTTACAAAGCTGTGAATCTATCAGAGCATCAATAAAACTTGTAGTACATTCAATTTGTTTTCACATTCACTTGCTCCAGTTTTCGTTTTTTTTGCCTTTGCCATGAGTCTACACAGACTGTTTGTTCCATGGAACAAACATAATAGCAAGTACGTTTTATTCAATATTTTTATATGAAATTGCACGATTTAATCTTCGAATATAACAATGTGAAAATGTACTAATTGTCTTATGTATTTAAATTAAACATGTACTTGGAGAATTATAGTCAAGAGTTACACTCAATGCAAAGCTTTAAATGAAAGCAAAACTCGTCAAATGGTCTGATCACACCTTCTTTTAATCAAATTTATGCCAGCTCACTTACTTTTCTTATGACTTGACTTCAGTTTTGATTTTCTCTATGCAAATAAGGATTTCACTTGAATCCTTCAATAACGACCAACAGAAAAAAAGGCAGGGAAATAACGACATACCTGAATAATCAGCTACTTTTACAAATTTTGGATGAATTAGGCCTTGTATCAGTATACAGAAGAAGTTAACGTGAAAATGGTTAGCTAAGGGCACAGTGGAAACTTCAGTGACAGGGGCACACGCATTCAAAGGCAAGTAAATTCTGGAAACTACACAGCAGTTCCCAGCTCTGCAGTGATGACAAGAGAAGACGACCTTCTGAGCAACGTACAACTCGACATTTTCGCTAGTTCTAGTCACTGTTTCAATGTCAATTAGAAGTTACCACACCGAATACAAAAACCAGACCTTTAAAATGTCTTCAGTGAGCACCCTCCCTCCAAAAGTAATAGTCACAGTAATAAAAAAGAAGGCACGCAGAATTCTCACTTATTAGTTAAAATGCCTTTATTTTTAAAATATTCTTTCATTCACAAGGAGATGCTGTCATTCACGCTAAGGTGGCAGGTCTACATGCATTAGTTGAGACGGATGGAAGTCAAGCTATCACAGCTCACCACCAATATTCTTAATCTTTTCCTTTCCAAAATGAAGAAAGACTGTTCTGATGGATTGTTGTGGACCTCTTTTTTCCAGACAGTGATGAATGAATACCAGGCAGTGATGGAGGCAAGGAAAAACTTAAGGAACTGCCCTTTTTCTCTTTTGAAGAGATGAGAGAATATCCAGTCTCCTCACGAGAACAACAGCATTAGAGAGTTAGTGCTGAAGCATCTTAACGCGACTGGAGAGGTGCATCTCGACTGTTTTGTGTACCACAGACGTACCGTTTAATTAAGCCATCAGAAAAAAATGAAGGAAAATGGAAAAAAGGGGATACAAAAGAGAGGGAAACTTCTTCAGCAAGTTAAAGCGCTCTTAATAAGTAACAACATGACATTAGTCATTAAGAAACAAGAACTCTAAATAATGCATTCAGAACCTATAGATCTAAACCAGAAGATAACAAAGCCTCATAAATCTGTTTGTTCATTAAGTTAAAAAAAAGCTACACTTTGTGTTGCTATCATGTCAGCTGGCACCAAACTGTACGCAATTTAGTGCAACTACAAAGTGAAACCCATAGTCTACAATGGCAGGGTTTTTGATCACGCTAATTAACAGCCATTTTGTTTAAAATAAACAGATACGACTCTAATTGCCTTTTTTACATAAGAAAGGGAAGATCTTAAAAGTGAAAGCATGCAAAGGGAAAGATCAGACAGCCGCCTTTCAGACTGATAAGCAAACTCTGTGTGAGACGAGCGCAAATGAAGTTTGAGACGCTCTCTGGATTGACAGCAGGGAAACAGCAAAGCAAGAGGAGGAATGGCTTCCAGAGGTGGAGAGGCACGGCCACAGTTCCTTCCAGTGGGGAAAAGCTGGACGTTAGATCCCTGTTCTCTCTAGTCTCCCCGGCTTCTGAGCACCCGCCTGCAAGTGGCTGCACCTTCTGCAGGGCCAAGCGTGCACCGGCAGCATCGGATTTTGTGCAATGTTCAGATGACACAATGAGCCTGGTTAGCACCGCCGTACGGATTCCGACAAGAAAATAAAATGTTGTAGAAAAGGAAGAAATCAGAAAAAGGCACTCTGATCTCTGTGCTTGCACTTACCCCTAGCACCAGAAGCGGGGCTAGACAGTGCTGTACCGCACAGTTTGCCAACTTCTAGGCTATACAGAGGGACCATTCACGTCCCTGAAAAGTCCCGGTAAGCAACATGCAGGGCAAGTGCTGGGACACAGTCCAGTTCTCCAGCTAACTTCAGTGAGCCTGAAATGCAGCCCGGAACTGCAGTGAAGACAACTTCAGCTTTCTTCAGCTTTTTCATTTTCTGCATCTATGTTGGTTATTTGGTTAGACAAATTCCATTTATCACTTTTCAAACGTAGCTTCAAAGTTGCTTTTTAAGTGCATTAAAACATGTAACATTGCAGAGTAAAGCAATAAAGCAAAAACATTATTTTTGTTATGTGACAAAGTTCCCTCACCTTTTTCCCCACCAATGAAATCCACATCCTCCCCCTCTCCCGCCCCCAAAAACCCACCTAGTATGTTTTAGGGTGCAAACAATGAATATCACCATACAAAACCGCTTCCCTGCACTTCAAGTGTGCAATGTCCCCACGCTCCTCTCGATAAGAAGTCCTCCGGTACAGCGACTTGCAGCGTACTTCCTCAGTGTCACAAATTCATATGCATAACAGCATCTTCTGACTCATCTACAGGGGCTTCCACAGTACTTCAGATATAAGAACAATGTCCTTACAAAGACTGCATGTTTTCAGCATATTCAAAATATCATTTAAAGTTCCAGAATCAGAGGGAATTGCTCCACTTCGGCACTGCAGGCTTTTATGCCATCATGGTCACGGTACAGCAGGAGGCAGTTTTTGCAGGAGGTGGTCAAAAATGGGGCAGCAGCTCTCACTGGAAAAAGGGTCTGTGAAAAACCTCATCATTTCCCATTGCATCTGATGGATGAACTTCTTCAGCCTGCTTTTGCTAATGCTATGCACATCAGCTTATATATTTAAAACAACAAAAGAAGCCCCACTCCAAAAGGATGCAAAGGCTTGCACTGGACACACAATCTTCTCTTTGATGAAACAGAGAGAAGAAAGACGGTAGCAGGTGTTAGCCACGTTAATGAACGAGCTGTTGCAAGAAATTCAGATACTGCAGTGAGAAAAGTAGCACCGAGCTGACAGCACGGATTACTTCTCCTCAAACATTCGCGGTCCCTCCTCTTGCCGGGACTGCCTGAGTGAGTGACTCTGGGCGCTCTGGGGTGCACAGGGAAGCCAGGGTGCGGGTGGCCTAAAATTCCCATGAGGCACCACAGTAGCATTCACATACAAAGATTTTTCTGTTTTCAGCTGAAACTGCTAAGTAAAAATTCTCCTGCATATATTTCTCAGAACTCAGCTTTCCAAAACCAGTTTTAAACGGCACATTTTCAGCCAGCTTTAATGGTAACAACATCAGAGAAGAACTGCATCACAACAGCAATCTCCCTGGCCTTCAAATATTTTGTTAATATAACACTGAACATCAGACATATTCCCTATCAAAAACAAGCATCAGCATATACTGTAAGGGAATTTCATTTCTACTGAAACGGTGCGACGTGTTGTGCTGCTGGCTGGGAATCTCAGACTGGATGACTTCAGCTTTCAGACCAGCAGCCAGAACAGACTACAGCTGGGCTAATTCGATTTAGGCGAGGCCATGTTGTTGGTTTTCAAACATCAAAACCCCATATAGTCATAAAACAGCAATGGTGGTGTTGCCTGGAAAAGGACAGGCAGAAAGACGCAGCGGCTTTCCAAGAAGCACAAACCAAGGTTGCCTAAATATGCCTAGAAGAATTGCACTGTGGGAAATACGACATAAAAAGGAAAGTAAGTTAGAAAACAAGCTGGATACTAGCATTATCCTACCGCTACCATCACATCAGCAACCATATTGGAGAGCAATGAGCGATATAGATGTGCAGCTGGTTTATCAGCTCACTACGGCCAAAGTGATACTTTCCAGTTCAGGCCACATTTATGTATCAACAGGTTATACACTGAAGGTTAAAGCCAGTAATTACTTTAGTACCAGTTTTGGTAAAATCTGTCACGATTTTTGTAGCAAAAGATCATCCACACAAGGAAACAATAATTTGGCTTGCTGCTACTCTGTACGAAAATTGTTTCAAACAGCTGAAATTACAACCACAGCTCTGAATTTTCAAAGTAGCTATTTGACTTTTGAATCTAGAACCTATTACATTTTTGATTTGACCTTAGTTCCTCCTGCCTAAGTCACATTAGGGAAAAAAAAAAAAAAAAAGAAATCCATCCAGTTTTAGCTCTGCAAAACAAAACAGTATTTCATCTTACCTAAAAGGGCAAGTTTAGCAAATACAACCGAAGCCCATGAAATACACACAAAATAAGCACACAGCCTTGCACATTCTCTCCTCTGTGTCTCTATCTGTCCCAGCTCTTCTCTCTTCTAGATGTTTTCAGGGACAACTCTGCATTAAAATCAGATGTCAGATTCTAACTAACTGCTACTACTATCAGCTGCATTGGTAATCAGGCTTTCAGCAGCAATTTTACACAGCACAACAAATGACATAAACAATTTGCCTCCAAAGCTCCGACTACCCTTGTTAACTATCATACTTCTTCCAAAGGAAACATAAATAACCATCATAACAAGCCGATTCCTCAAAATTAAGTTCTGGTAAAAAGTGTGGCAAATCTAGGCATTAAAAAAATTGAAAAAAAATCAAAAGTATTTTCATTTGAAGAACTTAGAATTGAAGTCTCAGGTAAGTAGTACATTTTATTGTAATTCTGTGTTAGGAACTCTCATTAAAATCAACTACATAATTTAACTTACTAAGAAGTATGACAATAACTGGGAATATAATCATAACTAGGACAAGAGTAAACCAAACAATAAATCAACAATACGAACAACTATCAATAAACAATAACGTATACCTCAGTGCGGTGGGGTTTTTTCCATGCTGGAATTTGGAAGTTCTCAAGAGTGTCACTGAGTCTTTCATAGTTAATGTTCTCCATTGAAAAAACATGTATGCATTGATGCAGTTTTCATCCAAATCCAAAAGCAGTAAATAATGTTTTGATTCCAATACCTAAATAAGAGGGCTTTATTGAATGCAGAAGAGTAAATGTGATTTTATGAAGTCACATTACACTACAGTGTTACCTCTGTCAGGTTTTACATCGTGACTGGAGAGACTGTGACTATTTCTGTAATGGCCATTTTCATACTGTGCTTGAATAAATCCATCTGGGTGACACACCAATCGTACAGTTTCAAAAAATGGAATAAAACTAAATTAGTGCACTGACTTCTGTCATGAGGAAAACCCATTTTCATATCAGAACTACAGCTGGATACTTACTGAGCCATGATGATCTGTAAGATGTAAATTGTCAGTGCAGGGAGACAAGCAAAGGAAGAATACCTGCCATCTATCCAGCTTGCATATCCTCTATTCTGAATTCGTTAGGAGAAAATACCTGAGTAACAGTATGGCATCAAGCCAAGGCATGCACTGTCGCTAGTTACAACTTTACAGCAGAGTACAACTCTGCCCAGATTAAAACAAAAGAGCTGAGTCATCATGGTTGGACCACGTAAGCACTACATCGTGGTATCACACTTGTTTTAGTGGAAGTTAACATTTTTGTACTGGTGGTATTTGCTATCACAAATACGTTTTCTTCAGATACAGCATTCAGGCTGCCTTTTCCGCTGAACATGAGCTTTTGGCATAGGACAAAAGAAAAGCAGCAGTGAGCTTCCAGTGTACACACTAAACTCTTTCAAAACAACAGTGGCAGGATCAGCAACAGAAGCAGCAGGTTTCATTTGCAAATGAAGACATTCAGACAAGCGAGTTATGGAAGAAGGAAATTCACTGTAAATCGCCTACTGGAGCTACATTTCAGCTCACGACTATTGCTTAGTGAGCAGGCTTTTTTTAGGAAGGAACAATTCAAAAGCATGTCTTCAGTGAACCCCTTTGCAGCTGAAGATGCTATCTCACACTAGGGAGCAGTGTCCTATCAAAACCTCCTTCATAAGCTCACATTCAGTACGTAAAGAAAAGGGAAAACACATGCCATTCCTGATAGCTAGGTTCAGAAAGTATATTGCTGAGTCAAGCGCAGACTCCATCCCTTAAAATCAGTTTAATCACTCGCAATTCCTCCTTAGTCTTTACTGTTCAGAATTTCTAATAAGACACTAACTAGTTTCCTCTCCGGTAGTTCCTCTCAATTGAGCTTGCTAAAAAAAGCACCACTATAGTCACTTTCGCTCACAGTGTCCTCTCCACTTTATGGTTCTCTCCAGCAGTTTGAATTACTTTAATATATACCCTGATAGGTCTCCTGCTTTTTTGGAAATGCAGCTCCTAGTAAGTCCAATCCAGTATGGAATTTTTGCTCTAATCACTCTGCCCAGTGATAAAAAAGAATCTGAAAACAGAGTTTCCTTCCCCTGGAAGCCATTCTTTTCTGAAGGAAAATAGACACAAAAAAAAGAAATCAAAGAGCATAGTCAAGGAAATGTTCTTTGTCAGGAATACATCTTTGGGGCCTCTTCTAAGTGGACGGGCAAGCATCGCAAGGTGGCTTCAAGACATACTTTGGAAGCAAAATTATTTTTATGAAGAGTAACAGATTTAGCTTTGCGGTTTTTCGTTCATTGCGACTATATAATCTTTTCTTAAATGAAAAATACTTATCCCTCTTACACCTATCATTTGGATTAGAATGCCTAAGAATTTTGGCACTTCAGATATTCTTCATATGGATTAAAAAAACTTAAACACAAACATGTGAGAAGATACATATCCTTAGACCACACCATCATGAAACAGAATTAGCTTTCATAGATTTGCAGGATCTCTGCCTCACACAGAATAATGTCAGTAATATTAGAAATGTCAAAATAATAAATGTGTCTGTCAGTGTGTGCATATAAATACATATACATACATGCACTCACATACATGTATGTACTATATGCACACAGGTTTCTTGCACGTTCTTCCATGAGATGTTCACAAACTTCAGAAGCTGATTTGCATTTTAAAGATTTATTAAAATAGGCTTAATCACACTGATCCAAAGCTCACCTGGACAGCACTTAGATAAGCAAACTGAAAATTCATTCCTAAAGCACTTCAGCACAATCTCAAAGGTCTCAGGAAAGATCCTTCTACAGGTCTCAAACTCTCTCTTTCAAACGAACCTGAGCACGTAACACAGGAGGACTTTGAAACATGTAAAGTTGCTCATCGGTGCGGACCTTAGTCTAGTTTCCATACTTTCAGCACACATGAAGCAATAAAAAAGGCTCATGCCTTTTGGTGGCACTCCACACAATCATAAGCATCATTTCCTTAATGCACTTCTGGTCACATGGAAACATTTCTAATACAGAACAGTGAAACTGTACATACTCCTCTTTTTCCTGATCTCACCTCATCCTCATATTAAAAAAACCTAAGTATTTTAACCTAACAAAAATATTGATTAGAACTATGTATTCATCTTCCTGGCTACAGAATTTTCATAGTGTCTTATCGCTGAAAATGCAGCCACTTCCAGAGAGGAATCCAGGAGCTGATCAACAGCACACAACACTCTTACAGCACAGTTCACAGCAAGAAATTAACACATTAGATATAATTTTAAAAAAAATTCACCAACTAACTGAAGAGACTCTATGTCCTCATCTCTAAAAAACACAAGAGGCTTTAAAAGTATGCATCTTGAGGAAGATAAAACATAGTCTACTTTATCATACGTGGCTCTACGCCAGCAGCTCTAAGTGACCTCTGTTTAGCCTCCAACAGTATTTACATGCACCTAAAAATTCTGGTCCATGTCCTGCCCTTGACTGCGTACATGCAGCTCCCACTGAAGTCAATGGCAGCTGCGCCTGTACAGCTGAGGGCAGAATTCAACCTTCTGTACCGCTCATTATCAGAGAGATGAAGTCAGCTCCTTTGAAAACTCAGCGAGTCTTCAAACCACCCAAGAAAGTGTTCCTCCCCAGACAAAGAGAGACTCCCCAACAAAAAGTGCAAAACTCACGTTTTAGTCATTTTAGTGGTGCTTCTGCGACAGAGAAGAATCAAAACGAAGGTGCTATGCTCATGCAGTTCATCCTCACAAGGTATCGCATGCAGTGCTGTGCCTTACGTATGAATACATATATATATATATATATATGTATGCATGAGTGTATTTTCCTGAGTGGGAGAGGGTGTATTGCAGATGTAGTCAGACTCTCATCTCTGGAATTACTGACACTCAGCAGCTACCTCAGACCATCTATGCTTTGAAGCACTATTTATTGTAGGCAGTATTAAAATGTGTAGTTTGCAAAAAGAGCAGCTTTTTCCTCTTCTCATTAAAAATACTAATGAAGAGCTAAAGATCTTTCTTCTGGCTTCTCTTTCTCACTGTATTTATTTATTTCCTGTACTTATTTATTTATTACCTTTATATTTAAGCCAAATGGGATGGCAACCTCTTATCACTCACCCAAGGTCAAACAAAAACCACAGGGCAAATCAGGTACAGAAAACAGATGCTGCGATACCCTCGCGTGAGGGTATTTTGGCCCATGGGAGACAGGAACGGTAAGCTTTATGTGGTGAAGACAAGAAGCAAAACTGTCTCCCTCCTTACGCTCCCCCATCGCTAGCCCGTGTCTCCCTCCCACGGTCGGAGCTCTGGGCCACAGTCTCTCCCTCTCCGGGAAGCCAGGTCCAGCCCTGCCTGGGAAGCTGACAGAGAGGCAGCAGGCAGGAGGCCACGGTGCTGCGCTGCAGCCAGGAAGGCGGTCCCCCAGCAAAGCCCCATCTTCACAAAACTCAGCAGCGGGGGCACTGCTCGGCGCACACCCCCTCGGCTCAGCGCTGGGGAAGGCGGGAAGAGGCGTAGGGAACGTGACTGCCCAGTGACCTGATGCCACAACTGCTCCCCTGCACACCCACCTCTCTCCTGCACGGAAAGTGGTGCTGCCGGGGCACACTTTGGGAATCTTTCCAGTACTGTTCAATCGAGATATTTGGAGAGTACAGCACTAGATGCTCACGGGTAGGTACAACTAAATACTGCTGTGGCTTGTAGACGCTGTGGAAGTCTAGGATCACCTCATTGTCTTCGAACACAAACCGTAGATCACCACAGGGCAGATGAGGTGCCATTACTGAATGGCACTGGAGCTTCATTGAAGTCTGTGGAGTTAATATGATTTATGCTGGCTATGGGCCTGGCTTTTTTTATTTCAATTATTAGAAAACGATGTTCAAGTTGTCAGCATGATAATAGCAGTAACACTAATATACTCTGCGTCTTAGAATTGACTAAGTGGTGGCCTGTGGTCTGTAAATTAACGTGAGGATGTAGAAATAACACCCTTTTCAAGCATACTGCAAGTTTTGAATGAACTTTAAAGGCTTTCCACTTACACCAGGTAAACAGTATATTTATTTCACTGTCAGTAGCTGCTTAGGAGGGTCCCATGTTCAGTGGAGACCTATTAGAAGGCATGTTCCTGACCTCAAGCCTCAGCACTGCATTTCTCTGACATGTAATCCCCATTGCAGAGTTCTAGTAACTCAGAAAAAAAGTTTAGATAACTGCAAAAATTGACTCAAAACTGGGCTCAGAGTCTTTGGTTTTCAACATCCATATTTTAAACAGGGTTCTTGGAGAGGTCTGCACAGGTACCGAAACAGGGCTCAGATTTTCAAGTCCTCCCTACACTTAAGAGTTCCCATTGCGCACATCTGCCTACCTACTTGGGATGCTGAAATCTCCATATGTGAAAACCTGGTTTTCAAATCCAGCCTCACTGCTGATGCCAAATTCGTTCCAAAGAGGCCAAACCTAAGAAACTCAAGTATCAGCCAAGGAGAGCTGAGCACCTTCAATTCATAATGCAGTTAGCACACGCTGACAAAGTTCGTATCTCATCAGCATAGAAAAATTGTACCAATTTATCTGTATCAATATAGCTAAAGCTACACAGATCCATTCTGGCATGCCCACTCATCTATTGCTCACCTCTGCACAAGCACAGACCTGGCTTTATTCACACAACCGCCTCCAGGACAGCGTACCAATTCTGCAAGCTCTGTCTGTACAACCCTCCACAGCACTACAGGTACGTGCGCCCTGAGCCCGTGATGACGGCACTCTCCATGGGACTTGTCCTGCACAACCCCACCGGTGAGATGTCACATCCTTACGCAGACCTGCGGTACAGCAACAAATGCACGTACGCCTTCAGCACGTCAGAGAATAAGGTTGTGTTACACGTAAGGAGTCAGAGTGAATTTGTACCCGGGCCATTTCAGTGCCTTCTCCTCAAGTTCTTCTTTGAAAAGAGGCAGTTTCTCTTCCGTTCTTTAACAAAAGCTTTTTCTGGATTTAAGTCCATCGGTCTTCTCCCACTATGCCCCTTCAGTTATTTCTTGAAACAGTGACGCGCGTTTCCAGTAAGGCCAAAGCAGAGAAGAGGCACGTGTGAGCCCAGGGCGTACCCTTCGACTTCCCGTTTCGGTGCAGATTCTGCACAGCTATTCTGGGACCGCCAGAGCCACGCAGAAAAGCATCAAACATTCAGGGGAATCCCCTTCTGACACTTTTATTATTCTGGCAAAAAATTAATGATGATGTGTCTTCTTAGACACGGTACTGGGCAGCAGGGTGTTCTTTATTTTAAGTAAAGGCAGGAAATGAGTAATAGATTTCCTCTGTAGTCAAACTGGGGCTTGAGGCCGGCTGATTGAGAGAGCTTTAGCCTCTCAATATTTCAACTTCGTGCTAAATGGGGAATAGTAGCAGTCCTTACTACTTTCATCATTCTTGGACATTTCAAGCTCAAAAATCTTCACCACCTGGGAGCCTCATCCTGCACCTCTTGTAAGAAATACCCTGATCTCACCATCTGGGAAGCTGAGGCCAGGAGAGGTCTACAGGGACACATGGAGAGGATGAGTAGCCACCGCTCCCTCATGCGGCACTGAATCACTTTCCCTATCATTTCCCACCATTATTAAAACCAGTTCTGTTCCCCCAGTGGTAGAAGTGATGGGATTACATATATACATATATTTTTTATATACATGTCTTTGTTCAGAACAGGTCCAGATGCCCTTGTGATAAAATCCCCACACAGCCACCTGTGCTTTGTTTGCATTAGGCCTCCTCCTACCATTACTCCCACTGATGAAGCCACACAACTGTTAATAAAGTTTTAGTGGGGGAAGATGTTTTTGCAGGCAAAGCAGCTGTTAGCCCATGGCACCAGCTCATGTTTAATACCGCTCTTTACCTGGACGAGAGCAGCCTAGTTTCTGGGTGTGTTTAATCTTCCAGCAATATTGACAACGACGGCTTTTTGCCTAGCAGGGCTCAAGAGGCACACCAGCCAACTTCTCCATGTAGAAAATGAAGCCAAAGGAAAGAATTAAAGCTAAAGAAGCCATCAACAAAAACTGAATGCACAACTTAATAATTAATGCATTAAGGAGAATCAGACGGACAGGAGAACGAATTTGCAAACAAACCTGGAAAAAAACAAAGTTGCTTCCATTTCAAAGGAATTTGAAATGTTCACTGAACTAGTATCGTAATTCCGTTCAGGCAATGACTACTTAAAACTCAAATGTAATAAAATTCTATGGTAAATCAACAGTAAATTTTGACAGAATGGATGTTCTACCATGACTCTACTTAAAACTGATACACACTCACCAAGAAGACGCTTTCCTACATCGAAAGGTCACTTTGATGGCTTTGCAGTTCCTGCCATACACTTCTGGGGTTTTGGGCTCCTCACTCCTTATCTCCACGCTATTGTTGACTACCTTTATGATTTGACACCACACTTACAATTCTGGCAATGAGAACAATATTACTGCCATGTTATTTCCAATTTTTCCACTTGAAAAAAAAATCTTTTCTATTGAAGTTATGCAAAATACAGAACTTGGGAAATGTATTAGGCCGATTAACATTTTGATTGACTTCCTCTCAGAAGCGCAGTCTTATTTTTGAACCTTTGCAGTCAAGGTGGTAGTCCCATTTTCTACCCTCATTCTGTTTTACTGTTCTCTGCTGGCACAACCAAATTAGGTCTGTGGTGTGGGGACTGGATTTGCCCCATTTTCCTCAGAAGTCAACTCATGCTGGAGAACAGAGCTCCAACTTCTCCTAAGTGTTTGGACTGGATATGCTATCCTGCCACCAACTTCCCTTTCCTCAAACTCAAAATTTTAATAACACATTTCCAGTATTTCTACTAAACAGGCATCACCAGCTTTCAGCTTCTTCTCATTATCAAGAAACCTCTCAATTAACCTTAATCTCCCGGAGACCCACAAGCTTCCAATTTACCCTCTTGCTGCTGCTATCCCCAAACTCAGGCTTATTCCCACCACACCAAATGACGTGGTGAATCTCTGTAGGTCACAGGAGATTATGAGGTCCAACTACCCTTGCTGTTTTCCATATAGTACTATTGGTTCCCTCCTTTTGTAGCCATCTTAGAAGGTGAATAAACTAAGAGAAAGGTCACCCACATAATAGACCTTTTACATTTTTCTTACATTAAGTATTCAGCCTCTCCAAATAAGAAGATAGGGGCGTGCATGCTGCCTCCTGTCTATGTATACAGTTTGCATCGCTCTGAGTGACCGCAATGTGCAGAAGCAACGGAGAATCGGGGCTCCACTGGAGTCCATTTATAAAGTTTCACTATCTGCTCCTCGGCCACTAGCACAAGCAGGTGTTTCCCCCAGCACAGGAGACATTTCATTCAGGTCCTGTCTCCCTCCTGCCCTCTCTCTCAGCTTCGCATATGCTCCCTGCATTATTAGAGCTCAGGCAAATCATGACTCCACTGTTGAGGCTGTCTTGTCAGGGTTTTGTCCATTTCACAGACGCTACCCATATTCATGTAGTTTTTCTTCTTCCTTAGTCTTCTCGCTATCGCTGCTTGGTTTTACGGACTCAGCCACTTAGATGTTTCTGAGCAAAACCTGTTCTTCCACTGGCAATGCTCTGCCTTGTGTCAGCTTTCTTCAGTTTTGACTTCAGTGGATCCTGCTGCTCTAGGTCGGTTCAGAGCCAACGGCCAACCTGCCATTTCCTATGGCACTTTAAAGAGGTACCTGCTACCCAGGCTGAGGAATAAAAGCAGACTTTTTTTTTCTGAATTTTCATCTATAAATCAAATTTCTAAATGTTTCCATTACACATGCACCCAAGGTTTCTTGATTTCTTACTTATGAAGGAAAATTAATTTTAATATGCAAGACATTAGCGCTGCTTAAAACTTCCATGAACTTTTCATAAAACAAAATTACTACTGTTTTCACCTAAATTATCACTACCCAGCATTACCATTTACAATTGAAAGCTTAAAATAACTCAGTAGTGACCTATAAGAAAAGCAGGAATTTCAGATTTTGAAGTAAAATTACGGAGATGGAAAACTGAATTTAAAGCAGACATTCCAATGCAAAAATCGTCTGTGCTGTATACAAACCGATTCCTAAGAAGAAGAACTCATGACTCGGAGACCATGAACGGGCTCACGACCTTTCATGTGCCTTGTGTCGCCCAAGCAGGATCAGAACCATAGAATAACCCATGAAATATCTGACAGTAATCCCAATTTCACTAAGTAACAAAATACCCATTGACATCAGCAACACAGGATGCGGATCGTGACCTGATATGTCATTAAAAACAGCAGACCAACAAGGAAGCACTGACCTAATGTGGTAGTGGGGTGCTAATAAGAGCAATGAAATTATGTCCCCTGCCAGGTAACTGCAGTATATGTTTCTTGTAGCTTGGATGCAGTTGGACCGTGGACGTACTACTCAATAACCATACCCTTCTCTGGATACACCATGGCGAGGAAAGAGAGACTGAGAGTGGAGGGGAGTGAGAGTAAGGATCATTTTAATTTTCCCTCCATTTTTTTCTTGTAAAAAAAAATTTGCATAGCCTTGTCTCTACTTCAAAGATCTCATTTGAAAATCCACACCTAAAACCCATTTAAAATGAAAGTTCAAAATTACCAGCGAAGCAGAAATCCTCAGTCTCACCACCATGCTGGTGTCATTTCCCCGTTTGTACTGCTGACCCAGGTCTTTTTTTTTTTCCTTCCCCCTTCTCACAAACTAAGTGCTTGAGCGTGGCTGTTAGTCAAACATGTCCTCAAGCCTCCCAGTGTTGTTCCGTAAAAGGATGAACAATCAAAAGAGAGAGATCAACAAAACCCACCGCAGAGGTTCCAGGAGGGCCAGTTAAGAGAAGTATCCCATTTTAACTGATGAATTTTGAGTAAAATTTTAAAAACAAGTAAGATTGAGGATCACCTAAAGGCATTTTCAGTTTCCAGTAGTCTCGTCTACTAAATGAATGGAAGCTGGGCTCCCTAAGCTGGGAACCAGAAATATAGAGTTGGAATAGCTGAAGAAAAATCACTCAAAATAACTTTTCAAGGGTGAATTCCCTCCTAGTGCTAAAGATCAGTATAAAAAAAGCACACCTAACTTGTGTGATTTCTTACCACAAGTCTAGCAAGATTGAGCCTTTCTCTCAAGTCCTGAGTTTCTGGAGCCACCTGATTGCATTGGAGTATCAGTTTCCATTAAAAGAAAAAAACTTGCTGATGATCTGTGTTAGCAGGATTACGCCTCTAATGTTCACATGAAAGTTAAGTAATACAGGCCTCGTGTTGTCCCTTCAGACGCACAATGGCCTGAAAGTTTAGGTATTACAGAGGCCCTGTTTTTCAAACGGACTCTCTTAGGTTCCACTAACTTTTACATTGTTGTATTTTTCTTTTTTCTCTGGTTAACTACAGAATCGCAGGCAGCCAGAAACATTAGTAATTCCTAAAAATAGCCATCCTATCCTCCTTTCAAAATTTAGCAATATATGGCATTTCTCAGGAAAATGGAGAATTAAAGCATTCACTAAAACAAAGGTGGAGTCTCCTATTTTTGCCTTTTTAGTCAGCTGCTTTTTTTTTTTTTCCTCTCAACTCTCCTTTTCATCTTCCTATCCCTAATCCTCATTTCCTCGCTCCTATTTTTACTCTGAGGAGTAACTGTCACCATTACTCACACTGTCCAACTCTTTTCAGTTTTCCTTCATTTTCAGTTCAATCATCCCTTGCTTCCTTCCACTTCAAGCTACTTCTCCTCAGCTCAGCTTTTCCCTAATAAAACTGCCTCAGAGCAGCACACTTCTGCAGCTCTATTTAAGTCCCACTTCAATGATCATAAAAGGGCATAAACATATAGCAGAGAAAAAAAAATTGGAGACTACTACAGCTGATAAAAAAAATATTGGATGACTAATTTATGTATAAAATAAGGTCAGATTCAGCTGGCAAAAGAAGAAACAAACATTTCTGGACATGTAAAAGGGTTATTTCAACTTCAAGTATTTCAGTTTTTCATTTCCAGAAGCTTTACTTAAACACACCCTCAGTAAGATTCCGAAGGATTTATGATCTTAAACACAAAAGAAAGCCTTCATTTTTGGTTCTGTAAAATAACTTCTGTTCAGCTGAAAAAAACGATCTTTACCCCAACCAAAAAAAAAACCCTTCTCCAAAATGTTTCTATTTGATGTGAAATAACTGTAACCCTCAAACCAACCAGCAAACTGAAAAATCTACTTTTATGTAAAGTGTTCTGGATCCCTTTGTGATGAAGAGCACTGTATCACCCCTAGAAATAATTAACCAGCATTTAAGGAATGTCAAACGAGCCTCTGCATTACGCATTAGATCTTCCTACCTTCCAAACACTATTAACACTAAGGGAACTGTATCTGTGACTGCAACGGATGACAAATCACTCTCCTTTTTCTAAATATTTCCTTGCCATTGTGCCATCACTTGATCTATTATCTTCCCACCACCAACACTCTCTCCGTTCTTTCAGGCATTTATTGCTTGTGTGTCACTGGCACCTTTTCCGTCCTCTCCTTGACAAAACTTTACCCAGCTCTCTGGAAGCATCTCCTAATGCCCATCCCCTTTCTCCATCCTTTCAGGGAAGCCACAGCACTGCGTGGAGGAGAGCTGGTGCATTCCTACTCATCATTTTCACCCCCTCCTCTGTCAGGTATCCTTCCCTCCCACACCAGCACGCTTCAGACTTCCCTTTCTTCCACCAACTCGCCTGAGCGTGGGGCTGAGATCAGCAGCTGGCTGAGGCATGGCCAGAGCATCCCCAGCAGAAACCCCAGTGTTCCCACCCTCATACAACTGGTGATGCACTTCCAGGTCCTTCAAGGAGTTCGTGCTTTGGCAGCTATCTTCTTAACAACCCAGCCTGGAAACCTGAACTCTGGAATAAAAATGAGCACAGAGAAGAGTGCCAGCCCTTCATCTCCCTGGATAGAAGTCAACATGCCAACGTCCAGACCTCCTACCTTTACTGAGGGAAATGGAAAGAATTTCACCTAAAATTTCCAGTCTCGTTTCTCAATTTTACACGCTACCAAAGCCCAGCCAAACAAAAGGTATACTTACCAGCACCAGCTCTTGGCTGTGTGTCCCTTTGACTCCTTTTCCTCTGCCCTTACAGCAGACCTGTCTGGTGACGCTCGTTAACTCTGCCCTCCTTCCCTCACAGATCCCCTCCATCCAGCCCACTTGGAGCAGATGAGTACAAAACGCTGTCCCTGAACAGAAGGAAATTTACTGTATAGCCAGTAATTACCAGTGAATACTACCAATCCCACCGAGGGCAAAGAAATCTCTGTTAAAAAATCAAAGCATGAAAGTGCAGTCCTTTGTGTAAAAGAGAAAGGGAACGGTAACATTTCTAATTGAAAATTAAAGCAAAAAGCAAGATACTAGCAAAGTATATTTATTGTGTTAACGTACCATTTGTCTTCTGGGCAAGTTACTAAAGGTCATTTGTTCTTCATGGCAAGTGTTGAAAATAGTTTATGTTGTGGGTCTAACTTAAAGGAACAATGTCAAAACCCTCAGGCCCAAAATGACCTTTTTATGCCAGCACAGAGATCTAACTCTCTCGCTGAGGATAGTGGTGATGTTTGCATTTCTTTCTCTCCCTCCTCCCTTCTCCTTCTAACCCCAGCTCCCTTTCACATGAAACACCTCACCGCAGAAGGTGGCACGGCATGGGCAGCAGCGTTAACGTGCCCACTCCACGCCTCGCACTGCTCATCCCTTGCTCTGCCCACGCTGCCAGGCACCCAAGACAAGCAGCTGGTTGACGTGCCTGGTTCCCAAACTGCCCTCTAACCAAGTGAAAGGTAACACGTGTCTGCGAGAGTGAAAAGTATGGGGAAGGTATCAGACCTACCCTCGCCTCCCAGAAGCAGAGGAGCACATGCTGCCACGTCCTCTAGAAGGCAAGAGATGGTTACATGGTCGGTTCTTGTTTCAAACACCTACGATAATGCTGTTTCCCTGCCTAAACAGAGCCTCTTGGGGTCACATCTGGCTGCTTCTCTCAGAAGGGCCTGGCTGTAATATCGGTGTTGCTAGGGCGCTGCCAATGACATAAAAAATTAACACGCACATATGACAGACACACAGAGAGGTCGACAGGTACACAGATGAATTTGAAGTTCAAGGCTCTGAATGGCTGCAGACTGGCAAAACACCTGGAGCCTCACACGATAATTGAAAACACACAGCCTACCCTTACTAGTGCACCAATGTGCTCTCTTAAGCATTAGTGTAAGATCAATGTGGTAGCCTTGTCCGCCTGCTCGGTGTTGTCACATTATTCTCAAGTCCCTTCACTCTGTATATATTGTGACCTCCTGCAGATGGGGGACACAAAAAAGAGAGTGAACAGCACTTTAGAAGAAGGAAATATGATATACACATCATGGCATTTTGAACACCTTTTCATTCAAGGAGCGAATCCTGCTGCACTGGGTGAGGCTGCACCACTGCTGCCTGCATTGGTGCCGCTCTCTTCTGTGGGTGGAGAGAGACTTTCTGTCTCCACAGCCGCCATTCCCACGCTCCCGAGCCAGACCTATGATTTCTGACGTATGACACATCACATACATGAGACACATGAGAGTACAGGGAAGATGTCACGTTCTCCTACTCCACACTTCCTCCGCAGGGCTCCATGCAGAAGACATGCCTCTTCCAGGCTGGATCCCACTAGGTGAACACCTCCTGTGAACTAACGCTGAGTAGGCTTAGCATAACCTTTCAGAAGGCACTTGGCACTTTGCAGGATTTAAATGCAAAAGCCTCAAAAAGGCAAAGCTCATTTTCCTGAATTCCCAGATCTGGTTGCCATTTGTGACAGACTTCACACATTTATGTGCTGCCCTGTCACATTTGGGTGGCAAAAAAATGGCAAAGTATAGATGCCGTGACAAGTAGATGAGACATGTTTTTCCTCTTTAGTGTTCTTAGGCTCAGATTTCCCTTCAACACATAGACGAAGACAGAAAACCCTTGGGGCAGACAGAAACAGTTTAAGAGTTTAGTTACTTGATAATTGTGAGAAGGATTTTAAAAAATTAAAAATTAAAACATTATGAAATATAGAGCAGCCTTGGCTCTTCTGAAGTTCTAAGTGGAGACTGTCATATGTGTACACTAATGTAATAAAGAAAAATATGCACAGGCATATATTCTAATATATATTTTTATCTTATGGGTATATTTTGATATTAGCTGTATGAACTACACTAAAGAGTTTCCTGGATGCCTTTTTTCTTTTTCAGTTGTTTTGAAAGACTTGTGAAGAAAAATATAGTAACAATACAGACAAGATTATGGTTCCTGATTATGGTTCCTACCAAATTTAATATTTATTTTCCTTAATGTAAGGAACCAAGAGCAAACCAGTTAACTGGCTATCTAATATGTCCTCTTGGAAGACCATGGGAAATCCAACTATATTTAACATTAGACATACACTTTACAAAACAAAAAAACAAGGTGCTATGGTTGAGGGTGGGAGATCTAACCAGGATACCACATCTGCATTAAGTCCTATATTGTTGTGATTCCTGTTCTGATTTTGCATTTGATGGTGAGTATTAATGTTACAAGAGAAATACTCAGCTCACAGATGGAAAATCTGCCAGGGCCCCCATGAAGCCTGTACGAGAGCAGTCATCATCAGACTTTTCAGGGTTCATTGGCTGGCTCACAAGTTTATGAAATATTGCCCCATAAAAGACATATAAATAAATAAACCTACAATTAGATTTGTCCACACATACACTGTTTGTTTCCTTCTTGCAATGACTATATGGACTTTTATTAGTCAAAAACAAGTATCGACACACAACAAGATTTAAAGTCAGAGTTACCACTTGAGTGGTATCCCTTTGACTCAGACATCGAATCATAGAATCACAGAATGGTAAGGGTTGGAAGGGACCTTAAAGATCATCTGGTTCCAACCCCCCTGCCATGAGCAGGGACACCTTCCACCAGACCAGGTTGCTCAGAGCTCCATCCAGCCTGGCCTTGAACACTGCCAGGGAGGGGGCAGCCACAGCTTCTCTGGGCAACCTGTGCCAGTG
>Ga0065711_1000645_pt1 | contig 58947 bp, 38 predicted proteins | sample Hoacrofraction12_FD_59098 | JGI IMG/M metagenome (GOLD analysis project Ga0065711, IMG submission 59098) | Hoatzin crop microbial communities from Cojedes, Venezuela - Epithelial fraction 12 v2 (version 2) | ecosystem: Host-associated > Birds > Digestive system > Esophagus > Crop | place... | reverse complement strand
CAGCCCCTCCACAGCTTTTCAGCATGAAGGCCCAGGTGCCTACAGCACCAGGGGACTGCAGAGATCAGAGGACATAGCAGGAGGTTGTATCTCTGCTAAGAAGTGTCAAAACCCTGGGCCAGATGGCAATAATCTTATTTTTGTAATTTTTTCCCATCTTTCTCTAAATTTCCTTGAAACATTTCCCCTTTCCCTTTCCTCACATATGATGTTTCCCTGAGGGTTTCATACTCAATTTCAAGGCAATTGCAGACAGACCATTTTTGATAGGTTTCAGTGAGATCTCTTTAGCTAATCGTATCTAAGTATAGCTTATATGAGCAACCTTCAGCAAAACTGGAGGTGTTACAGAGATAGCCCTGAAAAAACACGCTAGCTGACACCTACCTTATCCTGAGCATGCTCCTACGTACAGTCACTGGCTCGTGTAACTGAATGGAAGGGTCTGCCCTGCGCCTCTCCCCACTCCGTGCAGCACCTTGCCCCTTCCTGCAGCCACCTGGTCCTGAGGGGTGGGAGGCAGATGTCCTCCTGGGGCACTCCTTTCACATTTGGGATGCACCAGGAACCTTTGTGCTTCTTTAATGGACAGTGCTTGCCAGGGAAGAGATGCCTCTGGCAAAACAGGTCTCTTCTCTGGGGTCCAGGAGATGGCTGCTGATTGTAAGGAGTGGAGTCCCTGTCCCCTCCCGCTGCCAGGAAACACAGCCCATGCACCAGCACCAGCTGCCCCCATAGCTGTCCTCTAACTTTTGAACCCATAACCAAATTTCACCATATTTAAGGGCCCACATTTCTAGTAGTTTCATGAAAATAAACAGCCTGCTTTAGGAGAAAAATCCCACACATGTGTCTGCCCATGCAGGGGTAGGCTCAGCCAAGAGCACACGACTCCAGAAAAAACACCAGAGCAGAAGAAAACCCTCCTGGTAAGCTCTGCGAGTGGCAGCAACGCCTGGTTGTCTTGCAGTGGGTGTTCACCTCCCACTGAGAAGGAGCCCCTGGGAGGGTGCGAGGTGGGATGCATCATCACGCAGCCCAGCGCAGCGCCCTGGCACAACTCTGGACAAACTGCAGAGCTTCCCTGTCCTGCCAGCCAGGGACAGTTTCTTCCAGCGCTGGCGGCTCAGTGCTCCCTCCTGCAGGGATTTTGTCATGGTGTCACCCAGAGAGCAAGAAACTGAGGAAGGGGCCTGGCTGTCCCACGGTTGTTGGTTGTGGGGAGTGTCTAACCACTAAGTGCATGAGGGAGGCTTCGCAGCTCCTGGATGAGGGATGTCACTGCCTTCCTGAGGGATGGGGGAAGAGTGGTACATGAAGCACAAGCTCCAGAAGCTGGTGAGGCCATCCAAGCGCAAAGTTACTTGGTGTATGTGGAAATGAAAGACACACCTGAAACGGCACACACGCCCCTCTGCACAGGGTGTAGTCATATCGCAAGAGCAGAAAGCAGGACCCTGCTTCCATGAACTGCACCCGTCCCTTCCTGCAACAGAGGTGTCTTCTTCCCTGGCTGGACACAGCCACGTTGACCGACACAGTGAACCAACCCTGTCAAACTCAGCTACCTGATGATGGGAGGAGAAGGCAACTGAAAACCTGACATGTATTTGGGTAAGAGAAAGAGGCAGACCAGCCTGGTCTTTTGGAGGCTCTCGCCTCACCGGCAGCCTGGTTGATGAGGGCTGTGCTCATTAACAAAATGGGGGGAGGCACATATGCAGTTGCACCCCGCTGTCTCAGTTCAGCTGAGGAAAAGAGCGCCAACGCCGTGCTGCTAACGCATGGTGACACACAACAGCTGCCGCTGAACAGCACAAGGCGACGGTCGGAGTGCTGCAGCCCCATCTCCCCTCCACGCGTGGCTCACCAGCCCAGGACCCCACACTGGCATTACCAGGGACATTGTGCCAGCAACCCTAAGTCCAGCGGTGTCCTATTCCCCCCTGCAAGAATGTGGGGAAGGAGCCGAACAATGCAGAACGTCAAACAAGATCAGCTCATACTGGAGGCTGTTACTAGAAATGGAGACAGAAAGCTTTTTGCCTGCAAAGAACATTTTTTGCTATTTTGCAATAAATAGCCCTACTGCTTTATGATTTGAAAATTACTGTAATAGAAAAAGCCCTTCCAAAGAGCACTTCCCTCTGCTTCACCTCAGACCCCCATCCCATCATTTACACAAAGGAATGGCCCATTCTTAGGAAAAGCTAAACCAGTGAACTGCACGTATCATTAAACGCCTTCAAGGGTAGGACCTGTGGCACTAAGCAGTGTGTGCGGCTCCCAGCACACACAGCACATCACTCACCTGTAATGGTGATGTTTCCCCAGGTCCTGGTCCCCAGCGAGGAACCTGCAAGCACAAAGAGTGAATGAAACCAGCCTGAATTCGTCATGTCAGCTTCCAGTGATTTGGCTCCCTTGCTGGCAGCTGCTTTCATTCACTCTTTGTGCTTGCAGGTTCCTGCCTGCTAGACAGACCTGCGGACTGAGAAGCTATCACATTTCTGTCCCCACATGATCAAACCTTATCTTAACCTTCTCTCAGGTAAGATAAATTGGTCATATTCCTTAAATCCCACTAGACAGCAAGATTCCAGGTTGTTAACTTATTTTTTCCATTCCATTTTTTTTCCCCCTGAAACTGCATCTCCAATATCACTACCAAACCTGAACACCGTGATTCCCATAACATCCCTAGCAGTACTAAAGGTTGTTTAAACAGTCTCCCATTTACTGCTCTTCAAGGATTTTTTTAGCCCTTTTACAGGCATAGCTTTGTAAGGGACATTTATCTGCAGCTGCCATCAGCACAGCATCATCACACACATGCCGTATCACTGATTCCTCGATACTCTCTCACCTGACAAACGTGTCCTACTTTCTTTATCCCCAGATGCATGTGGTTATTAGAGACACAGAACCCCAGCATATGGGAGGGAATCAGAGAGAGAGCAAGCCAGAGAGCAAGACTGCTTCAAAGCAGGGCTAGGGCTGCTTCTTGGTTCGCTGCAATCTCTGTCTTTGTGGTACAGGCAATAAATAAACACATAGCATACCATTTTAAAACTCGACAGAGCACTTCTGTTCTCTTTCCACATCATGGCAAAGATCCTAAAACCAAGACCTGTTTTATGTGGGGCCTTAAAACAAACCCAGGTGCTGGCAGAGGTCCACAGCCAGCTGGATTATAAAGGCAGCTCTACACGAGGTGGGGCTGCGCTTTTTATCAGAGTTGGGGCACTGCTCAGCGTCTCTGTACGCAAATGATCCCTTGTACTAAGTAGGCTTTGTATCAGGCTTCAACCAACACCACAGTTTAGGAGGTCTGCTCCTGGCTGCAGTCACGACTGTCAATGTGAGCTGCTAACCACCATCTGAGAGTGCAACGGGCTGTGCACAGCTCTTCGTTTGGTCAACTGCAATCAGTTGAGGCTTTGAAAACTTAGTAAGCAATCTGGAATATCAGTTTTCTGGAGAGTTTCAGCTATGAGAAGGTACTGAGATTTTCAAGCTATATTCAACTGTCTCTGTCTAGCCCCAGGTAATGATGGCTCATAGGCATCTGCTGTAGGCCAAGTCCTGCACATGTACAACACACATGTACAACACACATGCCAACCATACTTTGCTACGTGCTGCATAACCTCTGTTTTTTTTTCCAGCCTTCTTCAGATAAACAATGGTCTCTGCTGCATATTAGAGGTGCTGATAGTGTAAGCATCTGAACTCCAGGGATCCTGGAAGAGGACAGGGTGAGGGCTGCTGGGGGTGAGAGGTTCAGCATTTGGAGGTGACCATGCAACGTGACCACCGAGTTTCTTATCTGCGTTTGCTGTCTGCACAGCTCATCAGCACTAGACAGTTGATGGGGCCACACATCCTGTATCTTCTCCCTCTCCCTCAGGGCTGCTTACGCAGGTATGATGTCGTAGTCATCCTCCTCCTCCCATGCTAAGGACTTGTTTAGCAGATAGTCATCGCACATTTTTTGTCTTTAAAGCTGTGCTAAACTCTGCATTTATCAATTTTCTACTTTCTACATGTCCATCTTCAATACACACGTAGTTCTTACTACCACAGTAACTCCAAGGACTTGAAAAAACTTGATTTGTGAGAGGAAAAAAAATACAGCTTTCTGTCTGGGGAACTGAGACGGAATCAAACTCAAACTCAGTTCTCCTTATGTCCATATCCAAACCATGGGACTGTCTTTAATGAGATGAGATTATTTTATTTGGAAGATGTTTCTCCCAGCCCAGGTTTTGCTCCCAACTTGTCACTCCATTTTCTGGGTGGACTTCCTATCCCCCCTTACTACTTTTGCAGACATCTCAACAAGTTTGATAGAAGAAAGCTGGAGATTTTCTTTATCCTGTGGGCTTAAATAAATTGAACTAATTAAAGGCTTTTACGGCTGCAGACTTGTGCACTATTTCTTTTTTCCTGCCCCCTGGAAAATCCAGTAAAAGTTATTCACAGCTGGAAGAGAAACTGGGCTGGTCATCCCAGTAAACACTCTGCGTGCTAGCAGCTGTGACTTCTGCTTTCAGTGCAGCAGAGAGATCAAGCAAATAAAGCTGCAGCTACTCAGACTATTTGTCTCATTAGGAAATACAAGAGTCTTTCATTCGGAGAGATGTTCAACTCCTATAGCAGCAGCTGGCTGCAGTGAAACAGGGGATCCATTTTGGTTTTGCTCTGAAGTTTGCCTGTTCTGACGCATTGTTGCTGTGCACAGAGACTGACAAAGTGCTGCCAGAGCATGCAGGAAGCAGCAGGCTGATCCTGCCAGCTTCAGGCTCGCCACGTGCTCAGATGTAGTAGCTGTGCTCCTTACTGAAAAGGTTTCAGTAGTGCCAACCAGAATTTGGGGTCCCTGCTGCCCTTCACAATAGCCATGGTGTATGCAAACCATTTTCCCATGAGGGCCACTGGGAGCATGTGAGGATGAGACTGCTGAGAGAAAGATGCCAACAACCCCTGGTTTATCCACCCCGCTGTGCCCAGTGCAGCATCCTTCATCTTCCCAGCACAGCACTTACTAGCCTCTTCTGCCACCGGGGTGTGATTAAAAAGGAGTCCTAAGGATTGGTACACCTTGCGAACTAACCCCAAATGCAAAAAAGGATCTAAGAGACTTAAGGAAAAAATCGAGACAGATTTTTTTTGTATTCAATTGGAAACTATTTTCAGTTAAGCAAACACCCCCCCCCAACAAAATCCTCACTAATCAGAGAGAGGTGCACGAAAGCCACTTCAAGAGCTGGACCTGCGTTAAGACTGTATTTCTTCTTCAAGACAACAGCTGCCATTCATGAATTTTGTTTTAATAAACAGTTTCTTTTTATCATCCACTTAGAGCTGGGATTGTCTGGTCAATATTTAACTATGGTACTCTCCTGCTTTTTTCTTTGTGGTATCCCAGCAAATTGCTCCTCTAGGCAATCTGTAGTGTTCTACTTGCTTGAAAGCTGAAGTTTTATTTTCTCAAGACAAGCTGCTTCCGCCACTGAAGCCCATGGTAAAATTTCCTGAAAACTGAGACTGAACACCTTCATATATAGCTGTATAGCACTTTTGTGGATTAGTCTTCTTTATGAAATACCACATTTGATTGACTTTTCCGATTTGCCCTCACATTTATTTTGTATTACCTATGTAAAACAGTATGATGAGAAAAATACGATAATCAAATTATTCTGGAAATACGCTTTCTCTTCAGGTGTCACAACTATGGGATGTATGTAAAAAAAAATTAACTTGCAAAAGAAAATCAAATACAGTAACTAGGCAGAATCAACCCATGCTTTTATTTCCATTGCATATAAAATTTCATATGAAGGTATTGATGTACAATACTATCCCCTAGGCTGTAAGAGAGGCTAAGAAACCAGTGAAAGAATAGTCATGTGCAATGTTCACACAAGTTGCCACTCTCAAGACATAACCAACGGAAAAATCAAATTAAAACAAAAACAAAATACTTGTTCAGGATTTCTGTTGTTATAGTGTCCCTTTTACACCGTTTAAAGCAAAAGCAATCAATTTCCTTTGGGCCAGGGCTGCTAAAATCTACAGTTTGTGTCAAAAACGAGGCTCTGTTTTTCCTTGAAAAAGAATCTCTCCTTTCACAAAGAAGTCATATGCTACAAGGGCTGGGCATCGCTGGAATGGAGGAGAGGTATTTACCTCGCTCTGGCAAATCCACTGGTATCAGTCCAAGTAGTCTGGAGCAACATGACAATTCAAACGGCAAGAGATGCTCAGTCCAACTTGCAAACCTAATACTAGTGTTAGTAAAAGATCTAAAGGTTTACCATTCTCCTGTAGATCTAGTGCATTATGCTATACACACCTGTAGAAAATCTTAGATATATCTCCATAAAATAAAACTTTGGCTGCTTACAACACTAACATTGGTGTTGGAAAGCATTTCCGAGATTAAAGCTGTCGTTTGTTCTACTTCATGGATTCTGTTTATACAGTGATAATTTCTGCTACTAAATAGACAAGGGATATTACAGACAATTGTAAAAGGGTATGTGTTATACCCTTTTAATTCCAATTACTCAATTTCCCAGTATGCATTAAAATAAAATACTTATTAGAGATGCTTTCCAAAGGTGTTTCAGTGCAATTCAGTACTGAAATACAGCATCAATTTATTTTTTTTTAGGAGCAAAAAATGGCTGCAATAATCCCTGATGATAGCCTGTAAAAAGATCATCAGACAGGCAATACAACTATAGCGCCAGAAGCTTGGAAAAGCTTGAACTTCCAGTGGGGTCACGAATGAAAGCTCACTGCAGTCTCACGCACATTAGCTCATACAAGTAACCCCATCAGCTAGTAACCAAAAATATGGTAGAAATGCCCAGCCCTATCCCCACAGCTACCTTACTTTCAAATGCAGCAAAACAGAAGAAAATATTGTTTAAAGTTAAGGCACAGCCCTGGGACCAAAGACCTGCAGCTTTTTTTATTGATACATCTTCACGTATTTTATACTTTTCTTGAATCTTCCATAAACAAGCTCTAAGGTGACACAGAATATATTACAGGAGAAAAAAATGTACAAGGAGTATGTATACACAATAATCATTCTCTCACCAAGAGTTTCCAAATACAACAACACCATCCTGACAAGGATGATGTTATAATAAGAACTGATAATTTACAATTAACATTACAGTATGTACATTACAATAAATACATGGTTGTAAACAGAGACAAACAAGACTGTATTACAGGTAAGGTCATTTGGTGAGAAAAATGCATGGCACAAATAAAATAAATAATGCATTCGAAAAGAACTGCAAAGCTTTCTGTAAAATCTGTGTCATTCAAGTTTTTTAAACTTCTGAATGCTATTTGTTCTATCTATATTCTTTATCATTTTTTAACATTGAAACAAAAAATTTAAGAATTCAAATACAACATTACTGAGTACAGTAACTTGCAAGCTAAAGTGTACTGTTACAAGCAAAGTGAACTTTATTTTTTCCCCAATATCCACTCACTACATTTGCTTATGGCAAAAATATTTAGAACACATAAAGCCACTTGTAAATTGTATTGTTTTAAAACAGTGTGCAATGCTAAAACACACTTTGGCAAAATAGGAAAAAAAAGATTGTACAGTGCATTATATCCCTGGCTCTAAGAAATGATATAATTTTCTGTTACTTGATTGTCCACATGTATCAGTGTGTATCTCACAATATGGTATTATTCTTTTCATCTACTTTCACTTAGTGCAGATACAAAACATTTTCAGGTCCCTACTGGTTATTTTGGAATTTATATTGCTTTTTCCGTTATTAAGGTTCCAGGCACTCTTGGGGACTGAAAGGGTTTTTAGATGGATCAGGTTCAGGAGAAAATGATGAAGAACAAAAAAAAGTTAAAAAATGGAAGTACTCCCAAGTTCTCTTCATTCTTTTTCGTCCTTCACATCTTCTATGCTAAGGCCCTGTGAGGGCTAAAGGTAGAAAAAACTAAGACCTGGATACAGAAGAATGCAAAATGTATTTAAAAGCTGAATTATTAGCCAATCATTTTTAAACAGTTTTTTATTCCAGACACCAGACACCTAAAAAAATCCCTGTATTCATTATCTGAAAATCTTCTAGAAAATTAATCCAAAGGGGAAATAACAGCTGTTGCTACCTTCTTTTGTTAAGAAATCATGCTGGTATTGTCATTTTACCAGAATTTTACAGAGTGGGAGTCTGCCAGCTTCCCTAGGCAACTATTTCTCATCCTCTACACTGAAAACTACAATTTTAATGAAGAGTAAAGTGGAGGAAATATAATTCATTCTTCTTTCATGTGACCAAACAACAGGACTCGAAAATTACAAATACGAACTCCTCCCTCCATTTAACTATGCACATCACAGAAGATTTTGGTACCAATCAAACTGAAAAGCAGGATTTCCTCAGCACAATCTGGATAAAGGATGAAAAGATCTGAGATTGAAATAATGTGGAGTAAACTACAACTCTCACGATGCATTGCTCATTTACTCAAAAACATAAGAAGACTGACCTGGCTCTTCTTGCCATAAAGACACGAAAAAATAACGCTAATCATTGTTTTTGTTGTATGCATGGCAGATTAGCAAATGGTTTAACTACACAGCTAGCACAGATAAAAAAATATTGAGTCAAAATTGTAAATATTATAACAACGCTTTTTTCAGCGGAACGAATATTCCATACATTGCATTGTCCGGTTCTCATTCAGGAATCGACAGCTCCCAGCCAAAAATGGTCTGGAAAGCACTTTTCAGAGGGATGAATTTTATCAGTATAGCAGAAGAGCCGCTTTTGTATTAAGATGACATTACCTTTCTTATGTGCTCTACACCTGCAAATCCTCATCTTAGTGGCCCCAGTTGGTTTCACTGGGACCACTTCTTCTAGTAAGACAGAATTGGCAGGATCAGGCCACTATGAGGGCAAAAGCACAATCTAAGTTCCTCTAATACATTTGGGAAAACTGTGATGAAAAACAAACAAAAAAGCCATTACACTGAAGGAGTTTTATGTAACATAAAAGATACTAATGGAACTCACTAATACATAAAATAATACACTTTTACAGCTCAATATTACCATGAGACTCTAAGGTGCAAAAAAAAAAAAGGAAAGGAAAAAAACCTCGAAGTATTATCCAGTGTAGCACAAATTTGTGCTGAAAACTTGCAAGTTACTCTTTGGAAAAAAAATAACCAGTGGCAGATGAAGTCTGAAAGTGTTTTTCTTTAAATATAATACCTTGGTACACTTAATAATAAAAGTAAGCTCTACAAAAGATCTCTCTCTTACATATTATACAAAATGCAGAGGTTAGTGCAACCCACTGGGTCACACTTTTTTCAGTCACATATCAGGAAGACTTGAAATTAGAAAACTACACAATTTCCACAGCTCATCTTCCCATTGGTAACAGAATCATGTTTTGTCCCATCATTTATGTGCATTTGTTTTCCAGTAGGAACCTCAGTTTATTTTCTGTCTGTTTGCTCTCATGATGAACATTATCCAATGCTTTGCTTGTGAAATACAATGAATTCAAAAACTATCACAGCATACCAGCATTCAGTTGGCAGGCAATACTCCTCTGAAAACACTTCCTTTATTTAATCAGATCTGCCAGATGGAGAGCTTATTAAAAGGTAGTTTATGGATGTTCTCCCCCCTGCTTTCTGATGCCATGGAGGTGAAAATTCTGGTTACAATATTCCTGAGTGCCAAACTGAGTCATCAAGGTCAGTTTTGATCAACAAATATCCTGGCAGATGACAGCGAGTTGTGACCACGGTTGTAGCATATGACATACACTTTGGAAACCATTAAGTAATAAAAACAAACAAAAAAAAAAACAAAACCAAAAACAGAGAGAAAGAGGAAAAGAAAGGGAGAGGGCAAGAGAGAAAGAGACTGCGTTTTCACTGTTACGTGTCAGGCGAACGGTCTTCTACCACACAAGGTTCTGCCTGGTTCTCCTCCTCTTCTACTTCCCCTACTTGCTCATCAAGAGGAATTTCAGTGGATTCTGAATCCTGGGTGCAAAGAGTCTTGGAATCACTGCAGCTGGTGTCTTCTTCTACTTGACTTCCACTGTCCTTTTCGGTGTCTGACTCACCATCTTCCTCCAGTGTTAGTTCAAACTGGAATTTTTCAGTTTGGCCCTGCCTACCCTCTTCCGGGTCATCAGGTGCAGGAGAGGGACTTTGAGGGATTGTGCTCTGGTACCATTCTCGATTGTCCTCCAGCGTATCTAAGATATCCTGGGCATCCGGGTGAACAAGATCCGCCCACGTCTCCCACAGAGGATGAACAATGTAGTCTATAAAGCCCACCTGTTGCAAGGAATACAAAATTCGGATGAGCTCTGATTCACAAAGAAACAACTACGCCTGTAAGCCATGCAAAGTATGAGAAATGTAACGCTAATAAGAGACATTAGGTGCACGACCCCTAAAGGTGGCTGAAAGTTAACCATGCTGTTTTATGTAGCAAATATGATCTCTTTTGCATTTCGAAAGTCGGATTCGGGACATTGGATAAGTACTTCAAAAGGATTTTTTTCAAATGAACTGTTCATTCCAGACAACTCCACTGCATCTAGTGAGCCAAACAGCTGCTTTATATTTAATTCTGCTTTTGAAGGAAACCTTAATGAGCAGCTGTACAACTCTTTTAATGCGTATGCTTCATTGCAGATCACGACAGCGATGGAATCCCTTCAGCAAACACACTGCCATGCACTATGTTTTCACAGTAAAAATCTCAGCTCCCCTTGCTTACTACTCAGGAGCTGAATTAATTAATTAGGAGCAAAGAAAGGAAATAGCGCATTCAGAAATTAATCAAAACACTGCTATGGACCATCCTTTTCTGTTAAAATGTCATACTGTGTTACGCAACTGCTTACTCAAATCAATTACCTGTGATTTTTCTACAGATGCATTGTGCTTATCACACATGGGACTTATCTCCATTCCTCTCTCTCTTTCCCGATCTCCCTGACGGAAAAATTCCTCCATTATTCTGTCTGTCCATTGGCGGTAGAGATGGAGTGGCTTGGTTGGATTGCTTAGATCTGCACAGTGCACCATATTCTGAAGAACCTAAAATAGATTGAACACCTACGGTGTTGTTACACTGTACAAAACCAGCTCCTTTTCCATTTACACTTCTTGTAGCTGCGAAACAGAATCCTGAAAATACATGTACTGCGAGACATATTCTAAATGGCAAAAACTTATGTGCTTGGGTGTTTTTCACAGTTGCAGTAATAGCCATGAATTACCTCACTTCTGCTGCTTCTTCCTGTGTAAGAGACAGAAACTCTTTGAGAGAAAGACCAATCAGGTGCTGATAACTTGAAGGGAAGGCCAAAGCCTCATTTAGTCCAGAAGTACTGTGGCACCTCATTCCTCTCTCAGAGTCACTCAGTACCTAACAGAGCATGTCACAGGTAGGACACGTAAGAGGGAGTAGAGGGAAGATGCTGAGTCATGGTGTGAGAATGGACAGTTGATCTAACCCATGCTGGAGAATGGGCAGGTCAATGTTATTAACGATGTAAATTAATACAAGCGACCATTTGCAGATGAATTTTCCTACCTGAATCCTGTCTGAATAGTTATCAAGAAGCAGGACACCAGAACTGGTCACTTTTTTGGTTTCAACCATAGTTTTTAAATCAGCCAACAGATTCATATGCTTAGACATGTCTGTTGCAAGTACCTTGAAAGAAACAAACAAATAAATTACTTTTACATAAATGAAATTATTCTACTGATTTAAAAAAAAAAATATTTGAACACAAACAAACAGTTCTGGGGGAACCCATACCTCCTCTGTCTGAACACTTATTACAAAAGTCTGAGTCCTGTATGTCATTAGTGTCAAAAACAGTAAGTTTCCATTTTGGTTATTTTAAGAAGATGACAAAATGATCATTTGGAATTGTTCAGACTGATCTTATCAGCCTAAATTCATCATCAGTTCAGTAGCAAATTTCTATCTGTGATGGTGAAATGGTGTACACGTCAGTATGAAAAACAGCTTGAAGCAGGATTGTATACCTTCTAAAAAGGTATAGATGGTTATTGAAACTGAAAAGAATCCACTATTCATGTTCAATAAGACACAATGAAGCCTCAAACTTTCACTTCACTGGTTATGGGTCTAATGACATGTAATCTACCATAAAATGCTTCTGTGCTTTACTATTCAATTTGCTAGCACCATGGAAGACGGAGTCTCAAGCAGAACTCACAATGTCAATGACCATTTTCCTCAATGATTGCCTCTGTTTTTTGGTCAAATTCTGGAAAATGTCACAATTTTCTTCCTGCAGCAGCTTGAAGCCCACAGCTAAGTGATGATTCTCCAGTACTGATGAGTCATTGTACATCAAGGCGAGTTCAGAATCTGCAATAACAATCCCAGGGCAGAACGTTACTAAAGTCTGTGCTTCTACCAAGTGCCTTAAGATTTTTCAAATCCATTACGTTCATAGTAAGACTTATAGATGAACTTTTAGAAACAGAGTTCCTATTGTTCATACAATATCAAAAGTTACAGAATTAATGACTGAACATCTTAACAAATCAAGGCAAACTATGTTGAGGAAAATAAAGAAAAAGCTTTGCAATGAAGCATGTACACGTGCCTGCAGTGGCGAGCTAGAAAACATACAATGAAGGTATTCTTCAGAATGAGTTTCCACATTTGCATGAAGTTACATGGAAAATATTATATGCATAAACACACCTAAACCAAAACACACTTTGATGTTTTCTCTTCTATGCCTTCCGCCCATCACAACTACTGAAATTCCATTGTTTAAGTGAAGTTGCAGCTACGCAGCACTCAGACTGGGAATACACAGCTGAGGCTTTGCTGCAGGTCAGGCAGAGACCACATATCTTGGTTTTCAAACCATGTCCTTCTGCAGTTATCTAAGGCACTCAGATGTCTAGCCAGTCAGGCCTACAGGTCATTAGGCCATGACAACTGTGTATTTTGAGGAGGCTGGTAGGGTGGTAACAGTGATTATAACAGTGCCTTGTACTTGACCATGGTCAACACCCAATGCCATCATGCTGCCTTCTCTATCAGAAGTCGTCTTAGCTGAGAGAGTAACATACACCTTCCCAGCAATGCCTTTGCTGAGGCACACATGCAAGGTCTGCATTTGTCTGCTTAGACCTGCTGAACAGCCAGCTCTGACAAATAAAAGCAGTTACAATAATTTTCTGCACAGCTTTAGATTCTACCCGGGGATACCGCATAGTCAGGTTGCATATGTTTTAAGACACAGCTTGCAAATGAATCTGTCATAAAAAACAAATACTTTTTATGCAATCACACTTGTCATGTGTGATACCAACTTCTACGTATTACAGCTGTTTTAGCCTAAATCTAACCATACGTCAGTCTATTCTACTTTTTGTCCTCTCTATCTTGTTTTACAGCAGCTTTGTTTTAAAATCCCTCGGGCTCAATCGGGTGCCTGCTCTTCAGATTTCATTAGTCTCATTATCCATTCTCTTGACGTCGTCCTCTCCTGTCTTCAATACATCAACCTTTTGAATCAGGGAACCCTTCTCTACCTTTCCTCATCCCGATGGCAGCAAAACCATAACAGCAAAAGGAAAAATTTTGAGAGTAAGTTTGTCAAATGATCTCTCTTTCATCTTTCACAGAACATTTACAAAGCTTGCCTAATTGTTATTTTTCTTACAAAGACAGCAGGCACTAGTTTCTTTTCCTTTCAAACAGTCTTCTGATGAGCCCCAACTCACATTACCAAAACACTTTGGAAGGGCTGGAGCTACAGAATGAACTAAAATGTGCTCAGCTTTGTAATGGAGGTGGAAATTGAAGAATGTTGCCCTTCAGTAATCTCTGTAACACATTATAAGCTTCAGGAGTGTTTGTCTGCAAGGACAGAGTTACCATGACCAAATAAGCATCTCCTCTGACGGTATTACAATCCATATTAGTTTCTTCTTCAATAGGATTCAAGAGGGATCAGAATTTTAGACAACTGTGCAAATAGACTTTAAATCCTTAAACACGGAAATAAAATTCAGAAATACCACATCTGAATTATAAAGAATAAGCTGATACATGGCAAATAAGTACATAGTTTAAGTAACTAAGTCTATTATGCTTTTAAAAAAATATATTCTTAATACTTTCAGTGAAATGTTAATAAATTTTAAGTTTCAGTGGAAAACAAAAGTAGGTGGAAGCAAATGATCTTCTAGAGGTTAAGAAAAACTAGGATTGGAGACCTAGATTAGATGGTCTTTATCTCTCTCTGTGTCCCTCCAGTTTCATCTTTGTACACAGAACAACTCAAAAGGGATAAAATCCCTGTGTCTCTTTCAGCCTGGCAACAGCAGTTCCAGTTAGTGATGTTACTTGATTGACACAGAAGCCTTATCAAAAGCTACACTGAGAAAAACAAGACATTTCTTCCAAGCCATTAAATAAGCAGCATCATAATCACTCCTAGCTTAGCTGAATTTCAACTATCTGCCTAAAAGTGAAAGCTTTATGTATCATTATTGGTCCTTCCAACTAGCTAGTCCTCCTGCTTAAACCCAAACAACTCGGTGGTTTCCCTGTAGCACCTCAGAGCCACCAATATATCCTGATATTCAATTTCTGATTAAATAAATAAAAACTTCACTTATATATGCCCACTATTGAGAATATTAAGAATTTAGGTATTACATGCTGTTTTGTGCACCAAGTTTGATTCACTCTCTTCCTATACCATGCCGCTGAACTGTAATGGTTACCAATAATGCACCAGAAATCTAGAGTCAATCCCAACCCTCCTCCCTGCAGCTGAGTCATCAAATTGAATTTCACTACAGGGTAGCCCTCAGCCCATTAAGGCAAATAAAATTAGGTGCAGGCTAAACTGGAGTGGAGGTCTTATTTGAACATACAGCACCCGTGAGTCACAAGAGGAGCTCCCTTCTTCAAAATACACTGCTGATCTGGGGTCACACTATTTTAGCACCTAGTAGATTCACCCAAGTGCAGGAATGACAGTATCTAAATGTGCGACCAGATGGATCAAATACACAACCCTAAGTACATTTCCATTTCTGTAGCTTTTTCTTCTGTGCTTGGATTATTAGTATTATTTCAACTTCTGCACTTCTGGGTCAGTTATCATAAAAGGAGAAGTTGTCAGATGGCAAAAGAAGTAACATTGTGTGACAGAACTTGCACTGACCTACAACGCGCTATCCACTTATAGTAGTAACATGTGCCACTGAAATCAAAGCCGGTTACACTGAGGCAACAAGCCATTCCTAAATGTGTCGTGATCGGGTTCAACAAAGCTAATACTGTTTTTCTTCTAGTAGCAGATGAAAGAGGGGGCAAAGGTTCATGCAGTGCTGCAGAGAACAGTCTTGAGAAATGCAGAACAAGTACACTGGGTTTCAAATTTGGAGATGACAATAGGATCTCATTTCATTAGGGCTTTTTCCTCCATACACGGAGTGCTAGCAAGAGACTCACAAGAAACAAACAAACAAACAAGATAAAAGGTTTGCCACAGACTGCAGGGACAGCTTGATAAAATTCAGCCCAAGAGGCACAAGTATGCTGAGATCAGCAACAAAGTACACCACAGGGGAGAGACAGAGATGAGCCTGTCAGTCTGTTTGCTAAAAAGAAACTTGTTTGTTGAATTTCTTAAAAACGTATGGCTATCATTGGTGATATCATATGCTTCCAATATGAACTCATAAACTGTCCTTTTTTTTAATCTTCCTTCATTTTTCTCCTACAACTTTGTTTATTTAATGCAAACTAACTAATTTCCAGGAAGGACCACATCCAATACGTTGAAACAGTGGCATGTTTTTAGTTTATGTCCCAGTAATTCTTGCCAGAGGGTACTATGTATATTATTTCTGAAGTTACAGAAATGCAAAATAATATCCAGTTTAAAATACAAACACCTATCTATTTATTGAGAAAAGGTACAGATAGAAGCAAACAAGGAAAGAACCGTGTATTTTTCAGGTGCCATGTGCAGATCTTGCAGCAAATTTTTGAGAAAACCACTGAACAGCAAACTTACTTGTGTTGATAAGAAACTGGTTTGAAACCCCAGGATGATCTACATCATGTATTGCACTGGCAAAAATTGCTGCAAGAATCTCCAAATCAGTGAACACTGCCTAGAAAATCATGAAACAGAAATGACAATCACTAATTAATGAAAAAGTGTTTTCAATAAAAAGGACTCTACTTTGAATCTAGATGTGAACAAGCAAAACACATCTGAAATGTATCAGGGATCTCAAGAGTTTTTACACATAGGCTATCACAACCCTTTGTAAAATTGTCAATTATGTAGAATTTCATAAATATTTCAAGTTTGGCAAAAGTAAAACAACCCTTACTTCACATTGACAGCATCACTAAATACCATACTGAAGTTTTTTCAGCTTCAGTCTGTAAATAAATTCATTTTCATTAGATCATTATGTACAGATTAGATGTACAGGTTTCTAACCTCCAGCACAAACTGAAGTTAAAAATTTCAGCCTGACTCCTACTACATGTTGTCCTATACTTGAAAGACACAAATCTCCTAAATGACACTAAGGGAAATGGTGACAAGGCATCTTACTTAACATCTACTGATTTTTCTTCCATGTGGGATTATTAGCAAGATAGTAAGAGAGGACTGCAATAGACCTGGCATGGCACTGAGCCCAGTACCCTGTTCTTATAAGGGCCCACATCATATAATTGCTTTCAAAATTCATCAAGCACAGCTCAGTAGTGAGCAGTGGCACCGGGCAGACACTGCTGTTTTACTGGCTAAATCTCTGCTGAGAACAAGGCCATGAAAAACAGTTGATCCAAAAATGCTATTGACAACCAGTTCAGCTGCTCAGTGAAGCCAGTGGTGATTTAAGAACATAATCTCATCTTCCTTCCTGAGAGAATTCCCAAGAGAATTCCTAAGTCTTTGAGGATCCAGACCTGCCAACGGTCTTAAGGTTCACTTATAACCCTCTTGTTAAGATGAAGGTAAAGCAGCAGCTTTCAGTAACATGAAACACTGGTCATTATGAAAAAGAGTCAAAATGCAGCCCACTCAAAATGAGGGTAAATAATTTTTAACTACTAAAATTTCAACTGCTTGCTTTATCTGCCTTTGTCCAACGATTTACTGGGATACATCAATGTTTGCTATGCCAAGACCTGAACTGTGCTTAAAAAAGGGAAAGTAATCTCCATTATTTCTTCTACTTTCTTCTACTTCAGAAATTTAATCATCTTCAACAAGAGAATTCTTCAGAAAAGAACATATGAAATGTTATTTTTCTCCAAACAATTTTGAAATATTTATGAAAAAAAAATCAGATAGTCCAGTGAAAAGTTAGTACACCTCTGCCTGAGAAACAAAGACAAAAGTAGCCTTTCACGACCAGAATGAATATGCACAAGGAAAAAAACAAAAAACAAAACAGCCCTTTTAAGGAAATTCCATTTTATCACTGTCTTTCCTAAGCAATTCCACTAACTGCGGTTAGTAAGAATCCCACTACGGAAATAACGGCAGAACAGGATGTAGTATTAATAACGAGATGGTGGAAACAAGTTACGCACCGCGTCACAACAAAAAAGGTTGCAACAGCACAAATCTGCAAGTATAAATCCATGATTTAAAACCAAAAGATGTGACATTTTCTGTGCAGTATTTACATGTAAATAAGCTTTGGTCTTCACAAAATATCTTTGAAAGAGCGCAATTCATGAAAGAAATGTTAAGATTTCTTTTAAAAATTATTACAGAAACTAAGTTCTTTAATACTTAGTCTAGAAGAGTCTTAGTACATCCCTTTCTCTCTTGCCTGCCTCTTTCCCACCTCAGCGTAGTTTACCTCTAATGCTGGGGTTGATAGCAGGACATGGGTTGACTGAACAACATCTGCAGCATGTATGTTATTGTGATATGCCACATCTGCATGGTAATGGTCTTCTAGCGTCATCAAGTAAGTTATTAAAGTGTCTACTGGAATTTTAAATGTTTTTAACAAGTCCCGTTCCTAGAAAAGGAAAAGAGAAACAATTAAGATTACAAAGCACAGAAAAATATCTAAGATAAGAAAAAAGCAGCACAGCTGCTGTTACTTGCCTGAAAAATCGTGTGCATGATGACTGTCAACGGTCTGTTTCCAGATAATTCTGCTACTCTGAAAACCTGAAGGCCCCACTTGTTCACATCTTCTAGTTCCTAGAGTATAGAGTCAAGCAACAGACACGTTGAAACCTAACACACAAATTCCAGTGATTTTTTACTGCAACAGCCACAAGCAGCAGACTCATGAAGATTCAAACCTTGCCACTGTGAAAAATACATGCTAGACTCTGACAGGGGGAAAAGCTGCTGCTACTGATTTTGTAGTTTTTGAATTCGCAGCTACCAGCTTTTCAGCTTTTAGTTCACTAAGCAGGAAAGAGTGCCTCTGAAGTGGATTGCTGCAGAGGAAAAAATGCTACAGTATCTCGAATGAGCTGAACTGACACACTTTGCTATCTCACTGCCCAGTGACAGCAGAGTTCAGTGAGGAGGAAACCTCCAGAGATGCTGCAGTTCTGCTGCTGTCTACCTGGTTCTTAGAAACACTCTTCAAATGAAGGGGGAGATTCCTGCAAACATAAGGATATGCATATTTCAAAATGCAAAACTCTAGAATTAAATTAATAATCACTTCATGCCAGTTTTAGTTTATTGCCAACTAGTTAGCTGCTGGTGCAAAAACTATAGGAATGTCACTAAAAACTAAACCACAAATTATGCATGTAAAATGATACAGGTAAAGACAGACCCTAGAAGTATAGCTCTAATGCTATACACCAGTTGTGCGTTTTCAAAAACACAGGGCTGCTACATATTTTCATTCCTGTGACAGTGTATGCTATGTTTACTCTTCATTCCTCAGATATTATTCATGAATAAGCAGCTTTATTAATGCATACACAAATGCTAATTTACATTCCACCTCCAGATGAAACCCCATTCACATGGAAATTAACCCTTATGCCCTGATTATGATTTTACATATTATTCTTCCACTTTACTGAACTTATTCTATTTCAAGTGAGACCAGCCTTTGGTGCTATAGCTTGAAATCAAGGGCTATAAGCAGAAGATGGAATAATACTGACAAGTCCACTCTCTATTTTAATTCAGTGGTTTAAATTAAAGGACTTTTATATTCTCTACCTTGGCAAGAACATCTTCTTGGTCTGTTTTAACTCCAAATCTGGGAATACTAGAATTAGTTAGGCTGGAGCTGTGCATCAGTTTTTTGACTCCACTGATCTGGGACATTGGCCTCTTCTTTTTCTCTTTCTCTTTCTGTGTTGGAGAAGGGATTTCAACTTCATGCTGTTTGTCTTCAAAAGAATGAAGAAAAAAAGAATAATTTTTACAGTAACTACAAATATTTCTGTCCGTTTCACTGCTGAGTTGCATCTTATGGATACTGTAATTGTTAACAAAGATTTTTTTGTTTGGAGATTTTGCAACAAATACTTCACATCAAAAGCAGCAAAAATATGACAAGATAAGCATAGACCTATACCTCAGCATAAGCAGATCTCTATTTCACAAACTACCTCATTATTTCTGAACTGGCTTTAAATGTGACTTGTGACTGTCTGACTTCGACTTCTCCTGCACCCCTAGCGCTGTAGAGAGAATCAGTCCTTTCATTATAAAAATGTTATTACAACTGAACAGAAATCTAAACTTCAATTTTGCAGGAAAACTTAAAATTTCTTCTTTTCCGGGAAAAACATTCTCTGAAATTGTATTTTTTAAAAAAAATCAAAACTGTATCCCATGTAAACCTTTACATAACATTTTCAGGACTCTAAGGACCTAATACTTGGGGACTGCTCCTGTTTGTGTTAAGACTGCACAACTTAGAAAGCCTTTTGCCAGCCATTTCTACCAGCACGTTGGATGGAGAGGCAGTTCACACCACCAGTGCAGGGCACTTCTGTACCTCCCAGCCAGAGGAAGTAATACCGACAACAGAGATGTTTTGCTAAAACACAACATTTTGCTGCGGGCTTTTACTTCCACAGCAGCATCAGCGGCATCACTTCATACACCTCATCAACTTCTGTGCCAGCAAAACTTCAGACAACGATTAAACTGAGAGTAAAAGTATATTTAGGCCACTGCCAGCTGACTGCTGCAGGAACAGTATGGGGGTGTGTAGACAGACATCTGTGGTCCCCAAAGAAATCCAAGTTAGTGCAACAGAGGTCTCTCCTGCCAAAATTGCTAGGAATTTGCATTACTTGTTCTTTTCATACTGTATTTCAACATAGTCTTTTAATGACTCCCTCCAAATTATCTCTTCTTTGCTGAAATGTACCTGCACCTTTTATAATCCCAATATTCCAGCAAAACCAGGAACATCCAGAACAGATGATTCTAACATGGGAGCTTAGCAAAAACTATGATTTAAAAAGCACCTTAGAACAAATTAAATTCAAAAAAAAAGAAAGAAAATTTGAGCTCTTTAAAACATGTCTATTTTTTAACTTCCTGAAATGGTCGTTTTAAACAAACACACTGAAACCAGACAAGGGTAGCAAGCCCATTTCTAATTGCCAGAAACGGGCAATTGTTGTGTTTGCTTCTTCACTTACTTTTTTTTTCCATTTCCTTTTTTTTTTTTTTATTACCCTTTAGCAGCCACATTTACTGGACACCTCAAATTCCAAACAAATCACAGCGAAGAAGACACCGTGGAAATGTCACCAAGCTTTAGCCTGCGGCACCCAGTTCCCCAGCTGCCCCCACCATACTTCACCATTTTCCTCATACAGACAACCACGAAAAGGGGGAGGTGGACTGCTGCAGCTCTTGACTGGTGCAAACCGACAACAGATGTGGAGCAGTGACTCGTGTTCGTGCTTTGATGTTTATGGTTTCGGTCATATGCACAAAGTTTAGACCCATCAAAGGGAGGTTCGTAAGCCGAGCTGTCAGACTAACTCAAATGGAAGGAAGTGTCTGTCTGAATGACTTTAGATCTCCGGAGGAATTCCACGGGACTGCCTCTGCTTTTGTAACTATGAGCACATAGGGCAAAGCATCCTGCGCCCATCTGAACATCCAGAAAAGACAGCTTGCCATCTTGACCCTGGTTGTGCTATGCTCATTGGCAGGTTCTCTTGCATTTTACGTTCACAGGAAAACAGGTTAATGACACTGAAAAATAAAAACCTTGCACATTATTAAACTCAATGTAGGAGGTCTTAATTCTTGCGCAAGGAATATATTTGTTGTCATTACGAATAACTTCACAGATGTCATATAACCCTACTTGGGAAAACAGTCCCTACCTTTTTTTTTTAAAATAACAGAAAAACCTGTTGTCTTATGACCTGTTCCTAACTCTCAAATGTGAGAAAGTCTGTAGATGTTCAGAAGACAGATTATGTATTAAAAAAATTAACTAACTAGATTCATTGAAATCTTCTATGAAGCGAATGTTTTTCCTCTTCACGTTGTTGCTCAGAACCTACATACTTAGACTGCATATTTTGAAGCAGTAATTCTGTAGATGAGGTATTTTCCCCATTGTATGCCTCTCATACCTACTATTTTAAGTATCCTAGGTTTTCAGGCAGCCATAAAACAATACCTAATACCTAGTAACTTTGAAGCAATTGCCTTTGCAGCCCTCCTTCTGCCCAAGACTGAGGTCTTGAGAAAGGCTGACAGATGCATTTCCTTATCCTGTCAAAATGAGTCTTAAGTTTCCAAGCAAAAGCAAGCAGACACTGGTATCTCACTCTTTTCAGCCTAAGTGGGTCATCTTCTCAGGCAACGGTACAGTGTGACTGAAGCTGTGCAATACTGCTTCTCCACGACTGAGACTCACCACTTTCTTACTGTCCGTAACTCTGCTGTGCCGCAGCACTCAGGGACACTGAACAGACACATTAGGCAATTCGTTTTGGATATGGTGACACGCAGGATAACATGTACCTAAAAAAACTTGCTTCTTTCAAAAAACACAAGAAGCACCAGCTACGGCCTCTCACACAAATAAAACAAGATGTATCTTAACACGTGTGACTAGCACCCTTCAAAGCACTTGTATCCTAATTTAAACGTATTCAGCTGTGCTTCCCCTTACATGTACAGTCTTTATGAACCAACGGTGTTTCATTCAAAGCATGTTTCAGATTGCTGTATTATCTTCATGTTCAAAATCAACAGTATGGAACTAAGTGTTACTAATTTTCACCAGTTTTCACGAAAAAAAAATATATTCTTAGTTCTGCAAAGCCACAGAAGAACCACCGTACACTTTGTAATACTGTGTTGGGTTTTTTTAATAAAAAAATTTAATAAAAAGTTATTAATACCATGCAAGTTCTTGAGCCGCATAAATTCTCCAGGCAACAGTCTGTTCACATGTTGACTCAGTCATATTCATTCACCCGCTCATGTGCAGGCAGGGAATAGCAAAGCACAAGAACCATGTACTACAAGATTTTATGACGTTGTGCTTGTGTTCTTCCAGCACACTGAAATCTCTTTGTGGTAACATTCATAAGGGAAACAGAGTGGAAGAACCTTTTTAATATATAATTAGTTAATTATATATTAATTTCTTAATACAGTAGGAACATAGTAGTTGTAATGTTACACGAAATTATGTATATGTATCTATATCTGTAATTACACACACAGTGAAACCACACACACAAACTTAACGAGCTGTGAGGAAATGGATCTAACATGATCTCTGCGCTCAAATACTGAACGATGAGATACTAAACGTATAGTTTCTAGAAACAGAAATTAATAGGGAAAACTACTTGCTTTTAAGCTCTATCACAGCCCAGAGAAAGATTAAAAAACAAAAGGAAAAAAGTTAACTCCAATCATAGTCTTACCTAAGAATGTGTTCGATATATATTCTGAGACCTGATTGCCTGACCTGCTCATTTCAGATAGGTGGGTTAGCTCCCGGTTGAGCATTCTTTTAAACTGGAAAACAAAACAAAACAAAACAAAGGTAAAGTTAGCAATTAAGATGTATTTTAGTCAGGATGAGAAAATGCAGTCAACTTGTAATTGGGGAAAGGATGTGACATTAAGAATACATACTAAACTAATATAACTATGAAAGCAAAAATCACATGTAACATCGCTCTACCCTACTAACTTCTTCGTGGGTAGGACAACATAATTCTTGACCTCCTAAAATACTCCGTAGCGATTCAGCTACTAAGGCACCGGGTCCTACTAGTAATACAAGACATTTCTATACACACTAATAATTAATATTACTGTCTTTTCCATTTTTTAATTTTAGTTTGGAGAGAAAATACAAATATATTCACAGAAGACTCCTTCTCCACTAGGGTCGTCTTAATCAGATTTACAAATTAATCTGTTTGTGCATTTTTTTGAAATTCATTTTGTAGTATTTAAAGTTTATCTTCCCTCTCATCATTAATCTACTCAAATATATTTGACAGCACTGCTCAAAACCATCAAAATAGCTTACTGACTTCCTGCACACCAATATGAACGGAGGTAGGTTTTGTTGTCTTTGACTTAAAATTATTGTACTGGATCAGCCCAATGACTTCACTATTCCACAGTCTCAGAAAACTGTCAGTATTTGTATGAAACATCGGAGTAGAAAATACCCATCTGTGGCAACACTTTCGTTTTCCAAGACAGCAAATCACTCTAGGCACTACAAAGCATACAAGGGGATATTAACATTCCACAAAATATGTAGTTGATTAGGTACTTATCACTGAGCCTTCCTCGATTCCTTCTAGACTCCAGGGTTAAATTGCATCTCGTGACATTGTCAACAGCCTAATTCCACAACATAGCTCTAGCTATCTTACATGCATTTTCATTGACTATAGCTCTGCCATGGTGTTATCAACAAACAGGACTCAGCAATATTCATTAGCAATTTATAAACAACTCTTGTCAATGTAAATTAGCATCCGTCACTACTGAATTTTGCTTCCCATTGTGCTATCCCTTCATTTAGTTGTTCGATTTCTCAGTCATCTTTTGTCTGAAGAAAGCCAAATGATTTGTGCCATTTTCAGAACCATTTTGCACCTTGTTCACCCAGTTATGACTATTTATTACATCAAGCAATAGCTGTCCTTAGTATATATCCCTGTAAACACTCCTCTGTGTTGAAAACCGGTGATTCGTTATTCTATACAAGATAAAACACTAGACTAAACATTAACCACCTCCTTTCCATTCCACTGGAATCATCAAACCCTTTCTTCAAAGAGGCCTTGCATAGTGAATGGTGTTATTTTCTTCATGATGCCTTTGTAAGTCACCAATTACTATATTGCTCACAGTGTGCCAAATAAAAATTACCTTTAATATAACACTCTAACCATTAGCCACTGCATTTTCCTGCCATTTTGACATGCCATCAGCTCAGGAAGTTCCTGCTACAAAGACTGAATCCTACTTCAGTCACAAGCCAAAAGCTCAGCTTTGATCTCAGATATAGCCATGTACTAGCAAGCACTCAATGCATTTCTGAAAATTAGAACCATACTGCAAATACAGTTACACATACTATGAACTACAGGGCTACACACTCTGCACAAAACCAGCACCAATCTTTACAGTGAGGTCTAATGTTTGTCACCAATGTCAAATGTTAAAAAAGCAAGTCAAGCTTGCCAAGCAGTAAAGTGACTAGTCCAGATCAAGAGTATTTTAAAAGCCTTTCTTTCAGCTTTTAACATGCACTTAGGTCACGCTTCCATGCTTTTTATTCTGTACCCACAAAGATGAGAAAGGCAAAAACTGAAGAGCTCACAGAATAGCTTGTCTCCAGACGGTATCCAGAAACTGCAGCTTTGAATTAAATACTGTGTATAGGAATCTTCATAAAATATCAGAAGTTGACAAAACTGCATTAATTTCCAGGCCCATCATCAGCGTATCCATTACTATTCCAATATTCTCTCTTCCCTAATTTAATCCAGCTTGTTCACTGGATCCCAGCTAAACAGGGCCTCGTCTGTCTGGTTGTTTTCTAGTAAACCCCTAAGTTTGCAATACTGTTTTTGCTGCAGAGCAACACTACTTGGTCACGTTCTGCACTTTGGAAGAAGACCAACTAGCCACGCTGGTATGTACTCTTCAGGAACTCTCCTTAAAAATTTCCCAGCTTTGAAAGAGAATGAACTGGTGTTTGTTTGCATTGTTTTTCCTGGACCTACCCAGCACAACAAAGAAGTAAGACTTTTTACCGCTCCCCGCCCCCCCCTCCAAAAAAAAAAAGATAAATTTAATTGCAGAGAGTAGGTAGCGAAGGTTTGCTATTGCATACTGGTAATAATCATGTGAAACTTACAGAGTAGATGTTCTTAAAGAATTTCCAACTAAATATTTATTGTATGTAAGTCCACAACAAATGGAAGGTGCATGGTGCTCTTTTCAAATGTTATGTTCCCCGCTAGTCTGAAGCAAAGCCTTGTCTTCCCACTTCCCATCACCCTGTAAGTCACCAGAACACAAAAGCTCAACCATCAGCATGAAACCTGCAGAACAGCCTGTGTGGCTCCTGACCATGGGTGCACAGTGAAACAAGTCCCCCAGGTTCTGCAAGGCCCTCCTGCTAACAGCGAATTCAAAGGGAGAAGCCTCTGGCTTTGAAGAACTCTATTAGCGTGATTTCCTCACACTCTTTCACACATTGCTGACGCCACGGCAAGACTTTAATTGATACTTATTTTGAAAACATCTGGACCAAGCAGTTTTGAGAATGGTTTTGATTTTCTAATTATATGACAAAGCCTTACAATCGTCATCCACATTGAAACAGATGAAGTTGAAGACCATATGCAGACAGCAGTTTCTGATGCAGAACAGTAATGCTCTTTGAGAATATAAATAAACCCCAGAAGAGATGAACAGTGATTGAGATGTTCAGACATTTTTGTTGATTATACCCTGTTTCAGTATATCTGTATGTTACTTAATTCTCTGGTGTTTAATAACTTGTCCTCTGGGGGAAAAAAATCTTTTTTCAAAGAAAAAAACCCAAAAGCATCTCAGAGCCCCTACTTTTTCCTCATTTTACTTCTTTCTCAAAGACTTTGTTTGGGCCCAAGTGTAATTGATGCTTCAAAGAGCGTCTGCTTTCCACATATTTATACATCCCTGCACTATTACTTTATAATGAAACTGTCTAACTCTCACCTGGCTCCTGCAAGATCTTAGTGCAAATCAGAGAAGTTTCTGTTACATCTATGAGTAAACACTCTTTCAGTCATAAAGCTGACGCCTCTAACGTGCTTGAAACCTGGCTAGACTTTCCATGCTCTCATCATTTGTCCTCTCAGAAATAACATTATCTTGTCACTAGCAGTAAATGTTAAAGATAACATTTTAAATAAGAATTTTAAAGATCTGAACACCATATACTTTCCTCGTTCAAGAAAATAATCATAACGCATCAAAACTCTTGTTACTAATAAACATTTACACCACACATTGTAATTACTATATTGTGAGCTCAGTATGGGGAGGAAGCAGTAGTTTTTGGCTGATTTATGCATATATTGTATTCTTCCTCAGGTGGAAAGATCTTCCCACATTAAGACTAAGCATTGTTAGACTGGAAAAATGACACATCTATATCCCTTTGGGATATCACAGCTCTTGACTACAGTCTAGGCAATTGCCCCTGGAAATGTACAGGCTATTAAATGTCCCTTAAGCCAATTATAAAGTTATCCACTGCTGAATACTCATGTCACAGCAATAGAGCACTATAGTCTGGAAAAAATTCTAAAAATATTTCCTTAAGCATATTTTTTTCATTTCATTTGTTTCTATTGATTTTAATGTTTCCATTTCACTCTCTGCATGGGGGTGGGGGGAACCCACAACACAAACAGAGATCTCCCAAAGTGACAAAAGTCCACGTGCACTTCTACTTCCCTTTAAAAATGTAGGGAGTCTGACAGGAGAACTCTAATAAATTAGAACAAACGTGCATACATTGATGAGACAAGTACAGTTTCCTAAATAGCAGTCACCTCGAAAGAACAGGTTACATATAAGGGACTGAGCTTGGTAGTTTGGGTCCTTCTGGGCTGGAGCACAGTGTGTGCGTTATCTCTGCATATATATTACTACTGTCAACCTAGGATAAATATACATGGGGTTCTGGAGGAATAAATTGGATACTTGTCTGATGACACTTGTCTGAGAAAAATGTAGACAAACTTTTGTAGTAACCGTGTTTTCAGACAGCAACCAGAGCACTGATATAATTTTGGGAAGACTTTGCATCTGTACTAGAAAGAAACTTCCAAAGACATGGAGAAGATCCAACTAGAGACAAGTGATAGCCATGAAAAATGGCTATATGCTTTATATATATATATACACATATATAGGATTTTTATATATAGGTGTTTATATATATATATATGTAGGGTTTATTGATTACACTTTAGAACATTCTACATTTTTTGCATAAAGTTCTTCACTCAGTAACAAAAAATCTTACGCTAACATGCAGCCAGCAGTCAGTTGTGTTGGGAGAGGGCGCAATCAGAACCACCCTTGGTGTAAATGGGTGTAAATGCCCTGTCCTGGTAGGGCCTCTTCCACCCAGGCTTTCTGTTCCTAAATGGGTGATCTCACAGAATCACAGAATGGTCGGGATTGGAAGGGACCTCTGTGGGTCATCTAGTCCAACCCTCCTGCTGAAGCAGGGTCACCTACAGCAGGCTGCACAGGACCTTGTCCAGGCAGGTCTTGAATACCTCTAGAGAAGGAGACTCCACAACCTCCCTGGGCAGCCTGTTCCAGTGCTCCGTCACCCTCAGAGTGAAGAAGTTCTTCCTCATGTTCAGACGGAACTTCCTATGCTTCGGTTTGTGCCCATTGCCCCTTGTCCTGATCTGCTGCATCTCAAGAACTGTAAAGAGGCTGCCTCCACTACAACCTTCGGCACCAGCACAGAAGATAGTCCACAGACCAAAAGGCCCCATGCTGCCTTCCTTTCAGTTTGAGCATTAATCAAGCTCCAAGCCCAGTGGAGGCTGGAACCAAAATGCTCAAGAACGCCTGGAGCCTTTGACTGCACTGGCTCCCAAACCCACACGGCAACATTCAATCTTTCTGGCTGCCTCCTTTCTAGGTATTATTTCTAAAAGCTTGCATGAATAGAATACATCCATGGGACACGCATTCCATAGTTGGAACATTAAATTTACACGACATTATTTCATTTCTGAAGTTATCTATCAACGTTCTTTTAAAAAAGACATAACTCAAAAACTAATAAATAATCTTATTTTACTGAATTTGACAGTCTTGTATGCTACAAACACAAGACAAACAACTTGAAATTGTAATCATGTAAGGCTTCTGTTTATACTGCTTGTGAATGCAAAACCACCTTTGATTGTAGCAGCATTCTTAATACTTAACAGCATTCTTAAGAACTAAATAGTCTGGTTGGAAGCCCATGTGTTTAATCAATATCAAGGTCACGCATTGGTTTTTATACATAAGCTATAGTGAGGTACACATCTCTAAGCCTGGCATTGTGATAGTGGTGCTCATTGTTTCAATGAAAGATACTCAATGAAAGCCAAGGGTAAACACTCCACATGACAAACATTTCCCGAAATATAATTAACAAAAAATAATAAAGTACAGTCTAAAGCATACGGCAGTTAAAGAAATATATGTACAGTAAGGCATTTAAACATATATAATGATCTCTGAGACTAATATGTCTCATTCTTCCTTAGAATTTCATGAATACCCTATATCATTCTGTTTTTAATGTAGTAAAAAGCAGATCTTTGCCTCTCCACATTTTTCCTATAATGTGCAAACTGTGAACTCAAAAAGCATGGTAGTAAAATTGTGTTCATGTACTACTTAGCTTCTTAACTAAAATCATTGTCTATAGATAGTATAGGACACTATCTATACAGAGGACATCTTTTTTTCCACCTATAATCAATTACAGCTACCATGCTCTCTGCTGAACTTCAATTAGCAAAAAGTCTGTCAATTTTAAAGGCTGTAAGAGTGAACAATTTTTGAAAATTGGTGATTGAATCTTTCTAATTTAGCAAGCAGGAACACGACAGCAGCTGCCTGGAAATGCAGGAAACATGTCCAAGTGAATTACAATAAATACCTCCCTTTTAGCTGAATGGAAAGTAATTTCGTCTTATTTTTTGGTAAACTAGAAAGGAATCTACTTAGCTAGCATAATAGGATCCGATTTCTTCAAAAACGACTGATCAAAATCCTTGAGAATATACTGGTAACAATTCTGCATTAGCAGAGAATGGTCAAAATGACCTAACTGAACACATTGACCTAATGAGGGTTTTACATTTCTATTAAAAAAAAAATCTACGATAAAAGAAGGTATTAATACAAGCAAGCATAAGAGATTCAGTCATGTGTGAACACAATGCTTGTATTATTTTTAGCCATTTAACTCAACACTTGCATTATTTAGTTCAGTAGAAACCAGAATCTTCTTTAAAACAGGATGATTTGGAAAAGTTATTGTATGCCAAGCTTAAGATAATGCTTCTTTTTCCTTTTTTACATACTTGGTAACAATTATAAAGGCAACATCATTTCTTTAAGCACAGACACATAAGTAATGCTAAAACAAAGCCCAGACATGGTTCTGTATTAAGTGAATTTCAGTTCTGTATGTTGACAAGCATATAGATTTAATTTCCTGGTGCAAAAGTTTTCTATAAAAGAGATAAAAGCTTATTCAACTCCATTTTCTAGCAGTATTGCAGCTTCAAGCTAGTTCAAAGCTGCTCTACATAATAATGTAGATCAATATTAGAAGACGACAGTTTCCAGTGTTTTAATCAATAAGCAGTCACATACATACACACACACAGAGGCTACAAAAGATGCTGCTGGAACATGCTGTGGATAATATCACATTTCTTCAGCTATTAAAACTGGTATGAGTCATGCATTCATCTATTATCCTCAGTCTCTTCACTCATGCTCTCTCCTATTGTATCGTACAGTTTTGAGCTTTTTAAAAAAATCTCTTTGTGTCTACAGTTTTGTAAATCTTTTTTAAAAGAACACAAAACTGTTCTGAATTTCTTTGGCTTTAGGCTTCGTCTGATTATCCACTGAAGCAACATTGTTTTAAATGTCCCAGCATAGCTTCCAAGAAAAGACTGTATACTGTGCAGTTCATTCTCATTGCTGAACAAAGGCTTGCTTTTCTGATTTTTCACTTTATATTCATATGCTCATAGCCATATCACCCACAGATACTCATGTTATCCAGTGATCATGCAATCATGCACCGCAAATCAAGGTTCTTAAAAGGTAAAACAAAATCCTACCTTTATGTAGCCCCAAGAAACTGAGAGTAAATAGTTTGCCTCAGGCATCTTTGATTTTTTTTTCCTATACTACCAATCTAAGCTAATCAGTTCTTTGCTATCTGATACTGCAAAGACTTCCAAGAAGAACGATTCCTTCTTTTCTCTCCTAATTCTTTTTGCTGATCTTCAGGTTCTCAGCAACTGTGTGCATGTGAGGCATACTGAAATGAAATCCAACCGCGTGGTCTTCCTATCGTATAAATGCCATTTGTAAAAGTCCAAGCATTCAGAGGCAACAGTGAAGAGACATATTGTACGAGCTGAAGAAATATCTGAAGAGCTAGGGATATGCATATTCCCTGAACACCAGGACTTAATGAATAATGTATGTCAAGATGCTCAGCTGCTGGAAAGACTTGCTCTATCAACAGCTACCAAATAAGGACCTGAAGGGGAAGCCACAAAGAGTGCCAGTAATCCCTCCCAAAGAGCCTAACTAGCAGCCAATAGTGCATCACCCTAAAAGATATAAATCCAAGGGGCTGGTGACATAATATACAGTAATTTCCCATTGGCCAGCACTAGGGACTCTCCTGAGCACGGGTATTTTTTTTTTTTTTATAGCAAATGCCATTTAATAACGGCATTCCCGCCTGCAGCATTCACATGCCATTCAAAAATAATTGGGTTAAGGTCTCCTCATTTCAGCCGCATTTACCAGCTCTCTTCAATGGACGTGCCATCCAAGCAGTTAAAATCAGTATTGTGCATATTCATGTGGATTGCCTAGCAGTTTTAATTGTTCGTATGGAAGGGAACTATTTTTGAGGTTTTTGTGAAGAAAAAACAACAGAAATAGAGCTATCAGGTTTATTGAGCAGTCTGTGATGTACTATAACACTGAAAATGTTTTGGGCTTTTATGCCATCTGGATTAAAAACCAATCTACTTAGACCATTGGGCCAGTCTGCCAGTTTCTACTGCTTTTTTTATTGTAAGAGATAAAAGCAGTTATTATTAAGATAAAGCAAGTCATGTGTCTTACAGTTCCCAGTAAACATTAAGTTTCCATGGAGAAGTCATAAGTGAGATAATAAAGAGTTCTCAAATTCTCACTGTATTTATTCTACTTTTGCTCTTTCTTCCTTGGCAGATTAATATAATCAATTACAGCTATACATCATAGAAAAAAAAAGGGATTAATTGAAAGTGGAGTGTGTCGGTAGCTGACTCAGAGTATTAAATAAAATATCCCACCATCTGCCATTCAGAAACCAAAACTTAAAAGGGATGAATGCATTATCTTGCACTGCCCTGTGCAAGGCATATGCACTACTGCGGCAAATTTCTGAGCCTTTGTTGTATCAAAAGAACGGAGAGTTCCCCAATGTGACAATGGGCAAATGTCTAAGGACAAGCTGAATGAGGTGCAGCATTCAGCCTAAGCTCACACTGCTGATTCACTCAAAGATGCTGACCGACAATGGTCATAAGGAGGTTTTGGCTGAAGTGGTTTCTACTTCTCTAGGTGATGCTACGCAGCAATGTCAGCAACACTAAGTGCTTCACAAAGAATCGAAAGTGCAAAAATCAATAGGGCAAAATATGACATTAACAAATCTCCCTTCCTTGCAAGAAAGAAACGTACAGCAATGTGACAACTGGACACAGTTAACAATCACCCAGCACTTATGCATTTTCATAAGGAAGACATATTGTCTTCCTTAAAATAGGTAAAATAAAAAACACATGAATGAACACGTTACTGATGCATTTTCTGTACAACCCACGCAGTTAAACCTGTCCTGGATCTACACAGGTAGATGAATATAACACAATTAAATTGTTTTAAACAATTAAAACCGCCCTGGGTTACTAGAGACTCAGAAAGACATTAATATAGCCAAAAAAGTATTTATGGAAAATATTTCTCCTGATTCTTCCAACTCGGCTTTGTAATGCTGAATACAAAGCTTGTCTACATGTACGTTGCACTGTTTCCTGATTGCCCGCAAGAGAGCACTGCTGCCACCTACCCAGGGTCAACACTGAGAATGAGAAAGTGATGCCTCCCTTCAGAAGCAAATTTCAAATCATAACTTAGAAAATGGTTAAATAACAGCCATTATAGTTCTGGCTACTTAAGAAGTGAAGCATGTGGGTATGAAAGTTCAGCTGCAACAGGTAGCACAGACAGACACTGGAAAGCCAGATTTTTAAATCAGTTCTCTTACTTTGTTACTTTAAAAGGCTGGTTCCTCCTTAAATCCTATTAACAACTGTGCCCAAAAGCACAGCATTTGTTTCAGAAAAGAAATATTTAAAATGGCTGCTATGTAAATCATACTAGTTGTTGAGCATGTATTACAAAAATCTTCCTTGAATTTTTTCATTCCCCACCAATGTATGAGACCAAGATGCATCCATAAGAGTTACTGAATTATAGTTAATTGAGTTTGTTGAAGGATGGTATTTGTAGCACTATTAGCCAGGTAATTTTGATGTAAAACCACAAAAAAAACATTCTCCTCCAATGCACATATATGTTACAACCATTTATGTTAGCTGCATATTAACTATACTGATAATAGGAAATTAAACCTGATATTGACAGCTTATTACTAACTTGTATGACTTTTCTAAGACCCAGAGCCTCAACTTCATAAAACTACCAATTGCTGTGATATAATTTACTAGTATGAATTCATTGACTAAGAAAGCACACTCGGAGTTCAGCTACATGTAAAAGTAAGACCTATAAACTTTATAGCTGGGAATTTCACACCAGCACTGATTTACAGCAATCATTTTGGCTGATTTTCATCCTCAATTCCCAGGCTGGAATGAGTGAATAATTAGCTTTAAATGAGGTTACAGTAGACAGATAAGTGCACAACAAGTAGCTGCCACACACAACTAAATACCTAGAGTAATTCAAGTTAAGAAAAACAGAAGGGACAGGTAAGCGGAAATCCAGTAAAGTGAGAGGGAAATTCTTGTTTTCATACACACATACATCCATGAAGATAAAACATGGGGGAAGAGGGAATAATCACATTTTTCTACAATGATTCCAAGCAATCAAAGAATATTAAAATGAGAAAGGTGTAATTTGAAACGACAGTAACTGAGTAATAAAATAATTCAGAAAAAAAAGGAAGTGTTTAATGAGCACTGTTGTGTGTTTTTAAAGAATCAAGACGACCTTGAGAGGCAGAAGGATGATGAAGTCCCTTAATACCCACAGGAAATGTTAGCCATTACTTAATCCACAAGCCTGGACAACTTTCTCCACAGTAGTCATAAAAAGAGGTGGCAGAGATCCCAGGAGTTGCAATGTTCAGCTTTAGTAAATTTTGAAAGACCACAACAACAGTAATTTTGTGCCAATTAAAATCTGCGAGGAGGCTGGCCGAGTAACTTCAGGCCACTTCACAAAACATCAGTCCTGGGTAAAATAATCGAAAAGCTGAAATACACATATTCTAGGCATTTGCTTGGTAAAGAACTAAGACACGGGAATGTAATTAATGACATTCAATATCATTTTATGTCTTCAGACATGTAATATGCTTGGAATGCTGTAAGGCATTTGATTTATTACTGTATAATATTCTGTGACAGCAGTCCGAAGGTGAGAGAGGACACATGGATGTTTAACTTAAAAAAGCATGTGGCTACTGTGTAGGACCATAACAAAGTGCAAATAAAGAGTACCAGACCCAGTTCACTAGCACCAAGGAAGTAACAAGAACCAATGGAAGGCAGCTAAAACTGCCTCAAACCAACTGAGCTGAAATCAACCCAAACTACGTACAAGATACATCACTCAACGACAAAAATTAACAGGTTAGCATATGTCAGCAGTAAAGTGGTAGATTCTCTGCTGCTTGGTATCTTCGAATGAAGAAAAGCAATCTTTTTGGAAGACACGTTTTAGCCAAATGCAAGTCATACATTAGTCAAGCACAAGTCAGTGAGTTCAATACTTCTACAGTTATATGGAAACTAGCCAGCCAAGAGACAGAGGAGATCCAGCCTGGCCCGTGAGTCTACAACTCAATCTATCTATTGTAGATGTTCATTCTAGAAATTCTACCTTCTAAATAAATTGTATCACGAAGGCTGTTCATACATCTCCTGCGAACATGCTCTGCTTGAAAGCAACTTCAAAGCTGTGTATTTGTGACAAAATCAAGATTGCAGTGAGTTACCTCAAATGTTCTTCTTATAACTGAATCAGTAATCTCTACCTCTGTGCAAACTTCTGGAGCTGTCAGCACTTAAACTATTTTTCCGTTCTCTATAAAGCTTGGTGCCATTGCCATACTCAGAAAAAAATTACTATTAACCTAAATTTTACTGTCCTTCAACAAGAATGTGAAGAATTTCAGTACTAGGTTGCTCTTTTTGTTAATCATTCCAAGTGCATGCAAAGGCATGCAGATTTCACCAATATTAGTGAGGTTTTCATACTTTTATTTATCTGTCATATTGATGATCACAGCTGGCTAGAAGGACCTACAGCCTGTAAACCACTGCAGAGCACACATATCGGACATATGCAATACAAGACATTGAAGGAAAGCTCATGTTTCCCAACATCTAGGTTAGGGCTTCTGATAAAGACACGCATTACTGACAAGGAACCGAATTACATCCTCAGCAGCCTGAGGGAAACCATGATCCTCTGAAATTAAGTAACTGTGCTCCTTTCTGGCTCTTGTTAATAAGCAAAGATTCCCAAAGCTTCAGTCAACAGGAAAGTAAGATGGCTATGTTGCAGGCTTGAGGAAAAGGACATGAAGAAGGCTGAAGGACCACTTTGTTGATTCCCTTGCAGTACTTTTGAACCATCCCACAGGAGACTCACAACCTTGATCTTTCCTTCCACAGGTCAGTAACAGATAATACAGGAGCTCCAGCAGAAACATGCTTAGTTTTGAGGGCAGGAGAACAGTGCTTTTTAACTTTCAACTACAACCCCTGGATTGACTATGAAGCTGCACCAGAGACCTTCAAAGAGATGTCTGAGCATTAATCCTGAATACAAATGTGCTGGACGTAGTGCATAATGTCTAGTAAGGGCAAAAAGTAAAACAAAGAGGAAGACAGCTAAACGAATCAACAATTTTAATTTTCAACGTTGCAGGCATTACAGACAGGTACAGGTAACCTGAACACATCTCACAAGCCAAATGAGAAGCCTGTCTGAAAATATCAAAACACTCCATACACCACAGAACAGCAATAATCACCCATGTCAAATCCAACTCCTGTGGGTCACAAACACAAGATTGTTTCCAAAGCATTAGCAAACTCCACCTGGCATTTATGCTGGCATGCACCCTAGCAGAAAGCCTCCTCACAAAATGGAAAGTCTGCTCAGTGCTAGGAGACCACAGCAGCAAAAATGGTCACTTCATCCAGCAAGCAAGGGTGTGCGGGAGGACTCAACTGAGCCAGAAACCAGAACTCATCTGGTCTACAGGAAGCTGCTGGACAGCTAGTGACAAGGAAACTACACTGAATCAACCAGCTTCACCAAATTTCTCTGGGTTCCATGTAAGATGCCCTGACTGGAAGGAGAGAAAATGTAGAACTTCAATAACCTAAAAAAAAAAAAAGAAAAAAAAAAAGAAAAGAGGAATTTTACAAATATAAGTTGCTGTTCCAACTGTAGCAATCAGCTGCCACACATCACACACATCAAGTGAGCAGCAGGGGTGGAAACAAAGTTGGATCTTCTGCTGATATCAGAAGAGATGAATTCCACTGGTGGCTGACAACTGATAGCTGTAATGGGAACAAATACTTAATTTTCTGAAGGTATCTCAGCTTTAAGCATCCTAACTGTAGCACAATTACACTGCTTTAAAAAGGCTATCTTGGCAGCTTCCTGCTTGTCAGAACTACATTCATTAAACACACAGAATCATAAAGGTTGAAAAAGACCTCTAAGCTCAAGTCCAACCATCAATCCAACACCACCGTGCCTACTGAGCCATGGCCCTAAGTGTCTTATCTACACAGTTTTTAAACACCTCCAGTGATGGTGACTCCACCACTTCCCTGGGCAGCCTGCTCCAATGCTTGACCACTCTTTCAGTAAAGATATTTTTCCTAATATCCAATCTAAACCTCCCCTGACACAACTTGAGGCCATGTCCTCTCATCCTATCACTAGCTAGTTGCGAGCAGAAACCAACACCCACCTCACTACATCCACTTTTCAGGTAGCTGTAGAAAGCAATAAGGTCTCCCCTCAGCCTCCTCTTCTCCAGACTAAACAATCTCAGTTCCCTCAGCCACTCCTCCTAAGACTTGTTCTCCAGACCCTTCACCAGCTTCGCTGCCCTTCTCTGGACACGCTCCAGCAACTCAATGTCCTTCTTTTAGTGAGTGGCCCAAAACTAAACACTGTATTTGAGGTGCAGCCTCACCAATATATATATATATTTATATATGTAAAGCACCTATCACCATACTAATAAATAAGAAATACTCTGCTGAGTACAGGGGCACAATCACTTTCCTACTCCTGCTGCCCACAACATTTCTGATACAAGCCAGGATGCCGTTGGCCTTCTTGGCCACCTGAGCACACTGCTGGATCATGTTCAGACGGCTACTGACCACCAACCCCAGGTCCTTTTTTGCTGGGCAACTTTCCAGCCACTCCTCCCCAAGCCTGTAGCATTGTATAGGGTTGTTGTGACCCAAGTGCAGGACCTGGCATTTGGCCTTATTGAACTGCATACAGCTGATCTCGCCCCATCGATCCAGCCTGTCCAGATCCCTCTGCAGAGCCTTCCTACCATCAAGCAGATTGACAATCCCACTCAGCTTGGTGTCATCTGCAAACTTACTGAGGGAACACTCCATCCCCTCATCCAGATCATTGATAAAGATGTTAAACAAGACCGGACCCAAAACTGAGCCCTGGGGAACACCACCTGTGACCTGCTGCCAACTGTATTGAACTCCATTCACCCCAACTCTTTGGGCTAGGCCATCCACCCATTTTTTTTACCCAGTGAAGAGTACACCTGTCTAAGCCGTGAGCTGCCAGCTTCTCTAGGAGAATGCTGTAGGAGACAGTATCAAAGGCCTTACTGAAGTCCAGGTAGATGACATCCACAGCCTTTCCTTCATCCACTAGGCAGGTCACCTAGTCATAGAAGCAGATCAGGTTGGTCAAGCAGGACCTGCCTTTCACGAACCCATGCTGGCTGGGCCTGATACCCTGGTTGTCCTTCACATGCTCAGTGAGCCCACTCAAGATGAACTACTCCATAACCTTCCCTGGTACTGAGGTCAGACTGACAGGCCTATAGCTCCCTGGATCCTCCTTCAGGCCCTTCTTGTAGATGCGCGTCACACTGGTCAGCCTCCAGTTGTCTGGGACCTCCCCTGTTAGCCAGGACTGCTGACAGATGATGGAAAGCAGCTTGGCCAGCTCCTTTGCCAGTCCCCTCAGCACTCCTGGGTGTATCCCATCTGGCTCCATAGACTTGTGAGTGTCCAGGTGGCACAGCAGGTCATTAACTGTTTCCTCCTGGATTATGGTGGGTTTATTCGTCTCTCCACCCTGTCTTCCATCTCAGGGGGCTGAATACCCTGGGAGTAACTGGTCTGACACCATGGAACAGCCTAAGCTGTATCATTTTACAGACCTTTTTATTTGGGAATATCTAATTCTCATGCATCAAACATGAAAATTTTATGTTGCTGAACAGACTGACTTGACAACATTCTTCTTCACTATTTTAGGGGAAATATGTAGTGTAACACAGGAGCTGAGTTGTTTAATAAAGAGTTAAGCTCCTTTATTAATTGAAAAAAAAAAAGAAAAACTGACTTTCTGGTAAAATGTGTAATTCAGTGTTTGTATCTACTGCCCTCTAGCGATAACATGAGCATTAGCTATGAATATATAGGAACACATTAAACTTTTTTCAGACCAGAAATCTCACAATGTGGATGTTCATATCACAACAGAGTCTCAACAGGTATTCTCTACAACCGCAGTATTTTCAGTAGACACTCTGAGCAATTGCACAAGCAACAAAAATTACACTCTCTTTCATGTCAAGTTTTGGGGACCACTAGCAATCTTTAAGATGCGATATCCACCCACAGTTCCCTTGCAGGAATTCTTCTACACAGAGTACAGTATGCATACAACGGTTTCTAAAAAAAAAATCATGCAGTAAATGGGGTTTCATTTCATCGAGTGTTTTGCTGTTTACGATATTCTGCTATACATTTATTTTCCCCTTAATGCAATGCTGTCAAAATGACGTAAACCACAAGAAAGCTACTGTTGAAAGTAATTTTTAGGTCTGAGAAACGTGGATCAGGGTGTGATGACAGCTGCAGTTATGACAGCAGATTTGAGGAGGCGGTCAGCCTAGCAGAAAGCAATGATGAATAGCTCAGGTGGTGGTTATCTCTCTATCCCGCTTGGCAACTGACAGTATCAAATGCGCAACCACAATCCCATCGTTTCATCCATTAAATTCTTATTGTGATTAGCACCTGATGTGAACAGAGTGCTTTTCAAGTTTTGCCCTAAAAACTACGTTAAAAAAACCCTTTTAATTCAGTTTATGCAGAGATATGTATATATATTCACATCATAAAAACACAATACGTACAGTGTTTTTATGCAGGTGTCAATATGTCTCCACAGCATATTGACACCAACATACAGTATGTCCACACCAGAACGGGAAAAGTTGTGAAACAACAAACCGGAGTTATTTATACCTCTGGCTTGGAAACGTGTCAAACAAATATCCTGGGTTAAGGCAGTATTTTTCAAAAGCACGCTTAAATTACTGCAGTGTTAGTGGAAATACCTACTCCACTCAATTAATCATATCAGCGTATTTCTCAACAGACGCCAAAGTGTTTTGCTCAAAGTTTCTCTCTCTATCTATAAAAGATGCTGGCACACAAATCAAACATGCGCTCAGCTTGCATTAGACATGAGCTCAGGGAACCTGGAGCAAACTGTGAGATCTCATAACTCATATGTTTCATATCTACTTGATATGCAAAAATCCATTGTATTTATGCAAGCTGTTTTAATGGCACACTTCTCTTGGCATTATTTATCCAACCAACTTTGCAGGGAACTATCTAAAATGAATCTTTCAAAACAGCTCTGGAAGAAGCCACAAATACCACCACGAAAGGGCCCTAACCTGGACTCTCTTACCATGATTTGTTCCCTTCCAATACCCTGGCAGCAATCTGTTGCTTTATAATAATTCTCATATTTTACAGAAACTGAATTTGGATGTAGAAGTGGAAAATAAAATAGAAATTATTTAACTATCATTTCACTTCCAGGACATGCCTCTTACAGGAGCTGCTCAGGCTTTACTGTGACCAAATCTCAGAATCAAATAGTTCTACAGTCCACCAGAAGACCCACTCTCTGGCCTTCCAACTTCCTTTTAGGAAGAGTCCTCTCCTGGAAGAGCAGAGCCAAGACCTGTCACATACGCAGGGGAAAACACATTTATTCCCCCTCCCTTAGTGCTCATATAATGTAAACTGTATATATATGGTGTCTTGTAAAGGACAGCAAGATAGCCATAACAATTCCCAAAATAAAATAAAAAAAAAAGGAAATAAAACTCAAACAAACTAATACAAGTGAAAAACAAATCAGATGTGGGATAAAAGAAAAAGGTAAGAGTTGCTCCTTAAAATTACATCCGTGGATGGCACAGCAACTCAGTCACGTCTTTTTGTCTGTTTTTTCTTGGAGACTGTTGTTGGGGAGGATCTCCTAGTGCCATTTCTGGTCCTTCTCCCCAATTCTTTCCATTACACTTATCCATTCCTGTCTTGGGAACAATAATGACCCAACAGCCAGAGCACTGCTGTCCCCTTCACTCCTTCCCCTTATCTGCGAACAAAAGCGCATCCTGCCTCTCCACCTCCTCCAGGCAAAGCACAGTGAGAAAGCCGGGAGAAACTCTCAGCGTCAGATACAGCTGCACAATTTAGCTTATACCATATTCTGTGCTTCACTGAGCTGCCACTTCTTTGTCATGCCTTGAACCTGGATGTTTTCCAGACAAGATACTGACACCCACTCCCTGAATCCCAAAGTGCAGCCCCAGCCAAGGATGCTTTGTCAGGACAACTAATACATGAAACTAGCAAGTTTTGCTCTACGTGGAGTATCAGGGCTGCTCCTACGCACCTCAGCAGGAAGCTTCTATGCTTTATAGGCACTTTAACATGCTTTACAGAAAGCAAAGAAGAAAAAATAATCTGACTCAAAAGACCAGTGTGATCTAGTATATGCATCTCCTTTACACAGTTATGCCTGCTTTCAGTCCAATGGCATTTAAGAAGAGTAAAATTGTCAGAGGTACTGCAAAGACACAACACTTCAATAACGCACCTAAAATTATGCAATACCGATGCTAAAGGAATGCTGCTGTTAATAAAAAATACTGTGCCATGGAGATACATGTGGCCTTAGCTCCAGCTAACTGCCCACGCTCTGTGGCGCAGGATTCCTACAACTTGTATGTGTTACCCCAGCTACAGCAACTGCAAATGCCTTTTCTACTGCTTATTTGCATAAGTAAGATTTCGAAGCTACATCAGTGTAACGCCTCATAAAGACACTTATATTATGGGATAAAATCACAGTGAAGTTTAAGCCTTTCCCAAGATATCTTGTGCTAAATCCATAAAGGTGGTCACACTAGAGAAACGATAAAGGTGATTTCTTCTAATATCAAAACACTCCTCTGCAAACAAGTGCTTTGTAATTTAAGTATCGTGAAAAGAGAAACAGGTTGGAGTTTTTTTCAAAAATGTGTTTTTAAGAAATTCAAACACTTCCCTTCTTACTGAATGGAAAAGATTTGGCTTTAAACACATCTGACAAAGTTTCTTCTCCTTTTCCTAGTTTATATCTAGTTAACATTTGCCTAGTCAACACTGGCAGCCAAATGTGATAGACATGTAGGTCAAAAATACGAGTGAAAAAATCCAGCCTGCCAACAGTTACAAGGAGCAATACTGCACTTATTTCTTCACCACCCCACAGATCTCATGCAACTCTCTGATTGTTGCCCACAAACAATTTAAAGATAACGAGAAAGAAAAAATTTTGCGGTTTTCCCCTCCTACTGTCCTTTATGAGGGTTTTTTTTCCTCAACATGAGCGTCAGTTTGGGCTAAGGAATAGGTCTGTAACAGAAGAAGTATAAACTGCAGAGTCATCCAAGTAACTTATTTTTTTATATACATACATATATGCACCCTGCAAGTAAATACCTACCCCATAAATATCTGCTGTAGCATAGCCACAAAAGAGGTCTGTACCTCCATTATGCGTTTTTGTCTAACAAATGTGCAAAAGAGGAGCAATACTTCACTCGCAGAGCTCTGACGGCACACTCACGCTAAGACTGATACAGCTACACCATCAAAAGCTGAGCTTTACAGTTATTGCCTACTTCACACAGAAAACTGGCTTGCTATATAAGGACAAAAAACAGTTTCACTGGCATTGGTGGATTAATCTTACTTCTCCAGTAACATGACGTTCTTATTTTAATGAGGTGTTCCTTCTGTAGACCTGGCCAAGCACATGCTTTAACAGTTCATCAGAAATCTTACTGAACGGCTGCCATTTCATACTAAAAGAAATGAGTCTTTTAATCACAATTTTAAAAGCTACAGTCAGGCTTAACATACGTACGGTTCTTGTGAAAAAGCAAAAATTAAATGACTTTTTTTTCTAATTCTAATATATGAAAACCAAATACGAACCAGACTATTTCCTACCCTTCTAAATACTATTGCTCAGTTTACAAAAAAAGACAGAAGGTAAAAGCCATATTATGAAAAAAAGCAACGACACTGCAGACAAAAGCTGAGAATTGTGGACTGCAAAGTAACTACTAACACTGCAATGATTTCAGTACAGCTCTGGTATAAACACGCATTAGCAAGTGCCTGTAAATCATCCACAGTAGATACCAATATTCTGAAAGCAAGACTGCAAGTTGTTTCATGCAATTGCATAGGTTCAGTCTCCAGTTCTTAAACCGTGACTGTTGTACTTCTACCTTAAGTGCATCTGATAGTGTCATCGTTCTTTCAAGAAAAAAAATCAGGGTTATTCACCAACTAATATTTTTTGCAATGTGTCCTTCAGACCTTTCATTTGATTATTTATTTAGATGTTCTAAACATGCTCTAAATCTTTGTAGATTCACAAACAATTAAGGTCTATCCGTCCAGAAGAGGAGAAACAACCAGTCTCATCCATTACACTCTCATCTCTACACATAGAGGGAAACATACAAAAATGTAATGCCTCTTTTTTCTGTCCAAGCAAGTGCTTCATCCAAATGCCTCTAGGTCAAATTTAGCAAACAAGCACAAAACCCAAGTGGTTTCCCGTCCCACAGTCAGGTGTACTGCAAGGCTGGGTTTACTGGTACAAATGAGAGATATGGAGACAAGATAACAAAACCAGGCCAAAGGCAGCTCTGTAGTTTCCTGAATTGCATACTTACTACCCATGTGATTTAAACCCCTCTAACAAGACCTCTCAGTATTTGCATGAGGAAGCTCACGGTATATTCATGTTTCCTTACTCCGCGTCTATTGACACCAGTAATTTGCCTCTTATCCTACACACAGGATCCAAGCATCTTTTCGGGTGCTGACTTCTTGTGCCGTGCTGACAGCGGCGGCGGGGTGCTGCTGCGTGGTGCTGCTGCGTTCGCATCACGCAGAGCCGCTGCTCTGCTCCGTCCCCTGGCGCTCGCTCGCTTTGCCAGCCGTAGATGTCTGCATACCTGCCTGGGGTTTGGTAGGTTCAGACCAGGCCACACTGAAGAGGCGTTGGTCGAGGGCTGGTAAGGACAAGTGACGCACCCATGCCCGATGGAGCACACTCCTCGCCGTCCCATGCCAACATAAACGGGTTCCTTTGGGTTTGGCAACCCTGTTTAACCTCATGCTGGAGCAAAGCCAGCAAGGGCTCTGGCTGTCACAGCCGAGCCTCAGCTGGACAGCCAGCAACAGATGAGAGGCAGCTGAAGAAATGGGACCATTAGCATCCTTCATCTCTAGCTACCGGAGCTTCCATGTTGCTCATGGTTCGCAACATAGACAGGAAGAAAGACAAAAAGGATCGGACTTTCTCACAAGGGCACGCTCTTGGAAACTGAAAGCATCAGGAACAATGACTGAGAGTCTGGAGATGCAACTGAATGCCTGGCTCTTCCATGAGTGTAGACCTGCTTGTCAACCCTATCCTGTGAACATCTTGTTCCTCCCCATGCCACACTGTGCACTGTTGCGAGACTGGGGCATTAACCCAGAACAATTCTCGTGGTACGTGGCTCACGTAACCTCAAGGGTAGAGCTGGTTCTCATCTTGCCCACTCAGAGCCCACGGGCTACAGACAGGAGCCCTCCCAAACACAGCCAGTCTTGCACTAAGTTTTATTTAAGGTAGTTACATGGAGCTGCTGAAGCAAAGCTCCTACACCTGTTAGTCTCCAGTACAGTCTCTTCACAACAGCTGAAAGGATTGTGTAGGAGCCCTCTCACCTGGGTGAATTTTGCCTCTTGTTATGAAATGAAACTAAGACCAAACAAGGCACCAAGATTACCTCAAGTCATACAATATACCGGAGTATAAACATATGCATTCCCCATTAATTTTGTAGAACTGGATTTCAGGTGAGAGGCAACCTTTCAGTAATTCTCCACCTTTTTTTTTTAACACTGCTTTTGCATTATTCATAACTGATTGTTCAAATATAGAAAACATTTTCATGCTAAGTTTCCTAGAAGAATAAATAGCATGGAATATACAAATAGATATCAAGGTTTTCTTGCCACATCAATGTATTCACCCATCAGTAGTGTTACTGTGGGTTGCTCCTGTTTGACAGAGCACCAATAAATTGATATTTACAAGGAAACAATTTTACTGTCAAATCAGTATTTCCTTTGAAAATGCTCAAATGCAGCTTGTATTTAGCAATTTCCAGTATGTACTGTAACACCATACAGTAATCGCATTTTGTAAATGCTGCTTTTATTCATGGTTTATAACCAGTGAATATTTTATATTTAGCAATGATTAAATGTACTTTAGTAATGAAGTAATTAATATGCTTTAGCTTTGATAAAATTTAAGTCACTTACAAACTTCTGCAGTATATCAAAGCATTAAAGGTAATTTATTTCGAGATGTTAAGACCTCTGTTTAATCAATGATAACCCACGATCACATATCTTCTTTTCTGAGTACTAAAATAACGAATTCTGCCGTTCATGCAAAATTAGAAACCAAAGGTAGACTAAAAAACATGAAAATAGCATCACATACTGAAAACTGATCAGGTTCCACTAACAAAAAAAAATAAATACATAATTAGATTAGGGTATATTCTCTGATGAACTTGCAATACGCATACAAAATACACAGACATTACTCAAGTAAAAGATTATCTATTAAGCTTTCATTATTACCAGGTGTCTCATCAAGAAACAAGGCATTTTTCATATTTCAATCCTCTTAAATACTTATAATTCTCTATAAAAATCATCCCTAGTTTGAACAACATCTTAAAATCCAACAAAACCAATACGCTGTAAATAGATATGGCATCATCTTAATCTTTGGCTTGAATTTTTATTAGTGAAAAAAAAAGCTGGGCAAATTTAGCTGCTTTTTGCCCACTTACACATTTGCACACAATGTCTGGAGCAGCTGGAAAAGCTCTGAGCAGCGCATGGAACACTGAGAGACCTCAGTGGATGCAGAAAGACGTCAGTCTATCAGTTTACGTGGGGGCTCACACACATGCACAAGCCTGTTTTTGCCATGAGAAGGACAGAAATGTTGAAAAGGCTCACAGTCTGCCACAAACTAAGCTTCCTCCAAAGCCTCTGCTGAACAGCCAGTTCTACCAACTCTCTACCAAAGAGGTAACGATGCTAAATAAAACCAACTATGGGCTCCATCCACAGCCTGATGAAGTGAATTTAAAGACTCTCATCAGCTTGAGTAGGCAGCAGATCGAGTTCTAGTTGAATCCAAACAAAGTGTTTAAATGCCCCATGCAAAGAGGGCGATGCTCTAGTACCACCTTCCAGCCTTCCCCCCCAGTGCCATACTTCTGCTCAATCTCCAAACCAAAGAACGAAACTGAAATGGTGTAACAAACATAGTTCATCTGTACTGCACTGTATAGTTAACCAGGGATTTTATGTCTTGTCTTCGGCAAATTCCATTAAAAGTGAATTAGAACGCAACATTCAATAACTTCAGTGGATATTAATTTTCATACCCACTTCATGAGATTGATATGCCTATCCTATTAATTACTACTTAATGCTACATATGTAAAAAGCATATTCCCAGCTTTTAAAAACCAAACATGTTGATGATTTTTAGACTGTTTTCTCAGCATGCACTAGGTGAATTCCCAATATTGTCCAGTTCATGTAAGCACAACACGTACTTTTCCTGACTAGAACAAACATTTGCCTCATCTGTTCTTCAGTGTACTGCTGTATTAATCACCTCATATTAAATTAACAGTATAAATACATAAAAGTCCCAGGTCTTGATCAGAAAATTTTCCAAGCGCAAAAGGACTATGAAGCAAAGCTGAGCTATTCATCTGAGCCTGCAAACAGACTCCTTGAAGTCCCCTGGTAGTCAAAAGGTGTAAGTCAAAATGGATCTTATTCCTTCCAGTGCTGCCACGAACAAGCCCAAGAGCAAGCTGCCCGGCAGACACAGAGCAGGTCGGCGTGACTCTCACCGTTCTACAAACCTACGTACACCAGCAAAGGCACGAGACCACCGCTGGGCAGGATGCAGGTGAAAAGACAGGTTGGGGAACAGACAGATCTGTGTTGAGCGTGCTATTTCACAACAGGTGAGACGCCATAGAAGGAATCAAAATCAGAAAACAAAAACAAACGCCAGATGACTCCTCCCTCAAGAGCAATTAGGCACAGTTTCATACTGATGCACTCTATTCAAATGACGGGTGTAACAAAATGCAAGACCCAACACCTGTCCTTTCATCCTCCACTTAGGTCAGTCAGGAAGCTTTAGCTTTCCACGATCAGGACATTTTTCAAGCTCTGATAATAATTGCAAGAACAAACCTAAAACCCCAGTCTACACAAGTACACTTTTCTTTATACCACATCTGTAAAATGTAAGAGACATTTAAGTACACAAATAGTACCTCTCTGGAAAGACAGAAGAGTCACCACAACATACTTATCAAATTCTTTTTTCTCCCTGCAGTTCTACTTTATCCCAACAGCACAGTTCTCTATTCTGTATTGTTGTACCATTCCCATAACCAATCTATCTTTCACAGCTCTGTAAAACAAAGATCAGATTACAGATGTCTATCCCTGACCACCAAAGAAAAATCATTAGGTTTTAGCCTTCAAATGCCAAGATTTGTTTCTGCAGAAGTTTTCCAGAGCACTTTATCTTCTTGTCTTTAAATTTAGTCATTCCACTTAAAAAACCAAGTTCTGTAAGCAGGGGTGTACTGAAAGCTGCACTAGAAATGCTGAGCTCTGACTGCGTATCGACCAACTGCATCATCTTCACAGTGATGAGCTCTAAGAGCTCTCCTATAATAAAGCCTCTGAAACCTTTTCAGCAACAACCAAAAAGACCCGCAGAAAATCCCTCCCAGCTAGAAAATGCACACATTTATGTTTTGCTAAGAAAAAAGGAAAAAGCAACTAATTACCAAATTATGAAATGCAATCTTCTTACCTGGGTCCAGTATTCAGACATACAAAACTTTGGCCATGCTTCATAGTACAAGAAAAACACGGTCATTTTACTGAGAAATCTGAGCTCTGGGCTTTAAAGTTTATGCATCCAAAGAGACATTCTGTGATTTGTCAAACAATTCATCACATTAATAATGTCTCAGGAGTAAACATGCTTATAAATTTTCCAGCTGAAGCTTCCATTGCAAGTGAAAAAAAATTTCATTTAAAGACACCCTTACATACTTCATTTCAGATTTTGTTTTTTTGTAAGCTGTCTTCTTGCAAGTCGTGTGTTTCCGAAAACCTTTGGCATGCACACACAGAACAGCTTTGTAAATCCAGCAAAGACACTTTCTGGCTTCTTGATGAGCCACACTAGTCTGCATTTACTCCAAAATGGCACCCTCATCTCTGCTTGTTGCTATGGCCACACCATACGTCAGGCTTGCACTTTTTTCTCCAGACCTGCTTGTTTACAACAGGCCTAGGTGGTTCCTAGCACGCTGCCTGCATCAGCACAGCGTGCATCCGCAGCAGTAGCCAGCAGCCGCTGCCGAGGTGATCAGCATGCAGCAGAGGACGGAGATGCTGAGGAATCCGAGCATGCTCCCTGCAACGCCACTCACAAGGGCTGCCTTGAGACACGTTATATGGCATGCAAATAATGCATCCCGCTTCAGCTGAAGCAGTCCTTTTAGCTCTAGTTTTCCATGGCAGCAAAAGCTGAACAAGGGTGAGCTAAGGCTAAGAAGAGAGAATCCCAGGGAATCACATGCTTAGAAAGCAAAATACATACTGCATTTTGCAAGGACTCAACCACCTGTCTGTCCCCCTGGTTCTGAGATACTGCTATTGAGCATCAGAACACGCACATTTTAATCCCCATTACAAGAGTACAGTGAAAAACACCATTACAAACCTGCTCATCACTAACTTTCAAATGTGATTCTAGTATTTTGTAGCTCATTTCATTCATTTCAGCTACTAAATTGAATACATTTAATTTCACATGTACTTGCAGGAGAGGTCCCTTTGAACACAGGGAAAACATAGCCGAAACCAAAGGCATGGTAACTCTCACACCACCCACAGATCACTTCTAATGTATGAGGGCTTACCCACCATAGAACAGGAAACGAAGTCACCAACACCACATTTGTGTCCATAAAACTTAACAACAATAGCCAAAGATTCACGATATTGCTGACATACTCAAGAACTGAAACCACCTGCAAACCCAGCAGTGGCAAAGCTTAGAGGCCAATCCTTATCCTTCAGAATCATTTGCAGAAGCACACAGCACAGCAAAACTTTTTTCTCAAAAAAAATGTTATCAAATCTTGAAAAAAAAAAAAAATTCAAATGATCCTTTTGTTTGTCGTTACTTGTGAGAGCCCCAATAAAGTTTAGCAAATTTCAAGCACAGAAAATACGTTAACTGTTCAAAAGGCTGCGTGCATAAAAAGCCTATCTTCTAGTCCATCTTGTCTGTTTTCCATTAAAACACACTCAAAGATGCTCAAGTCCACAGCATCTTCTTGGCAGCCTACTTTTCAGTTGTTTCAGCTCTTCAAACTCTTTCTTGCTCTTCTAAGGAAACAGCACTATCTTGCTGTTTCTTTTGTTCTTACACTAACCCCTCTTGTGCCGGCTCTCCACCATTCCTTCCTGGTGTCCCAGCAACGAAGTTTGTAGAAACACTGCTAAAGAGCACAGCCAAAATGTCACCTTGGGTACTTATCCTTTCTTTGTTCAGATCAGCTCCGAAAACTAACAACTCCTTCCTTGTGTCAGCAAGTACACATAAATGATATTCGCACTTTGAGAAAATTACTCTTGATTTAGACCACCCTTTGAAGCTCCCGTGGGTGCCCGATGTATTACGAAAATCATTGTTCCTACATGTAAGAAACCTTCGGGGTGAGGTTCCTTTCAGTTTACATTTTACAGCATGCAATATACACCGATACCTTGAGGAAGAGTAAGGAAAAAAATCTAGTACCTTCATTTCTAGTTCCTGCAGCTAAAATAACTTTTTCAGTACCAGCTGGTGCAGTTGCTGCCTTCCTGAATCTACTGACTGGTATCAGTACACAACAAGAGAAGGTTATTTCATTATAAAATTCTACCTATCCACTTGGCAGTCCTTTGCTTAAAATTTGATTTATGGTAATTAAAGTATCAGTATTGTTAGTCATTTTGCTCTCAGCCATTAGAAAAGACATCTCTGTTCCAACTGTTCATTCTGCATCACAAAAATCAAGTTTATGAAAACGTTAGTATCTCAGCTGAAAGTGTGAGGTTGCCCATAATTCTGGGTAAAATTATTGCTTTAAGGCTATACAGTCAACCTTGGCCACAAGAAAATCAGATAGCCCAGTTTAAATACATTAACGTCTGCTTGTACGCATCCTTTCAATCATGTAAACTAACTCAATTAAAAACCACACATCATTGTATCAATTGAACAATACTCATAGCCTTATGTATCTGGGGAATATGACTGATGTAGCAGAATGGTTATGCAGTTAATTGTACACATTTCCTGCAAGGTTCAGCTGTTTATTCCAGAATAAAATGAACACTGACATTGTTTTCACCGCTTTATATGACTTTCAAAAACCCACTTGTAAATCTCTGCAGAAAGACAGTTTCAGGAAAAAATAAAATGCCACTGGTGAGCATATGGTGCTTATGAACACAGGCAAGTGAAATCTACCATTAACATACATTAAATTAGTGTGTGAGAACGATGGAGGAGCATGAAAACCAGCCCGGACTAGTGCACACTGAAGCAATTGCTGCCTCATTAACATTTTGCCAAAGTCTAGCGTTGATGAGAGCAGACCGCATTCTGATGCTCAGGAAACCTGCTAATGAGCGATCTTTACAGCTGAAAACCAAACTCACAGGTGAATGTATGCAGTGGGGAGTGCAGGGAGCCCTGCTGCCGAGCTGTGCCACACAGACAGTAACTGGACAGCACAGCTGAACGCGTGAAAGTGGCAGCAAGATGCTCTGAAGTATGCTTCCAGACTCGAAACACCACAAACGCATCTTAACTGCCCCAGCTCAGTTCCCCAGTGTGAGAAACAGAAATAGTTCTGATCTGTAAATACAGTGACATGAATGCCATTGTCCATCGCTGTAACACAACATAGGCCTATTTTTTGTAAACATAACTTGCTGTACAAGTAGATGAAAAAAGGAGCTTCAGGATCTGTGTTGTTTTACAAGTGAAAATCTGACGTATATATTGATGTTCTGTATTTTATATTCTGGGCTGTTTTACGTATCTCCATAAGTGACTTCCATACTTTTTGTACAAATTAGAAATTACCCCTGACCAGGAAAGACGACCTGTTACTATGCAAAACTAAACATGTATATTAATTGCAACTCTGATACTTGTGATCTGTAATAGAAGATCAGAATCAATCAAATTTAGCTAGAAGGTCTGCTTCCAGTTCAACTTTTGTCCTCTTGCTTTCCCTCCCCAAATAAAACTAATAGCAAAAGTGCATAAACCAACAGACTTTCCCATAGCAATTATGAGTGGCGGGTTTAGTTATGCGTTGTGTTGCTGAGGTATCTTATGGAAGTATTCAGTCCACTCAATTTCATTAGCTGATTGTATATTGGTGGTTTACAACTTCATTAATAGAAGTAGCAAGCTCCTTACATTTTATTTGTAATAATCTCGTGAACAGGCCCTGCACATCAGCTTGATTCGACATTGCTCCACTGCTTGTGATTTACAGCAGATGGTAGTACGACCTGCACAGCTCCATCTCCACACCCATCAGGCAAGCAGAGCCTGCGACAGGCAGAGCTCGACCCAGCACGGCAGCTGCTCCCTTGGCTGCAGGTTCAGAAGCAGCAACAGCATCCATGCCCACTGCAGCACAGCTCGGCCACCAGGCAAGGAACGGAGCACCCACGGGGATGCTGCAGCTGAACTGCTCAGAGGTGAGCCCCAGCACAAAAGGGAGCTGCTGGTCACCGGCCTGCCCACATGCTGTCACGGCAGGGTGAGCAGCATCGCCTTCCATCGTGCCTCAGCTTGCCTACGTTCTGTTTTGCAGGCAGGTGGGGGACTGGCTGCAAGTTAACTAAAACTGGGATCAATTTCTATTGAGATATGTTCTATCTGAAAAACAAGAGAAAAAATAAATTGGAACAGGATACATCCATCCATAATACACTTAATTCTATGGTAAGTCTCCTAAACTTGGAAAGTTTTGGCCGATGATACCAAAACCCCTACTGACGTAAGTGAGACAGGAGAACAGTTTCTTAGTACAGTTTCTTTATGAGGCAGAGGCTGAACCGACATTTCAGCAAACACCACATTCATTGTACCAAAACTTTATAGAATAGCAGAAGCTGTCTCCTATTGGAAACACAAAATTTATTAAAAAGAAAAAAAAAATGGCCACTGCTCTCCAAATACTTCATATCTTACAGCCTAACCCTGATTACAGCAGCACGCTACTATGAATACGATGCAGTTCTTGGCTCCAATACTGTCACAAGGAGCTGCAAGTATTTAGATACTTATCATGCCTCTTCGTAGCCGTGAATTCCACCTTTATTATTAAGCAAGAAATTACGAAGTACTCATGTCCATAAAGCCTTTTCCAAGTAAAACATTTGGGAAAAAAAAAAAGTCTGTATTTTCTGTGAATTCCACGAAAAGGCACATTGAAGTTTGAATTTGAACTTTACGTAATTCAACTGCTGGAAAAACTTCAAAATTTTCAAATCCTTTATTACGGTGGTTGAAAATAAAGTTATTTTCCCACATCAAGTCCTAGTTATTTACTCCATAACATTTTTTCTATATTATTCTGTGCCATTACGCTAAACGGAAAGAATCTTTCATACTGTGGCATTTCCTATAATTAAAGAGGCTACAAAAAGGGCTGTTTGTGTGCTAGTATGGACCATTTGCTTATATTTATGGAAAAGATTATCAGGTTATTAGTTACTGGAAAGCTATGCAATCCTAGAAACAGCTAAAAATCTGAGAAGAGTTAAATCATAGCAACCTTCAGAGAGGCATCTTTCCTCTCGTGCAGATCTCACACCAAGGACTTTTTCAGAAGCAGTGAATGAGATGCAGAAATGCAATTTTTTCTAAAATTTAAAGTAGAGATTGAATATATGAGATTAAGGCATCCTAACTAGTTTTGGAGCCCTGAAATGCCAGTGTTCTTTGCATCAACTGTTACAGGTCAACTCCAGGCTCCTTTCCACTGGTGCAGAACGGGATAGCCTGTGCAGGATTACTCCTGTTTGAGAAGAGCCCCAACAGACAGCAGAATGGGTTTACCCCACTACCCAATAAGCATGTTTCCAAATCACAAATGGCTGCTTGTCATGGCCCTGGGAGGTGAACGCTTGTCATCATGTACCCACATAAGGAGAAGGGGCTGCTCACAACTCGGTCACCTTGAGCCTCACCCACCACGTCTGCTTCTTTCTCAGCAACAGATCTACAGCTCTACCACAGCACCACAGCCCCCACTTATTATCCCTGCAGAAGAAAGGGGCCTTTCATGATTTTTCTCATTTGACACCAACTCGACAGCTCCTACAGAAGCAGCATGCATTTGCACAGAAGAGATTCAGCCGCTGCCAAACTGGTGCCACCACTCCAGCCACTTCTTTCTGAAAAGGAGGGGTTGGTGCAAGCCATCTGCACAAGTTTCACCCATTATCTTCCTGCAGCATGTCATTGTGCAATACAGTCAAAGTGCTATCTCCTTGTTTTATTTATGTATATATATATATTTATATATATATACACACACACTCCCCCTTACTCATCACTGCAGTTACCTGAGGGCAAGTCTGCTGTTCTCCAGAAGCATGAGTAGCCTTACATGGGAGCAAGTAAGGTTGTGCACAGGGAACTGCACTCCACTCCCAAGGTCTTAAAATCCTAGTGGGCTGGCCAGCACATGGAAAGGGATGAGCGTGCCTGCGAAAGCAGTCCCTCCTTACCTCCACAGTCCTCTTTTCCATTTCTCATGTTATGAAGTACAACAAAATTGGGGAGCCCACATGAATGTGCATCGATTCAAATTCTGGCTAACCACTTTATCAGTATCCCTTTACTCTGTCACTGTACAAACTGAAATCCTTAATGAATAAAAAACTTCCTGATACTGCACTCAACAAGCTGCTTCTTGCTAACAGTTGCCCCTTAATTGTAATCTTCATCAAAAGCAGCACTCTAAAGAGTTAACCAAATCATCAGATCTTCCTAGAAAGATCCGGGAACTTAAGAACCAATTAAACTATCATCTCAGCCACCCAGGTGCAGTTGCATTGCCAGACATTTATATAAGAGACTGCCAAACAACAAACCCCATGAAGTTTTTCATCTGGATATCCAAGCTCTTTAAATCCAAGAAGCAAAACAGAGATGCTGCCTGCTCTGCAACAATTTAGTCATAACAACAACAAATTTATTTTCTACTCTTACATTTCCAGCACATATTTTCCATGTGTAACAGCTGAAAACTCAAAGAGAATGACTGACGTTTAAATCCTCTTAAATGGATATGACAACATTATCCTGTCCCTTAATTGGAAACAGGTCACTCTACATCAGTGGCTACGACAGAATAGGATACAACTGTACTCTGGATGAGCTTCCACATTTGGAAAAAACATTGAAAAAAAAATTATGTTCCTACATACGAAGTGTGAGTTTTGAAGACAACCTCCTAACCGTGCGAAGAAACTGTCCCCAAGTTGGCAGCAAGAATTCAAAAAAAGACAATGCTAAAACTAGTCTGTTAATAGAAGACTGAGCCAGTGGAATGAGCCATGTTTACAAGTTTGAGACCCAGCCCATCTAGACTCCTAAAAAATTACCGGCCACCGCAGTACTTCAGCTTTTCCACAGATTAAGACAAAGATAAAACAGCCGAACAGACAAAATCAGGAGTTGGAGCCTGTCGTCAGCTCCATAAATTCTGGGCATGGGCAAACCCACCGAGCTGCTGTCGACTGGTGGGAAGACGATGCTGCTTCTCCATCCAGCAGCCAGTGCCTGCACAGAGATGCCAAGAGCAGGAGGTGCTTTTCAGGAGATGCTCCTCTTGCCCCAGCAAGGGTCACGCAGCAGTGCGGGCAGCGGGGCTCTCCCCTGCCGCTGGAAAATCAGCACTTCTGTTTGAGGTATGTCAGGGAATTTATATACGGTCCATTATTTGAACTAAATAATTAGTTTATCCTCACTCTTTCCCCAGGTGTTACGTTAGTCAGCTCCCCGCTGCCTGTGTGTGCCTTTTAGTGCTGTAAAGGAGGAAAGGAAAAGTCCCTTTTAGCAGTAGGAAAATGTGACTATAAAACAGCTCAAACTGCCAGGGGACTTCAGGAGGTAACGTGAAAAAAAAAGAAGCAACTGAACAGATTTCAAGTTGCCTTTGTTTCCTTCAAGTGTAAGTTTAGTTTACATTAAATGATTTCAGGGAGGTAATTTTTTAAAATAAAGTATCATTAAGATTACTGCTTGAGCATCCGTAGTGGGTGACAAGTACAGGACCATAAACATAAACCAAAATCTCACTAACATTTGCACCCAGTGTTACATTACCGTAGCCTCTGGAAGTTAGTTGGTTGATAACATTGATGTTTTGGGTACCTTCAAAGCATTCAAAGACCTCAGAAAGGGTTTTTTGGTTTTTTTGGGTTTTTTTAATAGTAACTAGCACTAGTAATTATTTGTAAATAGACTTCCGCTTTAATTTGTGAGTATATGCACATACTGGAATAGAAGCTGGACAAGTATAAGACAGTTTACACTTAAACAGCAGTTTCATAGTATCCATTTCATTCATGGTCAAACTAAATGAAACTTAACTCTTAGCTCTGACACCTAAAAAAGCTTCCTGGAGAAAAGGCATTCACACTAGTGTATAGTGGGAAAGAAATACCCAATGAATGACCTTTTCCAAAACTTCTTGTTCGTTACCAGTTATCAGCAAGTCCTGCAAAAATGCCATCTTCTGCAGTAAACTTAAAACTGAAACAAAAGCAACATGAATTGAAACTTCTTCCACGTCTAAATTCAGATACTCAAGACACACAAAAGCAACACACGAGGGATGGTTGCAAAATCATGATTACAGAAGTGAAAATACACTTTTGCATATCAGTTTCATTATAAGTATTCCTCCACGTCTGACTAGCCTACAATTAACGCTGTCTAGCAGAAAGTGGTTACTGCATCTTCACCATTGGCATTCTTCATCTACTTACCGTCTGTCACAGAATAACTCTCAGATCCAGAATGAGGGATTTGGAAATCACAATCGGCAAGCTAGCACCCACCTAAGAAAAACCATGTTTTTCAACACAGGTATTTCTCACAATTCAGTTTAGCAGAAAATGATATCAGTTAGCATCTCTGGAAATCAGAACAGTTAAATACAGGCACCTAATTATGCCTTGAGATCCTATCTTTAGTGACCCAAATTAGTAAACTATTTCCTCAAATGAATATATTTCTGTTCAAGTAAGCATCAAGCATAAAAACACAACAATAGAGCCATAGTCCGCTGACATTGGCCAATATTAATAGCACATGATACAGGAAATCAGAAACAGGTCTCCAAAAATGAAAGACATTTTAGTTGATTTCTCAAATTTAAGATGCTTCTTATTTGCTTTCTAGTTTCAGAGCCTTTCAAGACTTCGCAGGGTTTCTACAACAGTATGAGGACAAGAAATTTCCTGTGTTTTTAAAAAGAAGCTGGGATTCTCTTGCTAGTACTCAATTCCAGAAGGTGGTAATTTAAGAAAACACCAAGTAATGTAAGATTCATAACAACATAATCACAAGACTTTTAAATACTATGTCCCTTTGAAATCAGATTTATTTATGAACTACACCTATGGGTGCATCACAGCTCTGTCCATCAGTTACTTCACGTGCAACAGCTCCAGGCACCTAAAAACCTGCTTATCACAGGGATGGATGAGAAATGGGACAACATCTGGGTATCACAGTCATCCTGGTGTAACTTCAGCAGCCAAGCATCATGGCTGGCCTCCTACAGCACCGACCTAGCGCACATTTTCAAAGTTTCTAGGATTACGCTTGCTGCCACAACACGCCAGGGCTCATCTGGAGCTTATGGAGAGCACTCCATGCCTAGTGCTTCAAGTACTTTTAAGCAGGGAGAAGAAGGATCTTTTTGTGTATCTGCGTCATCCCACTTTCAGCCACCCAAAGCTGTAAGCTGGCACGTCACAGACTACCGCTAACTGAGCCCGAGGGGCACCTAAACAAGATAAATACCCTTGGATTAGGATACACTAACGTGAGTCCTACGCAGGCATTAGCGATGGTAAAGGGATTCCACACAGACGCAATCGACCATTCAGACTGCCAACTCACTGCACAGAGAGGGACTGGAGATAAGACTTGCTCCCTGGCCTACTTCAGGCATTCAGGACGCACAATAGTGTTTCCTCCCTCCATTTTTTTTCCTCTACTATGGCAGCCTTTGTACGATGGGCAAAAGCTCTTACCTCAAAAGCTCAATTCTTACACCACCCCTTATGTCTCACACACGTTCACATAAATAAGGAAAACTAACATTGACAAAAATGCTGTTATATACCAAAAAAGGGGGAAATAAATAAGAGAAGTAACTGAGAGTCTGGAAAAAAACCCCCAATCAATCAGTCTTGCAGGCTAGTGCTTAAAAAACTCAGAGAAAGGAAAAGAGGGAAACACAGTGAGAAACCATCATCTCTACCAGCAATGTTCCTTTTCCTGATTTTCTCATCCGATTTTAGAGGACTTACTCTTGGGACGGGGAACTGGGTACTCATGAATATTCACTGCTGTACTAAAGTCTATGTCCTCAGCCTCCAGTAAAGTTTCTCTACTTCAGTTTCTCTACAAAGTAGAATAGTATAATTTACCCATACGCTTCACAGAGATGTCGCAGTTTGCAGTTATATTACAATAGGAAGTGCCGTACAAATGCCGGATGCATTTTAATAACGAGGAATAACGGGATTCTTTAGCACAACCCGTCAGCACACCTAAAATTTTAATCCTCCTGCACTAAGTTTTCTCACATTATTATCTCGGCTTGCTGGTTTATATTCAAGATTGTTCACATTTCCTAAAAACGAAAATAAACACTGAAGGATGTCACAGATTTCTATATAAGGGGGGCAGATCTCCAAAAAAAGGGGGAAAAGTTTACCTTACGAATTGAGTATGACCCGCAAAACCAAACACCAGCTATTCCTTTCCAGCATAGTACTACCAGGCTCTTCCTAAACACTGCAGAATGAAACAGTAAGTTGCAATAAAGTGGTTTAGACATGTACATCCATATTTGACAGATCAAGCAGACTGAGGCACTACATTACTGTGACATGAAAATTCCTTTTTTGATGTAAAGCTTTGCATCATTCTTGCTGAACACCAACTATAACAACTATGATTACTGTATGCCCCTTGTCTGAGTGATCTTCTATTGGAAACTAGAAGATGAAAAACTTCTTCTGAATCATGTTTTCCTTTTCATTTGAATAAACACGTGAAGAATGTTTGTCCTGTAATCTATGGCAAGATACCTGAACATATTTGGCAAAACTTGCGACACATCGATTCGCAACTAGTTTTATCTTATTCTAAAACCAGCTTGCCCTCATTGTTCATAAAACACACTGCATACCCTATCTGGTATAGAGAGGTATTAAGTATTTCAACAAAGTCTAGGATCCCATGAAAAGCGTAGCTACACAGACATCACAAGTCAGGGAACCAACAGGTGTTCAAAGTTGTTAGCAAGGAAAGATCCAGTCCTATGTATCTGTCCGATCTCGCTCCCTTTGAACACAATGTCATGAGATTCAAACCGTGCTAAAACAGACTCTGAAACTCTTGACTTCGTAGCTTGCCAGTACGTACACAATATGCCCTGAATAACGAGGTCTTTCGCCTGGCAATTAAAACTGAAAACCCGATTCTGGGAACAGGGCAACGCCAGGCAGGTAACTCTTAAAATGGGGATTTAATTGCTGCTAAGAGTCTCTAAAGACAAGAAAAGCACAAGGGGTATTGTATCCTGGGACTAAACTGCTCCAGAGTGCAAAACGCCCTGTACCCTACGAACAGGCGAGCTGAACATGGACTTAAAAACAGTTAGTAAGAAACAGTAAACATTTGTTACGGGCAGTCACAGCAACACAGCCGAATTCTAAAATGGCATAAGCCAAGTCAAAACCCGTTATGATTTTCCGACTTGAAAAAGATCCTAATTGCTACTAAAACGGTTAAAAGGTGCTAAAATATAAATCATCAACTGCTTTCAGAGACATGGGAGGCAAAACCAGCCTATTTAATGAAAACTTATATTCTTTTCTGTCGCGGTAAATGCAGCTCCCCAAAACCTGAAAGCATCAGCCGGTGACAAACACAAAAGTAAATTCTAAAGCAAGACAGCAGGCTTCTTAACTTTTAAAGCCGAACTAACTCCGCAGTCGCAGCTACCTCCCGCCCCGCACCCGGGCGCAAGCGGTCTCCGGCACCGTCAGGCCGCCCCGGGCCGGCGGGCACCCTCCGCCGCCGGCACCCAGCGACCCA
>Ga0065711_1000644_pt1 | contig 58960 bp, 32 predicted proteins | sample Hoacrofraction12_FD_59098 | JGI IMG/M metagenome (GOLD analysis project Ga0065711, IMG submission 59098) | Hoatzin crop microbial communities from Cojedes, Venezuela - Epithelial fraction 12 v2 (version 2) | ecosystem: Host-associated > Birds > Digestive system > Esophagus > Crop | place... | reverse complement strand
GGGGGGGGGGGTGCGCGCTGCCGGACCCGCCGGGCCCCCTCTCCCGCCGCCGGGCCCCCTCTCCCGCCGCCGGGCCCCGGGCCGCCCCTTGCTGCTGCGGGGGCTGTAAGGGCCTGGGGAATGGGGCCTGGGGAATGGGGCCTGCGGAATGGGGCCTGGGGAATGGGATGGGGCCTGGGCGGCTCGCCGAGCTGCCCCCTCCCCATCCGCCCTGATGTTGAGGGCGGGGAGCGTTGGCTAACACCAGCTAGAAGTGGTTGTTAAACTGAAAATGCAGTTTGAGTGTATGCCTCGCTAGCCGTATGTGTGTTATTGTACAGACCCTCAAGAAGCACAGCTTTGTAAGCAGTGTTCTTGGCATGTGGTGGTTAAACTTAGGGGCGGAGATTTTGATATGGTCAAGAGAAAAAGAAAGAAGGGCCTGAACGTTTTATGCTTCCAAACTGGATAAACGTGAAGTGATTCTCTGGTTCCTTTGTGAGTAGAGAGCTCAGAACTGATGTGTGTGTTTTCCTGCAGTGGCTGTCGGACAGGAAGAAAAGAGCTCTGCAGAAGAAAGATGTGGGTGAGTGATCCCATCGCAGGGTCCTCGGCAATCCTCAGCTGCGTATACACAGCATGCGGGTCCAGAGGGAGACACTTTACTGACCGATGCAAGGAAGTTAGGCGTAGCTCATATTTTAAAAACTGAAAAATTAAAGCTATGAAGAGATACTTTGACTTTCCACACAGCTTTTTATCGATAATTACCAGTATTGCTGTAAATTTCAGCCATTAAATATTGGGACTGTAAATTGCACAGAAACGTGACAGATGAATTCCATGTGTAGCTTATGCTAAAGTCCAACTATAACCTCCTCTGTGTGTGTTATGCTCATCCTGGGGTATAGGAACATCATAATTTTAGCCTAAACTTGTTAGCCAAAATAAAATATGGCTATTTTTATACAACCCTTTTTATGGTATGTAAAACTCAACCAACCAAGAATGTGCAGAGTCAACAGGAGGGTGGAATATGTTGTGTAGCATCTTAGTTGTGTAAAATGTGTGCTAAATATTTGCTACTATGTTATATAACAATTTGTTACATAGTTACCATGTCAGAATAGACATTTCTTTTGCATGAATGTAGCCTGCATCTCAGGGTTAACAGACTGTATTAATCTGCTTATAACATGTGTTGATTATGCTGAAAAGATCTTTATATGTTAAAAGACCTTAAAAGATATTCCCTATATCCAATTAACTCAACATGCTTCCATAAGAAACTGTTATAATTTTTTCAGCTGATACAATAATGCAACCTTTAAAAAATTTTACTTTATTTTATTTCTTTATAGATATCCGTAGAAGAATTGAACTTATTCAAGACTTTGAAATGCCCACGGTTAGCACAAAGATTAAGGTATCAAGAGATGGACAGTATATTATGGCAGTTGGTGAGTTAACAAAGTGTCTCTCCGTAGCAGAGGCCAGAAGTGCTAGAAAATCTTAACTGCGAAATGACTTAGTATTTCAGGTAGAATTGAGAAGAGTTCATTTGTAAATGTAGCATTAAACAGAATTTTGGAAGCTTACTCTTTTAAATGCGATAGAGTGGCTGTCTTGGTAGTGGTACTGTGAAACGCTTCTTTTTAGAACACAGATGTTCTTAGAACCACAGGATAGTTTGGGTTGGAAGGGACCTTTGAAGATCATCTTATGATCACCCCTCTACCACTGGGGGTTTATGATACAATTAAAAACTAAACTGTTTATAATGCAGTTAAAAATTATGTACACACAAGAAAAATACTTAAGAACTTAGATTTGATATAATAACTTCTGAACATCATTGTTTGAAAGGATGGAGGATAATGCTACATTTTGTAACTGTCAGAGCAGGATCCAAACATGAATTCTTCAGTAGGCATTCATAGCATAAGGAGACTTGGTCTTTCAGACTTACTGGAAGATATTAAATTCCGTACAATGTATCTGGTAGTCAGAAGAAGCTAGGTACAAGTAGGGTGCTTTCAGGCACCGAAGACAAAAAACAGGAGGTGAGGTTAGGTTACCAAGAGGCATGTTTTTCCAGTCACAGAGACTCTGGTAAGATCAGAATACTTATGATTGAAATGCAATAAAGCCTGTATATGTAAGACTATTTTTTTTTACATGCTTTAGTATATGTTTTTGTTTTTTTAGTAAAGATTAAAATTTGTTCTTTCAGGAACTTACAAGCCAAGGATCCGCTGTTTTGATACCTATCAGTTATCCCAGAAATTTGAAAGATGCTTAGATTCTGAAGGTTAGTATAAGCTATGGCTGTTCGTGCAAGATGTCTTTCATCTATAATTCAGGAGAAATTTCCCTCCCAACGCTGAGGGAGCAGAATGTACTTTGGAAGAACACGAGAATCTGGAGTAAAACATTATCTTGTCTTTATCTCTGTGTTTTCCACTTCTCCTCTTGCTTGAAAGTTCTTTCCTCTCTTGGAGCACAGTTAGGAATGTCAGATTTACCTTGACTCAGTAAGCGCGGGGCTCAGGGAGTGGATGTGGCTGCAGGCTGCGCTCTGTTTGGGGAATGCTGCATGAGTGTGATAACTGGGTGATGGTCAGTGCTCCCTGCTGTGGAGCAGTACAGTAGATGAAGGCATAGCAGTTGCACCGTCATTGCTGAAATGAGTTCTCGCTGGTTTTCCATGTGAGCCCGTGCTCAGTAGGTGAGTTACAGAGTAAAGAAAGTTCCCTGAGAGTGGATTGGTTTGTTGGTTTTTGTTTTGTTGGAAGCAGGGTACTTAGGGATAGATGGTAGCATGGCCAAGGCCCTAATTACACCTTGTTTACTACTAATTTGGAGGGAGAGCAGCTGTGGTGAGGAAGCAAGGACCCATCTAGACAGTGGGAAAGGGAGACTCTGGTGGCAGTTAGACTGGGGGAGGAGTCAGCTGCTGCGGCTCTGAGTTTTGGGGTGCATAGATTTGGGAAATGGTATTTGATTGGGTTTTTTTTGTTTGTTTTGTTTGGTTGTTTTTAGTTAGAAAACAGATGGCTGAAGACTAGGATGCAAGGGTGACCAAAGCAATGAGGGGATGAGCACAGAGTGTCAGAAGTCCTACATCATTAGGGAAGAATGAAGCTGGTCTAACTGTGATGTGTGTAAAAATGATGTGAAAAATAAACTCTACTGAATTAGATCAGGAAAAGGAGAGTAGAGCATGGTGGTGTTTCTTTACCCTGTGCCTCAGGACTATGAGGAGTCATGCAGGGTGAAGGGACAGTGCTACAACATAGTAAGAGGGGAGGTGGTTGGGGTGTGGGGGTTCAGAGAGACTGGGGAGAGGAAGGTATGGCGAGAATGAGACCCACTTTATAAGAGTAGGGATCATTCTAATAGTAAATGCTTGCTGGTAAGTAGAGCTTAAAGTAAATTTTTTTTGAACTGGCATCTTATTAGACTGCAGAAGTATGTTTAATTTGAAGTGTAGTGTAGAGTCAGTTCAGGTAACTTTAAATGAGCTACCTCATTTAAATGGAACCAATTCAGCTGAAGCAGCTACTCCCTAATGTTCCCAACCCAGCTCATTTAGAACTAGGCGGAGTTCAATGCGTTGCAGTGTTCAGCATGGATGGTAGCTTTCAAAGGTACGATTTTTTTGAGCATTAGAAGTTTTTCTGTGGAAGTGCTGACCCCTTAGAAAGATCACATGTGCAGGACTGCATGTAGTATGTCCAAACTTATGTCATTTTTTATCATCTTCAAAGGATTGCGAAAGGTCCATGGACCACACAGTCGCTGAAAACCATTTGATTAGACCTTCCCCGAGCCAATAAATATATGGCTGAGCATTGTGTTGAGGAACGTGTCAAGTATACAAGAACGATAAAAAGATTACAAGATCCTTCATATGTTTCTGAAGTTTTAGAAAGCTACTTACCATTCTACAAATAAAGTTATATAATTAAAGATTTTATCACAATGCTTGCATTATGCATTGACACCTGTGGGGAATACTTATATGACTAAAGGTTAGCATGAGTGTAAATGTTTTCAGGGTTTATGCCAATGTTTGCAAATAAGTTTTCTTACTTAGCTAACTTAAAATTCTCTTGTTCTCTCCTCTAGTGGTTACGTTTGAGATTTTATCAGATGATTACTCGAAGGTATGTTTAATGTTCTCAATGTATAAATGGAATAAAGTTTAATATAAATATTAAAAATGCATTTTCATATATAGTAAAGGCAGTCAATCACCAACTTTTGGAACAGAAAAGTTGGGTTTTTTTTAAAAAAGTAAACAGGATAAACATTTTTTGTAACTTCAAATAGTTGTTTGTTTTCTTTGTCTCTTTGTATTGTAATGTGCCTTACCACTTTTAAAGTCTTTTGTCTGTAGTAGAGAAAAACTTCAAATAATGATCTATCCTACAAACAAAATAATGTGGAAAATGGAATTAGTGACTCTTTCTAGGATAACATTTAGTCACAGTCCCTTGTGTCAAGTGATACAGATACACCATTTCTGAGAGGTGGGGTAGCTGTAGGTAAGTTAGTAGCCTGATTTGTCGGTGGTGTTGTAGCCATGATGATTAGAAGCATATGAAAGAGGCAAAAAATTGTGGAGAGAAGTAGAGAAGTAATGTCATGTGGGTTCGTGGTGTTTTTTTTCTTTTGCTTGTGGTTTTTTTGTTTGGTTTTTTTTTGGTATGTTTGGTTTCTTTTCTTTGTGAAGTGCTGTACCTGGAGGAAACAGTTGAGTTCCTTGGGCCGACAGCCCCTTTTCAGACCCAATACAGTTACTGCTTCTAATTCTGTTTAACACCTGGGTGTTTTCTTCAGACACAGCAGTTGGTGTAATAAAAGATCTTACCTCTTTCTGTAAACTTTGCTGAGACACCCAGGTCTTATGTTCCAAAGGAAATACAAAATTTAAGCATATAATTTTGCTGATTTTGATTTCATTAGGGCAAGCTTATTTTTAAAATTGCTTTTATTTTAATACTCTTTTTTTTTTTTCTGAGAAGAGACCTTAACATTTCCAGCACAGGTTTGTTTTAATAAATATTTCTATTTGATCAGAGACATTATGATATAGTCTTTTAGCTTTAGTCTTTTCAAAATTTTTCCCCTGTGAGATTTCAAAGAATGTGCATGAATTCAAGTAGCAGAAGGTGACTGATATAGTACAGTAGCCTCCGACTTGTCTGTCTGTGGGAGAAAGTTTCCGGCTGTGCAGAACAAACAGTTATTTGGGAGACTGAGGATCACATGGTGCTTGCAAATAGGTTTCTGACTGGTTGTGAACAGTAAGGCTTGCGTGTGTTTTCAGCTGGAATAGGTACTGTATTTCAAATGGAAGCAACTTAAGACAAGCGTATTTTCAGTTTTATTTTCCTAGAAATTACCAAATCATTAGATAGAAAACTAATTTCAGGTAGCTGTTGTAATGTTTTGAACATGTTAGAAGGAGGGAGCAATATTTGAAAAGTTACACTTGAAATGCTTAGAATCATAAAAATATGGATTTGAAGGAGACCTGCAGATGTCATTTAATTCTTGAACAGGATTGTCAAAAACTGCAAGCATAGAGGTTCCACAAATTCACTGAATAAATTCTTATGATACTGCACTACCTCCTCGAAAAGATTTTTCCCTTCCTGTCTAATCTGCCCAGGAAACTCTGAAATTTTCACTGTTTAGTGCAAAGGGTTTGACTCTTGTCATTTTTGGAACTGCCCTTCAGTTGCTGGCTGCTATTAGGTTATCCTGCAGCGTGTTCTTTGCCTGATGAAACAAGCTGAGATTCTTCCAGCCTTTCTTTGTGTGTTTTGTGTCCTGCCCCTTGTCTGTCTTGATAGCCCTCTCGGTGCTCCCAACATCCCTCTTGCACTGGGGGGCCCAACACTAGGCACACTGCCTCCTGCTTTGGTAGCGTAGGGAAAATGGCTTCTCCCCAGCCTGCTCCCGCCATCCTCGTCAGGTCGCCTTTTGAGCCTTGCTTGCTTTTTCACAGTGAGAGCACACTGTTGGCATGCATTCGTACTGCTGTCCGTAAGGCCAGTTACACTTCTGTTCTCTCCTAAGTTTTAGACTTAAGAGTTTTAGACCTGGACTAAGTTTCTGGCTTAGGAGAGAATAATACTGTTTTTTCCAGGCACATTTGTGCTTTCTATTTTTGCCCCACACCGGTGGCTATGCTTTTGCTACCCTGAGGTTGCAGTGACCGAAATTAGTTTAGCATGAAGGAAAGCCAGGCATGATTTGCAGCGAGTTGTGTCCACTGCTAGTGAAAGAGTGCACAAATACCATTAAGTCCAAGATGGTAGAAATTTATCTTAAAATAGAAAATTACCAGAGGTAAGGCAATCATTAGCAGAATATTTGGTTGCTTTTGGCAACTATCAAAACCTTTCTGAAATCCTTTTGGAGGTAGAGTGGGTGGGAAGAAAATTCACTTTTCTCGTTGAAAGCAAACTGCACCTCTCCTCACGGGAACAGGTTTTTGATGGCTTACTTGTCGTGGACTAAGAACGCAGTACTGATATTTTTAAATTAAATACCGTTTAGTTTTGTGTTCTTCTCGTAGTTTATTTAGCTTCTGTACTGCATGAAGATGCAGGCATTTCTTTTGCAGCAATGAGAGAGAAAAAATTTGGTCTGGGCATTGTTTCAAACAGCTAAGTAAAGAGCTTTGCTTGTTGTAAACCTCCAGTTAAAAGCATGAAACCATTAGGCACACAAAGGGTTGAGTGGGATGTATATGAAAAGCATTATTATATAACAGCAGCTGTGCAGCTGCATCTGTAATCTTGTATGAAATCGTAGTTACACTTCGGAAAGATGATGCTCTACTTGGTCCTGGACCAAGATGAGTGAGTCCGTGAATAAAAGTTGAAACACTAGGGTTTCTGACACCAGAAGAAGCATAAGTAAGGGGGAACTGACTTAAGGGATGGAGCTCTGAGCAACCTGGTCTAGTGGAAGATGTCGCTGCTCATGGCAGGGGGGTTGGAACCAGATGATCTTTAAGGTCCCTTCCAACCCTTATAATTCTATGACTTAATGATAAATAGGCATGAAGTACTAGCTCGGGTCAGTAGTTTCTCCATGTAAGGGAAGAATACAAAGATATACAAATAAAGATGACAGATTCAAAATAGTTCTTGTACCTCACCTTTCCTGAGCTTCTCATCCTTATTTACATTGCTAACAATGTAGTCCAGCACTAGAAAATTTAAAATCTTCATTATATACTACTATTAGAAGATGCACAGACTATATGTACTCTAAATTAGACTAGCACTTTTCTAATTTAGGCTAAGTAGGGGTGAGGCTCAGTGTCAAGAGTTAGCCTGTAATTATCTTTATCATTTAATTGTTTGCATGCATCGTGGTGTGAGTTTGGGCCAGGCCAACTGTTCCTCCACCGCGCAGTACCTAGGCATGGTTTGAGGTACAGCATGAGTGCAATGGATGGTGTGGCTGATACTGTATTATTTGGAGTGTGAAGAATTCCCTCATATAGATACGAGTTGTGCCATGTTAACTTGGCATCAGGACTATAGGGGCAGGTTCTGGCCACTATTACTGTTCACTAGTATAGATCTAGCCTTCTAATGATGCCTCCCTGTGGGCTCTTCCATGACTGAGATATTTGTCTAAGCTTCCAAAAGAAGCAGTGTGCTTATTCACTTGGCAAACAACAAAAAACTGCACAAAGGTCGTTGGTGTCGTTCATGGGAACGCTGCCATGCGTCAGGATGTGTAGTATGTGTGCTTAGTACCTGTGAACATATTGGTGTCTGCATGGCACTGTACCTGGGAGAAATTATTAACTCTGGTGTCTGAAAGAAATATGGATGTTAACTGGTGCAGCGTAACATCGAGATGACTATGCTGCTTCTGGTTGCAGAGTCACTTTCAGGGTATCGTGTCTATATGGTCTTGTGAATATTCATTCACTCTTTATTAATAAAGCTCTTTGCTGTGGCTAGTGAGAATGGTGAAGCACTAGTTGATTCTATTGTTTTAATAGAAATTATTTAAATGAGTTGTGATAAACCTGTGTGAGCTTGAAAAAAATTACTGGAGTTTGTGCGGTAAGACGAGATGAGGAGATTGTTGTCTACTTCGGTATGTTTCACTTCTTTCTATTTTATTTTCAGATTGTCTTCTTGCAGTGTGGCAGATTTGTGGAGTTTCATTCGCAACACGGCCATTACTACAGAACAAGAATACCAAAATTTGGTAGAGATTTCTCATACCACTATCCATCGTGTGACCTGTATTTTGTAGGAGCAAGGTATTATTAAGTGGATTATTTTGTTTCGCTTTTGTTAGCAATGTTTTCTAAGAGTTAAATGAATATTAAAATATCAGAAAAGTTAAAAATTGGAAGAAGTGGCAATTTATTCCAAATTAATAATGGAGACAGGTTGTGAAGAGTGGAAGGGTGGAAAATGTGGGAAGACTTAAGACTAATTCAGGTTCTTGTACAGTTTTAGGACTTTTTCTTTGATTCTTAAACCAGGTACATCCTGTATTTGCAAATTTGTTATAAAATTGCAATTCAGTGTACCGTTTTAAAAAGTGATTAGTGTCTAAGATGTAGTGTAAATCAGAGGAAATCAAAAGATCTTAAGAAAACAATTAATGCATCTTTTCCTTGGAAGAAAGAGCAATTGGTAGGATATTGCAGTGTAATAAATATCTTTGGTGAACATGCACATTTTTCTGTGTATTTTTAACACGGAAGAATAGAAGTGTCATGTTTTAGAATGTGAAGTCTGAAAATTGTGTATTTGGTAAAATTAGACTCTCAGCAAGAATTTTAAACTCCTGCTAACTTATAACAGTATTTTGTGGTATTCATAAGAGAAAGGAGTAATTTTGGGTTTTTCCTTTGTAGTTCTGAAGTATACAGGCTAAATCTGGAACAAGGAAGGTTTCTCAACTCCCTGCAAACTGATGCTGCGTAAGTTGTCTGTAATGTGTGACGTCTGTCTGTCTTCTTTCCACCAGGTGGAAGCAAACTACTAGCATGCTCACCATCAGCATTCTATCTGCATACTGTCCAAACACGTTGTAGAGTTGAAAAGGAACATATGCCGAGTCTGAGCCTCATTTTATTTTATGTTCTGTAATTCTTTGTTCTAGTTTTTATGTTTTAATTGAGTTTTCTTTTGTGGATATCGTAAAATTGCTTAATGTAGACTTGTAGTAGGTATTATATAACTTGATCTTCAGAGCATTTCATTAAAACTTTGCCATTATTGCTCAATTTAGCCATCATACAGAGATCTACCCACGGGGTATGTACTTTCCCGGGCATGTCTTTGTCCTTCTGCTCTTGGAGTAGCCCAGGGAGAATTTTTGTATCTCCAACCTCTGTCTGATTCTTTTGAAAACCCTACCAGAGCAGGAGCTGGCCTGCTTTTATGTGGGGAGAGGCAGATGAGGAGAACAGACTTCACTAGATAAAGCTGCTGGTGGGCAACAGCTGATGCTCAGTGGGTAGGAGAGTTTAATGGACGAAGGAATATTTGGGCAGGCATAATTACAGAAGCTGAGCAGTGGCAAAAAAACCCCAGGAGGATATTGGAGCGGGAATGTGAAGGGTGTTGTGTAAAAGCTGAGTAGGGAGATGAGACTTGAAGTTGTGAAAAGGTTGTAAGGAAGGGGAATTGGATGAGTTATAGAATTTGAGGTGGAGGGTTTTGAATGGAAGAAGTTGGAAGATGCCAGGATGAGTGATATAAAGAGAATTATTTGTGCTTTGGAAAAATTGTTGGAGAAATACAGGGCTCCTAGGTGTCCTCTTGAGAAATAGAATACTTGGGGGAGGGAAATGAAGATGGGCCATTCATCACTATGTTGGAAGTTTAAGCTTCAGAACATAAGTAATTGGGAAGACCTTTTGACATGATGAAGGTGTTTAAGAATATAGTGGAGTGGAGTGATATGGCAAGGCTTGTGGTAGTTGGTGGGTATGGGCAGAGAAAAGTAGTCCTTCAGGTTGGAAACACCCTCAGAGCCCAGCCTCCTGCATGGTCACACTGAATTCAGATGGATTTTCCCAGGGCGTCTTGAAAACTCCAAGGATGGAAATTCCACAGCCTCTATGAGCAATCCATTCCAGTATTCCATTATTCGTGTAGGGTAAAAATATTATCCTTGCATCCAGTTGGGACCTTACCTGTTTGAAGTACTCAGTGCTATCTCTGAAGGCTCCAAATTCTTGGGAAGCTCTTCTTCAGTATGTGAAGCTGCTATTAGGTGGCCATCTCTGCCTCCCTCCAGCTTTTTCTTTTCTAGGCTGAGCAACAGTGTACATGATTACAGAAATCTTTCTAGTTGTTCATATATTAAATTATTCTGAGGTCATTAAACTTGCTGCTTTTTCTGTTTTAGAGAGAGTAACGTCTGTGACATAAATCCTGTACACTACTTGTTTGCTATGGGGACAGCTGAGGTAAATGTTTGCATTCCTTTTATAAAAAGGGCAGTAGTGTTTGTTTCTCTTTTTATGTTAGTTTGCATGAGGATAAGAAGAAATCATGAAAGGAAACTAATGAATTGATTTGATCTCGTTTGCTATGTTAAGTATAGAGCCATTGAACAAGATGACTTTTTAGAGCATAGTGCAGATGCAATTTCTGAGCTACTGTGGTTGCTGAGGTGCTTGAGATTTTGCAGATGGGAGAGAAAATAATGTTATCTTGCTTTACAGTATAGCCATCTGTTAAATCAGCTAGCATGTGTACCCTATTAATCTTCGGAAATTTGGTGTTAATGATTTTGATTCAGATCACATTTTTTAAAAAATATAAATGAAAAGTGTGGAGCTTGTATGCCATTATTAGAAAAAGTCACGTCAACCTAGGAGATTTGATTAATTATTCATAGATTAAATAATTCAGAATTTTATTTAAACATTTTCAGAGTACCAGACATCTGTTGTATAAGCTTGAAACATATTTTCTGAACTGTTTAGGGTAAAGTGGAATGCTGGGATCCTAGAAGTAGGAATCGAGTTGGGCTGTTGGATTGTGCTTTAAGCATTGTGACAGCAGACACAGAGTGAGTAAAGGCTTCCTTTTCAAAGAGTGTTCTTCTGTTTGTTGCAGAAGCTATCCTTCTAGAAACAATTCCTGCTTTGCGTTAAAATGATCTGCCCATGATCTTCTCTTCTCATTGCTGGTGTGAATAAAGGGTTTCCTTAGTCATAAAGGACTCTCTTAGTTATTGACCTGAGTAGTAGTGGCTAGTTTTCTATACAACCACAAACTGTGAATGTAAACAATACAGCTTTTTGAAGTAGTATTTCTGAGTAATATCTGTAAATTAATTTACATTAATTGTCTTAGTCTTTTTTAATACTAAAAAAAAAAGTATTTGCAGCCTTTATTGAAAGGGTGTCTAACTCTAAGTATTGTGCTTTGCAGGATAGATGGTTTACCATCCATTTCAGCACTGAAATTTGATGGAACTTTGAATGTGGCGGTTGGCACATCTACTGGACAGGTAGACTTAACTTCATCTACAGCAGTTCTTAGGAGATGCTGTTCTTGCAGTTGCCAGTCTGGGTCTGTCATACGTTGAGTGCATTTATTGTAATGTGTATATATGTTAGTACAAGTATTTGTAAGAGCATAAATTATATGTATAGAGTCATAATAGTAATTCTTAAACTGCAAATTAATTTTGTCAGATGGTTTTGCTCTTCAGAGTACCATAGGGACCACTTAAAATCATCGCACCCTACATACTATAGAACTTCAAATTCTGCAGTTTTCTTAGAACTTAAGAGTCAAGTATGCAGCGAAGTTGCTGCTTTTTGAGACTTTATCAGTACCATCTCAATGCAATATATATGCTCTCCCTTATCTTGATGGTGGCTAAAGAAGCAGAAGTGATTGTCTTTCAACTATGTTACTGTATTATCTTTCTATAAGGGATCATTTTGATTAATTTATTCATTGTTATGATCATATTGCATATGATAGAGTTAAGGTCTTTCTCAAGTTCCTTAGGAAACTTTGGAGATAAGAGTGCCGATTTCTGGAAGACAGGGCCTGTACTCTCTGCCTTCCTTGAAATAAAAAATTACATTCTGTGATGTTTCACTAGTGAAAGTGATACTCGCTGAATGTGGAAGAGAGTCTGAAAACGTAAATCTTGTAAGAATAGCTCAAGAATCTGAAAGTGAAATATTAGCAATTAAGAAATAGTAAGAGCCTTGAAGACAGTTCATTTTTCAATAGAAATTATAAAAGACTAGAAAGATGGTGAGCTCTTAAATTTGATTTTAATTTTACTAGACTGAAGCATTCTGAGGTTTAAAATACATTGTCAGAATAAACTGGACTCATGTAATGAGCTGGTTTCAGAATTCAAAATGTTTTTTTTTACATAAATCCTGTCCATGTATTTAAGTAAAAAAATCTCAAGTTTAGTTAGATCTTTGGTGAAGATCTGGTGCATGTGACTTCCTCTCGATCTTACAATATTGTAAGTTTGATCTGTCTCTTATTCAAGGTTTTATTATATGATCTCCGGTCTAGTAATCCATTAATAGTCAAAGATCACCACTACGGCCTGCCTATTAAGTCAATTCAGTTTCAGCATCAGCTGGATTTAATTATCTCCGCAGATTCTCGAATCATAAAAATGTGGAACAAAGATACGGTAAGTGTTTTTTTATGTTACTGCATTCAGGTTTGTTTTTTTTTTTCTATGCAGCTTGAATAATAAAGCTGAAATTCAGTGTAGGAAGTTGGGTTATTAATGTGTCCTAATTTAGATAGCATTTTGTCCTGTCTGACGAAGTAAACCAACATCTGGGAAGTTATTCAACAGCCTGTCAGGTATAAAGATACAGTCTTAAGTACTTTTTTTGCTCTGTGTACATGTCTGCCTAAGATGCTTCTTGCAGTAGAAGGATTTAAACATAAAAAGTAGTATCTTAGCCATTGCCCTGGATTGTGTATTTCTCACAGTGTGGTTGAGCACACCCAGTTATGATTTCTCATTAGAGAAAACACGGTCGTTCCAATTCCCTGCTCAAAGAAGGGCGAACTTCAAAGGTAAATCAGTTAGTTTATGACCTATTAAAATCAGATACTGCTTATTTGCACAGAAAGCTATTTGGATATTGAAGCAGATACTGTGCCTACATCCAAATAACAGTATGTAGTATGCTGTATTAATGGATTATGTTGCAATAGGCAACATCTTTATCCCTGGCTTTAGTACCTCTAAGTGAAGTTGAAACATGCTCCATCTGTGCTTTTCTAGCTGTATAGTGAAACATATCAAAAGCGGTTACAGTAGTTCAGAGGCACTTTTTTCTGGTTATTTCAGGCAGTCATTTCTCTATTGTTGTGCTTCTTCATGAACTTTCAACAGCCTCTTTTATTTTTTCTGTGATCTCAAGCAGTTTTTTGTAAGCTCCTCTGCAGTTATTTTTTATTGTTTAAAAGAGCAAATAAATTACTGGTTATTATTTAAAACATCTGCAGTGGCCTCTCTCCATTTTTCGTAGGTATATGTATTTCCCTCATTGAGCATGAAACACTGCAAGGTTTGTCAGGTGGCCTCTGCAGTGGGAAAAGGGAGGGTTTCTTACTGCTGGAAGGCAGAGATACGGTTGGACTCTTTCCTAGAGTGTGTTCCAGCTGGCTCCACCTCTCCCAGATGTTGGTTCCTGACTATCTCTGGCTGGGAACCAACTGCAGAGGCAGACTGCGGGGTGGAGAGCATATGGCTTTGATACCAGAATAGCCCCATGCTGAGACGTGCCTTGGGGTGGGGAGCGCGAGGCTTTTGTCTGCTAAGACCCGGGTGGGGGAGGACTCTCATTAATCATCGGGGAGAGACCAGAGGTGGGTGGGGTAACAGCATGTAACTGGGAGGGAAAGGAAGGGCCCAGAAAGGTAGGTGGGATTGCTGCAGGGAAAGAAAAAAGAGGAACAGGATCAAAATTTGCTCTGTTCCTGTCCTGCATTTAGAACCGTATAGGCATGTATTCTCATGCTTCAGATCCTGTGGCCCAGTTCTTAGAGACTCTTCCTTTACTGGCTGTCTTGCATGTTGGCTTAGAAAAACACCTGTATTTTGTCTGGGTTTTTCAGACTCTGTTCCAATTCTTTTTTTTTTTCTTTTTTTGAGAATGTTGTTTCCTGTTTTTACTCTTCTCTGAAATAACCTTTATAACTTCAATTCTGATCTAGGCTAGATACCACTGGATGCTTTTACTACTTCTATTTTATGTTTAGACCTCTTTAATGCTGAGTTTATAAATTACAGATAAAGTGCTGAGCTATATTTCATTTCATGTAGACATGAGCAGGGTGGAGGAACCAAGCTCCAGAATCACTTTCCAGTCCCAATCCATCATTTCAGCTAATGATACTTGCCAAAATAAAATGATTTAAAACTACCACATTCAGACTTGAACAAAAGGAGGGGTGTGCTGGCAATGTGCCATAAACTTATAGACCTCACCTCCCTTTTGCATAAAATAAAGCAGATTTGACACACGAATTTTCAATGCAGAAGTGTGAGCTGAGAAATTAGAAGTGCCAGTGTACATTGCTATGTCTTCAATAACCAGTAGGCTACACTTCTTTATAGGAGATAGATCAGAGACAAAATACAAGATTGAGTTCCTGTGTTATGTTCAGATGCTTTAAGAGCATCTTACTGTTCTGCAGAATCTGTTCCATCTTTGTTCCAGCACATTTCTTAGCTTCTAAAATGGCTATTCTTAATGTTTAGATTTACTAAATTTAATTATATTTTTTGGATTTCTTGATTATGTATTTTCTTCCTACAACTTTAGGGGAAGATATTTACTTCAATGGAGCCAGAATACGATATCAATGATGTATGCCTGTATCCAAATTCAGGTACGTTAGATATATTAATGTCTTAGTTCAAAAGGGAAAGCTTGTGTTAACTCAAGCTGTGGTCTTTTTTCTGTTTGGGTGATACGAATTAGGTCCGCTTTCCTCCTTACGACAGAACTAGGAAAGAATGGTTACTGGTCAGTTAGTGTCATTGTTTCCTCTGCATCCGTATGAAATCGGAGCCTCGTTGCAGTTGGGAGCTGCTCTGCTGTCTGTTGAGTGATTGACCTCTTTTGCCCTTTCAAATACCTGAAGTGTTTTGTAAGAACAGGAGTTTTGGCCTTTTGTCTCAGCTAAGTCCCAGATGAGTTAGAGCGTGCTTTCTAGAGCTAGGAAAAATTTCTTTACAGCAAATTTACAAATTTTTATGAATGTTTACGACTAATTGATTTTTTCCTTGTTTGAGATATAGCACTTACTGTGCCCTCCCTAAGATTTAATACTTTGATTTTAAGTATGGATTCCTAAGTGCACGGATCTGCACAGATGCTTTTTGTGACTATTTTCAAATTTGCCGTGTTTCATGTTATGTTCAGAGGTGAAAACTGAGGATCAAAGTTTCCAGATCCTATCTTATGAGTAAAAATGTGCTACAAAGTGGTCGTTGTATGTGTGCATGTCCTTGGTTGTACCTCAAATTGCAGCTGGCCTTAATCTTCCCTGCTTGATCTGAGTTGCTTCATTCTGAACTAGTATGTGTCACCTGCTTCCTTTTTAGAAATCAATACTGAAAAAGATGCAATAAAAATTAGGGCCACTAGGATGGCACAGGACAAAATTCCTGATCCAGAGAATGCCTGTGTTGCAAACTCTGCTGTTATCCTCACTTTAGAGAGAGGTAGCAGTGAAGACAGGGTGACTTGGATTTGATTCGTACTAGCAGCTCAAATTCAAGATTGTAGATAAGTGAGTTTGGGATTTCGAACGAGTTAAAACTTATCTTGACTTTTCTGCCAACTTCATTTAAGAATGTGTCTTTTTTTTTATTTTTGTAAGCTGAGCACTTAAGTACTGGTCCCTACTGAGATGGTGGGCATTTTTGACTTTATGCAGCAGCAAAACTGTAATGGTCTGCGGGCGCTTGCTGATGAAAATAGTAACTTTCTTCCATGCTACTCAGGTTTAGCCCCCTCTGAAACAGACTGGTGTTTTGCTACTTAGGAATTGGGCTAGGCTTTTGTGAGCCCTCAAAAAGGCATCAATACCACTTATATTTGCGTGCCATATATTTGTTTCTCCCAGATCAAAGTGCCAGAAATAACGTAAGCAAAGAATCGAAGCCTGCCAAAGCAGGGAATTTACGGCATGGCCATCGGGGTACATCTCCTGTGCCCTGGTGGTACGTATGAGTTTCTTTGGGGGTATTTGAGAATAACTGTGTGGTAACAGCGTGGACTGTGCAACATGTAGGTAGACAAACCTGGTCTTTTCTCATCTGTAGTGGCTACAGAAAGAGGTCATTGGATTGAATTCTCTTTAGCATTTCATCCAGATTCCACCTTTGATGAGCCCATTGATTTTATCCAAAGGAGAACCCAAGAGTGAATTAACATCCATGCAGCATTGATAATGAAGGGCTTGTGACAGGGAGTGAAACAGAAGTAAGTTACCTGATAGTGTAGAATCTTAGCATAATTTGTATTGGAAGGGACCTCTGGGGGTTGTGTATTTCCCACTCAAAGCAGGGCCAAACTTTCAAAGTCTGATCAGGTTGCTGAGGTCAGAACCAGTCAAGTTTGAATATCTGCAAGGGTGGACGTCACTTGGCTATGGACGCTCTGTAGCCTCTGTGGCATGTAGATGTGCCTCAAGTGCTTTTGCAGAAATGGTTTTGATGTGACTCTGGGAAGAATCTTGTCAAAGAATTGAATGCATACATCTCCCTGATACTGCTTATTGAACGTCACTGGAAGTATTTTCATTACTTGAACTGTGTCTGTGATGTAGATCTACATCAGCGATCTAGATTGTGCATTCCAGTCCTGTGTCTCCTCCTTAACTCAGTTATGCTTTTCTTATTGTACTTTCTTCGACCATGTCTGTAGGGGAGGCAGGTTGATGTCTTTTGGTCAGAACTGTTGTGGGATGAGAACTAGGTTGCATTTTATAACCATATGGAGACAGAGTGGAAGACTAGAACAGTGAAAATGGAGAGACTTAAGGTGGTACGTTGCGTGTTTGTCATAAATACTGCTGCTCTGAAATTTAAGATGCCTAGCACCACCTCATGCTCGTTCAGAATTTAAAGAATAGTAATGATTGAACATCTGAAAAAAAGGGAAATACTTTCTGCAATGCGAGCTTGCAGTTGTGGAAAGCTGGAAACACAGTATCATTTAAGTACTGGTATGGCTGTGGCTCGGCGCTCTGTGGTACCCCAGGGTCTCATAGCATTGCTGGGTGTTCGTGATGCCAGCGTCACCCAGGAAGCCCAGGAGGTCTTTGCCTACCTTGTGTTTTAACACGTCATGTGAAGATGCTGCTCAGAAAGCCCGTGCCCTAATCTCACCTTTAACGCTCTTGTATTCGCTTCAAACAGCTTTGCAGTTCATCATTGCAAGGAACAAAGTGCTTTCATATTTTATTTCACTGATGTGGATCAAAGTTCACAATTTGTTTTGTAAGAAACGCTTGCATGTTGTTTCAAATGGAAGAGAACGATTTCAGAAATGTCATGATCCAGAAGTCATTGAATCTACATTTAGAATGCTTTTGTTTTGGGAAAACTGATGTTTAATGTGTCTAGGCATTTTACTTTTCCATTTTTTATTTACAATTTTATTACAATAGTTGTAATAACCAAGTTTTATTTTAAAACCACAGAAGGTAGCTGCTACTTTGTACTAGTTGCAGCCTTTTTTTATCAAAATGTCTGCTGCACGTGCAGTAATGAGCTAGTTTTAACACTGCATTGTCACAATTAAAAAAGAATTGGAAAAGTGAAACTAGATTGTAAAATCATTCTGAATTATTTAAGGTAAACTGTGGATCAGTATAATGTGAATTACTCTTTTTCAGTAGTTTCGTGGGAGTGTTGTAGTTGTGTGGTTGGTTTTTTTTTAATGAAATCATTAACCAGCTTCAGTATTACTACCTTTCATGGGAAGCAAACCCGTGTGTGTCTTTGACCAAACTACATGATGACAGACTTTAGTGGATCTCTTAAACTAGTTATAACTCTCTTTTCTCTGATTACACGTGCACGGAATGGGGCTAGGGGAAAAAAGGTTTACCAGTTACTGAGTAGCCTTGACTCAGCTTCAGATAAGTTGTAGAATATAAAAGAAACTGAACAGCATCTTCAGTGTATAGAAATCTGTGCCTAACTTGTTTCAATTATGGTGAATTTTTTTTTTTAAATTTGCATTTACTTAAACTCCTTCTCCTATGTACTAGTGCTTCATACTCGTGATTTCATTCCTTTAAATTGATGGTAGTGTATTGCAGACCACTTTCCAAAGATGGTCTTATTAAAACCTCTGCTCTGAAAAAAGAGTTCTCATTTATTTCTTTTTTAAAGTGATCAAACTAGGCTGCTGTGTAGTTTGTTAGCGTGTGGTCTCGCTTCTCATAAAAATTGCTTAAAACTAACAAGATGAAACAATGAAAATGTGTGGAGTAGACTTCTTTCAGAGTTGTTCCTTTTTTTTATTCTGTTATTTCCCCTGTCGTATACACCCATGTACTTTTCCAAAGACTGTCTTCCCCTCCTGTAATTATTGATGGAAGACTCTCAAAGAGGAGGTTTTGCCTTTACGGTCATCTTTGAAGCACCTGCAGAATTAATTTCTGTCCTTTCATCTCTAGTGATTCATATTCAGTCAAAGGAGAAATGCTTTGTCTTCTGAAATAGTGGTGAGCATGCTGATATGTTAAGGGAGCATGTAACCTATATATATATGTATATACTATGAATTCTTACTTTTACCTTAAATTGCCTGCAAACCTTTCCAGGTATGGTTTTTTAGCCTCAGTTTGCTGACTAAGCTTTCACAGATTTCTTACTTTGCCAGGAAAGCAAGCCCCCTTTTTTCTGACATTTTAAGTCCAGCTGCATTGTGTATTTTTAATAAAAGGATTAGGTAGGAAGGATTACTCCACCCATGTTAATTGCGTTCCTCTAGTTGGGTGTAAATTATATTTCTGCCTTCTGGGTGTGTAGTAATTGACCTAATTATTCATAGTCTCAGTGGCATATGTTAGAGTACTTTTACATCAGAATGTTATCTAACTTGATTGCTCTTTTCTTCTTCATATTCCATCTCTTGTTTTACCTGCTGATCAGCTACGTTGGAAAGACAAAACTGAGATAAATGTAAAAGTATATGCCAAATGTCCTTACTACTCTCTTATGTAGGAGGAAAATGGGAGTATTTCTCGTTTTGAACTTAAATGAAGTCTTGTGGCAGTTGGAGGTTTTCCAAGGATTTTAGTAACTCTACAGTGGTTTTTTATATTCAGAGTATTTGCAACAATTATTCATTGTGTTTCTTAGGTATATTCATAGGCATTTCAAATTTTACATTTGCTGTGGTTGGCTAATACCACTAATATTGCTACATTAGAAGCCACAACATCCTGTCTTTCAGTTTGTGTTGACGAGCTACTGTTGTGCTGATTTCTCAAGGTGAAATACAAATAAAGGTACACACTGTGTTATGATTTATGACTTTGTTTAGACTGTAGATGTGTGTTTACAAACAAAGCAAAACAAAAAACCAAAACCCCCTTGTATTAATAGTAGAAGTTTATGCCCAAGGTAGCTTTTAAGTGCAATACTAACTGGATTTGTTCTAAACAGTGTTATGGGATGAATTATTTAAATTTGTTAGGAAAATTGGTGGCTCGCAATTGTCGGGACTTAGTATTGCTTGAAATGGGGCTGAACAGTTGCTCAGATAGAGGACAAAAGGAGATGAATATCTAGGAAATGAAGCCTTGTTAATTGTGCTGCTATCAGACCTTTCTTTCCGTAGCATTTGGCGCAACAATTTATTATGGGTCTCAATTAGCTGGTCCGATGCAGGCCAAGAATACGTGCTGTATGAGCTACAGGTAGTGTGCTTTCACTCCTCCTCCCCTAATCCACGAAGGGTTCTTTCCCTACAAATACTCAGGTTGCCATGCTAAATTTTCGTTTGTTTCCCCTTCGTTTCCTGGAAAGGTACTTTAGGTCCTATGCACAAATCCACTTCATGTGAATTAAATGTCTCAAGTATATATATATATATTTTTTAAAAAAAGTAGTGTTATCCTCTTGTGACCAATATTCTTAAATGTGGAAATTTCTTTTTAGGAATGCTAATGACTGCCAATGAAGCCCCTAAAATGAATATCTATTATATACCAGTAAGTAATACAAATTATTGCTGATACTACTCTTTTAAAACTTGGTAGTGTGGTGCCATTCAGGTATTCATGTTGGAAAACTACTTCTGCAAATTTACCTCTACGTTCTCTGACTTTTCATGATAAGTTAAATTTAGGCTCACCATAATTTATGAATGTAACATATTTAATTACTAAAAAATCAGCTGTAATTTGCCTTTTGCTACCAGTTCCAAAACTGGCTAGTGGCAAGTGGAGCTATGCCGGAAAAAGTACTTTTTGATAGTTGATTGGAAAAGAATTCCTAAATAGGGAATTCTGCTTTGTTGTGACATATTTCATTAGTGTCTTTACTGTGTGGTCTATAGTGACATAGCCATGGCAGTAAACACTCTACTCTGTTCTGACAAAGAAATGTTGTTGTGTGGCTTCAAGTATGGCTCTTGGCTGTAGCTTCTGCTCGATGCCCTGCTTGAATTGCAGCTGTACGCTTATTCTGAACTCATTTTGTTCACACTTTGGACAAACTATAAAATTTGTTAGTTTTGAAATATATTTTTAACTGTTTTTTTAAATCAGCCAAGAAGTCTCATTCAGATAATCATTTTTAAATTAATCTCAATTTCATTTTCTTTTGTTTATTTCTGGGTCTTTACCCACCCCGCCACCCCCATATGGTGTTGATTACGTTTAAGATGAAGATTCATCAGTTTACATTTTTCTTTGTGGAATAGACACTATATACCTCTTGTATGTACATGTCTGAACGCAACAATATAGCCCTCTAAACAGTTCTGTACTCTGGTTATATTTACATGTGTTACTAGATTTTTGCATTTAAAGAAAGGTAAAATTTTATTTGAGTTCTTTGTGTGTCATTTATGTCAGGTTGTTCTTGAGATGTGACTTACCTGTTTCTCTAATTTAACTCTAACTGGCTTATATTTTGTTAACTGGAGCTGTTCCATGCTTTGGATAACAAAGGTTGGGGGAGAACAAATATTTTTGCATTTAAGACAAAGTATTAGCTGTAGTTAGAAGCTGAACACTTTGTTTACTTTGTCCTTTGTAAGGTTTAGAGAGTAGCTCTCCAAGCATTTTTTTATGTTATCGTCTTTTTAATTAATGGATTAGGGAAGACAAATTTTTAGAGTCAACGAGTTTTTAAAACTTGAATGGACTAGTTACTCAGGTAATTGAGATGGAAAAAGCATTCCTTGTCACTAAGGGTAAGGTTCAGCTTCTCTCTGATAATAGTGCATTGAAATTTTTTTATTCAGGTGTGCATGATATGTGAAGGTTACAGCTACATTAGAGGTGCATATCCAACATTGCCGCTTAGCCAGAAAATTGTTTCATTGTCTTGTCACCTGCAATTAATATTTGTTAGAAATTGTTCTAGCCAGTATAGTATTACTTTGAATATTCTTGCACATATTGTAAATCAAGATGAAAAAAACTTCTTTTTTACTCTTTCAAAAATCTCACTCTCGTTGAATCCTCTGTGAATACTGAATTCATGTTTCTGAGGTCAGATAAGTAATTTTTAGTGAAGAAATATGAGTGGTCTGTATTAGATCTCAGATCATACTTAACAGAAATTATGGCAAACCTAAATATTAGCTAATACTCTCCAGTGTTTTTGCAGCATGCAGGCTATTCCAATGAAAATGAACACAAGTCTTCCCTTAAGCCATCTTCCTTTGTCACCGCTCTGTGATTAGTGATACCTGAGTCTGCCTGAACTTGTTTGGATCATACCTTTTTATGGATTTCACATTCATGGTGACACGAGTACACAAATAGACCTAAATGATGAATGTTAAAGCATAAATCCAAATATTAGTTTTATTTTTGTAATACTGTTGTGTATAAGAAAATTTAAACTTTGATTCAAAGGCTACTGCCCAGACTAAATTTGCTTTTTGAATAAGCTAAAGTTCTCCAGTTGGCGTCAATGGCTTTGAGTTTGAAGGCTGCTGAAGATATCTTATAGGTTGGCGTGATTTTTTTTTTTTGTCAACAGTCTATAGTTCATTTCAAAACATGGAATGCTTATTTTAGACAATAGAAAAGTTAAAGATAGTGAGAAGAAGTTACTTTGAAATAGAGACAGAAGTCTCGTGCTCTAGTAACTGGCTTTTTTACCGTGTCTGCCTTTTTGCAAGCAAAACTGAAAGGGCTGGCACAGATAGTGGTGTATAATTGAAGGGTTTCTTACTGCATTTCCTAAAAATCAAGTATGTAGCTCAGTAAATCTGTTTTGGTTGGCTGTTTTGATTTTTTTTTTTAATCTCCTTTTTAAATGAAGAAAATATAAAATGGAGAAGTTGTGTCAGCCTTAAGCTGCTCCAGGGCATTTGTTATTAAGGAAAACTCAATGTTATTAATGTGTTCGTGTTACAATTTTATTCCTTGATCTTTCGGGCTTGGTATTTAAGCTCAGAGATGCACACCTGTCCTTTGGTTTCTATGTCAGTAGGTTATTCAGACATGAGTTTTTTCCATCCTTGGAATACTGAATAATTTCCTTGCACAGGCAAAGATGAGTTTAGTTGCACGTGTCTTCGGAGCAAAACTCTAAAGAACTAGTGATTTGCTGTATTACCTGATCTATATTATAGTCTAGTTTTCTGGCTTTTTCTAAGAACTAGGATTCACCGTTTTTTCCAGTGAAAATTCAGGTAATTTTCATTTTGTTTGTTGACTTTGAGACAGGCGTGAATACTACTTAAAATGCATCCTTTGTTTTTGAGATGTTGACAAGAACTCAGTTACAGTTGTTGAATTCTACAACAGAATAAATGCCTGGGGGAAATGCTACTGCTGTAAAGGACAGTTGTGTTTGAGCTCTTGGAAGAATCCATTCGATTGCTCTAGCCCCTCATTGCCCTGTAGTGCTAGAAATTGTGCTCTTTTTGTTCAAGTCTTCATTGGTATAGCTGCAAGGAATTACCATGGTTATGGTCAGAGAAGATACTTAAAATCTCAAATGTATGGTACTGTGCTTTAGCCCTTCTAGGTTAAAAAATAAGAAAAAAAAACCTGCAGAAGAAGAGACGCACAGAAGTCGGAGTCTTGCAGAGTGGGAGTGCGTATGTGTGCAGATGGGTGCAGACAGACCCAGCATCCTCTGTCCTCGATTGGAGTTGGCCAGACAGCGTCGGGCTGTGCCCAGCCTAACATACCCTGCCTCTCAGCAGGCTTTATTAGTGTGGGCACAGTGCTGTGCTAACGCAGCTACGTGGCTGGTGAACTAGAGCTGGCTTGTGTCCGGCCAGCTTGGAGTACGGTCTGACTGAGCTCATGTCTGACTGAATTATCTGTGTGCATGTGCCCATTCTCTCCATTATTAATGCCAAAGCTAAATTTCCAGCACAAAACCAAAGAATGACTGTCTCTTGAACTTCAGGGTTATAAAAGAGTTGACAACAGGTATCGTAATATTGTCAGTAAATGAAATGGCATGCTTCAGCTTTCCCTGCAGGATTTTCAACAAGACAGGTATGATATTTGAGACTAGGAATGTCTGAGAGAACTGTGCTTTTATTAAGGGTGGGGGGGGGAACACAAACCAGATCACCCCACTTGTTTCTTTTGTGTGCGAAGCTGTTAGCAGAGGGGAAAGAAAGGTGACTTCTGGTTTACTAGAAAGGACAGACAGGTTTGGTTTTAAATGGCAAGAAGATGCCTTATGCAGGTACACAGTGCAGGGGGTGAGTAAAAGCCAAATTGAATCTGACGGTTAAAATGAATGTTTATTTTACATAGGTAACATCTTGAGTCGCTTAGCTTAGAGATGTTGTTTTTGTTTTATTTTTTTGGGCTTTAATGAGGGCAAGTGACTCTGACTGGAATTGGGCTGTTTGCCAATAGTTTAATATTTAAACTTGCAGTTTATGCAAACATTTGGAACCTAATTCTTGCCAGCTGGCTTCCTGGTATATCCCTTTGATGTGTGCCTCGGGAAGGTTGAAATGAAAGTTGTGTGTGCCTTGGGATACTTTTCAGACTACTGACTCAGAAACGTAAGTTGAGTCAATAGCGCAGCCAGGTCCTGGCCAGCAAAGTGAAGAGAGGAAGAAGCTCCACTGATACATGGTGGTCCACTGGCCTGGCGTCTAAGATGAGCCAGGTTCTCTGAAGTTTAATTGAGGCTATCAGCTTGCATGGCATATAATCTTGTCTGTTCGGGTTGTACAGAAAAACCCTTGCGTGCTGGCTCCTGGATGCTCTGCGTGGAAAGCAAGGGGCATAGATGTTATTTATTCTGAGTGTTTACTACTGGTTACGTGAACATGTCTGATCTTAGCACAGACGTTTCGAATCAGTCCTGTCTCCTTTATTGGACTTGAAACTTTGGGCTACATACTGAAACTTAAACTTGCTCTATTCATTAGGCTATTAAAAGAAGAGCAATTAAGCGTGTAATTAATTGGGTGTAATATTTGGTGTTCTGGATATTTTTTGCTTTCCTGCAGTCTTGGCAGGAAACCTCCCTGTTGAGGCTAGAAGCAATGTACTTTTGGTGTAGAGAAGATATTAAGCTCTTTAAGAAAAAGATAAATCCTGGAGCATCTCTGGCTGCTTTTCAGGTGGTTTTGGAAAATCATTTGATATCCTAGCGCTCTCCTAGTTCAGGGTTTTTGGACCTATACACTGGAAATGTTTCAAGGGCAAGTATTTCTTGCCTACTCAGTGATTCAGTTTCTCCAAGGACATCTTTTATAATGGGTCTGGTTTCTAATACAGTATCCTCTTTGGATGTGTGGATCTCTTTATTGCTAGAAATATTTATGAATTTTGTCCTCTTCAAACTGGATGGCATTTCAACTAAATCAGCCATTCCTGGTATTTCTTTCCTTTCATACATGCTTTTTAAAATTATTTCATTCCTCCTTTATTTAGGACCTCTGCTTCCCTGTGTTAATTACTCTTTATCACCATCTTTTTTTTATAGACCTCAAAAATGCTTATTTAAAAAAAATATTTTCCCTTAGATTTAGGAAAAAAAGTTTTAGAAGAACTGTAGAACAAGCTAGCTTTTGCTTAGTGGTTAAACCTGAAATAACTTAATCACAGATTAAGGCACCAAATTCTGTGAGCTTACAGATTTTCATTTAATGCATTTGATGAAACAAATCTGTAGCGGAAACTTGAACTAAAGGAAATACAAGGCACTTTTTTAATGCCTTAGTACACTGCCTTTATTTCTTTGTTGATACTATTTTGGAACAGTTCTGGATTGTACGTTAAGGATGAACATGCTTTGGTTCGATTGTAAGGCTTCCGGGCTAGCTGCTGCTAACCCTGCTCATGACTGAATTGGCTGAAGAGATGCGTTCAGTTCACTCACAGACAGAAAAAGCATTTATCTCAAATAGGTTAGTGTTTTCCATCAGTCTGGTGACAGAGTGCTCTCGCTAGTTCTGTGCAAGGGGCTATAATCATCAGATAGCTGTCCTTACAGTCAGTCATTTTTCACTTTAAAGATGCGGGAGATTTCTCATGTGTGGCACGGTCCAGACTTACCTCTATGGTCATAGCATCGCAGAACAGTTTTATCGCTCCAGGACTTGCTTTCTTATCCTTTCGTAATTTGGGGATCTACTAATTCTCTTTTTTTCTCTTTTGGGTCTTTGTGTGGTGGGGATACAATCAGAGAAAACCACCTGTACACACCTTGTACTTCATGTCCTTAAGACCAGTGTTCTGTATAGTCAGCTGATTTTTGGCTTCTGCACGGTAAAAGCTATGAAGCAAATGATGCAGTTCTTTTTATATTTGTGACTGGCATTTTGACACTAATAGAAGATATTAGGACTAGAGCATGAGATTTTTATTTCTTTTAGGATGTTTTTGTGTCTTCTGGTTAGCAGTATTAGGCTACTCTGAATTAATGCTGCCTCAACAACTTAATGCTGCCTCAGCTGCTTTCTTGAAGGTTGTGTGATGAGGCTGAATTTTTTAGAGACAGCTGTTCACCTCCTTCAATACAGACCTTCCCCAAGAAGTTTTAGGTAAAGTGGAAAGCAACCATGAAACGGAATTGTTCTAAGATTTTTTTTTTTTTTTAATCCTGAAACAATGTATCATGTAGAAAAATGTTTCATTCCCTGGGAAAAAAATGTTATAAAATAAAAATACAGTAGTTATGACATAGAATGGGAAATGTTGGTCTTAACCTTAGTTTGCTTATTTTGAGAACTGTGAAATGAGTGGAAGGCAGAGTTGTTATGAAGTGGCAAGTTACAGTTGTGCTTTGGGATGGCCAGGTGTTAAAAGAAAAAAAAAATCTTTCTGTTAATGAAGAGACACTTGAGCACATCTTTGGCCTTTAAGGTAATTCTGAATTTTGGTATATCATTCTTTTATAACTGTGTTTTCCATTCAGGACAGTCTAATCCTTTACCCAGAAAATTGTGCAAACAATATAAAAAGAATGTCTGGTGAATGATACATTACCTATCTCACAGTACTAACAAGCATAGGAAAAACGTTTATCTTCACAAACAGAAATGTGAGCTTCCTACTTTTAACCTAAACACTTTCAAACTGAAAAATAACATACTGGGCTTACTCCCAACAGAGGATATCCTGCATTTCCCATGCACTGGACCACTTATCACACGTACATAGAAGGAAAACACCAACGTGCGATAATCAGGAAATGATTTCTGGTCTTTCTGTGAAACTTGTTGTAGATGTTTTTGGTGCTGGTGATGTAGTAGTTCAATATCATGTGTAGATTATGAAGGTGTATGAACCCAACTTACTGCTGTTGTGGATGATAGGATGATAGGCAGAGTTTCTTCATTATTAATTTTTTCAATGGATAGCAGCATGCTCACAGTTAAGTCCCTGCTCCCTTATAGTTTGCATCATATGCTTCATAAAGAAAAAGAGAAAACTCTTAAAAGCAGAAGTTTTACAGAATTATACCACGTGATTACTCTGCCAGCTGATAGACTCACATGCTTTTTAGTGTTGTGACTTTCTTCATCGATTGGTACCATGGGGCCCTCTGTTCTTGGGTTCCTAGTGTAAGAAAATGTGTTGAGGGGTGGGGTGGGGGGTGCTCGCCTTCTTAAGTGGTGGAGAATTTAAGCCTTGAGTATCTGAACGATATTTTTTATTTCTTAAGTTGCACTTGTTCCTTCCTTTGGACCATCTGTTCTTCACCTGGTTTCTGAAACTTTAGAGGTGCAGTTGCTCACCCTGAGTCAGTGAAGAGAGAAGCCATCACAGATAATGAAAAGATGTAATTGCTGAAAGGATGCTTTGTACTGTACTCTAGTCTGTCAGCATGTAATAAGAATTAGCATCTTTTTAGCTTTTTGATCAGAAAAGACAAAGCACGTGAGAATTTTCTCTGATAATTTCAACTAAGTCTTTATTTCATTGTATTTGAAAATAGAGGCAAGTGACTCTTGTGGCTTATCTGTGTTGTTATCTTCTGTGCTGCACTCAGTAGTGAGCCAAATGTGCTGTGAGTTAGAACTGTTCTGTGCAAAAACAGTAACAAGGTGGTGAGGATTTAAGATTTCTGTCACACAAACCTGAGAGATAAATAAAACCATCAAATATGTGAAAGCTTTCAAATACATATTTGAAAGATGTTTCCTACTTAAAGAAAATTATTTCATAAGTTATATGAAATTTCTTTTCAGTAGCATTATACTCTGTAAAGAGAAGGTTGGTTTATGCTGATGTTATCTTCATCATCTGTCTGGAGGAGATGCATGTTGCCTTTCTTTCCCGTTGTGGTGTCTGGCAGTAGCTGTATAAACTCACAGAGCAGTCTTTCTCCCAGGTTTGCAAAGAGCAGTGAAGCTGCCGTGGTAGGGAGCTGTTAGAAGCTCACGTGTTCCTAGATCTCCAGTACTTTGTCAGTTACGCAAGGCAGGCGTACAGCTGGGCTTGGCCATTACCTTTATATCCCTCAAATTTCCCTAAAATGCATGTTGTGCTCTGAATTCTGGTACACGATTGTAAAAGCAGGGGGAGAGCTTTTTGAGAGATTTATTCTTCGAAGAGTATCATGATAGGGTGGGGGTTTTTTGTTCGACTTCATATAAAACGTGGAGGTGCGATGTTTGGGAGGGGGGTTGTGCTGGCTCACTGACATTGAGTCACCGAACAGTAAATTGGCTTCGTGAAGGGTCTAACAAGTATCAGAACCTATGCAAAGGAATTGGTAAGAGCACGTAGTCAGGTGTGGTAGGGAATGGGAGGTGGGGATGACTGAAGTGATATGTGGTTTCTGCCTTTTATCGTCAGCAAGGCGTTAGATCAGATGATCATACCTGATCTGTACCTTTTTTTTCATTGTTAAAGCCACAGACCATCAGCAGATGTTCACAGGTAAAAAAAATCCTGTAAAGTGAGTTTCAGCAGATCTTATTGCACAGTATTTGGCCTAAGTGCCTCTCTTATTACAGCGGATGTGCTATAGAAGCTGCTATATTACAATAAGAACAGACTTTTGGGAACTTCTGATTAATATCCAGCTGATATCTGTGGGAGAGTGCTTGCAGCAGGTCGTGCTTGAAATGCATGCTTTGCGAAGCCAGTCTTTTCTTACCTCTTGAGCTTCATTTGCTTAGCTGACTTAATGTGAAAGTAGTGCGTTCTTGTACTTCAAGTTTCTGTCTATTTTTCTGACCTCAAGTCGTCTCAACTCCAACTATATAAAGACCTATAACTTGTAGGGAGTTTGATAAATAAAAAGATCCGTAGCAATAGTGATGAGTGTCTTTTATGTATACATTCATGTCAGAACATGACAGGGATATTGGTGAAAGCATCAGAGTGCTTACTCTTGATGTCACTGCTGGTACGTTACAGGTGACTGGTGAGAATCGTCCCTCTTCTTCCTGTCTTATTAGGAAGAGAACTGTGGATCTTATTTACAATTTTAAGGAGTAACTTTCTTTGCTGAAAAATTGTTTGCTGTTCCTGTCTTGGAAGGCATTTTTTTCCCAACATTGTGAGCAACAGGACCATTGCCTCATTCGAAAGAAGGTGGCCTCACCAAGGAGACACAGTGAGAGCAGACCTGTGACTGATTAACTGGCTGTAATACCTGTCAGATCAGACAATATAAGATTTAAAAAAAAAAAAAAAACAAAACACAAAAAATTCCCCACACTATAGAGCCAAACTGCTTAGGATTAGAAAAAGAAGTACTTACTATCTGATAAGTACCAGGGCAGAAAGATATAGTATCTTGTTCCTAGAAGATGTATGCAAGTTCCTGCAGCAGTTTTTGTTTAACACTGGGAAGATCTTAAAAGCAACATTTCCTTTAACATGCCTCTCTAAGGAATAAAACCTCTAAATTGTTGATTTGGCAGCTTCCATAGCATAGTGAAAGGTAGGAAAACCAACCTCTCTCAGATTAATGAATCTGCCAAAACTGTCTGGATGTGGTGGAGTTAGGATGAAAGAAAGAGCCAATTCATTGTATGGCTCAGTGAAATTTATGAGTGTGTGGGCTTAAAACCAAACGCAAAGCTGTTATGAGTAGTGTGCTCAAAAGGAAAAATGCATTATTCAGTGTCTTTTGGTCATAGCTGTACTCCAGTGAGCTCCTTTATGGCTGTAAATGCATCGAATCCACACCATATAATGTAGCGTGAATGAAAGCATTAAATTATGAAAAATGAAAATACGTGGGAGATTTGTTTGGAGTTTATTCCCAAACCCATTTAATTTAGAGAATTATAGAATTTTATTCAGTCCAGTAAGTGGATTTACTCATGAGATTAACAGGGCATAATTGAAGTTGATTGTAGAGTGTTCATAGGGAGAGCGTAGATTAGGAACGAATGGCAGAATTAAATTCAACATCACAAACTGTTCGGAGCACGTTGGTTGCTAAGGGAAACACACTGTGTATGGAAACGTAGTAGACAGAAACATAACAAGGTAAGATGGTTCCAAGGCTCCTTTCTAACATCAGCTAATCTCCTGGGCTCTCTGCAGTTCTTGGGCTGGGTATGACTGAAGCCCTAAAGCATAGACACAAGAATGGAGAGCGACAGCTTTTCATGTCTACAAGCTAGAAATAGTCCATTTGATTTTTGAGAGTTACCAGTTGCAATTGATGTAACCTTGACTGTTAACAAGGTGTAATGACAAGGTATTCTTTCTTCTCTTGCCTTTTCAATGAGTATAGATGGAAGCTTTTCAAAATTATTACATATTGAGATCTGTCTAATGCTTAAAATTGGAGAATAAAACTTTGAAAACAGTACTCTTAAAATGAATAGTAATTAATTACTCATGTAATTGCATTAATTAAACTTGGCTATGCAATTAGGGAGCTAATTATGTTTAAAAAGCAATTGCACATTTCAATCACTGCCCGCACCCTGGGGATCACCCATTTTTTTTCTTCTCCCTCATTAGACCTTCTGTAATCTCCTTCTGTTAAACGGCATGATTGAAGCTGAGAACAAGCATACATAGATATGCATTTGCTTTCTCCAGCAAATGTGTTCCATTAAAAGTTTAAAATGCTTTTTATTGTGCCATTTCATTAAAAAAAATTCCACCAAAATTTAGATTTTATTTTGTCTCATCCAGAAAATTATTTTTGTCTTATAGGGGTAAATATGTATATTAAGTCATTGAGTCATATGTATAAAATATATTTAATTTAAAGAAATAGTAATCTAGAAAAGGATATCTCTATGTTAAAATGCTTTCAGTTGGGGTTGTTTTTTTTCAAATGGGAACAGAGGAATGGAGGACCTTCCTTGGATCATGGGGTCTGGTCCCATCTTATCACAGGCAATCAGACTGTCTAATGTTTTCCATGAATATGTCCGATTTCATCTGAAAGTTAGTTGTTTGTTTCTTCCTCATTATCTCTATTAAAAGGCTGTTCAGAAGTCACATTCCTGTGATGCTTAGCTAACTTTTCTAGTTTACAGTGTCACTGTGATAACTTTGTATATATTGTGCTTGTGCAAGCATTACAGTTTCGGAAATCATCCTAGCAGCCTTTCACTGTGCTTGCTACAGTTTTCATTCACGTATCCTGAACGTTATTGCCTGGAGTTATACGAGACATACTCTGAGTCATTATTCCTATCCTATACTAATACTGTGGCCTTACGTGACTGTTTTGTTGTCTTATGATCAGATATTATGGGTGTTTTTTGCATTCTGTTCCTTACAGCTGATAGTGATTGGCTATACATTTCATCTGACTTCCAGCATTTTAGTTTTCAAGGTAGCTTTTTTACCCTGAGAGATTTTGACCCTTCTTTTGTGACAGTTTGTCATCAGCAGACTTTTTGGCCTTTTCCTACTATATGTGGCAGTCATTAACAAAAATATTTACTAGGACAGTCGTTGAGCTTCAGCTGTAACCTCCTTTTTGTGCAGTAATTCCCTTTCAACATAAACTGTTTCTTGTTAGTTGGTTCCTATGTTGCCTTACAGTTATTAAAAGTCTCATCCTGACTGGTGATTTTACACGATGCACTTGTACCCAGAGCTCTGCTGAAGTCCTTAAAGATACACTATTTTCATTGTATTCAGCATTGTTCAAATAGGATGGCAGTGGATGATTTAACTTAAATTGTACATTTTTCCTACCTGGTAAAGTTCTAGCAGTCTAACTAGAATCTGTAGAAGATACCACAACAAACAATTTGAAGATTTTTGAAAGAAAGTTTTACTTTTAAAATACATTAGGAAAAAGCAGTCATGTGTTGTATTTTTATACTTAATTGTTATTAACTATTATTTTGGAATAGGATGATACAGCATTACAGTGTTAATTTTTGTAGAACTGTGAAGTTTCTGTGAAACTGCATGTTGCTGTCTTGTACAGCTATTATTTCTGCTTTCCAAAGCCTCTGGAAGTGTTTTATTGAATGATGTCCACGTACATTAAGTTAGTCTTCTAGACGGATTTTAGGCAGTTTAAACTTTGCAAATTCTAGTTAATTATTTTCTAGTCTGATGTATGCTGTCTGTGAACATTTTGCATGTTTTTGATTGCTAAAATACATCAGTGAAGGCTGGGAGGAGTTTCTGCTCCTTGAGTCTTCATATATTTTGACATCTTGTTTACAGCTGAATGGTTTATCGCTGTCTTGTGTGGAATCTTCCGGGGACTTACTGTTGAACATCCTGAAAAACAGATTTTTGGAATCATTTTAACTCCCTGAGAAGAAAAGAGCAACTGTTCAGTTCACTCGTGTAGAACTGGCCCCTGAAGCCTTCAGACAGATACTTTATGGTACTCGTCTGTATGTGCATTTAAAGAAGTTTAATTTAAATCTCATGGCATCTGACTCTGGAAGCTTCTACACATCCTGAGCTTCTTTGAAGTTGTTGAGCTTGTTTAGTACTAGTTAGGATTAGACCCAGTTTTTCTGTGGCTCTTAATGCCTCTGCAGAGCTGGTTGTCAGTTTGTTGAGTGGCATTTAAAAGTGTGCAAGTGCTGTCTGGTGTTCCAGATTAGAGATAAGGAACATCTGTTGTGGTTGGGAATAATACCTGCTCTGTCCTAGGGTTCATTAATTTCAGGGGAGTTACAGACTGATGACAGGATGATATTTTCTACAGAAGCGCTCAGGAATTAGGCATGGCCCTAAGTACAGGGCTTGGCAGATCTGTACCACGTGAGATTTGTGGTGCTATAAGACTATTAAATTAAACATCTTGTAAAATAGAATACAAAGAACTATGTTTTTTGAAGTTATTTTACAAAGTTATAAAAATTTTTTAGTCAACACTTTTCTCTTCCTTTTCTTGAACAGTTTGGCCTTGCACTTGTCATCTCCACTCAGTTGCATACTGGGTTGCTCATCACATTTTGTGTTTTCTGTCTCAAGTTGAAAAAAAAAAAAGACATTCTGATGCGCACTAACAAAAATGTGGCATTAGATGACACTAATAATTATGTAGTCCACATCTTCTTGTGGCTTGGTATGAGGCGCAAAAGGCAGTGGCAAGATGTCTGCGTGGCCTGTGTACGGCAGCGAGAAGGCCTCGTGGTAAGTCCGGCCGCGAGGAGAGGGCCGTGCTCCCCGGCCCTGTGTGAGCCGGCCGCCACTCCGTCCTGCGACGCGGTGTGGGACGCGGCAGGGGACAACCACATTTTGGTCACCTCGCGGGTGCTGCTCCCAGTAAGTTACGGAGGAGAGCAGGGAGCAGCGCCCCAGTTTGCCCCCAGCTGAGGCTCCTCTGTTGGTGGGCAAAAATATATTCAAAGGCGATCTTGACTTTCACCAGCACTTGGCGGGAATTGTCTCAAGAAGTGATTGTCCTACTGAAAATAGAATAATAATGAAAATAGCCAAAATACTGGTTCGATCACTGTTGCTGATAATGTCTGGTTTCCCTATTCTAAGAAATATGAAAGTAAACGCTGGGTGTAAATGTGCACTCTTTTAATGAGAATTTTCCCATTAGCTTTTAATAATGATTTTCCCATTTCTGAACTTGTGAAGAAACCAATTTGGTGTATCATAAACATTGTAAAAATGAGGTCTGACAGTTTAGTTGCACGCCATTACTTACCTCGGTAACATTTTCTTATTCTTGCTGTGAATTACAGTACATTTTTCTCCCTTAGGTATGGTGGAATTGTACGTTCCCAGTCTGAATTGACAAGTGTATTAATTAGCCTGCCCAACCCCACCAGCTTCGTGGCTGTGTCACGGGTTTTGGCAGGGACTGCGATGCTGGTGCTGGGTCGGGAGCCCCAAGGGGTCCCGGGGTCCCTCCCAGACGGCTGCGTGCCCGCCACATGGAGACCCCTGAGCTGGGTGCAGGAACGGCAGGGCTGCCATTTCACAGTGGTCTGGGCACCGTCCTGGGACGTTGGTTTTGACGGTGAACGACAGAAGAGCGTTAAGCTCTGCAGTTCCGTTGCCGTGGCAATTAAATTCTGTACAGAATTACTGTTGCAAGAGAAGGACATTTCTTGTTTATGTTTTAGTGGCTGGTATTGTTTGCCTTTTCTATTTTGAAATTTCTTCCTACCTTTAAAAAAATGTTACATCTTAATATACAAAGCAAAGCTCCTAAGGTGTCCTGGAATAGGTAGGGAAGTGGTTTTGGTAGGGTGGTAGAGAGGGAATAAAGCAGTAAAACATACACAGACACCTCTGTAGAGTTTTCCTTTTTGTCAGTTTACATGTGAAATTTGAATAATGGTTGCACTTTCTGTGTTTTCTTGGGATTGTGCCACTGCTTTTTTTCCTGTTACTTATCTCCTTCACACCCCTCTCCTTTCTATGATCTGTTCATCCAGCTCGCTCCACAGCTTCTAACAAATAATCGGGTCTTTTGACTTGATGTGTTTCATGGCACAGATTAAGTGCCATGAAGGGCTTTACTCTCAGTATCAGGTTTTGAGTACAGGGATACTTGGAACAGTGAGTGGAGCTACAGCAGAAGAGCAGATAAGCTGCCTTCCCTTACTTTTGAGACTTCTACTTTAGTTACTCGTTCAAAGATTTACACTGGTCAGGATCCAGTCAGGGGATTACCCTAAGTCGTTGGAGCAGCCTGAGTTCTAATGAGTAACGAGCTCTTTGTAAGGCTGGAGCAGGTAGTGTTGTAGACATGGAAGTGATGAAAAACGTTTATTGAAGTGGTAGAGATCTTTACATGATAAGCCAGCAAGATGGAATGAAGGGGAACTTTCTGTTTAATGGGAACGGACGCGAGTCAAGGATTCTCTAACCTCATTTCTAATAATCTTCAGCAGAGAAACTTGTACTTAAATTTTATTACAAGAGAAGTTTTGTTTAATTAGTAACTTGTTTTTTATATGAAGGACAAACAGTTTAATCCAAAACAAAAATACAGGTGACCTTTAGAGAAGATTCCTCCACCCCAGTCATGGTTTTGATGGTCTGGTAATGAAGTACTGATAACTGATTTTTTGAAAGGCATGAAAACCAGTGCCACATTTAATATATATAGACTCTTTCTTAATAGTATAAAAATTCAGCGTTTAGATTTGAAGAAGTGGTTTTGGGGGAAATAACTGAAAAGTTTAAAATCTGGATGGAGACAAAAGCACCTGCAACATTGGCAAGAAATCAATCTGAATGTTATGTAGTGTTTAAGCTGAGTATTACTGGAGCAGATCCGGGGTTTGGTTAATTCATTAAGTAGGTAATGTCTTTCCTGTTAGTGACATCTTGAGTCTTTCCTTGGAAGCTCTTACTAATCGGAATAAAATATGCAGCACTGTAATAAAGGTGCGGTTTCTCACTTGGGGTGTTGTGGTTCTCAGGGATGAAATCTTACAAAGATAAATTGTACTTGATACAGAGACAGTAGTGGTCTAGAATGCAATATTGTTGTCTGGTGTGTTACAGTCTAGAATAGTATGGTCTAGAATACAATTTGATAAGTATGTGTGTAGTTGTACACTTTTGAATGAGTAGTAACACACTTCTTTTTAAATGAATAGCATTATCTTGTACTGTCAACCACACTGGCACATTAAAACAAACTGTATGTTTTTTATATATCTAAAATAACTTCTGCTGGTTTCCATAATCAAATGTTACCTTAACATGTTGTTGCTGAATCACAAGCATTCCTATGGTCATGTTGACTGTGGAGTTTTTAAAGTAGCAAAAAAATCAAAAGCCTCATTAAAAGTCCCAGTCTAGGAGTTAACTGGCCATTTTACGTTCTAAAATGTCAGCTGTTTTGCTCTAGAGACAAGAATGTGGTGTTGAATTTTTCCGCTCGGCTAACTCACCTACTAAAATAATAATGCTGGAACAGTGGAGTGTGGCTGCATGCATCAGGATAGAGAGGAATTTCAATCAGAAAAGTGGGAGGGGAAAAGTGAAGGGAGCTAATTGTTAACTTGGGAAATTGGTGGAAGCTTGTATGGAAAAGTGCATTGATAGGGAAACATAATATTGTTCAAATAAATCCTTTGCCTCATGGTGGAAATATGCAAGTTTTTTATTATTTCCCATTATCTCTTCATACAGTTTATCCTTGAATAAAAATACATGAAATATACCTATGATGTTTTAATTAAAATAAATAGGGCAGAATATGATATAACATGATTGCGTAGTGAACCAAATGAGTTCAAGATCCGACAGTGCTTTACAGATCAGTTGCTGTCTAGTGCCATCAGTTCGTAATTTTATCCATAATGTTTGGCTTCAAGCTTTTAATAAATTAACCAGACTGGGACCGCTTGAAACAGTTAATCCTGAAACCTCTAGATTGTTGGTCTCAAATAAATGACCTAAATTAAAATAACGCTTGCAATAATTTACAGTACTCCTTACTGATAATGCAAGCAATAGGTTTAATTGTATTCTCTCACTGCTGTTGCTCTTAAGGTCTGTTTGATTTCAGAGGGATTCATTTGTTACTCGGTTACAGCACAGTAGCCAAGAGCCTAACTGTAGTTTTTTTTCTGTAAGGATATATAATGTTGTAACTTTCTGTAACATCCACAGATTTTAGGACCTGCCCCAAAATGGTGTTCCTTCTTGGACAGCCTTACTGAAGAACTGGAAGAGAATCCAGAGAGCACAGTTTATGATGATTACAAATTTGTTACCAGAAAAGACCTTGAAAATTTAGGTAAAACAGTTGAATATCCTCTTCAGCCGACTTCTTTGTTCAGTTTTTGACCATTTACACATGTAATTGTTGTAATTCCAATGTGATGTATGAGGACTGTTAGAAATTCATTGGCAGTAGTTCACTCCAGTCTTCTTGGTTATTAGGATACCAGATTGATGCCTTTACGTTCTTTGGTTCCTGACCAGTGCAACACTAGTTATTTATGTTTGACAGATTTTTATCCCAAGATGATGATTGGTATTTGCTGAATTAAGATTTCTAGGAATACGTTGTGTGTACTTTCAGAAACAAAATGGAAGGCATAGGAAGTGAAGTTGGTTTAGTTTTCAAAACATTTTTGAGGTGCTCATTTACCTCTCAGTATGGGAGTTGGGTTTGGCCTGGTAGGAGGCCATGCAAGGAGGACATCATCCAAAGCACCTGCGTCTTCAGCATTAGAGTTCTAGTATAGATGGTCTGAATGTAGTCCAGAGACCTCTATCCCAGCTGTAAGGGAATAAGGTAATGTAGTATTGTATACTCACAGACTTGACTGGGAATGGTTACTCTGCTTTAAATTCACTAAAACTTAGTCAAATTCATTTCCCCGTAAATGCAAGCTTTCAAATGAAGAACCAGCTTAAGGGATATTTTGTATTTCATGTGTCAGGGTCTGTCTGTATTACTAGCCATTAGCTGGAGTCCTCTCATTTTGGAATATGCAGGAGGATTGTTTCCTGGAAACAGTCAAAAAAATTTTGAGAGATGGCTTCACTTTCCGGGATGCACAGTGGTTTCTCACTTTTTTTGCCATTTAGTTCTAGAAGTTGTTTGCTAATTCATGATATCAAAAAATATGGGGTCTATAGAGGATAGTTTGCTATAAAAAGCTTTTGCTTTTCTCAAGTCTTGGAATTTGTAAAGATACATGGAAGGAAAATCAGACAGCTCTTGAGTATTTTCATTCTTACTTAGGTTAGGGCCCAGGGTGATCTATTTATGACCTGAGGTGGTACTGTATTTTTTTCAACATGTTAATTCTTCAGAGATAGCGAACCAGGGTAAAACTCTAATTAAAAACATCTGTATATCACACTGAAAGTGATGGTCAAACATCCATGGACTTTCAAAAAAATCCTCTTGAATTTTTCTTTGTAAACTTTTATGGAGCGTGGTGCATGTGGACACTTTTAAGAAGTGCACAGTAACTGTGTTATGACAAGGAAAATGCATTTTGTTGCTCTGAAGAAGCTCAAAATTCTTGCTGGCTAAACTGATTTTTTTTGCAGTTTTACTTAGTCTTGATGTAATGGGTGTGGCTGTTAGATCAATGTGTTGCGTTGGCAGGGTTTGTTTGTTTGTCTTGAACAGGGTAAGTGGAGTGGCTGGCTTGGAATAGGAGTTCTTTATATATGAAATCTCTTTGAAATCCTCTGTAAAATTTTTTCCCAGGCCTTGCTCATCTCATTGGATCATCGTTGCTCAGGGCATATATGCATGGCTTTTTCATGGACATAAGACTTTATCATAAGGTAAATAAGGCTGATCCTTGTCAGTTTTTACTCTTAACAACAAAATATGTGTATTGGGTTTTTGCTGGGGGAGATTTTGTGGGTTTTCTTTTATTTTGGTTTTTTTTCTCCATATAATGGACCGTGTCCTGTATTAATGGTATTTTCTTTTTACTTCCTCCTGCTTCTTCAAAGGCAAAAACAATGGCCAACCCCTTTGCCTATGAAGAATACAGAAGAGAGAAAATAAGGCAGAAGATAGAAGAAACACGTGCACAGAGAGTTCAGCTAAAGGTAAATGCTGTAAAAAACGAGTATGTGATTCTGTAATATACTTCTGGGAAAACTGTTTATAAAGGTAATATATTCTTAAGCGCATCTCAGAGATGTGATGACTTAACCTAATGTAGGATTTGATTCTGTTTGTGATCAGAGACACAAAGTAATATATAGAACTTTTTGAATGAAATCATAAAATTCCCACGCGTGTGATTCCTACAGATGAGAAAGACTGATAGCAAACTGTAAAAGAGCAGCTCTCATCATATTTGCCACTTGAGCGGATAACCCACTGGTAAAATTTGCAGTTTCTACTTCTGTGATTAAACTAAATGACTTAAGCCATTAAAACATAATGCTCTGGGAAGAGATATATAAAAACAGTATTGTGTTTGTAACTGGTAGCTTTCTAGATTGAGTTTGCTCAACATACAAGGAGAAATAATTTCTTGTAAAGTACTAAAGCTGATGCATTACAAGGAAAAAAAGGTACAGAAGTTGTGCTTAAGTTTTCTCTAAACACTGTTGCTTTACTAGGACCTAGAAATATTTGGAACCAGTCAAGGAGCTTTTCAGCAGGAGTTGTAAGAATGATTAAGAATTCTCTCTTCACCACACTTATGAATATAAAGCGTGTAGGTTTTTGCAAGTGCAAAAGAATAATTTACTGATTAATTACTTTCCTATGTTTAGAAACTTCCAAAAGTCAATAAAGAGCTTGCACTCAAACTCATGGAAGAAGAAGGAGAAGAACAGCAGGTTACTAGAAAGAGGAAGCAGAAGGTGAGCTTGTGTTTCGGAGACATCTCTAACTGGAACCAGAGAAATTGTAATGCATACAGTGTTGATTTTTTTTGTTGTTGAGCGCTTTTTTTTTTTTTTTCTTATCTGGCGAAACAGATACAAAATTCCATTGTTTCTGTTTCTCATAAATAACTTATTCTAGTAGGTAGCTTTAAGGTGGGCTTCACTGTAGCTGCAGCACCAAAAAGGCCGTGTGGTACCTTAATGCTTAAAATGATGAAATAATCACTGTGAAGATGATATGGGCTTCACAGGACTCCAGAAGCTAGCAAAATGCAGAGTCAATACCAAAGTTGTTTGAAAAGGACCTGTTGTTTGCATTTGTTGGTATTCTGGTGGTGACCATGACGAGGTGGATGTTACCTGTAAAACTGAAGATACAGTTGCCTTTCTTTGTGCACACAGTTAATTACGTTTTATAAAATAGCCAAGATGTTTTGCTCTTATGCAACAAGAATTCTTCCTGACGTTGAAAATAACCCATTTTTATCCGATGTGAAGTTTAAACAAAAAAAATAGTTAATGTTGGGGGGGGGGCTTTCTATAGGTAGCACTTCAAAGGTGTTCATTCGCACAGGAATAGAGCGTTCATGAAAGGCAGACATATTAGCTTCATGTGGCATCTAATGAAATCCTGTGTGTTACAGTTAGTAGGAAGCATGAACTACTGAAAAAGTAGGTGGTGATAAAACCCTAAATGAAGACTGTCTAAGCCAGTGTGACGATGGAGATACGAGTTCAATAAATGGGGGCTGATTTGTCTAGGAGTACGTATAGATTGTGTTACTATGTGGACTAAAAAGAGCACACACAAAAACGGATGGTCTGGTTATTTTCCTGAAGTAGCATTAGAGTCTTATGAAGAGCAATTTGTTTCAGGCTTTGCGATTTAATTTTGGCTGGGTGACTGCAGGTCACACATTTGCAACGTTTGTGTTTGAAATTTATACTTGGTTTCTGTATCTCCCCCTTCCCCCCTCTTCTTAGGGAACAATATGCTGGAATAAGTTTGACAATGTTGAAAGATCAGCTTTTTCTAATAAAAGGCTGTGCATTCAGTAATTTAAAAATGATGACAACAGGTGTTCACATAAGCTGAAATTGTACCTTGAGCTGTTGCTAATGCAACAGTAGCATAATTTACACTGAGTTAATTTTACTTTGACGTGAATGAAACTACCTTTTCCATTCTGTATGCAAGGGCAGTGAAGAAAAAAGTGTTACAAGATGTATAGCAGCACTTACTCGTGTGTATTTACAGTAAAACAGCAGTAGCATTGCATAAAGACATGTTTACCCTGATAATTTGTTGTACATGTTGTAGAATCATCCCTGTCAGGCAGCGTATTTGCCTTGGAGGAACTGCTGATTAGTCAATAGATATCAACACATCTCCAGACTAGCTGGCTGAACGTATGAGAAACATTAATGCAAAAATATTAGTAATTGTGTATTTAAGGTGTCTATAGTGTGCTTAAAAAAAACTGTCTTGCTTACAGGTAGCTTAGAAAGATATTTATCACTTTGTGAAAGCGATAAAATATAATAAGCATAAATCCTGATTTCATATGACCTGGAAGCATAAAGCAACTGGCATTTCACATGCTGGTTTTGAGTTTTGTTTAATTAAAAAGCTGTTGCTTACTTTACCAATGTCTGTTTTAGAATTTTATAACTCACTCATGCTTTGCTTCTTTTCCAGAATCTGCCTAACCTTCTCAAAGATGATCGTTTTAAGGTCATGTTTGAGAATCCGGATTTCCAGGTGGATGAGCAGAGTGAAGAATTTAGGCTGCTTAACCCACTTGTTTCTAAAATAAGTGAGAAAAGAAAGAGGAAACTAAAGATCTTAGAGGAACTGGAAGCACGGGAACAGGTAAAATATTTTCCATTTGGATGAGGAAAAATCCACAGGGGTGAGGTTTTTTCCCCTTTCTTTCAAGCATTCAGATTTTTCATCCTGGAAAGAAGGAAAGATGGAGGCAATACAAGAATGTCTTACCAGCTACAGTAATTAAGTGTAATTTATAATGTTATCCTAGTTTTTAGGTGTGAACAATATTATGTCTACATGAATATAGCTCTGAGAAAAACATAAAATGTGTAGGTGGAAGCAATTTTATAATATATTTTTTACTTCATTTGCTGTTACTGCTTTTGTTCAAATTTTCATTCTCTTTGACTGTCTCTATGTAAAAGCTGTCACGTACTCTAATTGCAGGAATGATTTGAAAAAAAATTAGTTGATGATTTCTTATTTTACACTATTTTTGTCTGCAGGAAGAGGAGGAAGAACCAGAAGGAAAAGCAAGTGATGCAGAAAGTTCTGAGAGTTCAGATGATGAAAAAGGCTGGGTTGAAGAGGTCAGGAAACAGCGCAAGCTTCTACGCCAAGAGGAAAAAGTAAAGCGGCAGGAAAGGTTCAAGGAGGATCAGCAAACATTACTGAAACCTCAGTTTTTTGAGATTAAAGAAGGAGAGGAGTTCAGAAGCTTCAAAGACTCTGCCAAAAAACAAAAATTAATGAAGTAAGACTAATCTTCCTATTTTAATAGCCGGGGGTGGATGATTCTCAAGTATTTCTCTACAGTGCAGGCCAGTGGCATTTTGGCTTGGAAGCTTTTATTAGTAAAGCCACATCTGGCTTTTGATTCAGGGATATAACTTTAAGCGACATAGATGTTCAAAGCTTTTTTTTGCAGTTAAACAAATATGATGTTTAAAGTATGGCAGAGAGACAACACAGATGAGTAAGATATGGATCCCCAAATCTGGCTCAGAATATTAGTTACTAGGTGCTGATGAACTGCTGCTCTCACAAATAACACCACTGGTGTCTGTGACTGGTTATATTTCTCCACCAGTGTCAGTATGAGGCTGACAGTCTGGATTTTTTTATCTGACCCTCTGAAAGGATGTGGAATACTACATGGCTAGTCACTATTTTTGGGGTAGGATCAAGGTGGTAAAAGAAAAATGGTTTTGTCTGGGTATTTTTACAGCATCCAGAAACTTTAAAAAAACTATGCTGTCCTTGTATTGTCAGGTCTTACTTTTTCTGTTTTTGCAATACAAAAAATCAGACTAATTTTTGGATTTGTTTTAATTTGGATTTCCTTAAATTGAAAATGAACTGAAGTAATTGGGTGCTGTATAAAGAGCACATCAAACTAAAGGACTTGGCTTTGAGGTGCTTAATGCCTGCAAATCTCATTGATACTTTTTTTTTTCAGAGGTGAGATGAGCCCTTCAGAAGATGAGATTTAATATCCTGTTGTTATTTGGAGTTCAGGCACTAATATTAAAACCTTGAAAGACAATAACTTTAAAGTTCTTGCAGCACGCTGGATGCAGAGCAGAATTTTGACTGATGCTGGAAACAAGTTGCTGGGCTAGATGGATCTCATAATAGCCGTTACATTTTTTCTTACAATGAAATGGTACAGTCAAAGAAAAGAAAGTGAATAATATATATAATGGAACTGTTCCTTTATGTCGCTAATGACAGACTCTACAACCTAGTTGTTTCATGATGGATTTTTTCTGAAGCTATATAAAGAAACATTGGGTAAAAATTCATCCTGTCCCTTAAATGTGCAAATTTTTAACTGGAATTATCATGTAAAATGGTCTTTAAGTATTCCTGAGACAGTGTTTCTATGGTAGTCTAGTGGTCTGTGATTTCCATGTTGTACTTGTAAGACCTCTTTAAATAGAAGTGTTAGTTTTTATAAATTTGGCTTTATAGCAGTTCTGCGGAACTGATTCCTGTGTTTTCCTTAGCTGGGAAAAAACAGGGATTTTTCTTTGTTTTTTATATTGAATATATCCACTCGTTCTGAACTCTGGCTTTCTTAGATTTGTCCATCAACTTTCTTCTGATTATTTTTCTGTCTTTCTTCCGGAAGATGAAGCAACTTCTTACTTTAGTCAGTTTTATTTCTTTCTCAGGAGAAAATCCACTCTGGACACTGACAGAGTATTGTAGGTTAAGGATATTTTTTGCATTGTACTTGGATTTATAGTCATGTTAGCAAGTGACTTGAAAGGAACCTGAGGCAATGAGCAAATGGCACTGTATTCTCATTGCCATTGAAATACTCTCCTAAAAGGTAGTATGGCTGCAGCCTACTCACCTACTGTTCTTTTACGCAAATTCAGCTGCTGACCTCTAAAGGAAATTCTCAAGGACACTCAATTTGAAGTATTAAGGTTTCATTTTTTCCAAAACGTGGAAGGCTTAAATGTGAACAAGGATACTGAAAGTTATGTAAATAAGCCAAGACAGGTGTAAGGAAGAGAAACATTTAGGAAAAAATAGTACAGTATGACATAGGACACAATAAATTCTTTCATCTGGTGTACAGAGGGCGAGAAATCATTACTTCAGCTTGGGAAAAATGAAGGCAAATACCAGAGGTCTGTCCAGTGGATGGAGGAATATCACTGATGACATAAACCATGGAAAGACTTTTAAAAGACTGGTTTTAGGGAAGAGAGAATCTGTTTTAAGATTTGCTGCTAATTCTCTGCAGAATATTTTTCAAGGTGTGTTGCATAATCAGGGTGGCTTAGGATAGATACCCTCTGTGTGATAAATGAACAGATGGGATGTAATGTAAAATGTTAAAAATGAAGAGGAGAGAAAATTGAGGCTAGAATAGAATGATAAAAAAATAAGGATGTGACAGCATTACATCCTTCATGTTTTTCTGAGTTCCTGTCATTGAATTGTCTTTCCATGATTTTTATTTTTATATAAGCAACTACCCTGTACTCACTGATCCCATTTGTGCTTATCCAAGCATTGTTCTGAGTATGGAGTTTGATATTCCTCAGATTCTTAGAGGAAATGTAAAAATTAACAACTGGTATCTGTTTCTTACAACATACAGCTGATAGGATTCTGTAATAGTAATGACAGTCTGTGTTGTGAACTAACTTGTTTGGTTAATAGACATTTTTACACATTAGAATTTTGTGAAGAAAATGCCTAAATATGTTTTCTGCTGGCCTTATTCAGTGATAAGTAGTCAGCATAAAAATAATTAATTCAAGTAATGTACTGAAAATTAGGAAGACTGTAGTGGCATGTACAATCTGGTGAGGCTGGCATGTTTGTCTTTGATTTGATTTATCCAAGTTACGGAATTATGGTCTGTGACCAATATAATTAAGTACCTTAATACCTTCACTATGCATTTAATGGTTAGGTGTTCTTTTTTTCTCTAATCATATAATGTTCTACCTGAGGAAACAGTTTATGACTTACATAAAACTGGGTGTTTCTTTCAACATGTTCCTGAGTCAGCACGGCTCCAAGCCCAACTTCTAAAGCATTGGTGCATGCTATAAATTTCTTCATAGACCATCAGTCTATGCATTTCTTTGTGCAGGAAAGCTGCAAAATTTACTCCTGGCTGTAAGAACCCCTTGTCTGTAATCAGTATACATTTCATTTTCCTCTTTTTCACTCTTGCGCTTACTGTATGAAAACCTGCTGAACATATTGGCAAAGATGCAAAACTTTGCATTGTTTACTTACTGCATAAGTTCCTTACATAGTAACTTAAAATGAATCCGTAAAAGAAGGTTTTTATCAGCGTGCTAAGAGCTCTTTTGGTTTTCTGGATGTCCCTTTAAAAGGTTTGTTGTTGAAGTTAGAGCATGTCAAAATTTAAAACTACAGTAGTCGTACTTTATAAAGTATGACAGTCGATGTATGTATCTTCAGAGGTGGTCAAGAAAGTGAACAAAAGCCAGCAAAAGCATAGCTGACATTCCTAGGTAGTGCTGAAGTAAAACAGCGGGGAAAAGTCCTGAAAAACTGTTCTCTTTATAAAGAGGAAAAATGAAGTGCCTGGACAATTTTTTTCTTTGTTTTTTACTGTAGATCAGGAGAAGTTGCTTTTAATAACACTGTTAATGTATCCCTTCAATCAATTTGTTGAGGATGATTTGGAAAAAAACAAAACCAAACCACCCAGCTATTGTGTTTGTGTATCAGTGTGTGCAATTCACTGTCATTTGAGATGCGCATGTTTTCGGATAAATATACCAATACCTACATTTATTCAGTAAAATTGCAACCCCACAGCAGTTTGATAATGCTGCCTTGTTTTAATTTTTCTCCTGACTGAAGCAGTATCTAGGCAGTCATGCTAAATAATTGCTGGGTAGTAGCCATATTTCTCCACTTAACTTTCAAAGCAGAGAAAAATGGGGCTTCACTTGAGTGTAGAAATCCCACCACAATGTCAGTGACTGATCTGCTGCCATAGTTAGCTCTAAGGCTTAGCTTGTCTTCCCAATTCACACAGATGGAACAAGTTTTTACATGTAGTCAATGAAAAATATATTACAGAAAAAAATACAAAGTACCTAGTCATGAGAAATAAAATAATTCTTGACAGTAATTTTTCATTGTTTATCTGAAAAGTCTTTGTTACGTAAAATGGCTCATTAACCAAAATTCAGCAGAATTCAGCGACTTCATACATAGGCCACAGTCCCTGAGCCCTTCATCCATAGTAAATGCCATTGACTTTGGTGGCTGCTAATCGTCTGTATTTTTACGATGACTTATTTTCCACTTTTAAACTTGTACAAAAAATGTCCCTTGGCCTTCTTCAGAGAGATCTAGTAAGAGACTACTAGCAGCATCTCCAGTTGCAGAAACTGATTTCATTTACAGTTAGGCGAATGTTTTTATGTGCATCTCAGAGCGAGTTTTGTTGTACAAGCCACGTCCTACTCTCAGGCGGCCTTACCCACTCATAGGGCCCGCGCTGCGGAAGAAGGACAAGCCGTGTTAGGACTCCCGGGTGCCTTTAGGGAGGCTGGCTGGAGCCAGCACTATCCCTGCCTCACCCCGGTGCTGGAGGCTGCGTGGGAGCAAGGTGCATTTCCATTCATCAGCCATTCCAGTTTACAACCCAACTTACTTGAAGTCAGCACAGGTGATATTAAATACCAGCTTGCAACCTGGAGCAGCTGGGGCACGTCCAGATGTCTTGCCTTTGTAGGGGCATTAACTTCCAGCGGGGGAGAGCCAAAAGCAAGATCAGTTTCCACCACATCAGCTACCTCCTCCTGCGTAGAAGTGCTGGAGTTCAGTGCCCAAGGCAGAGGCTCTATACCAGCTTGCTTATGGAAACGAACGGGCGAGCGCCATGTGCCTGAAGGCGTATGTTCGTGTGGAGCTCCTCTCTGGGGTCAGGGCCTGTCTCATTTATCGCATTCACTTGTTTTGCATTGTTGTTTTATTGAGCAAACTATTCGCATTAGACTACTACGGGCACAGTGTCCAAACAGTCATTTGTATTTGGACTAAGTAGTTTGTCTCTGTCAGTGAAGTGGTTCAATTGGTGATGAATTAGTTCTGATGTATAGTCAAGATTATTTCCTTCCCTCAAAAGCGTTTCCAATTCAGAAATGGTAAGATTTCAAGAGAAGTGGATATATCTAGTCTTATTTTTTCATTTGTGCATGTATCTGTTTCTGTGGCTGAATAGTCCTGACTTTTTCTAACATTTCACAGAAAACCATAGCAGTAGAAGGGTGTGGTTTCTTTCTCAACTGGAGTCGTGTTGCTTTTTTATCAGAAAAAACAGTGAAATTTACATAAAGCTTAAAAATGTTTCTACTGGAAGCAGTATCTGGAAGGAATGATTTGAATTTGTGTTTCTTTTCTGTTTATGGAATGTTTATTTTTTAGAGTTACCGCATTTCAAGGTTTCAGAGAAATTGAAATTACTTTTGACTGCATTACATCAGCCAAGAATAAGGACTAATGTTGATTATTCTCTGCAGGGAAACTCTTGGAGATCGTTTAAAGCTTGAAGAAAAACTTGGCACGCTCAATGTGTCTGATACCACAGTAGGCAGCAAACAGGCAACATTCAAATTAAAGAAGGTGAGCTATATGTATAATTTTTGAAGATAATACCAAGTAACTTTAGTTTTTGCATGAAAGAACAGGAAGTTTAAAACCGTCAAACAAATGTCCCTCTTCATTTCTTTATAAGCTGCCAACTCTTCTGCTTCTTGCCAAGAGAATGAAAGCCTCCGGTAGTACTCTGTGTGTTTATACCCTTATAACGCAGGCAGCACTCATAAAATCTTGTGTTCCGGTGGAAAATACTGGCTTCCATCTTTTAATAGTTTATTTGCAGACATACAATCAGAAGCTTGTGACCTTACGTGACTTCTGTGCCAGGACTGATACCGGATCTTGGTCTGCAGGTCCAGCTGCGATCAGGATGCTGTAGGTGACAGGCTTTCTCTTGGTTGGTAATGTGGCTAGGTCACAGCATGAAAAAAACAGAGCTCCTAACCACTTTTGTCATTGAACTTGTGTAACACAGATCACAAGAATGAGCTCTGGTTCTGTTCTGCTTGCTAGATTCCATTTGAAGGGTGTAGCTGACTGCTGCCTATCTACCTTTCTCAAAGGGGTTTTATTTCCCATCCTAAGGGATTTTGTAGATCGCAGACAGGTGATTATCATGTGGGCAGAGTTAAATGCATGTGTGCAGCTGCTACTGCTATAGAACACCGAGGGTTTTTTGCTAGAAAATTGGTTTAGAACTGAGGAAAGAACACATTGTAAAAGCTGAAGACCCATATTAATTGATACTTGAGCTGACAAAATGTAGTTCAGTTAAAACTGGTTTTCCTCAGATAAACCTTTTTGCCATAATACATTTCTCCTTACCAGTGGTCAAATATTATTCTCACTGGTAAAAATGCTGTCACAAGAATGGCTAAGTAGTTATTTGATTGTCACATTGGGTATGCCTGAAAAAAGTTTTTAAATAACCACTAGTTATTGTCTGTTTTCAGATGTCCTTTTTCATCTGTTTTTGATTCCTGTATTGCTGGAATTTAAAATGTGTTGACTATGGAGTAAGTCACAGATTCCCCTGCAGTGCTGTGTAGGATAACCATTCTGGGGATTTTACCAGCTGCTGTAACTGATATGTTAGTGTCTTGCAGCTAATTAAATGGGCCTTGCAGGGCTTCGAAAGCACGGTCTTTTAGAGTAACTTTAACTTAGTGCAAAGCCACTAGGTTCTTTGCAATTAGTGATGAACAATGAACTGCCACCTTTTGTTAACAGTTTTATGAAGATTTGGGAGTAAGGTGTAAGAAGGCAGATATGACAGTGGTTCAGAATGCCATTTTTACTTGATTCCATCAGATATGCTATAGCTTTGATTTTTTTTAAATTATGTTGCTGCTAACATATGTGGATTTTTTTCTGACTTTAAACAGATGTTGCCTTACTGAAATATGTACATTGTGCTGATTTCCATTAAGAAGATTTTTTTTTTTAAGTCTAATTAAAAGAAAAATAATGCAGCTACAGTGGAGATAATTTCTCCTAGCAACAGAATAGCAAAGCAAGACTTACAAGTCTTCTCTCAAAGAAACAGACCCTGTGTATATATTCTGAAGTCCCAGGGAATGGAGCAGGGAGAGCTGGGAAGCAGTCACACTGGAGTATGTTGTGTCTTGACACCCCTTTTCAGAGGATGAAAACATGAAGTTGGCAAGCAAAAAAAGGGATTTCAGTGTTACTCTGATGGTCAACGTCTGCTTTGTGATGACCTTTCCTTAAAGTGCAGGTGTATTTAGGAGTAGGTGGAGAGATGTAGTGGAGGAGAGAACTGTGCTTCCATAGGATTGGTATCACTCCACCTTGTAAATAAGTGGAATCAAGACTGAACTTGGCTGCTGTAGTTGTGGTATGTTAGCAGCCTCCCGAACGCCCAGCAACTCCTGACAGATCCAGCGATGAGACTGTTTGTCATTGATGTTTCACAGTTTAGTTTTTCAGGGGTTTTTAGTATGGTTCCTACAGAGCGGTGTCCTGTTTTTTGATTTCAGCGTGCTTTATCATAGCAAATAGATGTAACAAAATAGTAGAGTTTCTAGAATACCGAAGTACTTAAACTACTAGAGAAGTATAGAGGACGTTTTTAAAAAAAAAAAACAAAGCTCTAAATGCAAATGAAATAATTCTATTTCAGTATACTAGCGGTAACAGTCAACATTATATTACGAAAGATTTCTCAAGACTGTTTCAGACAAAGTCTGGAAACAGAGAGAAACTACTTACATTTTCACATAGTGGGTTTCTTCTTTCCCTACTTGCGGTGGAAACAGGAGTCAATACATTTCAACAGTGTCTGAAGACCAGTAGCTTTTATTACCGTGATACTGGTGTGGGCTTATGGCTACATTTGGTAAATTGGTTCATACCTCGCCTCAGCCAAAATGTTGTTTGAGCTAGAGATTTGCATGCACAAGGTTAAATGGTACTTTAATGGGAGATTCAGAAGAGCTGGGCTGATGTGTGAATGCTGCTGGTTATAGAATTAAATGCAGTGGGGATACAGCTGCATGTCCAGTAATTCGGGCACACTGTTAATGCACTTATCCAGGGCTCCTGTTGAAAGCGCTCTAATTGCTGGAGTATTTTATAGCATGGGCAGTTGCCTGAGCTTGGCTAATTCAACCCTGCTAGCTCCAGTTTATGCTTAGTTTGAAGACGAGCCTTAGTCTTCCGAAGAAAATAGTAGTTTATGGCTGTAGAGGCGGTTTCATCTATGTGGTATGTTAATGAAACCCTTTCAGCGTGTTTTTGATGAAGAGGAAAAACATTAATAGAGCATATGCCACAGGAACAGAGATTTTAAATTATTTTCCTGTGGAAAGTCTTTCTACAGTTGCATACAGCATATCAAACACTTTCAGGAACTTCTAAGAACACTTTTTAGAAAATCTATGTGTTTCAGCAAATTTAAGTAATCGCTCTGTCTTTTTAAAATGCATTTGTGCAAATATTAGAAGTGGTAATATTAGTTAACCAGAGTATATACTAAATAGCCTTAAATTGTGCTCTGTCCTCTTAAGGGCATTAAAACATAAATTCTAGAGTGTAGTTTTACAGTCTATTGTTAAACATCGGCTTTCATCTGAAATACATTGTTTTATTCACTGTTTTTTGGTGTCCTTGTCTTTAATGTTTGCTCTGAATTCTTTGGAATAATAATGCCTAGAGATACCCAGAATCAGCGAGTGTGGTGTAATTCAAGATAGCGTGGGACCATTTACAGTAACTTTTCCAGATTTCCCTAATGGAGTTCTGACTTGATATTTAGGTACTTGAACAATGGGACGATATGTAAGTTTACGAGAACCTAAGTCTATTTTTGTTTTAATATTCCAGTCAGAGCAGCAGAAGAAACAGCAGGAAGCTGAGAAACGACATCGTCAAGAGAGGAAAACTCTTAGGCGTTCTGCTAGCCATCTCAGGAGCAAACGTGGAAGAGGACGACGGTTTCATTGATTTATTTTATGTTATTTTTTTAAAGAAACTTCTTTTACCTAATTTTTTATTTGAAAAAAGGGACTTTTTGAAAATGGGATGCAGTACCAGTGTATTTGTCTTTTGATTTGTTGATGAAAACAAAGACCAGAACTTGCTAAACTCTGTGTTAATTTTTGAAAAGTTCATGAAAGTAAAAGTATTGACCAAACAGTACGAGTGTGGTGCATTATAAACTCCAGTGTGAACTGTATCTGTGCAGAAGTCACCAGCAACTGGTTATTGTGTAACTCTAGATGTCTTCTATATAAGAATTTATGTATGCAACGAGGCTGCATGTCTTTTATTTAACTTAAGAGCTGTGGGTGTTTGCTTTCTGAAATCTTTATTTGTGACTGCTTTGATAGATGATCAAGGGTAAATTATTTTGTCTAAAAACTTATCTTTACAAGGGCACAAGAATTTTTTCTTTTAGGTTCTTGAAGGATGACACACAATTGTGCTTTTCAAAATCTGACTTTGGCATTATATTCTTGGGTTGCCTTAGTAGCCAGGAGGCTGTACAAATGGTCGTCGTGAGGGCAATTGAGAATGCCTGATTTAGGTTCCTCCAAGTCACTCTGTAAGTAAACCTCTCTTGCCACACCGATGTACAAAGGAGAATCTCGGAAGGATGGTCTTATTAAGTTAAATTTTGTGAATATTGTCTTTACTCAGAATCCTTAGGACCAGATTTAATGTGTTTTGGTAAGCCAGCCATGGTTCAGCATAGATCAAGTGGTATATGTTCACATAACAAGCACATTGAGGCCATGCCAGTAGCCTCCTATTCTTCAAAAAGTTAGTTTTGTTAAATAACTTAAACTAGAACCTACGTTAAGGAAATTGCTCTTTTTTGTGTCAGCTACCCAACAGAATGCTTGTTGCTAACCAGGATACAGCATCTCTTTATTTTTTTCTTGCAAACCCATCATTCAACATAAGTAGTTAGTTCACTACTTAAGCAAAGAAATTAATATTTATCTTTGATCCTAAAGGGGCTTTGTTTATTGCTTTTTAAAAGGCTTTAGAAATTGTCTTTTTGCTAAATCTAGAAACTGTGAACTTTGGATCCACGAAGACTCAGTGAATCTCCTCCCCATCACTAAAAATATTTCTAAGAGACTTGGAGGTTCTTAAGTGTTTTGTTTTATAAACCAGAGAGGTGATTAATCAGGTCAGATCTCCTGGACAGTATTTACTATAGAATTTTTGCAGTTATTGCAGTAAAAACTTTGGTTTCTCGTAGCCTGATGCTTTTTTTTTTTAAGACGGTAGAATAATCAGTCATATGGTTAAATTTATTTTCTTCTTTCCAATTTAATTTTACCTGCTTTAATTCCTTGCTTCTGTTTTTAATTATGTTGTTTAATTTAAAAATGCCTTTTGCACCTGGTATTTTCATCTTTAAAACATACGTTGTAATCACCACCTCTCTGTCCTTGCGTTCAGCTAAAGGATGAGTCTCTCAATACCTTTTTTTTTTACCCCTAGCTGTCAAATTTCTGCGTTGTCCATAAGCTTCTCGTGCTTTCTATTTAACACAGAACTATCCGCTATTCCAACGTCAGTCTCACCCATGCTGTATATCAAGAAGTACCATTATTACTTCTCTTCAGCCACTGAGGAAATGTAACACAGTTGTGGTTGCTCCAGGGTACGTCCCTGGTTTTGGAGTCTTGTCTTTTGATAACATTCAAGCCTTTGAAATCCAAGTGCAGTGACAAGTTATGCAACATCTTTCCCCTGGAGCATTGTGTTATCTCTTAGAAATTATCTGCGTGCTATTCAGGTGTGTTCACTTCATATACGTGGCTGTACTGAACATGGAAAGATTAATGGTGGAAACTTGCCCCCATTCTGGTTGATACAGGGAAAATTCAGGATTAAGTCAGCAGAACTGGCACTGTAGGGACAGGAATTTGGAGGAGCTTGCTCCTTCTCGTGGTAGGCCTAAATCTCATTACGTTTGATCAAGAGCTAGAAGTACTTTTATGTTTTAAGGTCACCCTTACTTCAGCAGGGATTTTGTTGGCTGTCAAGAGCAGAAAAAAATAATCCAGTTCATCTTGCGGGGTGGTGGTGAACTGGGTTTGAAATTGTTAACTTTCAGCTTAAAAAGTGTATTTCTTCTGTTTTGAGATTCTCATGACTGACGCTGGTTTAGGTCTGTATACTTTGTTTTGCATGCCCTTATGGAGTACCTCATTGTGATAATACTGATCATGTATTTAGGTTGGAGCCTGTATGATTAGAGGAATATACTTTGTACTGCTAGAGAGAAGGCACACACAAACTGTACTTAGCGCACCGTTTATTTCACATAAAGGATATTTGGGATATACTTTAAATGGTGCTTAAATATACTAGGCATAACCAGTGAGATGCTCCTCAGGGCACCCAGCACTGGAACCGTGCTGTAGTTGGTGGGCTGTGCTGAGCTGCCTGGCACGCCTTCGCGCCCGAAAGCTTTTCGGTGCGATGGGGATGAGGATTCCCCGCAGGCCATGCTTCTAAGGTGTGGGCAGCTCTGTGAGGACAGGCAGGCGGGGAGCTCAGGGCGGCAGGGCAGGCAGGGGCAGTCCTGCAGCTGTGAAACAAGAGCGGTAAAGTGACAGCAGTGAGGTTCAACCAACAGAGCAGACGGATGAGTCCACAATGACAAGGCAGGTCCAAGGTCAAGTGAGCAGGTCAGGATCAGTGAGGTGCTTGGGCAGGCATGGGCACACCTGCAGCGTGGCTTAGGCGAGGACAAAGGGTGGTGCAGCCCCAGGCGAAGCAGGGGCAGGCCTCTGGCAAGGCTGTTCAGAGCTGTTTCTCTCACGTCTCTTCTCATTGCAGTCTGGTCCCCAGTTGTTCAGCTGCCCTGTGAGCAGAGCTGGCTTTCAGCACAGCCAGCCAAAGCTTTGGCAAGGTCGGGGGGAGGTAGCAGAGCCCTAAGGTTCCACCTAGGGACCTGGCATGAAGTATGTTTAGATTCTTGAGGTTGATAAAGCAGATTAAAGTCCTTGAGCAGCTATCTGGGGGAAGATTTGAGAGTTTTGGTAGACACTGACATATTATTGCGGCATCATTGCAGCCAGTTAACGTCATAATGCAACCAAAGCAGGCGTTTCTTCAGTATCATCAGCCTGATTACATCAACCTTTTTTCAGTCAACGGTACTTCATTTTCCGTACTGCAGGAATCAGTATTCATCCAGTATTGCTATTCCTAGAAGTTGAGCAGCTGCTGGGATCCTTTTTGACATTTAAGGTTCATCCTCTAAGGTAAGAGTGATCAGATGCTGTAGCCTTGTGGAAACCCTGATTGTTTCACACATATGCGAAATTAGTGGTGAGAATCAGTTTGAAACCCCCCTGTAAAGAAATTTACGGGTGGTGGGTAAATGTGAGTGAAATGCTAGTGAGATAAAAGATCTAGGTCTGGTGCCTCACCTATGCTTCAGTGCTTTCTTACTCCACAAGTAATATAGTTTACTTCGGAGAGGCTGTTAGTCATTGAACAAACATTGAACCAAAACTATTTGTGTAATGTTCTTTCCAAAATGCTGTTACCAAGCCAAGAAGCATGCTGTGTTCCTGTGGCTGGCATAATTGTCTGAAATGGAGGGCATCCATTGGTTTATAGCAAACAATGAAAGGATTTACTGTACCACACTGCTGGTTTTTATGTCTGAGACAAAGTAGTGAAATACGATTTAAAATATTCCCCTGCATAAATAGCAAGTGTGTGTAAAATGTATATACACATTTTTATACTCGTGGAGTTCGTTTATGTATGGAGCTTAAAGTAGGTATGATTTAAGATTACTAGCTTCAGCGAGAGTCCTGAGGGAGGGCGTAACACTTTTCAAATTACTCCATCTTGCTTTGCAGCAGCCTTTTATATTTGTGTTCTCCATGCTTCCACACTGGAAAGTGAGTAATAGGCTGGAGTTCCAGGAACAAAGGACCAGCTTTCAGATGCAGAAGGACAGTGAAGCAATACAGCAGCTTACCCGGGGAGGCTGGGCAGCATCCACCGAAAGTCTTGCGATGTCAGATTAAGCATCCGCAGGAACCCCACAGGTATGGCGGAGCCTGCCCCGGGGAGGAGGAATGGATTAATGAACTTCAGAGGACCTCACCGGCCCGATGACTCTGTGAATGGTTGTAGGGCATAAGGAAGAGACGTGCAGCGTTATTTGACTGGAGTCATTTTGCCGCTTTGTCCCATCCTTTAACTGAATCACTCACTGGTTTTATCTTTTTATCTCTTTCATAATCATTAAATACTTATTTTGGCTTGTTTCCATAGCTAATATATTTTGTCTGATCTTGGGAAGTATGGGGTTTCTAAGCTGAATGAAAGCACATAAATCTATTAATAAACTTTAGCTCTTGATTGTTATCTCTGTGTTTCAAAGCCCATTTTACTCAACAACTGACTCTTTGTGATGAGCGTGAAGAAGTAGTCCTGTCACCAAAACAAGCAAGTTATAGTACAACCTGGAGAAGATAATCAGATTTAGCAGAGCTTGTAGTTTACACAACCAGAGGAGAAAGAATTCCTGTGATTTAAAGACTCTGTGTTGATGGATAACTGTAAACGTTGCAACGCAGTTCATAAGTCATTCTGTCCAGAAAACTGGGTATTGCTAATTTCCACACCCATTCCTCCCTGTAATTGGCATTGTCTCTCTGCCCCGTTCCTCTCTCTGATGACTCTGCTTGTGTTGACTGCATTTTGATATTGCTTCCTTCCTCCTTTCTTTCTTAATTTGGCCCGGATCCTTGATCCACATGGGGCCTAGTAGCAAATTTCTATGGATAGTATGTCACACGTTACCCAGCATTTGCACTGTAAGGGGCATTTCCATACAAAATGCTGGTGAGCATCCCGTGGTACGGACCAGTTTGCCCACTCATGCATCAGCAGGGGTAAAGTAAGCTGATTTCTGTACAAATGAATGAAAACCGCAATGACTGTAAAATCGTCCATACTAGCATAAATTCAGAAATGTATCTGTCTGTTGCTGACCATGTTTTTCATGATCTCATCTTCTGTTATTTGTTTGCTTAGTGTTTTAGACCGTGGTGCATGTGCAAGGAGTGAAGATCGACTCTGAGCATGTTCAGAAAGGAGTAATTTTTCTCTTACCGTTTGAAACAGTTGCAGGGGTATGTGCTGCATTTCCTTTGACAGTTACATTCAGTTAGAGTTTAAGTACAATAATTTTACAGCAAGATCAGGTATGAGTTTAAAACACTATCGTTCCCAGTGTGGTCGTGCTTTACAAATGACACTTGGGTCAGCTTAACCTATGAAGGCAAGTCCTTGTTCCCATTTAATTCTTCATCGAGTGGGGCATAAGTGAAAATCCCATTTCCTCATTAAAGAGAAAACTAGGCAGTTGAAGTGGGAAATACCAACCCAGCCCTAATCAAAATTTATGCTCCCAATTCCTGGAACCACCCTTCCCTTCCCTACAGCGGTTTCTGCCAAAACTGCTCTGTCTCTCCTACTTATTATCTCCTGTTTTAACATCTGGCTATTTCTTGAAGGGTGCCTATCTCTGCAGTCCAGTTTTTCTATTAATACCAGGATCTACAGTACAAATTTGCACAGATATAGCACAGATTTGAGAGTGAGCACTAAAACGATAATAGTAGATGGGTTGTGTATGGGCATATCTTGAGCAGAGTGGATTCATATGGACTTGGAGGTGTGGAGAGCTGTGACATCAAAGTGAACAGTGGGGGTTTGGAGAGCAGACGTGTGCTCCTGTGCGCATCGTTGGCGATAGGCAGGAGGGAAAGTTGCTTTAACCCCCCAAAATTCTACGCTGACTGCTCTGTGTACATCTGTACTCCTGTTTTAGCTCTGCTTCAGTAAGGGTCTGGGTGCTTTGGATGGGGTTGTTGTGTTTTACAATTTTTTCAAGACCTTTTCTACCGCATTAGTACAAGTGCGACGTACAATTACATGCACAGTTATATTACATGAGGTACAATTACACAAAAGGTTCAACATTCAAGAGCATTCGAATTGCCTGTCATCTGACTTCAGTAATGAATATTATGTCCATCCCATTTACCAACATTTCTTCTGTAAATATATTTTCTTACATATTTTAACCTTTGTAATATTGCAACTTCATGTCACAAGCAAAGCGCATGCAGTAGCAGTCATAAAAGATCAACCACATGCTTACCTGTAAGGATTTAATCATTTTATGCAAATGAAGATGTTGTGAAAAGTAATTAACTTGTCTATTAGGATTTTGCTGATATTCTTGTAAACTGAATCAAAAGGGAAGCTTGCAACACTCCTTTCATAGCTACTGTGTTTTTCTCCTTCCCCAGATGTAAATGGGAGATTGCCTAACCAGGACTATGACGCCGTCGCACTGAAAATATGAGGCAATATTTTTAAACAGATCTCCACAGCAAATAAATATCCTCTAGCTGAGATATTTTAGACAGGTTACAACAAATCGTTTTTGCACAATGCCATGGTAACTACATTGCTACAATTTAAAGATTACTAGAAGCAGAGTGTAGATAATCATGCTCCAGTGCTTTGGACGGGGCCTGACGCTGTTTAGTTTACGAGTGTAGACGTGGGCAAGAACATCAGGTACGTGAGTGCACATAGCTGGGGACTAGTATCACCAAATTAACTGTAGTTTAGCCAGTTAAGGAAAGAAATTAGAAGTATTGATAAGTTTAGAGAAAGTTATTTTAGGGGAATTCTAAGACAACGATCCTTTATTTCTGTGGTCAGCCTCTCAAACCATGAAAGGTTCCAGTCAAAACTGGAAGATGGAAACTTCTCCAGAGCAGAGATGAGGCATGAGGCTGTTCCAGGTATTCAAGAAACGCTTGATCTCCCTGAAATGATGGGGATGAAAGCTGACTGCAGTGGTGGCATTTTGGATAGATGTGAGGGCAGGACTGCTCTCACTGTATGTGGTGGGTATTTAATGTGACCAAAGCAAGGGAGATTTTACACCTAAGTGGAGAGGACACTGCGCCTCAGGGAGGATGAAACAACCGAACAGTCAAGGCAGGCAGCTCCTTCTTTCAACTATTTTTCCAGAGAAGCTTTCTTAGATTTGCTTGGTATGAGATGTGTACGTTATATCTTCTGAAGAAATTTCTAGAGACTAGTGGCTAATGGTGGATGTCTGTCTCGGTCTCTAGTGATACTTAACATGCTTCCTCTTAATCACAGAAAAGTGATTGACCTTTTGTGTCAGTTAAGCCATACTGTTTCCCCTGGTCTCTGAAGATCAGGGGAAGCAGAGCTCCTTCCTTCAAAGAGGCCACCACGCCCCATGAAATTAGAGGAATTTCTCACAGAAGGAGATAATTTGGAAAAAGAGTGACTGTCTAGTAAGGCAGGCAGTAAAGCAGCTGGGAAGGAAGGGAGAGAGGAGAGGTGGAAAATCATTTGAGATCTGGGCAAATGTTTCTCTTGCAACGCTTTCCAACAGAGAAAAGAGCTTGTCGATGTAAACGTCAAATTTTCAAGAGCTGAAACTAATCTGTTCTGGTCTGGGGTTTTCAGTGAAGGCTTTGTAGCTTTGAATTTGACCACCATTGTCTCCTAGAGGGGACTGTCCTGTCCTGACCTGCTCTGGTTTCTTGCACTTCGTTGTCTTTTCAAAACTGGATTCCTCCAGCCAGCATGACAAGCTTAGTAGAGCTGGTCAGGTAGAACTGGTAATGCAAAGTCTTTCAGACTTTTTTTTCTGGTTCCCCACCGCCCCCCAACATCTGAACTTATTGGGAGTTAGAGAATGGGGCACTATCTAATCGCAAGGCCCGAGTCAGCGAGTGCCTGTGTGGAGCAGCAATCGGAAGCGCCTGCAGCTTGTGACCACTGAAGTGCGGAGCTGTCTGAACCTTTGCTGTCTTCCCTTCCTTCTGGGCAGGCATCTTTTGACACTGACAGCACTGAGAAAGTGACCCACAGCAGCTGTCAGTGACAGGTTTCCCAGTCTCAGTTGATGGAAGATGGGCTTAATGAATACTGTTCAGAGGACAAAACTGTTCTAGGAAATTTGATAGACAACCTCTTCATTTCTTCAAGCTGTCTTTAGCTGTTACACCTTAACCAGAAACCAGTTTCTACACAAATAGTGGGAATGAAAATTATTATCAGTGCTGATGGATTTTTTTTTTTTTTTTTTTTTTTT
>Ga0065711_1000767_pt1 | contig 58973 bp, 39 predicted proteins | sample Hoacrofraction12_FD_59098 | JGI IMG/M metagenome (GOLD analysis project Ga0065711, IMG submission 59098) | Hoatzin crop microbial communities from Cojedes, Venezuela - Epithelial fraction 12 v2 (version 2) | ecosystem: Host-associated > Birds > Digestive system > Esophagus > Crop | place... | reverse complement strand
CTGGGCAGCCTGTTCCAGTGCTCCGTCACCCTCAGAGGGAAGAAGTTCTTCCTCATGTTCAGACGGAACTTCCTGTGTCTCAGTTTGTGCCCATTGCCCCTTGTCCTGTCGCTGGGCACTACTGAAAAGAGTTTGGCCCCATCCTCCTGACACCCAGCCTTCAGGTATTTGTAAGCATTTATAAGGTCCCCTTCTCAGCCTTCTCTTCTTCAGGCTGAACAAGCCCAGCTCCCTCAGCCTTTCCTCACAGGACAGATGCTCCAGTCCCCTCACCATCCTCGTAGCCCTCTGCTGGACTCTCTCCAGTAGCTCCTCATCTTTCTTGAACTGGGGAGCCCAGAACTGGACACAGTACTCCAGAGGAGGCTTCACTAGGGCAGTGTAGAGGGGAAGGAGAACCTCCCTCGACCTGTTGGCCACACTCCTCCTAATGCACCCCAGGATACCATTGGCCTTTTTGGCAGCCAGGGCACACTGCTGGCTCATGGTTAACCTGTTGTCCACTAGGACACCCAGGTCCCTCTCCGCAGAGCTGCTCTCCAGCAGCTCTTCCCCAAGCCTGTACTGGTGCCTTGGGTCATTCCTCCCCAGGTGCACGACCCTGCACTTGCCCTTGTTGAACCTTATCAGGTTCCTCTCTGCCCAACTCTCCAGCCTGTCCAGGTCACGCTGAATGGCAGCACAGCCTTCTGGTGGATCTACCACTCCGCCCAGTTTGGTGTCATCAGCAAACTTGCTGAGGGTACATTCTAACTCTTCATCCAGGTCGTTGATGAAGGAGTTAACCAAGACTGGGCCCAGTACTGACCCCCGAGGGACACCACTAGTTACCGGCCTCCAACTAGACTCAGCGCCGCTGATGACAACCCTCTTGAGTTCTGCCATTCAGCCAGTTCTCAATCCATCTCACCGACCACTCATCCAGCCCACACTTCCTGAGCTTCCCTAGGAGGATGTTATGGGAGACCATGTCGAAGGCCTTGCTGAAGTCTAGGTAGACAACATCCACAGCTCTCCCTTCATCTACCCAGCCAGTCATGCCTTCGTAGAAAGCTATCAGATTGGTCAGGCACTTCGTATCAGTAATTACTAATGTTCTTATTTTTTGGTCTTTCAAGGCTTTGTGGGTTGTGTCGTTTTGAAGAAGCTGCTGAAGGAACCTCACATTTTGAGTAAAATAATGAAAAAATACTGAATTTGGGGGTTCAAATGTAAAGTTCACAATGATTTAGCTCAAGGATTTTTTTTTGCCATATTTTCTGTAAAGTTACACCGATTGCACATAACCAAACAACTTAATTCTACAACAGTTCCACGAACCTGATACAGTTGTTGTGACTCTGACAGCTGCACCATGACCCAGGTTTCTCTTTCAGCAAGTGGCATTTAATTCAGAGAGCAGCGGACAACAAGAATGACGTGAAACAGGAAAACAGAAACAAAAATATTAAATGCCCGAAATGCCAAATGCCAAGACATGGGGAAACCCTCTGGAGAATATGAAACTCTGGTTGATTATGCGTCGATCAACACATTTAAAAATGACACAACTTCTTCCCTGCAATGACCATAGCTTCTCCATTCCTGTTCCTTCCCCATCGTCTCAGTCAGCCTGGGTTCTCATACTCTCCTGTGGGCACGTCCTGTTTCAACCTGCCTTTTGAGGATCTCTACCAAATCACACTCCATGCCTTACAGGTTTCTCAGACCTCTGCACAAGTCCACCAGCAGATTCAGCTCAGTAAATGGTAGGAGTATGGAAACGACTTATTTAGATTTTTGGCCTGCCTCTCCCAGTTTTATCTCTAACATCAGCTACAGACAGTAGAGCAAAAAGGGTTATCAGCCATGACCTGAATGCTGTTGAGCCAGCTGCAAAGAACTTTTTGGTTTAAAATAAGCAAAGAAAGCAATAAGCAGAAGGAAGGAAATACCCCATCACCCATAACATAGATAGGGATTTGATGGACCCAGATAATAAAGACTATCTCTGCAGGTAGACTTGGGCCTCACCAAACGTGGTGTCAGAACCCCCAACCTTTACATAGGTAGCCTGAGATTTGAGTTTGGTATTTAGACCTTAAACACTTAGGCATATTTCGCAGCGTGAGGTGAGAGACAGGTGAGTCAGACGGGGGATGCTACAGGCCACATTTTGAGCTGTTTTAACCAGCCAAACGTAGCAGCGTTGAGAGAAGCGCGTGCTGCACCCCACCCCTCTGTGGCTGTAGGCACCTACCAGGCTACCGCGAAACATCCAGCTCATCTCAAGGTTTGCTGCCTGTGACACACCAGGGGATGCCTACATTTGGCTTTGAATTGATTTACTGTGAAAAATATCACGGGGAAGGAGCTCCCATGCAAGTCTTCTGGGCTTTCCTGATGCCTAAAACTTATCACCATTCCTCCTTACACACTGAAGAAGCAGCAACTGTCTTATTTTTGTAACTGATTTCTTCCTAAGCAGCCTTCACAGTTATTTTCACTAAGAAGGACCTGTTCCTATGACCAAGATGTGATAAGACTTTTTCATTGCAGAAAATGAGACAAATTACATGTGGACCTACCTTGCAGACATCTCAAAAGCACTTCCAGCTCTAATCATACCCTGTTTCCACTAATCTGTACTGCCATGTGAGATCTATCAGTGACTTCCTAAATACTACACAACAGTGCTGACTGCTGAAAATGAGTAAACGGCGGGAAGGAAATCTCACGAGTCCTGCATAAATGAATGGGACTCACGGGACTTTGCTGCTTTTCAGCGGTCAACACTGTAATATGTAACTTACTGGCACATAAAGCGAGCTTCTGAAGTTGTTTAGCGCTGATTTCACTGCAGTGCTCTGATCTTCAGGAATCTGAAGTTTCTGTCCTGGCAAGTTATCTAGTCCTTATCTCCGGAGATAAGGAAAAGTTAAAAATTTCTAGCCATAAGGGGATTTTAGGGCATGTGGTTCGAGTCCTCTGCTTTCACAAACTAAGCAGGATTTATACATACAGAGACAAAAGGCCACGGCAGTCATGATTCAACTCTCCTTGTAAAAGCTGGAAGCTTCTTAAAAACAGTAAAGTCACAGTTGTTTCTAAAGTCAGGAAAAAAAAAAGAAACCTAACTACAAATGACTACCTTTGTTCAACAAGCTACTTCAGCAGAATATAGATCTGAAGCAACAGTACTTCCAACTGAAGTGGACAGTAATCATTTATACTTGCGCATGGCATGTACTTAAGTACCTTGCTGAATTAAAGCCAAGCATGCAACATTAAATTTGGGAAAGTCTTTTTCAAACAAAATGTTTTCACAATGAGCAAATAAACTCGAAATGTGCTACAGCTTAAGCCAGCGATTCCAGAGAACGCGACCTGCTCTAGCGAAGGTCAGCGGAGGCCAGTGGGTTAAAGCAGCATAATTAAACCAGTGTGTAATTGTTCACTTGTGGTTCGGTCAGACTCGCAAGCAAATGCCAAGCATTTGTGTATTATCCTAATATCTACTTTCTACCTCTGATAAGTTTTATCATGCACGTGCATTTTATTTTTTCATGTTTCAGGGAAGTATTTAAAGGAGAGAATCTCTCCTTTAGACTAAGGGTTAAATACAGCTATTGCTGTTCAGTTCCTGGTGCTATTCAAAGCCAGCTCCAGAAACTTACTGCCTTTTTCCCTTGCGTGCTTGCAGCCCTGTTGACATTAATAAGACTTACACACAGGAAGGTAGAGTGAAAACAATCTTTGAAACGGCTGACTGATTTTTAAGCACCAGCGTATTGCAACATCGTCATGAATACCGAGGAAAGAGCCTGGCAATTTTACTCAGATGGATTGTTGTAAAGGTACCCACAACAGTAGCACATAGCAAGTTTGCCTTTATCCCTTTTAGCTTCTGGCTCCCTATTTGCTGTTTAATTCCACTGCAGCTCACCCTCCTTGGAAGATGCTATCCGGCTGGTTACAAGGCAGCACAGGGACCGGGAGTCCCCTTGCGCGTAGTCTGCTGCGCTTACTACAGAGAAGTGCCTCTGGCACGGTCCAAGAGGACCGTGACAGAGTCAAGGCACTTGCAGCTATGGATATTTATTTGCTTATTTCTACTACAACTAGTGTTTCAAAATCTCCTACAAAAACCAAATTAACACTTTGGTAGACATGGATATGCATGCATGCACACGCACTATTAGTACAGAATTATTTCCTCATTTCACTAAATCTTCCCAATTTTTGAGCTTTTCTGGAACTGTAGCCCTGTTAACCCAGTGCAGCAAATTGCTTGTTCACTGCTAAATAATATTGGTTCACCAATACTGTTTTTTTGGCAGAAGCAAATATTATAGGCTTTAAAAGACCGACAAGAAAACTCAGTTTCTACAGTCACAAAATCAAATCCTTATCAGGACATTGCACTTCCTCCTTCAGTTAGCATTTGACATATGCTCAACTGTAAAAGGTTTTATAATCATCATGAAAATGTATATTTAGAACTGCAAAATGGGTCAGACGTTCATTCAGGTAATAAGAACGGTTGTAACTAATACTGTAGCAGTTGTATAGTCTACCCCACGCTTCCTGTTAGATGATAACCCTTTAGTAATTATGCCAAAGTAGAACTCTTGGGTCTGATTATTTTCATGCTGAATATCTGCCTCAAAGTCTTTAGGAAATTTCCAACAAATTAATTTCCTTTTCTCAAAGCAATGTCAAAAAAAATGAACTTACAAAAAGAAAAAAAAATAGTTTTTAGGAAAGCTCTGGCCGTCCATCTTCTGAAGCAGAAACCTCAATTCTGATAAGGCAACACTTTGGACAAAGGATGTGCTTTCTTGCTACTCATGTCAAACCCACCTTGTTACTGTCTGGAAAACACCAGGTTGTACCTTCCCAGTACACAGATGCCAGTGGCAAACATCCCTTAGCAGTCTGTCAGCCCATGCTCCCAGTCAGCAAAAAACCAGGACCTTCACTTTGCCTGATATTCAGGTCTGGTGTGGGTTATGCCAAGACTGCCACAAGTGAGCGCAGGAGACTTTCCCAGCACTGCCAATTAATCCTGTCTGAGCCAAGACAACACAGAAAAAAAACCTCTGATTCAAAGGCAAACAAGAGAAAAAACACATATAAGGATGGAGTGGGAAGTACACGGCAGAGGTGGGCTTGGGAATGGTGGGGAAATGAGATGATAAACCTGAGTGAAGACTGGAGACAGTAAAGGAAAACAACTTCCAGACCTCAGGGCTTCAGAAGAAAAAAAAATCCAGGAGAAATGCATTGAGGAATACAAAGTAGAAGGCAGCCAATCCGGCTGAAAATGGAAAGAAATGTCTGCATCCATCAAAATGCCACGGCCTGTCGTAGCCCTGAATGGAAACCACAGTTACCAAGGCTCACCAGTCCATGACGGCAGCAAGCAACAGTGAACAAGTGGGTTGTGTGTCTGGCCCTGGGGCTGGTCTGTGGAGTGGATACTAAACTACTATGGCTTATTAAGCTGCTTTATTCATGTAGGCAGTAGAAGTTTGTGGGGTTGGTAAGAGTCATCTCCAGCCCAGTTGACGAGACATCACTTAACCATACGGTTGCGTTTAATGAACCTTCTCCTTTGTTCTGTTAAATTTCTGAAAACCCAGTAAGTAACAATTTCACTGCATGCTTGTGTTTTATCTTTTTTTCCAGAAGCTTTCTCTGTCTCACTAGCACCCAGGATGGACAGCTTTCAGGGAATTAAATAGCAGGGATTAGTATGTATTAGTTCTGGTAAATGGGATGGCCCAGTTCTTAACACAACCTTTACTGCAGAGATTTTCCTCATTCCCAATAGTCCCTATGGCTTACATCTGCTCCCATTGCATTGCAAGTGAGGTACATCACAGACCTATGCAAGAACATTACTGTATTCTCATTACTGAAGCAATTAAGTTGCATTTAATGTATTTGCAATCAAGAGTACTTCCACAACACGAGAGAACTGTGTCAAGCAAGTTATTCAAAATAACCCGCTATCCAAACAAAAAGGCAGAATGATAATCCATCTATTCAAGGAATTTCTTTATCAAGGAAAACAATTTTATTATTCACTCATAGGCTATAAGAGTTTCTTTAGGAAAAACAGAGAACTTCCAGTCTGGGCACTTCTACATATTAACCATAATTCTCTTCGCAAAATTAAGAAGAAAACTTTTCTTCAATAGGCGGTATTAAATTATTTCCTTGAAACGTCTGTTGAGGTTCTGGACAATATCATAGCAGAAAGTGACATAATAGCAGAAAAAGTCAGGTTCGTGGTGCCTGCGTGTGCTGTGCTGTGCCACTTGCATCCAAAGGAAGAAATTGGACCTGAATACGGTACAGTCTGGGTATTCCCATACATCTCTGTCAGTCGCAGGAATGCCTCACCAGTGCTCTCCACCCCACTCCTGATCATGTGCTGTGTATCCCTCCCGCTGGCCACCGTTTATCATCAACCTTGCGACTCTGCATTGACTGCTTATAAGAAACAACGAAATACCAGTATAACAATTAAAAAAATGTGGTTTATGTGCTTTGACTTCTTTTTAATTATGCATTCACAGGCTGGAAGAAAGGAGTAAAAAGCCTGAGCTATGTGACTGTCCAGGTCTTGACTGGACCTGAGCGGACAGCCCACAGGCTGCCTTCTAGAAATTGTTACATTACCGTATGTAGCTCACTACTGGCACAACCGCTGTAGCTCAGGGCTAGGATTACGTGATGCTACTGCCTCAGTACAGACAAAACTGTAGCTTGATCTAGATAAACTTTAGAGTGGGGGACCTACCAAAATTAGTCAGAAAAAACCCTAAAACCAAATCCTTCAGCTAGAGTTTGAAGATACAAATCTCACGAGTTCCACATTTGAGTAGTTTTTATCTGGATTTTTGCCCAACAAGAGAACAGGAATAAAGAATAGATGAAGAACAACTATATACAAGTCAAGGCAGGACAGAGCTTCTTTAATTCTTGGGGAACAAAGGGAAAGGTAGAAAGAGGGTATCAAGAATGATACTACAGGATACAAACATTTTAATGCAAATTCTGCCATACGTAGATGAAAGGCCTCTTCTTTTTTTCATTTGGAAAAGATATCTCTTTCAAACATAGCAGAAACACTGTTCTGATGACAAATTATATTTTTAATTGTATTATAATTACTGCGTGTGTGAATTCAGAGCTGCTTCTGTGATAACATTTCATGTACTTTATTTATCAAGACAAGTTGTATCATCCCAGAAACCGAATTACTTGTGTTTTCCTCTTCCAGGAATTCCTCCTAGCAAGGCACTTGCAACACAAGATCAATATAATTCATTTCCCAGGGCTGTTCTGACTAGCACAGTTTTGTAACTGGTACAGACACTAAACTTGCAACCAGAGATGTAGGTAGATACATTATTGCTGAATAAACACCAGTTAAGTGCAAAGAAAAACAGGATGAATATTAGAATTGGGTCAGAATTCTCTGCTATAAATATGTATATTAAGAGACTGTGTGTGTGCATGTATAAGAAACTGCTGACACAGCAGTGTGGAAAGCACTGCTAGAGAGCTGCTGGCTGTTGCCAGCAATGTCATCATAAATCAGAAGGATTCTCAGGAGCAACTCTGTGGTTAACCTGCGTGAGGATACCGAACAACAGCCCATTGTTGCCAGAAGAGGACTATTTGACACTGCCTGGCATCACCTCGCACACTTAGTGAACTAGACTTTATACCTATTTTATATTTCTTGCTTAGTTTAAGCAGAGAACAAAAAATAACTAGTACTCCATAAAAATCAAAGCAAAACAGGCACCAGTCAATACCCGTAAAACCACAGCACTCTCCCCGATGGCCAGCAGTTCTCCAGCCCATTTGTTTAAAGACAAATATTCCAACACCTTTATATCAGATGTATTTTTAGAAATCAAGGAATTAAGAGGAAAAAAACCACAAGAAATGCTTAGTTCTGGAAAGATTTCATTGCAAGACCTGCTGTCTCTGGATATCCCCGCAAAAATCCAGTTCAGAATGGACTAACTTGCATAATGAGCAAAAGCGAGAGACTGCCAGGAGCTTGCAAAGGCACCTGGCAACTGCACCTCACCACTGCACGCTGCAGCAGCCTTGAGTTCACCCCATCTACTCCACAGAAGCTGCCTTGAGGATGAAGTCTTTCTCAGCTGCCTGGAAAGAGATGTTAGTTCTATGGTTCCATGTGTCTAAAATTGCACGAAATTAATTCAGGCCTTAGTCTCATGGTTTTACCAAACCAAGGTCCCAGAAATACTGGTGCTTTCATAGATTTGCTAAATAAACCATCATTAATTTGGTGATGTTTTCTGAGAAGCAACTGATAATGGAAGAGATGTATGGTGCTCAGGAAGCATTTTCTAATATTTTAAAGAAACACATTGTAAATGGCAAAGTTCAGACAACTGTGTCAGGGGAGTTATGGGGTGGGGAGATTAGTAAATCATCCATGGCAGGGCCTTTAGGAGATCTGGAACAACTCCCAAGAGCTCTAGCATCTTCCCCTCTCACTCAAGTCACAGACTTCAAAACATTACGGAACAGCAGCCACTTATAACTTGCTAATATTCAAGGATGAGCTTACACACATTGAGACAATTTGCAAGCTTCTTCAAACCATGTGGAAAGATGACTAAAATCAGATTCCTAATATTTTATTTTGTTTGTGATGGAATTTATTCTGTAAATTACTGCAAAGAAATAATCAAATAGCATGTAACTGGAAACTTACTGAAAGGCTACAATGCACCAATGGATGAATGAGCAAACAAAAGAGGAGATGCATTTTGAGTGGTGAGTGGCGTTCCTCAGGGGTCAGTATTGGGACCAGTGCTGTCTAACATCTTTGTCATGGACATGGACAGTGGGATTGAGTGCCCCCTCGGCAAGTTTGCCAATAACACCAAGCTGTGTGGTACAGTCGACGTGCTGGGGGGAAGGGATGCCATCTAGAGGGACCTGGACAGGCTTGAGAGGTGGGCCCATGTGAACCTCATGAAGTTCAACAAAGCCAAGTGCAAGGTCCTGCACCTGTGCCAGGGCAATCCCAAGCACAAATACAGGCTAGACAGCAAATGGATTGAGAGCAGCCCTGAGGAGAAGGACTTCGGGGTACTGGTTGATGAGAAGCTCAACATGTGCTTGCAGCCCAGAAGGCCAAATGTATCCTGGGCTGCATCAAGAGAATTGTGGCCAGCAGGTCAAGGGAGGGGATTCTGCCCCTCTACTCTACTCTGGTGAGACCCCACCTGGAGTCCTGAGTCCAGCTCTGGAGCCCTCAGCACCAGGAAGCCATGGACCTGTTGGAGCAGGTCAGAGGAGGACTACAAAAATGATCAGGGGTCTGGAACATCTCTCCTATGAGGACAGGCTGAGAGAGTTGGAGTTGTTCAGCCTGGAGAAGAGAAGGCAGGATGGAGAGGGACTGTTTACAAGGGCATGTAGTGATAGGACAAGGGATAATGGCTTTAAACTGAAAGAGGATAGATTTAGATTAGATATTAGGAAGAAATTCTTTACTCTGAGGGTGGTGAGGCACTGGGAGCAGGTTGCCCAGAGAAGCTGTGGCTGCTCCCTCCCTAGCAGTGTTCAAGGCCAGGTTGGACGGGGCTTCGAGCAACCTGGTCTAGTGAAAGGTGTCCCTGCCCATGGCAGGGGAGTTGGAACTAGATGATCTATAAGGTCCCTTCCAACACAAACCGTTCTATGATTCTGTGATTTCCTCACTATTTTTATGAAATCAGTAAAATGAGATTACAAAAACACAGAGCTTCACTACTGTGTCTCTCCCAGTGCAACTATAAGCTGTCACTTGAATGCAGTGTTTATAGCAGCATGTTTCTTTTCCTCCTGTCTTTTATTCTGTCTGAGGCAAAGCTTCTGTACCCTGAAGTAACATGTGAATGTGATTTAGTGATGGTGGAGTGGCACCTTTGGTTTCAGGAAGATGGGAGCAAGGTGAATTGTCTGCTTGCAGGAATAACTATTTAAGATCTTTAATCCTCAGACTCAAGGTGCATTGGTGCATTTGCTCACAGAACAACAGTGGATCAAAATATTCTGCATAAGATACCATTCCCTATGTGAACAACCAAAGCACACAGGACTCACTGGGAAGGAAATGAAGACACGGGTAACCCTCACCTCTTCTGATTCCCCAAGAGCCAAGGAACTTCATAAGGATCATCAGATTTGCAGGAAATTCCTTCCTGTTTAGTGTTTTCTGAAACTTTGTTTTGTTTTGTCTAAGGGTGGATGTTTTGGCCCCTGACGTTTTTAGGAATTTTGCCTACTCAGCACTGTCTTGACAAAAGGAACTGCTGGGATCTGAAGACCCCAAACTGATTTCATTGTTGAAAGAGCCATTCACCCTACAGCCTTCATGTACCTTGCCTAGTTACCTTCTGACCGAATACAGATCTCTCTTTATATAGGAAACTTGAGACTCCATGGCAGTGTTCCAGAGGCTAAACAAAAAGAGGTTGTAAACTTTAACCAATCTGCCTCCTTACAACTAGCTACAGAGACTAATTTTCCGAAATCAAATCTTCTTGTCTGGAAACAGAACACACTTCTGAAAAGGCTTTAGGTCTACAGACTACCGTGAACCAAAACCAAGCCATCCTCTCCTTGCCTCTGGTAAATGGGGATAACATCAGAAAGTCTTTGACAGAAGCAATCAAATCTGAACACTTGGGGAAAGCACCACCACCAGCAGTCACAGGGAATGGACAAATCTGAGGCGAAAAAGATGAGAAAAAAGAGATGCAACGTACTGTTCCCCATTGTGAGGAAAAGCCCTCTTCTCACAGTGGAGAAAAAAAAAATCACTAGGGTAAATATGGAAACGTTTGTTTCACAGCAACATCTTTCACTGTTGTGTTTTATAGAGTAGTTGATTATTGATGCATAGGAAATAGCTAGGGATGACCAAATGATGCATGCACAAAAAGTTGTGTTCATATTCAGGCTTGGGCAGTTTCCTGTACCTATAGAAGAAAAGCAAAGCGTATTAGCAGGAGATACACTTCCGCAGCTCATCCCTAACAGCATAGGCAGCATTTACCAATTTCATGCAATGAACAGAAAATAGAAACAGAAAGGTCCCTCTTAGTTACTTTCCAGTTGAAGTTGGGACCCCTGTTTGTACTTGAATGGAGCCTGATACAGCTATCCATGCTTATCCATTTCATGCTATTATCACAAGGTTAATTACACCATTACCCCAAATTACAGATCGTTTGAGAACCTTGTTGAACTTTGTTCTTTCTGTTTTCGAAGAGATTAGCAAGGGTGGGTTTAGCTCTTCTGATGCTCAGTGTCCCCAGTGTGAAAAGCAGCTGTCCCTCCAACAGCTGTCCCTGCCATTGCGCAGGCAATATGGCATTACATTCCTTTCCAGAGGAGAGGTAGGTGCTGACTTTTAAAGCGGTGCTGAGAGCCCGCAGTGTCTGCCGCCACCTCTGGAAACTAGGCTATTGGGAGATGAAACGGGGAGCAACAGAACTAGATCCTCCTACCGTGACTTCACTTCCTTTAGCAGCACAAACAATGGAAATCAACGCAGAATAAATTGTGTCCATTACACGATTCTTCTAGAGCCAGCCAGTTCAGCTGACTACTACTACAGCACATACATGGCTTTTCAGGTTTTTCATGAAAGTTTACCACTTATTTCTAGATGTCCTCTGCAACCCGGTCACTGTATAGGATACTAGCGCAGGACCAAAATCATGGTAGAAAAATTCAGTAACAAGCCACCTGGAAAGCCTTGCCAAAAAACCCTCAAAACATCCCCCATAATGATAATGTTTCTTTTTCCTTTTTTTCCTGGTAACTTTCTTTGTTCTTAAACATCTATAGCTGTTACAGGAATATTATCAACCTAAAAGCAAAGAACGTGTTTGTTGTTGTGTTTTTCTTTTTTAAAAAAATATTGTATTCAGTGGAGCTTTTTGATTCTATGCCCAGATACCTAATTACAAAATATAAGACAAAATTATAGGCACACACCATGCCAAGAAAATCAACTCAGCATGGCTTGCCCAGGCTTTTTGAAAGAAAGCATGCATACTGTGTCACTATTATGATTTAAAATAGCTGGGCCTCCAAAGTCATAACACTACTGTACTATGGTACAAGGTGCCTGCAGATGCCTGTAGCAGCAAGCCAACCGCTTAGCTTCAGGACTGCCATGAAAGCACGACTTTGATTTCTGTTCAACTTGTGTATCTCACAGCTTCCTTCTGGTACAAAACAAACCTACGATGAAATGAAAGAAAGCTTAGGAGGAGGGCAGAAATAACCTGAGTCTTTTACAATAATCCTCATTATTATTTACTACGGAGTAAAAAGTTCTCAGTTTCAATGGAGAGGGGGTTTTTCTACAGTAAAGCAGAAAACAGGGTTTTGCATTGTAAAGGGACTTCTGCTTCTTTTGGGTTTAAAACAAGGGTCAGAAAAGCTTACAGTTCTCTGAGCTCAAGGCTTGCTAGAGGTAAACATGAGTCTGTACATATGTGCACACACGTTGTCCTGCCAGAGAGAGCTCTCTTGCATGCTTCCAATGTTACCTTCTACCTTCTGCATCGCTGAGAAACAGGACAACACCCAAGGAGCCTTTGGATATGCTCTGACACTTTACCAGACAATTTTTTTGAAACTAGAAAGGAATTTTTATTTGTTGGCACTGTGGTTTTTTTTTTCAATGCCCTCCAGCTGCTCTGGGATCCAGGTCACAAGCAAGGTTCAAGCTGCTGCAAGTTCACAGGTGTCACAGGATTCAACACAAGTACTCACTAGCACAGCGAGGAGACATGCTCTGGGCCCAGCTCCCTCAGCCTCGTGGAGGGAGAGCTATGCCAGCAGTGAGAGCAGGATATAGATATGATAGAGGAAGGAGAGAATATCCCTGTTCCATGAGTTACTGTCCAATAATTGCCAGCTGATCTTAGCTAATACAATTTGATCCTTAATTAAATGTCTAATTGAACCAGTCTGTGCCCTTACCTTCATACTACCTTCAATTCGTGTCGGCTTTCTTAGATCATTTCAAAAAGATATCTAGCTGTCTCTTGAACTGATGTGTACCATATTCTTCCAGGGGCTTCACAGATGCTTTGCTGACTAAAGCATTGGTACTATTCCTACACTTTTCCACCTGTGGCCTAAAGAGAAAGCATTTCTGAGTGTGACCAGTATGCACCCTACACTGCAGACGTCAATTTACTCTGAAGAAATGCTTATGTATTAAGGAGATCATCTAAATTGCTCAAAATACTCATTTTTATTGTGAACTAATAATAGACTTGTAAGAGTCTTCTACTAAAAGGAATCTCAATTTAAAGTTATCCTGCCTGCCTTTTCCAAGGTTAGCAATAACTTCCTCCAGAGGAAACAGTGATCAAAACATCACACAAATGTTTTGAAACAGTACTACATATGCAGCAATTGCATTTTTCTGGACTTGCATTTAACCCAATTTACCTCTCATAGTTCATCTTGGTAGCTGGTTTCCTTTTTTTTTTCCCCTCTCACTACAATCATACTATAAAAATGGATGAATCCACATTTTTCTATGAAAATTTCTGAAGCTCTTCCCTGTTTTTTAGAGTACTACTCGCTACCTACTAGTTATTTATCTAGCTCAGAAAATAGCTATGTTTTGATTTGTTACTGCTGTATTCACATTGGTTTTATTTTATCTTTAAAAGCCTAGGCATCTATAATACAGAAATCTTCAAGGCTAGAATACTGTTTTACTGTTTGGCATTGATAATACCCAAATTCCAGCACCACTGGAAAACAGAAAAGTCCCATCTAAACACACGACAAGGTTGGAGCTGAGAATGCTTACAGCCTAGATGAGCACCCTAGGCTTCACTCAGGAGCAGAAGTGGAGAGGGGTGAAGATGCCTAGTCAAGGTTATGATACAGGTCAAAGCTGTGCAAAAATACAGGTCAGCTGGAGAGAAAAACGAACTTACATTATTATCAAGTAGGGGCTGGACTAATTCCATTACATTATAATGTTTCTGCACTGCAAAGTGGCCATAGATCCCAAAGACTTCGACACCCTGAGTGCATGTCTGTCTCTTCCTTTTTATGTATTCTAAAGACAGAACAATTCATTTTTATCTATTTTTTTCTGCTTCAGTCACTGGTTTAAGACTTATTTGCTTCACAGTTATAAATTAGCACAAGCCCCTCCCAGGAAACGTGTGGGGAGGGTACGGATGGGGAACTTCAATTCACACTCCCCTAACATGCAGCTCTCTGAACAATAATATAAATCTAGCAGAGGTCACTGATATCTAATGTATTTGCTTGTGTCCTAATTTAATTATATTTTCAGATATGTCATACAATAAAAACAAAGTTGTAAAGGCTGCTGCTTTTCTTCTCTCATCTCACAGTCTTTCCACTAGCAGTGGAAAGAAAAGGTGCCAACCTTGTAGGCATCAAAATCGGTGAAGCATTTGTAAACAACTGCTATGCATGTGCACTCTGCTTGGTCAGGCTTTTTATTACAGCAGCCATCTCAGGACAGAATGACAGCTGGTCTGTGTGTTCACTGATAATAAATATCCAAGGGTTAGGAGAAAAAAATGAAACTATTTGTTTGGACAAAATAATATACATCAAGCTGGGCTCTCTGGATTTGCCACAACTAACATAACCGAAAAACCTACTCCAAACCAACAATAACAAAGTTCTTGTTCTGTTTCAGGTCTGATATGATGATCCGTAATTGATTTTTTGATGAAGTTGTACAGTTTTATTTTCTGTAAGTACATAGAAAATAAAACAAATGTGACCTTGTTTGCAGGACAACCACTGCCCTTCTGGTTTTCAAGGATAGCACCATTAACTGATCCTCCTCCTCCCCCCCTTTCTCTATGCAAAGGAAATCACTTTCCACTGCCTTTTTTTCTAGTTGCCATGAGATTCAAAAATTCCTCTGCACAGAGATTCAGAGGGCTTGGATTCAAAACCAGCTTTGTCAGCCACTATCCTGGAGCAGCCTATGAACGACCCATTCATTCTGAGCATCATGTCAAGCTGGCTACAATCAAAAGTGTGCTGCAAGACAGCTGAACCAGTGCTGCCCAAGCTTAAACCAGAAGAAGCTAGACCTCTGCAAAGTACCATGCCCAAGCAAAAAAGCCATGCATGGATGCAGTGCCACCCAAACGCTACTGGATGTATCTCTGGGCCCCAGGCCACCTTGTCTGCAGTGCACTGTGTTAGATGGAGGAATATGGGGTTAGTGCTACAGCTGAAACTGCTGCTCCGTCGCACTGGTGAATAGGCGCTGTGTTCCTTCCCAGTCACTTCTGCTACCAAAAATTCTCCTGAGAGTTTTTGGCAACATTTTTGTGGGACTCATTATTTGACATCAAAGCTTGGCCAAAGCTCCCTAATGCAACATGAAGCAAACACAGAGGTAGATGATCCGTGATTATGGCTCAGCCAGCCTCTTTTTGAGAAGTAGCAAAAATTATCCTTGCCCATTTCATTTCTAAGGTGTTCTCCTGTAAAACTCCTCTGGTTGAAACTCTGTAGAAAATTGGGAGCAGCAGAATAAAGGCTTCCTTCAGTACCCTGATGACCACAGCATGCAATCACAGACACTGGTGGCACAACTGGAAAGTTTCCAGAAAACTTCAGCTATGATGAAGCAAGGACCCCAAGCTGACATTTTGAATTTATTTTAGTTTTGGGGTTTTTTGTTTTGACTGCCTCATTTGGCAGGATTATCATACATGATAATCAAGCCAAGTCGGATGTCTTTGTTGCCAACATTAGAGTGGCACAACTAATAGTCACATATCCAATCACCCTGGGATAGATAAGCTATGACAACCAGAGACAAAGAACTGTCAAAGAATCTGCACAAAGCTCAAGTGAACAAGAGGAAAATCACACATGAATGGCAACTCCATCATGAAATGATAAAACAGAAAAAAGACAGCCCAGGCAGGGCAAAGAGCCAACGCACACTTGGATTGGTAGACGTATACAAACGCAGACATATATGTAGCTGTAACTTCTATTGTCAACATATTTTTTTTATGGGGATAATTTTAGAATATTTATAAGGCTGTACATATTTTCAGTTTGGAAACAATGTATTTATTCACTCTTTTTCTATGGCTGGACAAAGGGCAGTATTTCTTAGGTGTAGTGTCTGACAAAGCCTTTAGGGCTGTTAATCACACCAGCTTCCTTGATATATTAAGGCTATTAGGACTTAACTAGATAAAGATGCACATGTTACTAAGTGAACCACCTTCTATCTGTCTAATGGAAACCAAGTGTTGATTTAAGTGGAGTCATCTGTTTAGAAAAGAGAGAGAAAGAAATTGAAATAAACCCAATATTAACAGATGTCAGAGAAGGGTCAATGGTGACCAATGTTGGATCCAAGACTTTTAAAATAGAAACTTACATGGAGATTTGAACTCACTTGAATATTTCTCTCTGCTTGTCTGTGCAAATATAGCATTTAATATAATTTGTTTAGCTTTAAATATTACATGGATAATTATCTACAGATAGGACACTTTCTGCATCATGTAAACATGTTCAGTCCTCTCCACATCTAGGCTCCTGGGCCACAAAATTATGTTAATAGATTAACTTCTAGGTGATTTAAAAATCTGCTGTCTAAAGCAGTCCCAGCACATTTATATTGGCTGGGCTGGTGTGGTTTATGTGTTTATATATGCTGTTCTCAAATACTGGATGGTTTTAGTATTAATGGGCTATGACGATGTCGAATACTGCACTGGCCAATATATAGCTATTCAAAAACTAGAGGGGCTTTTAAACACAATAACAACAAGGAATGCTGAGTTGTGGTTGAAGTCCCAGACACGAGTTAAGTTCAATTCCTGGCTGTGCCGCCGATGCCACTGTGATACCTCGGGCAAGTCACTTCCTGAACCTTAGGTGTAAAAGAGGGAAACAGTATTTTCTTTTTCCCTTCCTTTGTGTATTTTGTGTGTTTAGTCTGTCAGAGCAGGAGCTCTCATGCTATGATGAACATAATGAAGCTACACAACTAAGGCCCATCCTAAAGGGAGGCAGATCATCAGACTATCACGCCTATGGCATACGAGGGCAATCACACTCTGCCAGGGTGGGCTGCTGGCTGATTGCTGGAGCTGACTGGGTATAGCATCAGCTAATTGGGCATAGAAAGAGAACCTGTGACACGGGTTCACAGCCCTGCACTAACTGCTGAAACCATGGGATACTTCAAACACATGCAAAAAATCATCGTAATCACATTTGCTTTAGATTTTTATAGAAGTAATGCAAATCTTGATTTTCTTATTGCAAGATGAACTGTGGTTTCATTACAACCCCAGTGGGTAGGATGCAGGAACAGAGAAGGATTTGAGAAAAAGGTATTTTCCATCTTGGTTTCCTGAGCTCTAGGAGGCACAGGTATACTCCAAACCAGGGGTTCATATTCTGCTTTTTATTGACTGCCTATTTTTCTCCTTATCTTCCCTCTGACTCCCATAGCTCTAAGTAGGAGTCAGAAAGTAAAGGCTCCTTCTCCTATTTCTCTTCCTGCAATCTAAGCAGCACCGGATTATTTCTGTTTTGCAATTTTTATTGGGGGGGAGGGCGGGGAGAACAGATAGGGTGACAGAAGTTATGAACTTTGCCTAAGAAAGGGAGTATATCTTCCTTTACTCTGAATCATTTCCAAGAGCTGAATAGATTCCAACCTGAAAAGACTGCAGCCTGAACAGAGTCCTTTCAACTCCATGCATGTTTTCTCCCTGATTTTCAACTGCAAATTATAATAAAATATTTTAATTCCAGTGAGATCACTCTAAAAACAGATCTTTGACAAGGAACAGTTTCAAATCTGATGCATCCAACTTCAGTAAAGGTTCATCCTAGTGCATCAAAACCAAAATTTGTTATTTATGTTAGAATGTTTATTGGTCGCTCATCTGCAATACGCAAAAAAATTAAAATGCAGAGATGATCTTATGGTCCATTCTTCTCCTTTAACCTATAAGAAAGACAAATAAGTGTCCTCTGCGTAGCATGTTGTGCACACATGTTGCTCACTTAAATCCCTTTTCTCTGATCTGCTCTATAGGGTATTTAGTCCATACAAGTGTTCCACATTCTCTCTCAGCATATTCCACGCATTTCCATTCCACATCAAATGTAAACAGTCTATGCACAAGAATGGTGGAGGCTACGTTTCATATCTTGCTTGAGTTTATTTTTGAATGCCAGAAAAAACAGGCTTTGTGTGGTTTAATAAAAGATCGAGTCATCTCAGTCTGCAGACCTTACATCCCCTTGCACACCTACTCAAATATAAACACAAATAGCTGATTCCGAAGACAGTAACTAATATGAAGATTCTTTAAAAGATTATCAACTGGTAACACATTAATTCCTTCCTTCATTTTCCCTACCATAATTCCTAGACTTTACAGCATATATTGCATGTTACCTGAAGTTCCTCCGGGATTTCTGCTCTTAATGAGCGAGTAAACAGCTATTCAGATCACAAGCATACAGCCGTTGCCAGTGTTCAGAATTCAAAAGTCATTAATCAGAACCCAAACAGGGAAGAAATAAATGAGATTTTAAAAATAATATCTATATATATGCATAGAACCCACTCTGTATTTGTAAAGCTTTGCACTCTGCCTTCAGCATCATGCTTCCCAACTACTGTCTGCATCCAGAAGCAGTAGAAATTTGGGGTAAAACCTATAGCATCTCACTTCAACAGAAAGTCTTCCCTTTAAGAGTATTTCCCTTTTGCCTTTTTATTTTTCATAAAATATATAGAGGAGTATCACAGATGACTGCACGTGACTGCATGACTAGAGCTTAACTAGTCATTGCTTTTGAATACTAGCACAGCAACGGCATGCTAGCTTGAACTACCTTCAGTCACTTTGCTAGAAGAAAGATAATGTTTTGTCTTGCTTAACTTTATTTTACAGCATTGAGGAAGTGTATACTCCATTCCTGAAAATAACGTAGTGAGCTGCAGTATACTCACTGTCTGTGGCTATTTATATTCAATGCTAGATTTGTTTTTTTGATGTAATCATATTTCCTCTGATCCAAGAGCTGACAGCAGAAACAGATCACAAAACATCACGATAGCTTGCAACACTGCTCTGTAGGCCAGGTCGGTAACTATATCTAGGCTACTGCACCTAGATAATATCCTACAGGTTATAGATAGTACTTAACACTGTGTATATTAAACCATTTCAAAATTAACAGAAGAATTGATTGTTTTTAATTTGTGCTGTGGTAGGATCTAATCATCTTCAAACACGTAAAATTAGTGCTAACAAGTGGATGGAAGTGAAGGCTCTTCCAAAGACCTTACAGTCTTCAAGGTACGGTGCTGCAAAAACTCATGTGAATGTTCTCTAGACAGGCACAGGGGTCTGCTTGCACAGCCTTCAAAAGCATAGAATCACAGAACTGTAGAATCATAAAGGCTGGAAAAGACCTCTAAGATCATCAAGTCCAACTGTCAACCAAATACCACCATGCCTACTGAACCATGTCCCGAAGTGCTACGCCTACATGTTTTTTGAACACCTCCAGGGGTGGAGACTCCACCACTTCCCTGGATCAGGTCTAAGACACCGTCCAGCAACGTTCAGCTGCATGGCGCTGTACTGGTGACCAAATCTAGTGGCAAGCAGCTGTGTATAACAACTTAGCATAGAAAGGGCTATATCAAACAAGACTAAAGTTTATCTCCCCCAGTTATCCTGTTTCTGGTGCCAGGCTTGTCGCAGTCTTAAAGAAAGAGGGTAAGAAAATACATACCCACAAAATCATGTTTTTCCTTTTTTTTTACCAACTCATCACTGACTACTGTTTAAAGTACTTGCTAAACTGGAGTTTACATACAGACATCCTGTTTAATAATCCTCAGGTGAATCCCTCTCCATGACTTTGCCTAATCTCTCTCTCAGTTTGTTTCTACTCTGGTTCGCGAAGCTTCTGGCAGCAGTGAATCCTACAAGTAATTATTTTTTGTCTTCCTTTTTTAATGTGTATATCTGATAATTTTATTTCACTGTAGCTGGGGAGATAGAAAGCATAGGATATTGGAAATGGAAGTCTGCAGTTTTTCTTTGTTTGACCACTGAAATATTATCAGACTGGTGAGAGGAAAGCTATTAAAATTTTAGGGCTGCCTAATGACCTAGAACTGATGAAGGATGGGCTTAGTTGTAGTCCAATTTATAGAAAATGGGCATCCTCCATCAAAAACTTCAGCACGAAAATTGCTTCCGTATGCTTGTACTTCAGCATCTGGAAAAAGACTAAGGATTAAATTAATAGGGATACTTAATCTTCCATATGCCTCAATATTCCTCCACATCCCACAGGTTATTACTTCTGCATTATTGCAAGAACTATATACAAGATGAGTAACTGCTTGGCGGTGGTTCTTTTGATTTTTATTGATTTTGCATATCTTTTAAGATTTCCATCCAAACCCACAGTTTTTCGTTCTGTTTCTAGCTATCAGGCAGGTGAATCCTCACACACCTATTGCAGAAGCTGCCAATATTCAATACCTTAACTGCCTCGCATATGTTCAGCCTGCAAAGTGCTGAACATTTCCATGCCAGACATTTTCCAAAGTCGGCTCTTCCAGCTGGTGACTTACGGCTCTAACCATGGTTGCCAGTACAGTCAGAAGATGGTTGCTTGTCAGTCTTTTACCATGAATTTTTCAGCATCATTATTCAATTTAAAAAAAAGCCAAAATGTCCCTGTCCATTGCATATTGATGTGCAAGAAGGCCATCACCCATCAAGGCCTTTTTCGAAGTTTGCACTAATTGCTATGTTACACCAGGAAGCACAGTAACTGCCTCCACAGGCTACAGAATGCTATAAAAAATAGACAAAAAACCCCACCAAAGCTTGATCCTATGTTAGATAAGGCAGATATTTCACTGAAAATTGGAAGACTGGCCACACACGAAGAATTCTCTTAGGTGATCAAGCTGTCAGCATGAAACCTGGTACTTCTGAACCCAGGAAGAAGAGACAATAATTTTCCAAGCAAAATATTAAACTACCTAATGTACACTTGTAGGACTGTAAATATGGAGCATTCAAAAATAAAACACATATANGTACAGATTTATACTTCCATTTATGACAGAAATGCTGTCATGTAACACATTCATGTTACTGAGAAAAACTGTACCACAATAACCTAAAGAAAAAATCCTCTCAAAGGCATACAACTTTGATAAATCTTAATGCTTCTGCCTACCGTGACGAAGGAAGGCTGAAATGTTGGCTCATCGAGGCTACCTCATGTTTTGTTTAAAAGGCCTGCTTCACAGCCTGCCAGGTCAAAGGAAAGACTCCCATCACCTTTAATGGGCTCCGGAGCATGTCCTAAATCTTTCTGTGTTGGATAGGCTGGGAGTTCATTGTTAATGGCATGATTACAATTTACCTTGTGATACAATAAAACAGCAAATTTATTAATGTTACAGTGAAATTCCTCAGGAACAGATCATCAAGTCCAACCGTCAACCCATCACCACCATGCCTGCTAAACCATGTCCCGAAGTGCCATATCTACATGTTTTTTGAACACCTCCAGGTATGTTGACTCCACCGCTTCTCTTGGCAGCCTATTCCAATGCTTCACAGCTCTTTCAGTACAGAAATTTTTCCTAACATCCAATTTAAATCTCCCCTGGTGCAACTCGAGGCTGTTTCCTCTTGTCCTATAGCTAGTTACCTGGGAGAAGAGACCAACACCTGCCTCACTACAGCCTCCTTCCAAGTAGTTGTAGAGAGTGATAACGTCTCCCCTCAGCCTCCTCTTCTCCAGACTAAACAATCCCAGTTCCCTCAGCTGCCTCTCATAAGACTTGTGCTCTATATCCTGCACCCGCTACATTGCTCTACTCTGGACATGCTCCAGCACCTCAGTGTCCTTCTTGTACTGAGGGGCCCAAAACTGAACACAGTACTCCAGGTGCGGCCTCACCAGTGCCGAGTACAGGAGCACGATCACCTCCCTACTCCTGCTGGCCACGCTATTCCTGAGACAGGCCAGGATGCCGCTGGCCTTCTTGGCCACCTGTGCACACTGCTGGCTCATGTTCAGCCCGCTGTCGACCAACAACCCCAGGTCCTTTTCTGCGGGGCAGGTGACTGAAGTGCAGGACCCGGCTACCGCAAATAAACTGATTCGCTGCTGTAATCCTGCTCAACAACATTCTCCGAGGGGCCAGATCAGCATGTCTACATGCACACACTTGGACCACAGCTACTTAGCGGGGTTTATGAGCTCGGTCTGGGCCCTGAGCTGCTGCAGCTACATGCCTTCTACACCAGAACAACACAGCCTCAGCTGCCCTTGGCTTCATAACGAGAACTATGGCAAAGTCAAAGTGTGCTGTGATTACGTGTCGGATTGGGATTTTCTTTTCACGAAGGCCTAACAGGCTGTGCAGTTTCTGGTTACATTTACAAAACCACCTTTTCAGTTGCTTGGCAAAATTAAAAAATTATATGGGGAGGAATCTTCAGGAAGGTTCTTGCAAGAGCGATTCATCCCCCTGTCTTTTGCATATTAGGAAACGATCTTTAGTTTCATTATCACAAACTGTATATATTACAAGGTCAAAGTTCCACTCAGTGCACAAGATGAACAGAATCTACAGACACTACCCTCCTCCAAATAAACATGTTCCTAAACTTAAAAGAAGAAAACATGATTTTTTTCTTCTGTTTTCAATACTCTGAAATTCAAATTTGTGCCATAAGGTATCATCATTCCTGTCAATGTACTGCTGTTTGACTCTAAGCATTTTATTTTTAAAATGTCCCTTTCAGATGCTGTCTCCTCTGTACTGCCAGCCATACATGTGCCTCTCGAGCACGTTTGCTTGTGCCACAAGTACAGCAGCTTTGCAAGAGTGACATGATGTTCCGGAAACACAATTACATTACTCTTGAAGACGGAATTAGCTTTATTTGTAAAACCTTCTCAATTTCAAATCCACCTCCACAAAAACCTATAGGAATATAATAAAATTGGATTCTGCCCCTGTGATGCGCTAGTGGCAGATCATGGACTGACAGCAGACCTCCATAAGCAGAAGCACCCAAAAGTTTAAACGATGAAGGCTCAGGGTTTCTTCCCTGACTTTCTGCTTGAACACAGACTTTCTGGTAACAGTACACCAGCCTTCTGCTGCAAGGAGCATACACTAACGATTGCTGAGAAAGACCTATTAGAGGAACTCAGCTTATTCCTGTGGCATGGGAAGCACTATGTAATTTCTTGCTGTAGCAGGACTACCAATTTCAGAAGGCTACGGCTCATTTTACAATGACTGAAAGGAGATTTTTCAAATGCAAAAAAGGTGGTTAGATGCTAACACTGGCCTGCACCCCTGAAAGTCTCTCCTTCAGAAGTCCAAGATTCAAAACTAATCCACAAAACAAATGGGATATAACTGTTTAAAACATGTAGTCACCTTAAAAACCAGCCGATATAGATATCCTTTATACAGTGCTAAGCTCAGGAAGGATTTAACCGTATGTTGAAAGCATACCACGTACCATGTATCTTACGGGAAAGAAAAGGCCAACCTCTGAGAGCGAAAATACAAAAAAAATAGCTGCAGCAGAAATGGGATCTCAGCATTGCCAGTGTGTTTTCATGAACACCACCATTTACCGAGTCCAACCGAAATTCTCTATTTTTAGCCTTTCAGCTACTTTCAGATAAAATTCCTGCAGATAGGACTAGCTGTACATGGCAGATAACATACAACTCTGAAACCACAGATGACCTCATGCAACTGCAAAGAAAGAAGGGTCTGTTACTTAAAACGAGGCTAAAATTTAACCCAGCTATACTAAAATTAAACAGGGAGTGTTTTACAGTCCCATTACAAGATATAAAACAACAGTCACTATAAATTCACGGTGTACTTATTTGTAAGGACGTAAAAAGAGTAATTAATAACCCCAAAATAGCTTATCTCTGAGCCAGTACACCACCAAAGCTTTCCCAGGCTCGTTGGAGATTTTACAAATAGCACTGAGAAGCTATTTGAGCTGTCATTTGAGAATTATTTGTCCAAACGGAAAAGTCATTGCTCTTTGTCACAAGTCACAAGACATTTTTTAGTGTTCCACACTTTCAGTTGACATTGCGGAGAGAAAATAAATAAATGTAATCCAAACTTTCTGGAAAGGGCTTCCATGTGTAAGAACACTTACCAACCACAGATTCCAGCAGAAACTGCACAGTGATTCAGCTTTGTGCAAAATGCACTGTACCTTCCTATCTTCTACTTCACCCTTTCTGTGTGTCACCCTATATACCAAAAGGCACCTGTTCTCTTTAAAATTCCATTTATTTCCAGTAGATTGAATTATGGTTCTCAGTACTATTATTCAAGTTTACCTTAAGCATGGAAGGACAAATATGTAAGGAACAGATATGTCACAAGTGAATCCATACAGATCGGGGTGCTCAGTTTGCATCCGTTGGGATGTATCGCTCACACCTCTGTTGGTGTGCAGAATATTTGCTGGATGTTTCTTCAGAAGAAATCCTTCATGAAGTTATCACATACTTCCAGTTGTGGAAGAAATACTCTGAAAGCTATTTTCCTCAAGAAAAATTTTCACTCCATGATACCGAATGAATAGATACATGAGTGAAATAATCCTAAGATACAGAAATTCTTTCACCCCCTCACCAGATCACTACGAGACATCAGCAAAGGATTCAAACCATTTCACTTAACTCTCCCTTTCTTTCCCTAATACCAATGCAGGCAAACCTATATTTTTTAACAATCACATAGCCTCTAACTGTCATCCAGTTTTTCAAGCAGAGCCAGCATCAAAATAAAGGGTTACAAAGCATTTAACAGTTAATTTGAGATTATAGAACAAGTCTGATTTTTTCTGGCTTCGTGTCACTTGAAAGGAGAAACTCCATTTGTCATAAGGAATGAAAACCAGGACAGAACAAGGTTTACTCTCGCTCTCTCTAAGGAATTGTAGGTGGAGTTATATAAACAACAGAGCAACGATCAAAGGGAAATCTTAGGGACCATAATATACTGAGATATTAAAGAAACAGAGCCTTTTATCTATTGTGCAGGAAGGAAGTAGAGCATTGAGATATGTGTAATATATACAATTAAAAATCAAAAACCTAAGCAAGTCCCAAAAGAGATTGAAATCAATTGAAGTCTGTTTTTTTCTTCTTCTGTTAAAATGACATGAAGAACCAAAAATGCAATCCGCAACAAAAAATATGCTCCATCACCTGGAAAAGCCAGGCATTCAACTCTATTTTAAGTTGTTTTTTCCCCCACATCCTATGAAACAAGCACTGTTCAATCACAGACCATATCCGCACTCCCTGCCAGTCTGACTGAGGCTTACCTTGTCCTCCACTCTGTTCAGCCTGGCACCAATCGTGTTATTCCCTCGATCCTTGCTTTTTTCTGAGGAACAAGAAACATTTTCAAATTAATATATGGGGGTATAAGAAAGTAGCAGCAAGCCACAACAGGGTGTGTTTAACTAGCCCACCAATGCAGTGTAACTGAACACCTTTGATATTCCTTAAAAGCAGTTTTTTGTTTCTTTTTATAGCATTAGCCCACGCCACGGCTTTTAATAGCCCTTAAGTTTAAGGCACTTTCCACCTTAGTTTTATGCTTTAACCTGGGAGAAAAAAACTGTTCCCAATTTAGTTACGGTTTTAATTGCCATTTAAAAACAATCTGGCACTATGCAAAAGACTCTACAGCTGGCTTGAACAACGCATTGGGTAAAATGTTATCTTCCCCCTCCGCCCCCATAAACTATATAGAAACACGAGTTTCAAAATGACAGTAACAGAGAGGTTTCATTAGCCAGACTTGTCACAAACAAACTTAGTACTTTTTGCTCCTTTTCCGGCCTCTTTTCAAAGCTATCAGAGCTCTACGTGAATATTACTGATTTCATAGGAAGTCGGTAATCATAGCATGCCACTTTATTGAAAATACAGTGAGTCTCAGAGAGGTTAGAGCCAACATTTTGAAAACTTCCATGAAAGTAAGTGCTTTAAATATCAAAATAAGCACTATTTTAAAATATTTTAAAAGTGTTGATGACTAAATATTATTGTAGATGCCTAAACTTCAGACCACAACTGGTTGGCATTGTTTAAAAACTTGGCAACAAAATAAAAAGGATTTTAGCAAGTATTTTTCATTAATTGTATCTTCATCAGATTAACTTTAGACACATCCTTCATATTAACTTACCTGAGACGGTGATAAAAAGAGATGGCTTCCCTATGGATTGGTCCAACCTAAAAAACCCAAAAGAATAATTTTTGTTATTAGCCTGAATCAGCATCTTTACTTTCTCTAGCTGGAGGGGGGAGACCTCTTTAAAAACAAGCAAAGTGAAGTTCAAATAGTTCTGGTTTGTACTGTAAGTGAAGCAGTTGCTTTGGGCTAAGAATAGCTTGAAATTAAAAAGATATTAACAAAATAACATTAGACTTAGATTGGTGTTTAGCTTCTTTAAGCACTGCAAAGTTTCACCATGCCCATCGCTTTTCCATGTGAACAGCACTGTTTCCTCTTTTTCTTGTTCTTCTGCAGCTTATTTGCTGCGTCTGTCTGTCCTCTCTTAGTTTGCTCCTAAGTGCAATTCTACCAGAGCTGGCAACGGTATTCCACTCTGTAGTATAATACCCCTAACAGACTGGGATTACAGCATGTAGTCAAAGCTAGCAAGGACTGAGGCGCTGTATGTAATTATAGTGAAAACTGTAAGTCCTGATCATCAGATTTTTAAGCTCTTTGCCTTTTCCTTCCTGTGTGAAAAAACAACTTTACTGAATGCCATTTTATGTTCCATAATTTTGCACAGTCCTACCAATATGGCACCTGTAAGCCTGTCAGCTTTTGATCCTCAGCTCTAATCACTGACTTCTTTACAAACATCTCTCTGCTGCTGTTTATGGATATGGACACGGAACCTGATGTACAGATGCTGAACTTGACATACCTCCTCTGTAACTCCTTGATTCGCACCATCAGGTTGAGGTGGCCCTGAGAATACTGCTCAATAACATCTCGGACATCATAGGGCTTTCTAGCTTGCTGTAAAATAAAAAACAAAAACCATGTCTTTAAGCCGCAAGGATGTAGCAATAATCTATGGTAATGTAGATTTTTTTTTTTGAGAGTAAATCATAAGTTCTTTTAACCCCTTTTAACACTGTGTAAACATTTGAGATATTTTTGTTACTGCAGGTCTACACGCCTTTCAAGAGATTATCCACCGAACTCGAGGCCAAAAGAACTTGGGGCCAAAAAATTCTATCTGGCACTTTGCTTAGAAGTTTGTGGTCACTCTTAGTTTTTTCTGGAAATAAGGCTCGTAGTCCTCTGCTACCAAAGAGTAAAGGGGTCTTTCACACGCCGTAGGCCTTATTTGCAGTCAGCAGCAAGACAGCTGGAGTTCTCAGTTCATCTTACCATGGGAAGGGTAAAGCAGAGTCCTGGCTGAAGCTGTGTGACTGATTTCCTCTTCAGAAAGACTGGATGAGCTTTCAACACTTCTGGGAAATACTGGGAAAATATTGGTGCAAGGAATGACCAGGGAGGAAGTCCTGTGTCTGTAATTTGCACTTCATACATGGGAAAGCCTTAATCTGACCTACTAGTAATAAAAAAACTTTTGTGTAATATTAAAGAAGACGACCATAATTAACCAACAAACAGCAAGATTAACTGGAACAGCTTTCCTTAACTTCTTCTCTTCTTTACTTTTGTCCCTCTGCTAATTAACCAATACTCATGGCAAAAGTCTTCTTAAATGAGCTAAAATTTCCCCCATCACATATGAAAGTTTGCAAAAGGCACAAAAGGCAACGCCAGATATTAAATGTGCGCTACTGGCTGTTCCCTAGTAACTGCCTGCGCAGGGAGGCAGACCCGGGAAAGGGAGAGGGGAATACGTGCAAGGGGAATTTCTGGGAAATGTAACCAAGTAACAGTCAAATAAAATGGGCAGAACATCCTTTGAAGCACAGGACACTCTGAACTACATTGTTTCGTACAGCCCAGTATGGAGATTAGAAAAGATGACATATACAATTCATGATTCATACCATGACAAATGAATTACGTAAGATGATGAACTGTAAGACTGTAAATGCAAGATTTTCCAGTGAAGTTGTAACAAACCAGGCAACATTTACTCAGGTCATCAGTGGAACTGCAACCTGTATTTTTAGTCTATGCTATGTATAGACTATTTGCCATGGTGAAAAACATAACACAAGTTAAAAACATATTTTAGAAGGAAACTGATTTACTCAACAGGAAGAATTTACATGGAAGAGAAAAAAACATTTCAAAATGACAATGCGAAATCAGATCAAATCCCTGGTCTCTGGATCTGTGATGGATATCACAGTAGTATCCATGTACGTAAGTCTTAAGATATTTAGAAACTTTCCTAATTGGAAGACAAACATTATTTACTCATGAATCCAGCTAATGGAATAACCGAGGGTGGTGATTTTCTTTCTGAAATTCAGTTGTAAGGTCAAACTGTGCTGAAGATATCTGAATTATAAGTAATATATGAAATTCTTCTGTGGTAGGTGGGGTGAACAAAGCCTAGAAAACCATTAATTTCTAAATACTGTTTTCCATATAATCTACGGAATCTTCACTAACCACGAGCCATTCACCTTAACTGATGCACAGGACTTGTGCTGACTACTAGCAGAATATGATCTCCCCTACACAATTTGAAACAGTCCTACAGACTTTACAAGAGCATAAACACATCCATAAAAAGGTATTAATTCTTTATAATGTTATGCTGGGTTCTTACATTGACATCATCATCATAGGGTCTATATTCAAACCTGGACTTCAAAATAGATCATAAATTTCTCCCCTTCTTTTAAAGAGGAAATGATGCCCAAGTGTGGTACTTCACAAAGAATTGCTTTTCACGTCCTTTGAAATTTCTTTGTATCCCTGTTTAGCTTATCTTTATTTATTTTATTTAATCTTTTTAAACAGGAAGGCTCTGCTGTCTAATGGACTTTTGTCCTGGTGGTGCCATCACCCCCTGTCATTAACTGAGCTCTTAAAAAAATGTGTCTAGGCAAATTTAGGCATACAGGTGTATCCTGCAAACAGCTGGTATAGTTTAAGAACCATGCTGAGTTCATGCTGGGACCTATTTTGCAAAATTTTCCTCTTCCTTTCCTTCTTCCTATGCTTCTCCTCCCCGAATGCTTCAGAGGCATCTCTAAAAAACATTCCTTTTAAGTGCTGGCCTTGCAATTAGTTATGTTACAGCTAATTTTAAGCATGAATAGTCCAATGGACTTCAGCTAAAATTTGGGTTTTCTTCAACTGTTACAAAAAAAAAAAATTCTGAATTTTCTTTCAGGAAGATACTTTCATATAAACACACAAAAGCTTCAAAGGCAAATATCTATGAGAAAACAGCTATGCAGACCTTTTAAATGCTGAAAGGTACAGCATTAAAATGCATCTTCTGCTTTACCTTAATTTTAGATATTGCTTTGGACTGGTTCTTAGAAACTGTACAGTCATTACTTGGCACATGTTTAAACATTTGAATTTCTTATGACTATTTTATGTGCATGCAGTAGAACAAAGCAGATTTACAACATACTTTTGAGGAAAGAATAATGACAGTGGTTATCTCTTAATTACAGAAGGGATTTTCAAAAGCACCTTGTGGCTTGAATTTCAAGATTACTTTGTGCATTAAGTTACTTGGGTGCTTTTGAAAAGTGTACCTTTAGTGCGCTCCAAATTTTTAAACTTGGTCATAACCTTGCATTCAGAAATTATGGAGAAGTATCAGATATCCCCCCTACGTTCCTGTTGGGAGATCCTGCTTCTGACAGAAACAACAGCGTATCACTTGTACACAGGAGTGATTTGAGATACCTTTCACTTCAGCTTAACTGACATTTTTAGTTCTTCAGTAACAACTAATATTGATAGCTCAGGAAGAAGAAAGACTACTAAAGAAGGATGAGAGACACCTTGTTGAAGGATTTTGTAGATGGCCAAGACCAGGTCTTTTGCAGATGCGAAAGTGAGAGTACAATTGAGAAGCCAGATTAGCAGCCGGGATACTGAGCACAAACAAGTCTTAAGCATGAACTGAATAGTCCCATTCTATTCAGTCAAATGCTTTTTCAGCTTCTATCAAATCATCTGCCGCAGGGGAGTTTCGTTTATTTGCCAGGTGGATAATGTTGCACACAGTGCTCAGGCATTTTCAAAATCTGTTTTTGACAAGTACCACTTGGGAGGTAGATAGGAAATGTGTAGATTTCTTGTTTCTAAGCAGTTCAGCTAATACCCTTGCAAGTATTTTATGATCTAAATTTATGAAAGCAATGATTCAGTAATTACCACGGAGCAAAGGATCACAATTAGGTTTTAGAATGAGAATAAATTAAAGTTTAATGGAACTGGCCACATTTAGGCAGTTTTTCACGGAACAGCAGCAGACACATCACTGGAATGGGCCATGTCCCTTGCCAAGCTATTAAGTGCTAGCCAGCAAGTGTTAAGGATCTTCTCAACAAAATGACTATAAAAATTATTTTTGAGTAGTCCAGACATTGCACCTTTCTTAATTCTAGTCTAATAAAAATAAACAGATTACATGTGCTTGCAGAAACTTTCTGAAAGAGCTGTCTCCAGGAAAACCCTGGACATGGGAGATTTCAGCCTAAATGGTGACAGTCTGAATACATTATACATAATGGAAACAAATGAAAAGCTCAGGCAATCTTAGCCATAAAGAAGCTCATGAACTTCAGTAAAAATAAAAAGAAAACAAAGTAGAAAACCGCTGAAGTGTTCAGGCGGGGAAGTGTTCTGACGAGGAAGTCAGAATCATGGTTTTGAAGTAGCAGCAAGCATCGCCTTATAGAAACAATAATCTCTTGGACTGTTAGTCATCACCACCATCATCATCTTTTTGATCCTAAACTTTGTGCCCTTCAAATCTAAAGGAAAAAGGACACCTTCCCTTTTTCAGGGGGTCCAGATTAAGGGTGAGAAAGCTTTTCAGTCTATTGTAAGCAGTAGTGGCAAGGTTATATATGAAAATCGATGTGGGCAGGTAAGGCCCTCTCCTTCTTTGCATTTTCAGTGATGCCTGTTCTCCAAAGATTGTCCCTTATTAAGTAATTTTAAGTAAAGTAATGTATTTCTTATACATATGTATATTCACCTGGTTTAAATCAAGCTGAAGGCTATTGACACATGTTCTTATTGGATTAATGATATCTATTTAGAAACCACATTCTTAGAAAGTTTGCAGTCAGAATTTTTTTATTCAGACCAGGCAACAAGGTTAATTAGCAACTGTTAAATGCTTATGGTATGGCAATATCACAGCAAGTGAAATGCCACGTGGGAAATGTGTGTCAGTGAGGGCTGGAGGTTTAAAGAGAACCAATAACTCACAAACTGGGAAGGAGGTCTCCTACGTATGTAGAGGGGAGAAGGGAAAAGGAAGGAGAAACCTTCCAATATGCTAACAAATTTCCACCCAGGTTTCTTATCAGGACTTCATTATCACTGAGTAAGAGACAAGAAACAAGGCTGAGGTAGTATTTTAATCTCTAATCCTACTGACTCGGTATGACAGTAACATACAGCTCAGAATTAATGGAGACATATGAGAATGTTTGTACTGTGAGAAAGAGACAGCGATAACGGAGGGTTAAGGGTCAAGTCCATTAGCAGAAAATAACATTTTAATTCAGACTGCATTTCAGCAGTTTAGCCGGTTTCCAGTGCATCCACAGTTGACTAACCTGCTGCTAAACAACCACGCTATTGAAGGAGGGAGAGAATAGTGGGTGTAGCTCACCATTACTGAAATGAATTGTGTTAGTCTCTCTTAAGTTTCTAAAAGAAACAATGAATCAGGAGAGTAAAAGGGTTTATTTAGAAAAGGAGCTTTCTATTCACAACTCACCTGAAACTTTTTCTTAGCCACAAAATACTGCATCCTACGAATCACCTTAATTGCAGCACGGTGGTGTTCTCGCAGCCTGTGGGAAAAAAGAGGAAGGTGAGTGGGGGGAAAGAGCATCTCCCTCCAGACAATCAAAACAACAGCCTGCAGGAAATGCTTCACCAGCATGTGAACGTGTCATGTAAGCAGTTGCGATTCAGCCTGGGAGCACAACACAGCACTGTGTTGACCTTCCCCACCTTCCACGGCGGCTATAAAAATCCACAATTTCATCTGACAGATGCCAGGTTTGCATACATTTGATGGTAAAAAGCAGTGTCCACATAACCTCCTCCCATGTCTAAGCAAACCTCCACCCATCCTTCCCGATTTCTTCTCTGAGGAAAGCCCAGCTATCAAGTTCCTGCATATTCAGCCATACACAGCTTTTATACACGCTCAAGCTAGAATTCCAGCTTTTGGGTTTTTGGTTAGGTTTTTGGGTTTTTTTTAGTTGGTTGGGGTTTTTTGTTATTTTTTTTTTTCCCTAAGTCTTTGAAGATTTTTGAGATGACTGCTAAACAATCCAAATGATCTTGTGGTAGCTGAATGCAACATCTACACACACGTATCCCAAAACCAAACAGTAAGTATCTATAAAAACAAAACAATCTGGAAGGTCTTTAAACAAACATAGCTCCATTTTCAAGCACATGCATATGAACTGAAAACAGAAATAAAAAAAAAATTTGCTCTTGCTACTTTAAAATAACAGATTTTCATAGTATCTGACATTAATTTTTAAACAATTCATTAAAAGCAACAGATATTTTAAATTTTTCAAAGTTTGCAAAAATGATCGATTTTTCTTCTTAACATTAAAATATCAAATCAAACATTTAAGCTATGCCAATGATCTATTCTACTATCTCATTCTATTACTCTTATCAAGATGTACTTGTATGACATTAATGCACAGTCTTTCTTTTCTTTTAAATGAATGAACATCTAGCATGTCTTACTCTCATCCCAACTAGACTTCTAGTGATGGCTTTGGGGAAGCAGCAGTAAAAGCAGAGTTAGATATTGCAGATGTTTTATCTTTATAAAATTATTATTAGCAATGATAATAGACTGGTGCATTGAGATGTCACTAAGCAGTGCCTGTACTGAATCTGACCACGTTCATACTCACTATGGGATGGAAAAACCATATTTAATTTCTGTACAGGTTTGGGTCTTTGGTATGACGTAGCACAGTAATTATCCAAGCCTCTTCAATTAAATATAACCTGGAATTTTAGTGAGTATTCACATATTTCCTCAGGACAAATTTCCCCCAGCAAGCAGAAGTTCTGCATGTGCAAATGGTGGATGTCTGTCCTCTGAACTGCATGGCAAGTGTAGCTGGGGCGTTCCCTTTCTGAAAACTCACACTTTTTAGTGGGAAAATACCTTTCTTGAAGGGCAAATACAGAACCAAAAAAAGCTCTCATTTTCTACTTGTAGGTACTGCCTCTCAAGGGGTTTCGTTTTGTTAAAGAAACTGTTCAGATTTAGCAATGACATCAAGAAAAGAGTGCTTTCTCCAGATACAGTGTAAAATATGGTTGCTTTTCAAACTAATAATGTACAGCTTTTCACCACAGGCCTACAGATCACTAAGACTGTGAGCGTGTTTATAGAAAGTGACTGTGCCTCAATCATTATCCCCCAATCTGTGAATGTGCCGTTGGATGTGTACACCAAGGCCCTTCCCTCTTAATACCCTACTGAGGCGGCTCAGTGACACTCTCCCGAGGTCCCTGTTCCTGCAGATTTGCCTGCAAGATCATGGTTCATGTTACAGAAATGGAAATTCGCTCCTAACTGGGATGGCTGCCTGTTTGGATTGAGTCCCGGTGAACAGAGTTAGCCTGATGCTGGTTCATGGTGTTCCCGTCCTGTGAGCCCTTGCTGCATCACTCCGCTGCTAGGGACAAGGATGACTTCCCCAGAACACAAAGGAAACAGTGTTCAGGGTTTTTAAGTTCTGCTTCACAGAGATGGGAGCCAGAACGAGAAATGCTGCTTAATTTGCTATTAAATATTAAAGGTGTGGATGTGTAATTGTAATACAGCTATGCATCCTACACGCAAACGCACACAGAAACCTCTTATGAGAAACAGAATAAATTTCAATTGCAATAAGACTCCTTGTAGTATATTGGTTTATGCCTCATTTCCTCTGGGGTGTTCTTCACAGTCCATTATTTCTGAGTTAAATACTTTTCTTTGGGACAGACGGTCACTAGCAAAGCACACCAAATCCCTCATTCTCTGTCTAGATGATGAGTCTCATCTATAAGACAGACAGCTGGATAATAAAAATGATATTCGCCATTCAGTGAAATAACAAAACTATGCCACCAACATGACTTTCCAATGCAGCTATTTTACATCAATCATTGTTCAGTGCTAACATGAACTTCCATGCCAGGAAGGAAAGTTCATATTTTCATTTAATTCCTTCCCATTTCCAGCTACAGTAGGAAACCTTACAGTAAGCTTGTTTCTGCTTATGCTGTAAAATCTAATTCTGCACAACAGGCTGTCCTGATTCCCGGAGATTAAATGCTTCTGCGATGAGGGAAGGGAATAAAGGATTTAATTAGTAGCCAAGGTTATGATTCACAGTTGTTTGATCTCTTTCACAAACTGGTAACAAATGCTTTAGTAAATTGAGAGTTTAACCATTAACTGGCAATATTTGCTTGTTCAGTCACTTGTGACATCTCTGAATTCTGGTTACAGAATGGCTGGCTGCAACCTCCGGAGACATACAGCGTGCTTAGATGCCGGATAGCCACTCAATACATTACCATCCTCTGAGCAAGAGTTTCAGGAATACTGTATGTTTTTCAGAAGCGTGGTGGGAAACCCCATCATCTGCGAGTGCTTACAGACAGCAGCAACATACCTCGGCTGTGCACACACCCTCACAGCGAGCGGGGGACGACCTTTGGAGAAGCACTGCCGTGCCGAGCTAAGCTCCGATGGCAGTCGCTCTCCCTCAACTCCCACGGACAGAGATTTCAGGGACTACTGGGATGCTCCAGAGAGCCGGCCTGCTTCAATGTAGTTGTGGGAGCTAAGCTCTGTTGTGATTGAAAGCCCTCTTCTATTTTTTTTCACACATCTGGTTTTGTCTAACTGCGGAAGAAAGCTTATTTGATAAGCGCATTAGCAACAGGGTCAGCAGACACGGTTTTTGCCCTTTTGTTAACAAAGCTATTTTCCACTCCTGAGTGTTCATCAGGCTGAGAGCCTCACCCTCACCACACCTACTAATCTCAGGACAACCAACAGCTGAAGGGACCTGCCAATCAGCATCTGAGTGATTCCAATAACAATCAACATATTACCTTCAAAAATAAACAGAAGTAGTTCATATGCCCATAAAATTAAGCAAAGGATTACTGCTTCCAGGACTAGAAAACATTTCAGCCTGTGGCTTTCCGAAGAAAAATTGTCAATAGCTTTCTCTGGCTATATTTCTTTCTCAATATAAACAGGACATCAGGATCACCTTGAACATGGCACATACTATGTGACTTTTCCTGTGGACTTACACTCATAGAATTAGGTCCCAAAGCCACCAATGAAGCTGTAACATTGCCAGAGCCCGTTGGAATGATCCAGAAGGGTGAAGGAGAATGTAACAACTCATCAACAACAGAAAACCATGCTGGTAGTAATAGGGTCAATAGATTCACACAAATCAACATTATTTGTAGGTATAAACTACGTTTGCTTTATTTGTGCACTTAAAAAGTAAACTGTTGCACTCCTCAAAGCATAAGAAATGAGGATACGAAAAAAACCTGGCAACAAAACACAATGGATTGAGCATGACATAATAAAATGACTAGAAGTCATTAGTTTTTCCTGCCTCCTTTTGTTGTTAGGATACTTAACCTACAACAAGTCATTTGGAGGAAACCTGATCTCTTCATTAGTCCATCAGAAACCTGGACTAGAATTTTATGTAATTTGGAAAACAAGCATGCTGAAGAACTTCAGGTAATTTTACAGACATTCTCATTTGTTTGGGAAGTTATTATACATTTATAAATGCCCCAAACTATTGTAATGGAGCCATTTGTACATCTGACTGCAATATTATTTATTTATCACAACAGAGTCAGACAAAATCTCAATAGGTTTCCCAAGGTGTGGCTCATTCTCCAGTCCCGCACTCACCAACAGCCACAGTGAACGTCACCGGCCTCAGCCAGCACCCGCCTGCCTCCTTGCTGCAAGGGGACCTGGAGGGCCACCCCAGAAGAATGCTTTCTGGGACCAAGGCTAAGATTTTTGGTTACAAAAACCAGGTGGCTTTACAAAAAAGGAAGTAAGCAGATGCATGGTTTGGTTGTTTTATGTTTCAAGAAAAATGAAAACTTCTTTTTTTAAAATGAAATTTTACAAGACTAATCCCTATTCTAAAACACAGTTCTCCCATTAAAGAACAAGAAAGGAAAAATGATGACTAATTAGAAATATTTATTGTCCTTACAAAGCTGCGGATTTTTATATCAAATCGTTAGTAATGCTATTAGAAGTTTGTACTCCTTTTAATCTCAGGAAGGTGTTCTACATATTGGTTTAGTGTTAACAGAAATATTAAAGCAACAAGACAGAGGAAAGGTGGTGCTAATTTCCTATTTATAACATTTGCCTTTTTGTTCATTTGTAGAACATTTTATTATCAGGACCATAATGTCTGGCACAGTCTTCCCAATGTACATGGACGCTGATATTATCGGAGTTAAAAGGTCAATGCTGCCTATTCAGAATGAGTTTAGCAAGAATGAGAAGTCAGTACAGAGGGCCACAGATTTAGAATATCTTTTACAAAAAGCCTGTTTCTCAGTAAACCTAACACTGATTTGAAGTCAAGCTCAGTTTTCAAACATATTTAAATTCTCTGTAGTTGTCTTAAATTTCTCACTTAGGACACAGCTGAAGTATTACGAAAGAAGGCTGAAGTCGGTTGGCCTGAAGTTTTTGGCACTAATCATTACTTAGACTTGAACTTTATCTTTAACACATCAGATTTTAATAACGTTGTGCATATGAACTGAAATATTTTTTCCATTCCGGCACTGAAAAGTGTTCCTTGTCACAGAATCTGGTGGACGAGATTCAGAGTAACTACATTAAGCCATTTCATTAGTGCATTTACATCTAATGAAATCTTTCATCGTTAGTCCTCCAGGGGCCTTTGGTATAGAATTTGCTGTGGCTCAAGGTTATTCTTGTCTTTTCACACGTTCTGTCATTCCCTGCCCATTACAGTTGATGGGAGCCTCTCCGCTCTGGGCAGCATTTTAGACGCGTTAAATTGGAAGGGATTAGGTTGCATCGCTGTGTATTCTGTAATAGGAAATGCTTGATCGTTGTACCCAGGAAGAAAATTCAAATCACCGATTATTTCAAATAACGTGGGCTACCCCTTTCATTTGTTGCTAGAGCTTGGCAACAGCTGTTTGCCATCATTATGATATGTTTACCGGGGGCAAACAAGTAAAAGCTGCCCAGAAATGTTAGAAAAGTATGACAAGGCTTGAAGAGTAAAACAGTTACAAAACTGAAGTTGTATTAAATAGGCTTCAGCCAAGCTTAGTGTTTACATAAATGCTCCCATAACATTTTCAATGTATGAATGTGTTTATTTTTAATGGACAAACATTCTTTACTAGACTTTGCCCTCTGGACTTCCCATCCCTTTGTGAATGTAAAATTAGAAACTAGTGACAAGACAAATGCAATGAATTCAGTTACCTCCACAGTCCTCACCTGCAGGGTCTTCACAGGCTTAAATGCCAAAGGAATATAGAAATCATAGATATAAGCGGAACAAGGAGAATCACAAATAGCAGGTAAGCTAGATTTTTTACACTTCTTTGGTCTTAGCAGTCAATGGTATTCTAGTACTTATCAGCAAACAAGTAATCTGGTTACCAAAGATCTGCGTTTAGTCATGCTTGCAAATTGGTCATGAGCAGAAAAGATTTCATCAAATGCATCTGTTCATCTAAGAACTGAATAATTCAATGTCAGCAGCAAACGATTTCTATGAAGATATTTGATTAATAATTTTTTACAGAATACTATGTTTTGAGTGTTTAATTTTAAATATACGAGCTGCTTTGACTTAAATGAATGTGTCTCAATGTAATTTCTGTTCCCTACCCAGGGGAATGCAGAGGCTGACTTCCTGCAGGAGTATTAGTTATTATAAATTAAAAAACTGCTCTAGAAGAATAGTCTGTAAGAGTAATGTCAAGTTCGCTCTTTCGGTGAACCCTTCAGCCAGTAAACATCTTGGTTATTATTTACTGAATAGGAACATAGCCCCAGGGGAATTAGCTTAAGCTGAATTAACTTTTGTGAGCTCCTCACCCCCACTATGTATTCTCCCAACTATTTGTGCTTTGTCTTTTTTTTTTTTTAAATATGTAATTTTAAATCCACAATGACCTTTTAATGGATTTGTATTTTATGTCACAGCAGCTTTCATGTCTCCCTGCTCAAAAGTCACGTGCTTAACTCAGAAGTGCTTTCATCTAGTTATAGCAATCCTCTTTTCTCTACAAATAGTCTGGTTTAACTTGGTTTGTGGATTTTTAATAGACATGCAAAAAAGAACAAGTTCAAAAAATAACATTGCCTTTGGAGGATTTTGATGTTTTAATGTCTTCAGTTAACAATAAAAATAGCCTATTATTGTAATAAATGTTGTTTTAAAAAGGAAAAAAATTGTGTAGGTTTTTCACAGTCATGCCACTGGAGCACAATACCTCAACGGAGGAAGCCGCTGGAAAGACGCAGCCTCCCCTTGGGGCGGGCAGCTCAGCAACACAATTCGGAGCGGGACGTGATCTCCCCAGTTCTCCGCTGCATCTCGGCAGAGAGGCAGCGCTGGCGTACAGCTGGAGAAGGGCACCTGCACCGGCTGCAGCACAGCGCTGGGGAAATTCTCCTGCTTGGGAGCCTTCATGCAGCTGGTGGGAAATCTGATCAGCTGCATTTGGCAGGTCAGGAAGTCCCGAGCTCTGCACTGGTGGCCTGGGAGAGGCGTCCAAGGGGCAGTGGGGAAGCAGGAGGTGTTGGTTCATATTGAAAGGGGAAAACAAACTCGAGTGACTTGACTTTTTTCAGGCATTAATGGCAATTTGAGACTCAGAACCACTCTGGGAAATACAGCTAATCAGTCTAGCCCTTTAAAATATGCTCATATCAAGGCAATCTGAAATTAATATCAAAATGCAGGCTTGAGAAGGGAAAGAACCATTGCTGTCCTGACTTGGAGTTAACATAGGTAAAAATAATAACTGTCACGTGGATCAGGGAGACAGGGCATGAAGCGCAGGTTTTGGGAGCTGTTTTTCTGATAGTGAACACAAGCCTCACAAGGGGCTTGGCTTCATAACTTACCCGAAGTACAAAATCTCTAGAATCTATACTGCTGCACAATGACTGTATTGCTGTAACTCAAGGTGGATCATTTTACAACTAAATTTTCAAAAACAGCTTTCTGCAAAGCATTCATGTGATACTGGGAGACTGGACACACGATAAGGAACATAAACGCACCATTAGGAGCAAAGTTTTCAAGCATGCTGACCCTCTGTTCCATCCCCCGTTGTGCCTCTATTCCCCAGCATATCTTGATAAATAAAACAAGAACTGGTTTCCAACTAAACAGAACAGCATCCAGAATAGCTAGACAGCATAGGATTTTGGAGTGCAACTTTTGTTAAGGGAGATGGTCCATCACATGGTATGTCTAGAACGAAGACAAATTCCTGTAGCTAGAATAAAGATCACGCATACATTTTCAGAACTAATAGTATGCTGGGGCAAGCAGATGTAGCATCAGAGATTTCCTTTGTGGTCTGCCCACAATGATTCCAGCTAAGAACANCAACCTTACTATAAAAGTTTGTCTTGAAATCAGGCAAATGCATGAGATTTCTTGTACATCCTAAATTGCCTTTGCTGTATATTTTCACAATTTTGTTTTTACTTATGTCTGTTACCAGGGTATGAAGAGTTGCACAATGGACGTGAGGGAAAAAAAAAAATAGGAATACAAAATTATTTTTGGAAGGGTCTGAAATACCCGGTAGAGAAAGCAGGGCAAATANAAAAACCAGTTCCAATTTTGTCAGAATTACTGTTGTTCCCCAACTTTGCTGATATTATTATCAAATAATATCACCCATATTTGATACCCGTATCAAATCACAATGTAACTTTTTATTCAGCTCTTTGCTCTCTGCATCTTGTTGAGTCAGAAGGCAGATGCTTTTTCACACGGTTTCAAGGCCAAGCAATTTGAAAGTAACTAGACACAAATGAGATCACAGATAAGTAAATAATAATGTACGGCATTCTCTTATAGATATAGTCTGACACATTAAACTCCTTTCCTAGAGAAGGTGAAGACAGAACACAACAGAGCTGTAGTTCAGTGCACACAGAAAGCCATGGACATTATTATTTTGCAGCATCTGGTTAAGAGCAATCTTTTCAGATTAAAAAAATATTTTTTGCAGAGCTTGTCATTCATGGCTCTCAATTATACAAGGATATGCACGGCTACAAACAGTGATACTAGGAAGAAATAACCGTATTGCCTATGGTTACTTGCCCCTCTATAGTTGGCCTATTAAACTTACAGTAACCCTTGAATATGAAACCGGCTGATGTTACACTACTTCATTATGCTCAATAAGTTGTTAACACTACATGGTAGCTCTTTGTTATATTTGCTGGAGGGAGTACAAACAAGACCACTGCAAACTCAAGGCTGAGTTTGGCTTTTCTAATTGGCCTAAATTGCATTGCCCAGAATACACATCAGATACAACCCGTACATAAAAATGGCTAATATGGAGTATGAAATGAAAAAGCATCACAATTATGATCAACTCCTTGAGAATTCTCAATTATTTGTTTCCACTCTACATAATACTTTAACATGCTAATTTAATATATGCTATATCCCACATCTTAATTAAGACTCATCATGTAATACCACTAATAACATCCCATTTAACCTTTTGTTTTGAGACAAAAGAAATAAGCTTTTCTTAGGCCAACTACTGACGCAGTTCATAGGGGATCCATGGAAGGTCAAAACTGTACTGTGTTGCTACTTATTTAACCTCACACAATGACTTTAGTCAGAACTTTTTTCATTTTTTTCCCCTCGTCTGAGTAATATGTGTATTTTAAAGTAATGGTGAATACAGACAAAAAAATTATTTTTTCTTTGTAAAACCAATCATGGACAAGAGGTTAGATTCACTCATACACCCTCACAAGCTCAGGCTATTCTACCAAGGCAAAGCAGGTAAATTGAGAGTATCTCAGCTCTTCAAGACAAATTAAAGTCATTACACAGTTGTGACTGACAAAATAAAGCATGTCTCCTGCTGCAGAGACAGGAATTACAGCAGGAAAAAATACCTGAAAGGAAAAGGCCATTGACCTGTACAGCAGTATTTACATTGCCAAAATCAGTGAGAATGCTATTCCAGGAAGGCTAACATTTTCCATGTTGTTTTCTACAACAGTGATGACTGGCAAATTCTCATGCCATTTAGTAACGAAGAAGAGAAGATCAGTGTTGCTGCTGTAAAGATGTTTCTAAGGACTACATTCTGACATCATAGCATATCAAAACATACCCCATCGTTGCCACAGAAAACAACTGAAAAACACGAGGCCAATTTTTGTGCTGATTTACACCATGAGACACTTGAAGGGACTGGAAGCTGATGGACTGTTAGGTCACCATGGCTTCTGGTCTGCCATCTCTGTAGGGGCTCTGGATGTAACTTACGCAGAGTGATATAAGTGTCTGCTCACAGCTGCATTTTTTAATGGGTGTATCCTCCAAAAATAAAGTGATAGAAGACTATAAACATAAGGGTGTTGCTACAGTTTGTGTAAGCTGCAATGAAAAGCATGGCAAACCTTGAACAGATAGCATTAGGACAAGGGGACCTCACCACTTTGGAAACAAAAAAGCAGTTACAAATGTAGTTTAAAACTGCAATTTTTGCAACTGGAAGCATTCTCCAGGATTTGTTATTTTACAATGGTGGAGAAACACATGGGATTTCAACTTGTGGAGAACAGCCTTTTCCTATAAATCACAGAGCGTAATCTGAAACCTAGAAACAGCACAGGGGCTCACATTTATGGATTTAAAACAGATGAAGAGCAAGCATGCTCTTAACCCTTTCCCCATAATTTCTTCCCAGTACAAAATGAAAATGAATATGCAAGGACTGAACAGAAATTAATGTGGTAAAAATCAAGAGGAATACAGTTCTGTAAACACTGAAAACGTCAGCTCTTCGACCGACTTCCCTAAGGACACAAGCCCAGAATTGTCCTAAAGCAAAGCACTGTAAAACTGTTACAGCATAATCCACTATTCGGACTGTTCTTTCATCAACTTTTATTTAAGCAGTTTATCTTGTTGAGATTAGGATCTCTCTTATAGAGCAAGACCTGGCAAACACAGGCCTCTGGTTTTGAATATCAGGCTATATTTCACTGTGAAAGAAGTAACTAGCAGCCTGTCATCTCACCATATGGTTACAAACTCCTTAATCACGCAATAGGAGAACTAATACTAACACATTAGCGATAATTTTTCTTCAGAAATATGTAAGGGCATTAAGACGATATAAAGAGCATTTATTTATTGCCTTTTAAGATCCCCAACCACTTCTCTATCATTTTAGCCTCTTTTGTGGCTCACAGGACCAAAAAAATCCAAACCCAGCACAGCCTGTTCAAACTTGAATCCTAAGACGCACCCTTTTTTTTTTTTAAATTAAAAAAAACACAGTGTAATAGAATGGATTGGAATATCAGCATTGCCAAGAGGCATTAGTCTATACCTTGTCAGGGTCAGAGTTCCAGTATTTCCAGAAATTCACTCACATACGTGACGCAAAGGTATGATTAAAACCAGAAACAGGCTCAGATTGAAATAAAGTATCATGGCACGTCATGTTAAAACTGTACACCAACATAATATTTTAGAGAAAACCCTAAACCAACAAACCCAGGACAGTTGAAAGGAGAAGAGGAAAGATAATTTTAAGCTCACTGCAAGATCACTCAACTGCACACATAGTATTTGTCCGTGGTAATCCAACCTCTGTCCCTTTACTGGCGACAGTTCAGTGAAGTGGTACTTTTGTCCACGTCTCCTGATGAAAAGCTAGGGTGTTTCTGCACGTCACTGAAAAGGTTGCAATTCATAGGAAAAATGTCTCTAAAGTGGCAATGATGGGCACCTGAACGTTTTTCAAGTGAAGAAGTAGCTACCTGAGAACATCAGAAAAACGCAGCATGAAAATGAATTGGGTCTTAGCTACGGGGCATGTTGTAGGAGCATCCAAAAATGCAGCCATGGCTAAAATTTTGTGCTACAATAATCAGAGAACCTAAAAGAATCTGAGTCCTTTTTTAAAATTAGCTTGCTAAAACTGTTTTCTGTAATTGTACTTGCTACGAAAGATTTGGGGAAAACAGAGACTGTAAGAGAGAATTTGTCATTAGCACAATTCTCTCTTCTGACCACATTTGATATGTCAAATCATGTGTTAGCAAATCTAAACAAACAGAATAGTCACCACGACTTTTTTTCTGGAAAGTGTTTCAAACCAAAGACTGACTTTTTCAAGACTAGACCCTCAACTGCTTCACCTTCATCCTATTATCACTAGGATTGAAAAGCTAAGAGTCCAATTTCAAATGCAACCTCCCTAGTGTCACTTTAGTCCTGCAGATGCTCAGATCCAGCTCTCCTCTTTGTCTCTTGTGAACCCAAGGTGATATTTACACACAAACACCTATGGATGTCCCCACTAGGATTTCTAAAGATGTCTATCAGCCCATCTAATTAGGTTGGGATACACAGTCTGAAAAATCTCACGAGGTGCCTAAATAATGGTGACAATCTGACCTATTCGATACATAATCAGACGTACAAATTGTGTGAGTATGAAAGAAGAGGCACTTTGCAGGTTAAAAGCCACTAAAAACATGGACTGCATCACATTTACTGAATTATGTGCTCAAAACGGCTAGCTAGCTAAACCCTTCTTTAAAGCACACCCTTTGCAGTTCCTGCCTAAATGTAGCAAGTTGCTTTGAAGCCCCCCATCTCACCGAAGCGGGTGGAGGACTGGATGTGTATGAGTGGCCTTACGGCAGTCAGGGGGAAAACACGCACCCAAACTTACACGCTTGCTTCGCATATCAAGGGATCAGCAGAAAACTGAAAAATTTGTACGTATAAGAAAACTTTCAAGATAGCAAACATAGACTGAGGAGCAAATAAGCTGAGAAGAATTTCAGATACACCCTTACTAAGTAGGTTCAGATCTTCTGTGTGGAAAATCTGACCTGAAACATCTGAGTTCTCCTGTTCTATCTAATAGTTAAAGAATATGCTGTGTTACTACTATTGCAAAAAGACAGGAGAAATTTTATGAGCTGATATGCTGGAGACAAAAACTGGCTGGAACTAACTACTGTGGTATGGGAACTCCATCTCTTTCTGTGGCTTCAAAGCGCAAGCAGAGCTCAACAATGTATTTTTCTGCCTAGAATTATTCTCTAGCAAGTTAGATACAGAAAACAGCATGTGTTTTAATTACTTTCTCCCTCTCAATTTAGAAACTGTTAACAAGCCTATTGTATCTTTCAACTTAAGTTCTGTTACACAGGAAAAAAATATTTTGCTTAATATTCCTATCTCATTGTTTAAATTTGTGATGGTGTTTGCAATATGATTTACAGTCAAGTACTTTGTTAAAAATATCATCCCACTTTGTAACTTTACAGTTTTGCAACACACATTTCTGCAAAGCAACATTTCCCCCATAAGGGTTGAGCATCAGCTTAAATACACTCAGTGCAGTGGATAGGAGTCTCTTGATCCTGGCCAGTTCTAGGCAGGGTCTATTGCAGAAATCTTTTTTTCAGTGTTATCGATACAGTCAAGGAATGCAGTATTCGAAGAACTAAGACAACCACACATTTCTCCTGGCAGTATCAGCACAGAGAGAGTTAAATGGAAATGAAAACTAAACTACCAATGACCAGAAGAGTGTCCAGGATGGACAGTCGTTCATCCTCCTCTTAGTCGTTTGACATCAATCTCACAGGCGTCTTCACTCTGCGTGCCACTGGTCAATAATCATGCAAACATGTTTCCACATTTCCGTCCTTGCCACCTTTGTACCAAACCATACTGCAATATAACTTCTTTCTGTTTCTCTTTACTCTTTGGCTGCAAGGCATCTCTTCACCATGGGACACAATTCAGAGGACATACCCCTCATATTTTGAGGAGCACAAACGCTAAACAGGAACATTGCAAAATTAGGCTTTCAATGTAGTTATTAGTTTTGCAACTGTGCTTTCTATGTTAAACTAACGACAGGGATGCCCTAAACCCAAGCAAAAACTTGTTCATTCAAACTTCTGTGAGACCAGGGTTTTTTTGCAGGAAAAAGGACTTACCAAACCACATTAGCACTTCCTAGCAAGCACTTTGCAGATACACTGCTAGTACAAGACCATAAATTATTTCCAGTTTTAAATGATTATTTCATAAAAATATCAATTTATATAAGCTAACATACATAATAATATATGTATATGAAAATACTTATCTAATACAAGTCAAGTAAGTTCATGCAAATTGCAGACAAGAACTGGAGAGAAAAGGAGTAAATTTTGATTTTGAAAATACCAGAATCAAGAAGGTGTTTTAAGGTGATGAAAATGTCAAAATCATTATTAACGAGGAGACTTTCAATTGATATCAGCAGTGATTCCTCACTGAAAATCTTCTGAGAAAAGGGGGAAACACAAAATGTGAAAAAGTGCACTGCAAATCAGTAGTACTTTCAACAGAATCACAGAACGGTTGGGGCTGGAGGTGAGCTCTGTGAATCATCTAGTCCAACCCCCTGCCAAAGCAGGGTGACCTACAGCAGGCTGCACAGGACCGCGTTCAGGCGGGTCTTGAATATCTCCAGAGAAGGAGAATCCACAACCTCCCTGGGCAGCCTATTCCAGTGCTTTGTCGTATAATTTGTTTGTCTCTTTTCTACCAGCTACTTTTATACCCATGAGTTCTACACAGGCCAAGAGCAGAGAGAAGAGTAGGCTAAGCATATGCAGGAACACTGAAATAAAATTAGTCTCGTTTGTATCTAGCACATCACAGATTTTTTATCCACACTGGAGGTACTAATGTACAATACTACCCTCAAATGAAGAGCAGAGAGTTGACCTGACACTTTATGTTATTCAGGTCTTTAATTTCAGTCTTTATTATTACAACCCTGTCTACTTTGAGGACTGAGAAACAATTAAGAATTCTGAAACGACGCTGAAAATCACGGGAGTAAGCATGGCGTTACTGCGTCCATTGAATGGCTTTCTGTGTAGGTTTAGCACTGCTTTCATCCCTGGCTGGTACGGAAAATAGAAAGCAAGCCAAGTGTATTCCACCTATGGATGGTGCAGTTCCAGCTAAGCCAGGTTCTGAGGCTGCATTTGCTCTTCCCCCTCATATGCCTTTTTATTCATATTATTTTCCTCTCCTTCTGGTTTATGAAAGCATACTCTTACTGGATTAATCTACTGAGACCTTAGCAAGAGCCTGAGTAACACCACAGGTATTTGTGCAAACAGGTAACTATGAGGATCTAGGCTCTTCCACATTCAAACGTGCATGTGCGTGGGATATTGCCCCCCTTTCTTTTCCCCTATGTGTTTTTATTACTCAAATTTTGCAAGGCTTTTAGAATACAGAAGAAAGAACAAGCATTAGAAGAAAATCAAAGTCGCCTTTTCTCCCCGCACTTCTGAGTTTGTATTGATTTTCCTGGAGATTTGCTGATGAACAATTCATGTATCCTAAATTCCACTTTAAAATCCTATTAAATATCCTATAGTAAGCAACTACCAGGTTATCATAAGAGTTAATGCCACATCATTAATGCTGATTTAAGTATGAACTGACAGCCTGGTCAGAACACAAGGAAAACCAAGCTGATAAATTGCTTAAAAATCAACCCAAACCAGACAAATTGCCAAGGTGTTTGGGTGACAGAGTAGGTGACTATGGGCGGAGACACCACCCTGGAGTGCCACAATGGGAAGCTGTTAAAAATCAACGATTCTTTGCTGGCTTATGCAAAAAGGGAAAGCCAGGCACAGACAGCTCCTCGTGGGCAGAAAATGCCTGATGACAGCGTGCACGAGACACGATAACTCTGCCGTGCATTTCAGGGGTCAGGGACTTGGCGACAACGTTTTCCAAGCCAGGCCTGATGTCTGTTGGGAAGCAGCTCTGTGGAGCTGTGATTGCTGCTTGCCCCGTGGGTGATTTATCCCTGTAGTAACACGAGTGTGAGACCTATGAAAAGTTCTGTCTCTTACGAATGGCAGGGCTTAACGCACAAGGCAAACGTGCCTTTTGCAAGTCACTGAGAATTTCAGCCTCTAGCACTTCTTAGTAACACTGGATTTTTTTAAATGAACTAAACAAATTCCTAAAGATGCAGACAGAGAACTAAGTACAAAAATCTTCTGCAAATCCTACCGATTACCCATCTGTCTCAGAGTTGCCTTATACCTCTAAAAGTCCGGTCTTTAACTGAATCAGAAATCATTTCATTTAAATTCAGACCAAAACAAAACCAAATGGTTTGGTCTTTGGAAAACTCTTGGACTTTTCACATTTAAGAAAGCTTAGGTATCTTTTCTTCATACTATTTTTTTCTGTTTGCAACCCAAGACCTGTGTGTACATGTACGTAAACCAGATAAAATAGAGCACTAACAAACAAATTATTTATATTTGCATAATTAGGTGGCTAAACTGAATTTGTGCTGGGTTTTTTCATGTAGTTCCTTTTTTTCTCCAGTGTTATGGAATGTCCTGAAATGTTTTATCCTACACAGCAGTCTGTACTGACACCTTCAGTTGCTGCTTCCCAAGGACACATTAATACCAAGCTACTAGGACAATTATTTGATTGCAGTCAGGCCTAAAATAATGGCCAAATAACATCCTAAACGATTTTTCATATTAGAATGCTTTCCTGAATCTGGGCTGAAGTGAATGCTGTTATGATGTACATTACAGAAGAGCAACTCTGGGTCCTTAAACAGTACTTGCCACTTCAGATTCACGTTCAGACAAAATTAAAGTGCTAATGGGCGAAAGACAGTTTTATATAATACAAAGAGCAGTCCCAAAGCTTGTTTTTATTCTAATACTTGAAATTATTAAAGCAAATCACTGTAAAAGTTCACCTTCAATTACAATAATGGCCATTTCTTAAATAATTATAGCTGCACCACAAATTAAACTGTGTCCAAACTATATCTGGACAGTCCTTTACCATATTGACTTCTTACAAAATATGTATATCTAATAAGGCTAAAAACCCCTATCTAGTTTTCAAAAGATATGTTTTTATTATTTTGAATTTCATAAACATGAACTTCTAGATAAAAAATGGAATTTCATGCCCTCTCATGTTGAACAGTACACCACAAAATGATTTATGAACAGCAGTAGCACAATCCTCACAGTTTTAACAGAAAAATAGCTTCATTTTCTTCCCCACTTGCGCATAAAAATATATATATATATATATATTTCCTTGATTACTGTTGGAGTGCTTCTACTGAACTACAGGTTTAGTTCACTTTTTTCTCAGGTAAGGAGAACATTAAAGCAGTCGGCTTGAAGGAAAAAAGAAGTGGAATACAAAATGGAGGAAATACTGTATCCTGTAAATGAGGTGAGGCCTTTTCAAGTTTGTTGATTCTTGCAAGGATTTTATATATAGGACCAATGTGTAAGGTTCAAAGTGCTCTTCCACTTGAAAACAAAGCAGATCTACAACTAACTTGAAGGCCCAAAAGACAGAAGTCCAACTACCCTGTTCAGTCAGTAGCAATTCAGAGAATTTAAGTGAGATAGCTAAAACAACTGGTATGAATCCACTGGAATAAAAAATCTGCCCTATTATGTGTTACTCATATAAGTTACTCAGTTACTAAGACAGCCTTAAACAAAAACATGTGGATTATATAATAACATATAACTGTTTAGTTTTTATAGCGTACTCTCACCTAAGTAGATAATTGGCAACGAGGACCGAACATGAGAACTTTTGACCTGAAAGCACATACTTTTTTTCTGAATTCAGCAAGAACATTCTCTCTTCTCAAGACTTCAAACAATTTACGATGGCAATGTATTTTTTATTAAAGAAATGTGCTTAGAGAAGATTGAATAGTTCTTGGAAGCTCAGGAAAGGTATCCGGCATGGTGGTATCTATCTTTAAACAGGAAAAATGACAACACAGGTGCTGGCATTGCCAGTGCTTAAATCAGTGTTCAGGAAGTATCACACGTATAATCACCCGTTAGTGAATAAAACCCAAGGGAAACGTCAAGAAGAGTATTTATGCTTTGTTTTTCTCACAGGTGCTAAAGTGAAGTGTTCAACTATGCATTCACACCAGTTCTTGAAAAGAATGTCAAAGGCAGAGGTCATAGTACAAAGGGATGTCCTCTAAAATTATTTCTCATCTTCTTCCATTCGCAGAGAGCTGTTCTTTCACAAGGGTTAGCACAGATCTGTGACAGGGTAAAATCTTGGCCTGCTGAAGTCAATAAAGCTTTGCTATTGATGTCAGTGGGTTGGAATTGCTTCTGTTATCTTCAGATACCTGGATAGCTGCCTGAACATCTGCTGAGGTTGTCTCTAAAAAGTCAAAGTGTAATTTCTTAGAAATACTCAGATCTGCTGGTAAGGATAATTTCAACCCATTAAAAAACACCTACAAATTCAGGGTTCATCAGAAGTTGATGGGCCTGGCTTGTTTGGTAGATTTATTATGGAGATCTCTTATTTGAGAAAACAGAATCAAATACTTACTTGCTTCATATAATCACCTTTGTCCAGACCCCTGTCAAAATGTGCTGCATTAGGGAACTTCTCCAAGGTTACACAGGAAGCCTGTGGCAAAGCCAAAAATCCTGATTCCCGTGGAACTGTTTGAACACCTTACTTTTTTTTGAAATACCAAGGAGGAAACAAAAAAGGGAGATATATACTGGTGTACTAACATTTTTCTAGCCCCACATTTCCTACCAGCACAATGAATTAAAGTGCAAAGAAAACACTGTACACGCACACATGTACAAACATAAAACGGGTAATTTCCCAATTTATGATCATAAATATATCAATATTCAGCCATAACATATTCAGGCATCTCTGCTTATGAAGGCACAGAGAGCAAGCAGTGGTCTGCACAGGAAGAAAGCCCTGGTTTCTGGTTAGAGCCAAAGCACAAAAGCCAAGTGCACCATTGCATCTGCTCTCAAACCTGCCTGTACAAGAGATTTTCTCTGTCCCCAGCTCTCCTACCTTTTCCTGTGCCTATGAATGGCACCATTTGTGTGGCCATTTATAGCACAGTGAGAAAATACGAATGAAAAATCTGTCTTAAAACAAAAAAGAGAGTTTAGATAGATTTCTTGACAGCTGCTAATTTTCTCTCCTATGAACATCTCTATTCACATTTCACTTCCATTGCTCATTTTTTGCATTTAAGGTAGTTTTGTTAAACAGGCTTTGCAATTATACAGATTTCCCTTTAAATTTGCTGTTCCATGCAAGAAATCAATGCATTTTCTACAGATGTCTGTTTGGCAGGAGCACAGTCTCACTACGTTCACTGATGTTAAAAATAAATGAATGGTATAGTCTTCTATACCATTCTTCTATAGTTCTATAATGAACTTAGACTGTTCATTAGTCCAAAGCAGAATTGACTGCTATATAGGTGACATTAAACACTCTTTGGCCATGCACTGTTGCTATGCTGATGTCCATGCAGACTTCACAGTACCTGCCTGTCTCAAGGTTATGTGTCCTGAAGAACATTTTCATTCATTTAATATTTCACTTTATCTGCAATCGCTTCAAGCAACTTGTATTGAGCTAAGCCAATACAAGACAAGCAATTTGACAGAACATTTTCAGAAATATAGCAAGAAACATCCAGCCTTGCTACAAGACTGTTCAATGCTTCAGCAGGGCACAAAGCCCCTCCATCTCCCTCCACATCCCTAAAATCTCCTTTTCTCCAGACAGTGCAATGCACTTGCTTAAGGGAGCATAAGGCATCACAACAGCAGCAAAACATACAATAGTGTTTAAACTCTGACATTAAGCTCAATTGAGTGTGTTCAGGGACTCGAGAAAGATCTTGGCTGAGAGGAAAAAGAAAATTGCTGGGAAGACTGAGGAACATACGATTAAAAACTTTTCTAAATTACCATACTGCCAGCATGTTGGAGTCAGACATGTATAGGGCTCCAAACTCTGTGATTTACGTCCTCTTAAAGGAAAAAAAAAAAAAAAAAAGAAAAAAAGAGAAGTGTTTCTGGCATTTAAAGCATTAGGGCAAACATAGTGTTTTCTTTCAACTGCTTCTTCACAGGAAGAAGCTGCAACTTGAACTGATAAAATGACCCAAAATAGACATGACGAGACTGGTCATAAAAAGCCATGAGAGCTGACCCACTTTAAAGATAGAAAAACTGGTCCCAAACTATCTTTTAGCAATGCATTTAGCATTGGCGGAAGAAAAACAGGATTAAAGCTGGGTGGCGGCATACAGGTGACTTCCCTGCTCTCTCCATTAAAACATGGCTCCCAGGCTGAAAAGCAAGATGCTAATACTCACACGTTGTACCTGTACGTTGAATTTCTAACTTTGACATGTTTGGACTGCTTTGTAACCTAAGCATCAACAGTCATTCAAGTTTTCCATGGAGTTTGCACACACAAAAACTTGATGCATTTATATGGGAAAGAGTCTCTCCAGGAGTCAGAAACAGAAGACATTGTAATTTAATTAAAAAGATCTTGTAGTTGTTATTCCATGTTGCTATGAATATATGAACACTCCCACAGAGTGCACTGGGCAACACCTCATGCCAGGTGAAGCACCCTTGTAAGATCTAGCAAGGATGAGGCCTAAGGTTTTTCGCCCTCTTGTAAAGAGGAAACAGCTCACTGCAAGAATGTTTGAGGAAAAAACAGATTAAACAGAGGACTAACACGTTAATTTTGCAGAACTTGACGTTAACCAAAAGAATGTGGACTGCGCTGAGGTACAAATATTCAGCCTGACAATATTTATATAGTGAAGTTAATACTTACAAATATAGTAATAAAACACAAAATGCACAAAGCCCATGCAAGAAGACCCTCCAGATAAAGAGGCAGTGAGAGATGGCATGTTTCTACTTGAGGCGCTTTGTCACGACTTTCAAATTTAAGATCTCTCCGATGTACCTTCTACCCCAAGTACTGAGGGCTTGTAATATCCAAAGCACTTCAAGACAAAATTTAGAGCTTCTTGGGAAATGCTGGTGCAAGTAAAAATTTCACAGTGGAAGCGTTAATACAGCGAAGAAAAATACCCCTGGCAATTTTAAATGCAGGTCAAACCTTTGTTCCAAGGTAATTTTCAAAGTGCAGTATGTCACTAGCAATTTTCTATTACAATGCCATCCTGTTAAATTTAAAGTGATTTACCAGATCCATGGAAATCTGATGTACTAAAAAAATACAAACAAGAACCCACTATTCTTGCATAATAATCTATTCTTGAGTAATAATCCTTTTTTTTTTAGCTTTGCCTTGAGCATATGACTGTCATTGGTAGGACGGTAAAATTCAAGCAAGAGAAGGCAAGATTTTACTTTTGTCCTACTTAATTTGCAAAGCAATTCCGTTTCTCGTGAATTTAGTAACATACTACAGCCTTTAATGAACAGCAGTCATTGGAAGTATTAGGAAACAGAAGCTAAGGATTAACCTTGCATTAAAACTACTGTTGACCTTATAAGAGTGATTATTTATTAGTCTGTGAAAATCATGACATAACCTCACAGCTCATATAACTATTCAGGTGTATTATAAAAATAAATAAATACCATCCCACCACCAACAGCACTACACTTGAAATCACTTGCACTTAAATCATTTGAAGTCTTAATACTAATGTTTAAAAGGTCAACACAAACACAGCATTCAGATGACTGTTAAGATTAAAAAATAAGTTAATCAGTAAATTTAGGAATTGCTGCATGATTAAAAAACTGCCCACAAAAAAGAAAGACTCAAGCCTGCTTTATATTTAAGATGTGTAAGGAATCTTGCCTAGAATCTATAGAGTTAAAAAGCAACTACTTGGTCCTACTCAGTTGTTTGTGCAGCACCAAATTTAAATCCAAGAGACATTATGAGAAACTTTGCTGCAGGCTGTCAGACCTCATTAAGTTAATGGAACTGGTAAATTGGCACATTTCCAGCACATTGTAGAAAGAAAAGCGCTTTCAGCTGAAGAGTGAAGGAGATCCAGTTTCGGTTTGGCAGCTAAAGGAGATTATTAGCTATAAATAATGGCTGCACTGAGATGACTTATATGGGGTTGCTTGACCAAAATGAAGGCAAAGAAACAAAAAACATTAACATTTTGAAATGAACGATACAGTCTCTTTGTTGGATGGAATCTAGAACAGCTTTGTAGACATTTTCCTTTTAAAGCCTTGCTATTTACAAAATCATCTAAAAGTCTTCGTAACAAGCTTAGCTACCACTGAACTCATTAACGGAGAGAAAATTCTTCTCTTTGTTGGGTCTTTGAATCTCTTTAAAAGATGGTATGAAACCCATAGTTCAGTGTGAGGTGGTGATGTGCTGTGATGCACTCACTAATGTAAAAGTATTATATTATTTTGGCCTGACATACTGCGGAGTGTTTTTTTAGAGCCAGGACAGCAGAAGGGTATCAGTACCCAGGCAGGGCAGGGAGCAGAAATCAGTAGACTCTGGGGGGATGCTAGTCTCCCGAGTGACCAGAGAAGACAAAATGATGAAGAATGTGACAGAGAAATTTCTCTTCTGACAATGAGATGTGCATGGTAAGACATTTTTCTCACCTCAAATTTCTAAATGGTAAATTGGCTTTAAACTAAAGAAGACCAGATTATCTTCTGTATTTATACCAATAAACCCCAAATTGTATATGCAACAATTAACAGTAGAACATGTGTCTGGATTACAAACACGTCAAAATTCTGGGGCTTACTTAGATGCTGAGATCTGCAAAGTTCAAGTTGAGATTTCAAACATCCCTATGGTCAGAAACTGGTTCTGTTTATTTATTTATAGTAAGGTGTATCTCTGCTTTGAAGTCAACTCGGTATTCTTCCATTCTGCAGTGGTGAGGTTTTTTGAAACAGGTGCTGATTCAAGCACTGAAAAAAAAGCGCAAGCCCCATCTCTTCTGCATAAACTGAGAACAGGAATTCTACTGTTTACTTCATTCATTCTTTCTTTGTCCTCTTATTGTTTCTCAGGAACACATTTTACAGGAATATTAGGCCAGTTTCTCTGTGTATTTTGGCCTCAGCTGCTCTGTCAAGTGGTTGGTGCAGGGGTGCATATGCGCCCACGAGCTAGTTAGGTAAGGGCACCTGCCACCTTGCAAACTGGATTAACATCACACAGATCCCTTGTCAGCATTGCACGGTGGTGACTTCTTAGCTGCTCAGTCCAAACTGAAGCCAACTACCTTCGCTCATGAGATGACCAGTTTCCACAGGCACCCAGTCACAGTGGGCACAGCAGGCACTTCGATATCTCTAGGTGTCTGCTTTTACTTTAGATTTACTGGTGAGTGATTGGTGAATTCTGCCAAAAAAGGTAAACATCAGGTTCCCTCCTTATGAATGAAAGCTTTATTATGCTCTAAACATTTCTGCACAGAAAAGGCTGCCTCCAACAAAAAGCTGAGCTAAACGTGAAAAATAAAAAATAATACACTAATGCGACTACATGCACCGCTTTCATCAGGGATCGGGGGAGGAATATATCAGACTGTAGGAACATCAGGCATGTTGTGACACCAGTTTGAAGAGTCAGGCATACAAAAAAAAACTTACTTCACCGCATCCCTTACACAGAGGATGGAAATTATGCATCTAACAATGTTACTTATACTCCCCTCCCTACACCCCCCTAAAAAAAAAACCCAACCTGAAACCACTTCTTGTTTTATTACTGTTCAAGAATAGCTTACCCTCCTGTGCACAACAAAATGCAGCGTGCGAATGTTTGTGAAGGAATACTCACCAGGAAAATGTAGTGCTTAGCTACTCTGAAACCCTGAAGCCAGAGAGGAGGTGTATAGAATGAAGAGCTACCATCATGAAGACTAAAGAACATGTATCCAAAAAAAGCTACTCTAGCTTTGAAACATTTTTAACCACCCCCCCCCNAAAGGCGTGAAAAAAGACTGACCGCAGTTTCAGTTTAAACACCAATTTAATATTTAAATGACTAAGTAATAAAATCCCAAGCAAATACAAACAGACAGTTTCTCCTATTCATCAAATAAAGTAAGAAAACAATTTTTTCCCTTGTAACTTTTCAGGTATGTAAGTAGACTTCATTGTCTCTTATTACAAGATTATACACTTTATGTACTACTGATTTATAACAAAATATCTCATTAATATATCTGAGTAATGCAGACAGGGTCCTTCCTGGTCAGCAAATGCACCCCAAGAGACCTGAAACACTAAGTACCTTCTGATATTCTTCTCTAAACATCTAAAGTAAATGAAGTAAAACATATACGACAAGGTTCTGCAAACCTAGCAGCATTTGAGATTTGGCAGTCTAGTCAACCTCATCTTTCAACTGAACTGTTTTGAACACTTATAGATTATGCATTAAATTAGGCAAATCTTCTAACCAGCTGAAATTATAAACCTTGACAGGAGTGAGGACCGTTCATATTTCTCATTATGAAGTTACATCACTGTTTTCTATGGATACTATAAGCCAGAAAAAGTAAACAGCTGCCTGAAGGCAGGAGTCTTCAGGTAAAGAGTAAGAATGGTTATTGAGTAACCTGGAAGGAGAGAGGGAAAGAGATGCTGCAGTGCCATCCGCAGGTGGGGCGGGAGCCCAGTGCCCAGCCACAAGGAACGCAAGGCAGGGAAACAGAGTGAGAAAGGAAGGAGCAGAGAAAGACAACTGAGAGCTGCTCAAGTCGAGGGCAGTTCAGGAAGATATTTGAGCACACGAACAGACTTACTTGATAGAGACCCGGTTATACAGCTCATTTCTTTGAGGAAACAAGTTTAAAGCAGTCTAAATCAAGTGTTCTACTTTGAGTGCAAGATATTCCACAAAAAGCAATATTCAAAGAACTGTAATATTGCCGCTTTGATATGTGCTGTTTTTTTCTGTAGCTCACAAGTGTCAGTACGCTGAATTTTACTAGTTTTGCAGATCAAACTGTAACCTTGCATACAGCAGCGTTACACACTGCATTGTATTAACTGCCTTCCTACTTAGACATGTTAATAGGGCATTCTTTGACCACTTGCCTACTGTAATCACATTGATTTCCATAGAGGTTTTACCCACTTCCAGCTGCTAATTATGAACTTTTCTGTCCTTAATGTATTCCAAACAGAAGCCAAAATTACTTGTTTGCTACTTGTCATCTGTTTTTTGGGAGCATATCAAGACTGATACCTCAAAGATGCAGTCATTAAAGTCCGCGTCCTTATTCTTTATGACAATTACAAATAAACATACAAGTTTTTTATGGTAAACCTTGTAAAAAATCTTATGGTAAACTTATGGTTAAAAAAGGACCTTCTTCAGTCACAAATTGCTAATCAACATACAGATAAGCAATAGGAGAACAATAGGATACTACAGCAATCACAACCTGGTGACTCAGATATATCTATCTGGCTATGTAAAATACAGGTGAGTGGTACCTGGACATGAGCTTCCATCAAACATCTCAGTGGTTCAAGGCTGATAGAATTTATCAATGGAAATAAGCTGAAATAGTTCATTCAGGTCTTCCTCAAACATAGAAATGTACTAAAATCTTACACCTGCTAAAAATTTCCCAGACGAAAAAAACCACCGATTTCGCACATCCCAAATTTTGATCTGGAGTTATTCCAGTCACTTCCATACATCAATTTATTTGTGATATTTAATTTAATTTTCTGCCTCCATGTAGTCAAAGATAGTTACTCATAAATAGTACAGAGTGAAAAAATATTTTATAAATAATATATACATATATATAGCGTAAGTGTGAAAGATTCAAACTATTTACAAAAAGGAATACATGTAAAAAAATAAGTTACAGCCAAACACATGTGTTTTCGAAGTGCTGCATAAACTGCCTTGAAGAATTCTGGAGATGTGTAGGGGAGATTTTATAAAAACTATAAATGAGGAACTTCCTGCCAAGAATGAATTATTAGGAGTATGTACTTAGAGATACTTGAAATTAAACAGAGAATAGAAGAGCACAGTAAATATGTCGTCTTATAGCCACTTCCTGTAAAAAAAAAATATACATCTGGCTTTGACTGAAAACTAGTGCCTGCACACATACATGCCTAGGGCACAGAGAATGTACAGATATCCTACCCTCCACATATAGTCAGATATGTTTGAGGCGATGTACCAGTTCTACTAAGAACAGAAGGATACTAAGATAGGACAGAACAAATAGGCCTACATTCCTTCACAGAACTTGATTTTCACCATTGAAATTAATTTTTTAGAACTATTCAGGATTAAAGAGAGGTCAATAAACCAATTACTTTGGGCAAAGGCGCAAAATAAGTACTAGTAAAGCAATTAATGCCCTTTTCATTGTTTCCACATCATGGAGTGTTAATAAATTGGGCTTTTGTCACTATCCAGTAGTTCCTTTACAACAAATTTCTTCATTCCAATCCATCTTTTTTATGGCTCCCTGTTAATACTTTAAAATACCAGACTAATTAGATTTGCATTTCAACTGTTAAGTCACAAGCTCCATTTTCATCTCTGTTCAGACTCTCTATTTTCTGATATTCCTAATGAGGCAATACTTTTATTTCAAGGGTGTGATCCTTCAAAGAATTTCTAGTGGCTTATTAGTTATGTGAAGAGGATCTTTCAGGAGTTCCCACGTATATCGCTTAAGCACAGTGGCACACACATTAGCGATGAACGCTAGCACACCATTAAATCCAAGACCTCCTACAACCTGGATGGAGTTCATCATTTTACAGGATCAGCCTGTCTGTAACTGCAGCACTTTAATTACTCCCTTCCCTCACATGATATTTTGATTCATTTCATGCATTTGACACGTGTTTGCTTGACCACGGCACCAGCTAAACATCTTTACCTCCAAAAAAGGTGAAGAGAAGAAGCAGGACTGGGCAGTGCCGTCACCTACGAGGACAAAAGAGTCACCTATGAGGCAGAAAAGAGCGCTTTCCCTGTATTTCAACTGAGTTCTGTATCTTCCAAGGGAACCATCAATAAATACACAACCCAGTAAGGAGGCCAGTGTCACAGACAGCAATCCACCCAAGTATTTTATGGAGCCACCCACATAAAACACAACTTATTTCTTTCCTGCCAGGAACAGGAAAATGGGGAAAGACAGTAATTTCTCTTCTGCAACATGAACTGATATGAATTTTTACCCTGAACAGCACAGAAGTAAATACCTTGAGCATCTGCCTTTGAAAAGGAACTTGCAACAGTAAAAGGAGCCCTTTTGTTGAAAACACTGTATAAACCAAAAATCTTTTAAGGAATTTTTCTTCCTGGAAACATAAAAT
>Ga0065711_1026822_pt1 | contig 58976 bp, 49 predicted proteins | sample Hoacrofraction12_FD_59098 | JGI IMG/M metagenome (GOLD analysis project Ga0065711, IMG submission 59098) | Hoatzin crop microbial communities from Cojedes, Venezuela - Epithelial fraction 12 v2 (version 2) | ecosystem: Host-associated > Birds > Digestive system > Esophagus > Crop | place... | reverse complement strand
CTCGGCTTGGAGCACTTCCTCAACGGCATCCGCGACGCGTTTGCTGGCTCCGGCGAGAGCGACTACTTCCAGCTCTCCATCAAACTCAAAAACTAACCCCGTTTCATAGGATTGGGGTTCTGTTTCGTGAGATTAGGTCTGATTTAAAAGATTTGAAATCAACCCTAATCCGTAGCAAAGGCGAAAAAATCTTACCCCATCTGACCTAATCTTACGAAATTTAAAAAACAATCCCACGGAAACGAAACTCCTAACTAGATAAAGATGAAGAATTTAGTATTTCTGATTGGCGGCATCGTGATTGCACTGGCGTTTGTGCTCTGCAGCACGACCATTTACGAGTGGTTCTACATCAGCCAGGGCTACCACAACGAGCTCTACAACCGCAGCATGTACACATGGTTCGCGCTCATCACCGTGGTGGTGGCGTGGGGTGCCGCAGGCATCTACTACTACGCCATCGATTCGGTGAAGTTCGACCGTTGGTGGCACTGGCTCATCGTGTTTGCCTGCGTGATGCTGCTCACCGGCGGGATCTGCTGGGCGTACAACAGCCACGTCTTTGCCGACGCGGGACTGGTCTTTCCGGCTGAGATGGCGCAATTTGCCCTGCAGTCGATGCTCTTCGGCGGCATCATGTTTGTCATCGCTTCGTTTGCCATCCGCTGGTGGAGCGTGAATTGCCGCCACACCCCCATTCCCCAATAACCCTTCCTCACGCAGATAAATTTCTCACGCAGATCACGACTTCGTGCAGAAAAACGAACCTCGTAGAGGTTTCCCATAGCGAAGCGTTTATTAACCCCGCGTTCCGTGAGCGCAGCGAACGAACGTGGGGTAGGGATACAAAGAAAGATGGGTCCTCGGAGAGGCCCAACCTAATCTACGTGCAACAACGATGGTGGTGTAAGGGTAGGTTGGGCTTCTTCGAAGGCCCTTTGCCTATTGATCCAACCACCCCCACGTTCTCCTCGCTCGCTAGCGCTCGCTGCGGGGAACGCGGGGTTAATAAACGGCGCTGCGTGCCTATGGAAACCCTCTTCGAGGGTCTATCTCAACTCTCAACTCTCAACTCTCAACACTAAACCAACTCCTAACTCCTAACTCTTGATATATGCGACTATTTTTATTTGCCATAGGCGGAACCGGCTCGCGCGTGCTCAAATCGCTCATTATGCTCTCGGCAGCCGGCGTGCGACCCCTTGACGAGAACGGCAAACCTGTCGAAGACGTCGAAATCGTGCCGGTCATCATCGACCCCCACAAGGGCAACGAAGACCTCAAGCGCACCGAAAGCCTGCTGAACGACTATCGCTCGATACGGCAGCGACTGTACGGCAACGCCCTCAACGCTGACGGCTTCTTCGCCACGCGGTTTGTCACCCTGCGCGAAATCATGAGCAACACCGCCGTTACCCTCAACGACACGTTCATCTTCAACCTCGCCGCGGTGGAGCAAAACAAGTTTCGCGACTTCATCGCCTACGACACGATGAACGAGGCGAACCAAGCGCTCACCTCGCTGCTGTTTGCCGACTACCAGCTGGAAAACAAGATGAACATCGGCTTCGTGGGCAGCCCGAACATTGGCAGCGTGGCGCTGAACGAAATCAAGGACAGCAACGAATTTAAGGCGTTCAGCAACGTGTTCCGCCCGGATGACCGCATCTTCTTCATCAGCAGCATCTTTGGCGGCACCGGCGCGGCGGGATTTCCCATCATGGTGAAAAACATCCGCCAGGCGGGCAACCTGGAGGGCATCGAAAACCGCGACGCGCTCAGCCGCGCACCCATCGGCGCCCTCACCGTCCTCCCCTACTTCACCCTCGAAGGCAGCAAGACCGACCGCCGCATCGCCACCAGCGACTTTATCGTCAAGACGCAGAGCGCCCTCTATTACTACAAAGGCACGCTCACCGGCGCCAACGACAGTAACGTCAACACCATATTTTATGTGGGCGACCAAGTCCGCAGCAAGCCCTACCTCTACGACCCGGGCGAGCACGGACAGCGCAACAACGCCCACCTGGTGGAGCTGGTCGGAGCCATGGCGCCCCTGCAGTTCCTCGGCATGCCCAACCACAAACTCAGCGATGCCGACGGCTATCCCCTGCCCACCACCGCCTACGAATACGCCTTGGATAAAGACGTGCTCGACGTGAACTTCCTCGCCTTGGGCGCACGCACGCGCCACCTCATCTACCACCCCATGGTGAAATTCCACCTGCTCTACGACTTCCTGCGCACGGGGTTGAAAAACATGATAGGACAAGGCTTCACCGAGGACAACCCGAAAATCAAAAGCGACCTGCTCACCTCGCAGTTCTACCGCACCCTCACCCTCCAGTTTATGGGTGGCTACACCGACTGGCTCAGCGAGATGCACGACAACACCCGCAGCGTCGCCCTGTTCAACCCGGGCGAGCTGGACATGAACCGCATCATCAACGGCGTGGGCACGCGGAAAGGGCTGCTCGGACATAAAAAGGTGGACAACGACGTGCTGAAAGCCGAAATGAACCGCCTCAGCCGCGACAACGCCTCCTACTCGAAACGCACCGTGGAGTTTAAGTTGCTCGACCTCTTTAACCAAGCAGCGCAGAAGGTGATAGACGAACGCTACGAAAACATAAACTAACCTCTCGTTTCATAGGATTGGGTATGATACCCCCACACAAATCACTCACAAGCAAAATCTTACCCAATCCTATGAACCCTAACTCCTAACTATTAGAAGATGAGCAAAATACTGTCATACAGCAACAAAACCACCAAAGCCGGCGAAGAAGACTGGATTGCCGTGGAGCCGTACACCGACGACGACATCGCGCAAATCAAGGACCCCGACGGAGGACTTGCCGAACACCCGCGCACTGCCATCCCCAGCCCCTTCGCACAGCTGGACTTGGTGAAAAACGCCTTTAAAAACCTGGCAAATCCGCAGTTGCGAGGCGCCAAGATGAACGAGCGACTGGTGTCGAACGCCTTAGACGTGGGCCAACTGTTCTTCGACTTCGAGAACCACAAAGACCGCCTGCGCATCGTGCGGTGGAACCGCGAGGAGCAGCTGCAGCAGCTCAAAAGCGAGCCCGAGCACCGGCTTTATGGCGAGACCCTCGAACTTTTCCTCGCCAGCGACACCGTTTATAACTTCCAGCTGCTGCGCGACTGGTTCATCATCGTTTGGGAAGGACACCCGCTGGGCGGCACCTCGCCTTCGGCGCTGGTGATGGCAGCACCTGCCTCCGGCGCCATCAACGATATCATGGTGGAGCAGGGTGTGCCGCTGTTTAGCAACATCCGCCACCTGTGGCAGCGCGACGAGGATTTCGTGGTGTACATGTTCCTGCTGATGAATGCTTACCCCGACCTGCGCTCCACCGTGGGCGAGGTCTATGCCTATATGCTCGCCAATCTGGACATCCTGCGCACCCGCCGACCCGACGTGTATCGCCGCATCCTCGAAGCCATCCCGAACCCGGTGGCGCTCGACCGCGAGCGTGCCGCTGCCGTGCTCGAAATCTTGGAGCAAAATTACGACCCGTTTGGCTCGGTTGACGTCAACGTACTCGGAGCCAGGCTGTACCACAAACGCATCCTCGACATCCGCGGCGCGGCGGCACAGAGCGATTTCGTGATTGCCCCCACCCTCACCCAGCCGCAAGACGACGAGCTGCCCTTGGTGCTCCGCAACGAGTTCAACGGCGCGGTGGACCACTTTAAATACATCGACAAGGAATGGGACAGCGCCACGCAAGTGTTTGCCGACGGCGTCGCCCTCAACGACCGGCACCTGCCCGACACGTCGATCCAATACCCCTTCGTCACCACCGACGACTTCCTGCAGGACACCATCGTCCGCCTCGACAGCGGATGCGTCATCGACGACGCCCACTTTTTCGATGGCAACCTCAAACCCCGCACGCCCAAACCCACCGGAGGCTACCTGCTGCCACTTAAGCCGCTGTTCTTCAAGTATTTCGACACATCTTATCTGCAAGGCACCATTGCCGGCAGACCCGTCATAGCCATCGAGGAATTTGGCGATGGCAGCGTGGGCGTCACCCTGCGCGTGGCTGTGAAGAAAAACAACCGCTTCATGGAGCTCACGCGCCGTTACTACCCCTCCAACGACCCCACATGGGCTTTCAACGAGCGCCGAGGCACCGGCAGACTTACCGCCGTGACCACCTCGCTCTCGGTCTTCCCCTTCGTCAAAACCGGCACCGCCACCGACGATTATTCGGTGCAGCTCTTCTCGATGATTCCCAATAACGGCACCGCCGCGCTGGACTTTTACAAGGAAGGCATGGCGCAAAGCGACCTGACGGTGTTCGACAAAGTGCGCTCGGACGCCGCGTTCCGCACCGTTTATTACGACATCAACGGCAGTTTCGACTTGATGCAACTGACCGTACACAACGCCCTTGGTGAGTTTTCCAGCATGGTCGTACCGAAGTGGCAACCCTACGCCGCCTCCGCCAAGGAACTCATCTTCGCGGTGGACTTCGGTACCACCAACACCCACGTGGAGTGGGCTGAGCGCGGACATCCCTCGCAGCCCCTGCGGTTTGCCGACGGCACCGGAGCGGTGCTCATCGCCTCGCTGCACAAGGCGGGCACGCTCGACCAGGCGGAGCAAGTGCAACGCGTGGAATTCCTGCCGCGCGAAATCGACAACGTCTATGGCTTCCCCCTGCGCTCCGCACTGCTGCGCAACAGCGGCAGCGGCACCGACGGCAAGCTCTTCCGCGATGTGAACATCCCCTTCCTCTACGAGCGCCGCTACTTCTTCGGCTACGACGTCGCCACCAACCTCAAGTGGCAGGGCGACGCGCGACAAGCCAAGGAGTTCCTGCGTGAGCTCATGCTCTTAATCAAAGCCAAAGCCTTGCTTGAAAACGCCGATTTGCGCAACACCCGCGTGGTTTACTTCTTCCCCGTCAGCATGGGCGGCGCCGACCGCGGCAAGCTGCAAGACACCTGGGAGGAACTCTTCCGCACCTATATCGGCGGCGACATCTCGCACCTGCAGGTTTATCCCGAAAGCACCGCGCCCGCCTACTTCTACAGTGGCGCCGACGTGGCAGGCAGCAGCTACGTCTCCATCGACATTGGTGGCGGCACCTCCGACGTCGTCATCTACCAACCCGCCGACGACCGCCTCAGCAGCAAGCCGGTGGCAATCTCATCGTTCCGCTTTGCCGGCAACGCCATCTTTGGCGACGCCTTCACCGACAAGGATGCCGACAACAACCCGCTCATCAGTCACTACGGCACTTATTTCCACCGACTTATCGAACACGACAAGGATGGCAACATCGCCTACCTCAACAGCATCCTCGGCGACATCGCCAAGCAGAAACGCAGCGAGGACATCAATGCCTTCCTCTTCTCTATCGAAAACGTCGAGGAGCTGCGCAACCTGCGCGAAATCGACCGTAACCTCTACAGTTACAACGCTTTGCTGCGCAACGACGACCAGCGGAAGCCCATCTTTATGTACTTCTACGCGGCAATCATCTACTATATCGCCAACGCGATGAAGGCGCGCGGCTACGAAAAACCCAAGCAAATCTACTTCTCCGGAACCGGTAGCAAAATCCTCTCGATTCTCGGCAGCAACCAGCGCATCACCGAGCTCTCGCAAGCCATCGTCGAAAAGGTGTATGGCGAGACCTATACCGACCGCTTCGCTATCAAGATTGAGACCGAGCACCCCAAGGAAATCACCTGTCGGGGCGGCATCCGCTTGGAAAATCGCCGCTTAGACAACCAGGTGGACGCGCAAGACTTTGCCCCGCAGCATGTTAAGACGCTGAAATACTGCTATTCCATGCTCACCGGAGTGGATTCGCTCACCTTCGCCGATGTCAACAGCATCGACGTGCGCGACAAGATCGCTAACCGCGTGCGGGACTTCAACGACTTCTTCATCAACCTCTGCGACGCCAACATCCGCGACGAATACGGCATCAGCAACGCCACCTTCAACGTGTTCCAACACGTGCTCTCCGACAACATCGACAACTACCTCACCGCCGGCATCACCTGCTTCCTGAAAGGACGCTACGCCGACGCCGACGTCATCGAGGATGTGCCGTTCTTCTACCCGATCATCGGCATCATCCGCCACAACCTGCTCACGAACCTCCGCAACGACGTCATCGCCGCCACCAACTAACTCCTAACTCCTAACTCCTAACTCCTAACTAGAAATACTCTATAACTTTAAAAATATCAACTAATTATGAAACGAATCACATCTTTATTTCTCAGCTTAGTGTGCTTTGCTCTTATGGGCTTGGCGCAAGACGTGGCTGACTCGGTGCAACTCTCGCCCGAGCAATGGGAACACGGTCTCGCCGTGGCAGCGCAATGGGGCGCCATCGACAAAGGCTTCGGTAAAAATCCTGCCGAAAAACTGCCCGAAGGCTACACCCTCGACGACGTTAACAAGCTCTACAGCCCCAACGGAGGCCGCTGGAGCCGCATCTACGACCCCATCAAGCGCCACCAGGGCAAACCAGGCACGATGGGCGACCTGAAGAAAATCGCCGGACGCCTGCAACGCCAAGTGGGCAGAGACATGGCGCCGTTTATGAAAGCGCATCCCGCTTCGCGCGCAGGGGGTATGCTCGGAGGCATGACCACGCCGCCGCAAAACCCGCAACCGGAAGGACAGGCACAGGCAGACGGACAAAACCCGCCGCCTCCCGAGATGCACGAGGGACAACCCCAAGACCATGCGGGCGAACCCATGCCGCCGCATGACGGTAAACATCACGACGGCAAGCCCCACAAACGCGGCTTCAACTGGGCGCTGCTCTGGGGTCTGCTGGGCTGCTTGCTCGGCGCCTGCGGACTGTGGGCTGCCTTTGCCGCTCGCCGCGACTTGAACGAGCTCCGCAAAGACGTGGCTAACAACCTGAACGCCACCAACAACAACCTCCAAGAGTTCGCCAACGACACCGCCAGCCAAATGCGCGTGCTCGCCGGACGCATCCAGCGTAACAACGCCGCCGTCGCTGCCGCCGCGCAGCCCGTGGTGGAAGAACTTGCCGACGAAGAAGAGGAGGAAAGCGAAGATGACGAAGAACCCGTAGAACAAGTGCTCTTCCTCGGCAAGCCCGACGAAGACGACAACTTCACCCGCGTGTCCGAAGAGTTTGAACTCGGCAACACCATCTACGGCTTGACCACCACCGACGGCGTACACGGCACCTTCGAGGTCATCGACCGACCCGAAGTGCACGAGTTCGCGCTGATGATGCCCTCCGAAAACCTGATGCGCGCTTGCGAAGGCGAAAACCTGCAAGTGCCCGACGGCACACGCATCATCAACGACCAGCCGGGCGAGGCTGAGTTCGTCGATGGCAAGTGGCACGTCACCACCAAAGCCCTCATTCACTACGTTTAATTCCATCGTCAAATAAACGCTCAAGAGCTGATTTTCGGGTCGGCTCTTGAGCCTTTTCTTTTTTGCAATGAAAAACAGCAAAAACGACTCCTCGCTCGACGTCGCTCTCAAACGCGCCGGCGCGCCGCCACGTGCCGCCACCCGCCCGCAAGCGAAAACCTCTAGCGCCAAGCGAGGAAATAACAAATCCCACGGAAAAACATCACGCATGAAAGGGACGGTTGGAGCCGGCTCATGCCTGCTGTGGACCATACTCATCACCCTCGCCTTCTTCGTCATCTACCTCCTCATCGGCATCATCTTCAACTAATTCCTCACGCGGATCACGCGGATTTTTAAAGATCCTTTTGAATCCGCGTGATCTGCGTGAGATATATGATCTGCGTGTGCGTAAACTGAAAGAAAAACATCTTTTAACGCGGCAAACGCTGATACAATCATTTTAATAACTACCTTTGCCACAAATATTCTAACATTCATAAAATGAAAAAACTATTTTTTCTCTCTTTTGCCTGCGCGCTGATGTTGCTCAGCGCATGCGGCGATGACAACAACGGCATCAGCGACTCCCTGGAACGCACCGTGACGCGCACGATGGTAACGCATGTGTACAACACCTCCACGAACGAGATCTACGCCCTCGCGAGCGCCGAAAACTCGTTTTCGTTCCAACTCTCGACGCTGAAAGGCACCGCGCAACTCGTTTACAGCCTGGATGGCGGCGCCACCAAGCAGTCCGCGACCATCAACAACGTCACCATGACCTTGACGCGCACGGGCGTGTACGCGCTCAGCGCAAGCAATACCGGCAACATCTCCGACTTCAGCGGCTACATCGATTTCAACGAATCGGCGCTGCGGTTCAACTACACCGTGGATGGCAACAAGCGCGTCATCGCCACGCAGAGCGAAATTTTCTTCCTCGCGTGCGTCAGCCAGCTCAACTACACCGACAGCACCAGTAGTGCCACGGACGCCGCCGACTATCAGTTCGAAATCAACCCCACCAATATGACCGCAACGGTGAAAATCATGGAGCTGAACGACCAGATGGACGTGAAGTTCTTCAACTCGATTACCGCCGCGGGAGCCACCGTGACGACCACCGCCACCGGCTACGAAATCACTGCCAACGCGCTGCAGGCAACCACGATCTACCGCGGCTACGATGCCGAGACGGGCAGCGAGACCACTACTTCGTCGGAATACGGCATCGCCAACCTCCACGCCACCATCGACTTAGAGCAGAACTACATGCAGATGACGTATAAATTGGGCAAGTGGGAAAAAGGCTCCTATCGCTCCGACATCGCCAACGTGAATGCCACCGGCACCGTCTATGCGCTAACCACGGAATAGTTAGGAGTTTGGAGTTTGGAGTTAGGAGTTAGGAGTTGGCCTCGCGCAGAACTCGCAGAACTCGCAGATAAAAACCTCACGCAGATTACGCGGATTTTAAAGATTAAGCCATCCGGATACAGATTTTTAAAGATCTTTTCCTCGAAGAGGATAAACTGCTTCGAAGAAGCCTCACAAAACCCCGCATTCCCCGCAGCGAAGCGAGGAGAATGTGGGGTGTAGAGCAGACAATAGCAATGCTACTTCGAAGAAGTTGAACCTCTATATAAAAGGTGAACGTCTTCGACGTACCATTGTTATTTGTAACGACACCCCAGGTGCGTCGCTGCGCTCCTAACCTGGGGCTCGTAAACGCCGCTGCGCGGCTAAGGTCAACGCCTTCGGCGTATCAAATTGGCCCATTCGAGGGTCGCGAGACATCTCCGATGTTCTCACTTCTCTCGCTCTACTCGGTTCCTAAATGCTGAAAAAACTAAAAAACAAATGATATGAAAAAGATTTCTTTATTAATGGCTTTTGCGGCTATGCTTATGCTGACAGCCTGCAACGACAACGACAACACGCAAAAATTTGACTTCTCGCAAACGTTCTGCCAACGCGTTTCGACCGGCGAAAATGTGTATTACTCACAAACCGCTATGACCGGCTCGCTCAACTATGGCGATGACTTGACAGTCAGCATGACTATCAACACCAAGTTGGACGAAAGCAACACGGTGGAATTTTCTACCGGCGACATGGATTTGACCACCTACAATAGTTATTGCTACAAATTCTCCAAAGCCTCCATCAACGCAGGCAATTACGTCATCAGCAACCTGATGGGCTACTACGATACGACGCTGGGCACAGTTTGGCTGACTTACACCGTCAACAGCACCGCCAAAGTGTATGGCTCCGGCTATATGCTCTATCCCTACGTCACCACGACAGTCACCGACATGACTGACGAGAGCAAAACCGCCAAGACGACCAACTCTGCTTACTACATTACGCCGGCTAGCGATGGCGAAAGCGCCACGCTAAAAATCTCCAACTTCCACACCGACGCGACCGAAAGCATCGGCGAGGAAGTGATTACTTTCAACAACTTAAGTATGAGCGCTAAAGAGAACGGTTATATTGTCTATGGCGACGACCTTAGCGACACCAACAGCAAGTACACGCTCAAAGGCCTCGTAATAACACTCAACAAGCAAGGCACCGCCATCGAGGGCATGTACTATATGGATGACTACACTGTTGATATCGCCGGCACGATGTTCGTCACCAACGTACCAATAGAATAATCCCGCACACATTATAATAAAGGAGGCGCTTGACCATTTGGTTAAGCGCCTCTCTTTTTATGCAGTCGTGTGATTAGTCCTTGTCTTTGGGTTGCGGTTGACGCTGTACGCGCACGAGCCCGATGCGGGCGGCGGAGGTGCGCACGATGGTGAAGACGTATGGGGGCAGCGTGATTTGTTCTCCCTGCACGGGCATGGCTGCGTGCTCGGCGAGCAGATAGCCGGCAAGCGTCTGATAGTCATCGCTTTCGGGGAGGTCCAGATGGAAACGCTCGTTGATCTCCTCAATTTCCATTCTGCCAGAAAATTCATAGGTATTCTCATCGATTTGCTTGGCGATGAGTTTGTTGCGGTCGTGTTCGTCCTCAATCTCGCCAAAAATTTCCTCCACAAGGTCCTCGAGCGTCACCATACCCGCCGTGCCGCCATATTCGTCGAGCACCACGGCAATCGAGCGTTTCTGGTCCAGCAGGCGGCGCATGAGGCGGCGTGCGAGGAAGGAGTCCGGCGCGAAAACCACGGGTTTGATGCGCGTGCGCCAGTCCACGTCGGCATTGAAAAGTTCGCTGACGGAGATAAAGCCGATGACGTTGTCGATGTTGTCGCGGAAGACCACGATTTTCGACAAACCCGTTGACGAGAAAAGTTTCACCAGGTCGTCGCGCGTGGCTTCGGTCACATCGACGGCGACAATTTCGTTGCGGGGCACCATGCAGTCGCGCAGCTGCGTGTCGGAAAAGTCCAGGGCGTTCTCGAAAATCTGCATCTCTCGTTCCACGTGCTTGTGTTCTTCTTCCTGATAATCAATGTTTTCCTGCACAAACGCATCGAGTTCGTCAATCGAGATAGATTCGACGTGGGTGTTGTCGATGCGTACGCCGAACAGTCGCATAATCGCTGCCGAGAGCCACTCGACGAAGCGCGAGAAGGGGTAGATGATGATGTAAATCATAAACATCGGCACCGAGAACGTGCGCAGCGAATAGTTCGGGTTGATGCGGAAGATGGCTTTGGGCATAAACTCCGCCACAAAAAGCATCAGCAGCGCCGAGAGCAGGGTCTGCACGAGCAGCAACAGCGCCTCGTTGCCAATCCACGTGCTCAGCGGGTCGGTGAGCAGCTTGGCAAACGCCATACTGTAAACCACATTGACGATGTTGTTACCGATGAGCAGGGTGGAGATAAACGTCTCGCGGTTGTTGTAGAACACGTTGAGCACCGACGCGGCGATGCCTCCGCGCCCCATATCAATTTCGGCGCGCACCTTGTTGCTCGACACAAAAGCGATCTCCATGCCCGAAAACAGGGCGGAGAGCATCAAGGCTATAATCAGGGTAATGAGTGTTGCAGACATTATGAGTTAGGATGAGGGAATCGACTTTCTTCGATGGGGAGGATGGCTTCGACGCGGTGCAGGCGGTAAGAGGTGAAGGTTTCGTTGCTTTCGTAGCCGTAGCCTTCGATGACGCGGTCTTTCTTCTCGACGTGGATAAACGATTCGCTGTGGATTTTATGGGCGTTTTGGTCCCAGTCGAGCCAGTTGGTCAGGATGACGTCGCCATCGGTGTTGGTGATGCGGACGTTGCCGTACAGGTGCCAGATGTTGGCTCTTTTGTCATAGTAGGCGCTGTCGCATTTCAGCGTGGTGGTGGTTTTGTAGTTGTCGTCGAGTTCTTCGGCAGTGACGCCGTCGGGGAAGGTCCAGTGCGGGAGTTCCGCTTCTTCGAACAGGTTCCACAGCGGCGTGATGATGCGGTAACGCGTGTGTCCCTCCTCGCTGATGACGGTTTTCACGTCGCGCGACACCATCGTGGGCGTGGTTTCGGGGTCGGTTGGGTGCGAAACGAACTCCTTCTGCTCCTCGGCGCACGCGGCGCAGAGCAGCGTCAACGCCACGGCGGCGCAACAAACCGGAATTTTCGTTTTCAGCCCAAACATAATTTCTTTTGTATATCTCACGCAGATTAAGCAGATAAAAAAGATCCTTAAAAATCCGCGTGATCTGCGTAATCTGCGTGAGATAAGGGTTTAGCGGATGCGGTTCTTCCAGAACCAGAGCTCGTTGATGTTCACGCCGAGCGTGATGTTGAAGTAGTCTTCGGTGATGAGCTTCTTAGGCGAAGAAACGCGATGTTTCCACTCAAATCCCACGTTGATAGTGGTTTTGCCGTTCGGGACGGGGATGCCCACACCAACCGATGCGCCATAGTCGCGCACGTTATTGCCCAGGATGTTCAGGTAGTCGTGGTTGTAGAACGCGCCGGCGCGCCAAATCATCTGACCGACGTAGCTGCCGCGGCGATTCAGGCAGTATTGCGCGCCTGCAGCAATCTTCCAGCGGTTGTCGAACTTGGTGTTTTCGGTTTCGAAGCCGGTGATGGTGGAGTATTTGGCTTTTGCCCAATCCTGATAGGTGAAGTCCACCTCCATCAACAGGCGGCGGTTCACCAGGTAGCTCAAGCCCACTCCGAAGCTGTTGGGTTGCTGATATTTACCCTTCATCGAGGTGTAGCCGACGGTGTCCAACTTGGTGTCCTGGGCGTCGTAATAAGTGCCCCAGGCGTGGCCGTGGAAGCTCTTTTTCGGCTGATAGGTGGCGCCGATGACCAAGCGGTCGCGTCCGCCACGCAAGCGCAGCGCGTACTGCACACCGAACTGCGCGTTCCAGTCGCGCACCTTCAGGTAGCGCGAGAAATAAGTGATTGACGTGGAGGTGATTGTGTTATTATTGGTAACCGTACCGAACAGGTATGCCACGTTAGCGCCGATGCTGAGACCTTTCACCGGTTCCCAACCCGCGCCCAGGTAGAGCTGCGTGAGTCCACCGGAGCCGCTGTGCGAGTCGGTGCCGTTATCCATCGTGTTGCCAAAGCTGTAGCCCACCGACGTGTAAGGCACCAAACCGAACGACACGCCCAGGTGTTTATACGCCTTAAACAAGCCGTTGATGTAGTCCAAACCGCCGCCAAAGCTATAACCGCTGATGCCCTCTTCGTTCGACCACAGGTTGGTCATGTCGATGCCGAAGCCCCACAAGAAGGTGAGCGAGTCGATTTGCGAATAGCTCGCAGGGTTCATGGCGTTGATGGTGCGCCCGTCCTGCATGGCGTAGCCGATGCCGCCCATCGAGCGTTGCGCGCTGCTGACGTTGTCCGAAAGCATACCATAGCCCACGCGGCTGTATGGCGTGACAGAATTTTGTGCCGACGCACTGAAGGCGAGCAAGGCGCAGCAAGCGGCAATCCAAATTTTGTATCTCATTATTTCGAAGTTTTAATTGACTGATTATTATAATGATAGATGTAGTTGAGACCTTGCGCGAGCAGCAGGGGCATCACTTCCACCTGCGGCAGGTCGCTCAGGTAAGGAGCAAGCAACTCGGCGTCGCCACCGGTGAGGAGCACGCGAGGCGCGATGCCGTCTTTGGTCAGCCGGGCGACATAGTTGCGCGTTTCGCCCGCCACGCCCTGCAGCACGCCGCTACGGATAGCGGTGGTGGTGTCGTAGCCCAGCAGGGGGGCATCGCCTTCGGGTGCAACCAAAGGCAGACGACCGGTGTATTGGTGCAGCGCGCGCAGGCGCAAAGAGATGCCCGGCGCGATGTTCCCACCCATAAATTCGCCCTCGGCGGTCACCAAATCGTAGGTCACGGCTGTTCCGGCATCCACCACGAGGATGTCGCGCGGCGGCGTGGCGGTCGTTGCCAGCAAACCCGCGTAGGCAGCGGTGGCGATGCGGTCGCGTCCCAGGGTGTGGGGCGTGCGGTAGTTCAGCCGGATGGGCAATGGCGTGGTGTCGGTCAGCGAAACCACGTTGTCGCAATGCGCGCGGAGCAGGCTCACCATCGCCTGGTGGCTCTCCTCGTCGGCGCTGCTGCAAACGATGGCGCCCTGCGGCTGCCACTCGCCGAGCCGGCTGTCCAGCGCAGCGAGCGCGTTATCGCCCACGAAAGCCTCGGTCGCCACCACCTTGTCGCCACGGAAGCAGGCGGCTTTGACGCGGCTGTTGCCATTGTCGATTGTGACGATTTTATTCATTCAAACCGCAAAGGTAGGAAAAAGTTAGCAGTTCAGCCACAGGCTTTATGCGTTTTTATCATTATTTTGCTTTTTTAGTTCCTTGCGCACTTCGGCATCCATGCGCCATGAGGCATAAATTTGCAGCATGGCGCCGGCAAGCAAGAAGGCAATTTGGTCGCGGCGGTCGTCGAAAAGCAGCATCATTGCCGCCGACGCGCAATAGAGCACCGCGCTGACCACGAGCATGCGCCCCAAGCGCTTGATTCGCAGGTTGTCGGTGTCGTATTTCTTCATCAACTGCGCCACCAACGCGATGACGGCTCCGGCGGCGAAGGTCCATTTGATCCACGCGCCGAAGATGTTCAGCAGGGGCAGCAACGCCATCGCCGCCAGGACGAGCAAACCGGCAAGCAGCAGCAGGTTGCTCAGGTCGTTTCTTTTTTCTTCTGTCATGGGATATCGGTGATAAATACCTCTTCGTTAACGTTTTTCATGCCATATTTCTCGCGCGCGATTTTCTCCAGGCTCTCGCGGTCGGTGTTGAGCTCTGCCGCCTTCACCTGGTAGATTTTCGCCGAGTCTTCGTTGGCTTTGATTTCGCTCTTCAGCTGGTTGATTTGGTCGCTGTATTCCTTGATTTTCAGGTAGTTGTTATCGCCGAAGAAAAGGAGCGACACAATAAATCCCAAGAAAATCAAGAAGGGCAGGTTCAGCCATCTCGGTATCCATTTTGGGCGCTTGAAGTCTTTGATACTCATAATTTTATTTCGTTGTTATTCGTTTTTTTTCACGCATTTCGTGAGATAAAATTTTAAATTTCGTAAGATTGGGTATGATGGGGTATGATTTTTTCTTCTTTGCTACGGATTAGGTCAAGATTCCCACCCGCAGGATGACCTCGAAGAGGTCAAACATGGGAAACCCCACGTCATCCGAGCTTGCGAGGATGCCGTGGGGTAAGTGACCGCCCCTGCATCCCGACCTCGAAGAGGTCGCACAAAAAATCCTTTAAAAATCCGTGCCTGCATAGCAAAATCTTTTAAATCAGACCTAATCTCACGAAACAATACCCAATCCTATGAACCGCTACTTGGCGTAGTGGGCGTCGCTGAGTTGCTTGGCGCGCGCCACGCTCTGCGGGTCGTTGGCATCGATGCCGTACTTGGCGGGGGCAGGGATGGTCACCTGCGTACCGGGTGGCACAGCGTCGGGGTTCTTGATGATCGCGGCATTCTCTTGGTAGATATATATCCAGAAAATGGGGTTGCCGTAATGCTTTTGCGCCAAGGTGGACAGGTAGATGTCCTCCGTCACCACATCGGTTTTCTCGGTGTTGAGAGTTGAGAGTTGAGAGTTGAGTTCTTCCGTCTGCGAGTTCTGCGCGGGGTTTTCTCCTGGTGGGTTCGGGGCGGGAGTGGTCCTGCCGAAAATCAGCCAGGCGAGGATGGCGGCGACGAGCATCGTGAGCAGTCCGGCGAGGAAGCCGGTGAGCATCGAGCGGCGGGTGATGTCGCGTTTCAGCGTCTCCAGGTCCGAGAGGGTGATGGGGCGATTTTCGTTAGAGTTGAGAGTTGAGAGTTGAGAGTTGAGATGTTCCTCTTCGGTTTTTTCGTCGGTGGCGGTCACATTGGGCCTCTCCGAGGACCCTGCCTCCTCTGTGTCCTTTACCCCAGGGCTCGCTTCGCTCGGCCTGGGGCTACTAGACGCTTCGCTAAATTGACCCTCTTCGAGGGTCTGTTCCTCTTCCGCGGGTGTATCCTCGGCGTCATTATTCTGCGAGTTCTGCGAGTTCTGCGCGGGGGATTCCTCAGACGTGGGCGTGGGAGCGGAGGCAACTCCTAACTCCTCACTCCTAACTCCTAACTCTAATAGGATGGCTTCGTCGATGGCGGCGAGGTCGGCGTCGGTGACGCTGTCGTCAAGCTCCACGGGCTGAAACTGCGCAAAAGCATAGTTCACGCCATCGGCAAGGTCGCTGTCGGGGGCGTAGGCGACGGATTTCGCGCCTGCGTCGTCGGTGGTGACGGTGAACGTGCCCAAACCCTTGATGCGCACATTCTCGCCCTCAATAAATTTCTGCGCGACGATGCCAAAGAGTTCCTTCAGAAAGAGCTCTCCCGTCCGCTTCGAGGTGTGGGTCGATTGCGCGATTTCTTGCGCTATTTCGTCGAAAGTGATTTGTTTGTTCATCGCCTAATTCATTTTTGAGCGCAGCACGTTGCTCAACTTAAATCGCAACGCCACGCGGGGCGGCATCAGCGTGCGCTTGCCGGTGTCGGCGTCTTTGACCACGCGTTCCATCATCTTTTCGGGCTCAAACGTGCCGAAGCCGGGCATAGCCACGTTGTCCAGCTCGCCGCAGTGGGTCTTGACCACCCCGCTGAGCGCGTCGATGAGCTTGTTGATGTCCGTTTTGTTGCGCCCGAGTTTTTTGGTGAGGGCGTCAACGAGTTGCTTGTGTTCCATTCTACTGAAAATTTATGCAAAGATAAGGTTTTTTGACGGGGCGATAATGCCTGTTATCTAAAAAAAACATAAATTTGCGCCAATAATTTTCAGCGCGACAGAAAGCGTGACAAAACAAGGAAAACATAAACATACGGTGTGGCGCTCGCGCGCGATGTGCGTGGCGCTGAACCTGCTGTTGGTGTATGTGCTGATGATGCTGACGCGCGGGGTGTTCTACGCGTGCAATGCCGATGTGCTGGCGCCGCATTTCGCCTGGCGCGACGTGCCGTTGATGCTGCGGGGGGCGTTCCTGTTCGACACCAGCGCCATCTGCTACGTCAACGCGCTTTACATCCTGCTGGCGTTGCTGCCCTGCCACCTAAAGGAGCGCGAGGGCTACTACCGCGCGCTGCGGTGGTTGTTTGTGATCACCAACGGGTTGGCGCTGGCGATGAATTTGATTGACTCGGTTTATTACCGCTATGCCGGCCATCGCACCACGGCGACGGTGTTCCGCGAGTTCAGCGGCGACAACCTAACGGGCGCGTTGCTACCGGAGGTGCTGAGCCACTGGTACTTGGTGCTGCTGTTTGTGGCGCTGGTGTGGGCGCTGTGGCGGGGATTTCGCTCGCCTGCGCTGCCGCTACTGGTCAGCCGCGCACGCTATTATGTGACCACGTCGCTGATGCTGGTGGTCGCGGCGCTCTGCGTGGTGTTCGGCATCCGCGGCATCAACACGCCCGACAATGCGCTTAACGTGCTGAGCGCCAACACCTACGTCACCGCTCCGGTGAACACCTCGCTGGTGCTGAACACGCCGTTTACCTTCATCCGCACTATGGACCACAGCGGCTTGAACGCCCGCCGATACATGAGCGACGAAGAAGTGGTCGCCGCCTTCAACCCCATCAAACGCTCGGTGCCCAACGCTACCTACAACCTGCGGGGCAAAAACGTGGTGATACTACTGCTGGAAAGCATGAGCCGCGAATACATGAGCACCTACAGCCCCACGGGCAAGGGCTTTATCCCCACGCTGGACAGCATCGCTGCGCACGCGCTCTGCTTCGACCTCGCCTTTGCCAACGGGCGCAAGAGCGTCGATGCCATGCCGTCGGTGTTCGCGTCGCTGCCGATGATGAACGAGAGCCTGTTCACCACGATTTACAGTGGCGACGTGGTGAAATCGCTACCGATGATTTTGGACTCGCTGGGCTACCACACCGCCTTCTTGCACGGCGCGGACAACCTGTCGATGCATTTCAGCAGCTACATGCAACTAATTGGCATGCAGCAATATGTAGGACTGAACGAATACAGCCAAAGCCCGAACCCGCAATACCACGGCAAAGCCGACTTCGGCAACGCGTGGGGCGTCTGGGACGACAAATTCCTGCAATACGACCTCGACGTGATGGCGACGATGAGCGAACCCTTCTGCGCCTCGCTGTTCACGCTGACGCTGCACCCGCCGCACAAGCTGCCCGACGACTTCGACGGACATGTAGCCGGCGACCCCGACGAGCCAGTGGTCCGCTCTCTCCGTTACACCGACATGGCTTTGCGGCATTTCTTCGAGCGCGCCAAGACGCAACCGTGGTACAATAACACGGTGTTTATCATCACCGCCGACCACGCCAAGAATGATTTCACGCAACACGCCCACCCCACCGACCTAACGGCGTTCGCCATCCCGCTGATGATTTTCACGCCCGACGGCAGCATCCCCGCGGGTCACCGCAGCGACGTCATCGCCCAGCAAACCGACGTCATGCCGACGCTCTTGGGGCTGATGCAGCACGACGGCACTATCCTCTCGTTTGGGTGCGACCTCTTTGCCACGCCCGCCGAGCAGACATGGGCGTTCCAGTATAACAACGGCATCTACCAGTACGAAAAAGGTGACTATATGCTGCAGTTCGATGGCGAGCGCACCACGGCGGTCTATGCCTTCCGCACCGACCCGCAGCTGACCCGCAACTTGGTGGGCACCGTGCCGGAGCAGGATGCGATGGAGCGTGAGCTGCGCGGCATCATCCAGCAATACCTCACGCGCGTCACCGAAAACCGCCTCCTCCCTTAAGTTTAAAAAACCTCACACTATGAAAATCGGATTTGACGGCAAACGCGCGCTCTTTAATCACACCGGCTTAGGCAATTACAGCCGCTTCGTTATTAACGCCCTAGCCACCACCTACCCCGACAGCCGTTTCATGGTCTATAGTCCCCGTTCGGGCGAAGCAGACGATTTGCTCTCGGGCGAAAACGTGGAGGTGCGCTTGCCTCGCCGCAAACCCCTCGGCAGCGCATGGTGGCGCTCGGTCAGCGGAATGGCTGCCGACGCGCAAGCCGATGGCTGTCAGGTGCTACACGGATTGAGTGGCGAACTCGCGGGCGACGTGAGCAAACGGGCTGTGGCGGGTGTGGTGACCATCCATGACCTCATCTTTTGCCGTTATCCCGAACTATACAAACCCATCAGCCGCCGCATCTATAAATACAAGGCGCTGAAAGCCTGCCAACGCGCCGACAGGGTGATTGCCGTCAGCGAGTGCACCAAACGCGACGTCGTGCAGTTTTTAGGCATCGCGCCCGACAAAATCGAGGTGGTTTACCAAGGCTGCGCATCGCTGTTCGCGCAACCCATCACCGACGATGCACGCCGCTCCGTTGCCGCCCGTTACCACCTGCCACAGCGCTACCTCCTGAATGTGGGCACCATCGAAGAACGCAAGAATATCCTTCTCGCGGTCAAGGCTTTAGCGCAACTCGCCACCCAAGATTTGGAGTTGGTGATTGTCGGCAGGCGCACGCCTTACACCGACATGGTCGAAGATTATGCCGCACGCAACAGACTGAGCGGACGCGTACATGTGCTCACCGGCATTCCCATCAACGATTTGCCCGCGCTCTACGCCGGCGCCTGCGCGTTCGTCTATCCCTCTCGTTTCGAGGGGTTTGGCATCCCTATTATCGAGGCGCAAAGTTGTGGCACACCGGTCATCGCCGCCACAGGGTCCTGCTTGGAGGAGGCCGCCGGAATCGATGGCGCCGTAATGGTTTCGGCCGACTCGGTTGACGAGATGGTCGCAGCCATCGACAGCGTCACCACTGACAATCAACTGCGTGCACAACTCGTGGCTGCCGGCAAGGAAAACATCAAACGGTTCGCGCCCGAACGCATCGCCGCCGACCTGATGGCGATCTACCAAAAACTCACCTGAATTATACTGCACGCAGATTGAATTACCTCACGCGGATTTGATCCGCGTGATCTGCGTGAGTTTTTTTAGGGATTAGAGGGAGGTGATCCAGGTGACGATGTCGGCGAGGACTTCGGGGGAGATGGTCTCCTCGATTTGTCGATACTCGGTGACGTCGCCCGTCTGGCAATGCTGAAACAGGTGGTTCAGCCCGGGGTATTCTTTCACAAGATTTTTAGGATTGTCGGCAAGCCGCGCCTGTAGGGCGGGCAGGTTGACCGCAGCCATCACCTGCGTGTCGAGGCTGCCGTTGAGCGCCATCACGGGGCACAACGTGTTGCAGATGTCGTTGGCGGGGTCGTAGTCCATAAAGTAGTCGAGCCACGGCGTGGAGTGCTGCTTGATGTTCAGGCGATATTGCGCCGTGGTCAGAGGCGCCTGCCCCACCATCGCCAGTTGGCGGTTGATTTGGGTGGTGAGCAGGCTGTCGCCCTTGACGCCCATCGCCGCCAGGCTGACCACGAAGTCGGCTTCGGCATGCGCGCCCAGGATAAAGGCGATGTTCGCGCCCTCGCTATGCCCGATGACGCCCACCTTGCCAAACCGGTCGAGCCCGCGCAGGTAGGTGATGCCCGCCTCGGCGTCGCGTGCGAAGTCGGCGGTCGTCGCATCCTTCACCTTATCGGCACCCGTGGAACTGCCATAGCCGCGGTCATCAAAGCGCAGCGAGGCAATGCCGTGGCGCGCCAGGTAGTCGGCGATGACCAAAAACGGTTTATGGTCCATGATTTCCTCGTCGCGATTTTGCAAGCCGCTACCGCTCACCATCAGCACCACAGGCGTTGTGCCCGCCGCCGATGGGTCGTAGCCGATGGGGTATGTGAGGGTGCCGGCAAGGGTGATGCCGTCGGCGGTGTTGGCAAACGTAACGTCCTCGCAGCGATAAGGATAGGGCTTGGCGGGCTCTTGCGGGCGCAGGAGGGTCTGCTCGCCGCGCGTGAGCTTCAGGGGGAATATATGGCGGCGCTGACTGAACGTGCCGTAGAGGGTGTCGCCCCGCAGTTTGCCGCTGAACGATGCGCCGATAGCCATCACCTTCAGGTCGATGGAATCCTCGCCGCAGTAAATCACCTGTGCCTCAATGCCTTTTGCACCCTGGTCGGGGCTGTCCATCGTACACCGCGTGCCGTTGTCGCTGACGTTAAACACCAATGTGAGCGACTGCGGACCCACGCTCAGTTTGCCGCTCCACGAGCCGTCGAGGGGGTGTGCCGACGCCATAACGCCGAAGGCGCACGCCATTGCCAAGAGGAAAATGCTGATTTTGTTCATTTCTATGCTTATTGATGGTTTTCGGTTGCAAAGGTACGCCATTCCGCGCAATTCTCCGCCCCCTCACCAAAAGAAAAACGCAGGAAACTTTTGCAAGCGCCTGCGTTCAAAACGTTATCCTAAAATATTTATAATCTGAATGCGATGGGAATCACCACCCTGACGGGAACAGGGGTCTTGCCCATTTTGCCTGCCCGCCATCGTGGCATTTGCTCGATGACACGCAGCGCCTCGCGGTTGAGGCTCTCGTCGGCAGCGCCGCGGATGACGCGCGCGTGGCTGACCTTGCCATCGGTGCCCACCACAAAGCTACACAACACGCGACCTTGCACGCGCTGCTTGTAGGCGTGGTAGGGATATTCGCGGGTTTCGTTGATGAAGTTAATCAAGCCGCGCTCACCGCCGGGAAACTCCGGCTGCACATCCACATAGTCGTACTCATAGACCTCGATGTAGCCCTTGCCTTCGCGCGACATCGGGTTGACCGTCGTGACGTGCTGAACCTGGGCTCCCATCGGAAGTCCTAGCAGCGCGACACAAAAAACAATCAACGGTTTGGGTAGATATCTTATCATAGGCAATACGAAAATTGGTCGCTCACAACTGCTTCGCGTTGCAATTGACACGGCAAATATAAGGGTAGAAATCGAATAAGCAAACGCAAAAGCCCGATTTTTGGGAAGAATTAATAATGTTTTATGATTTTTTACGAAATAGCAACGCAATAAAAGCGTTTGAAAAAAAATGTAAACCACTTATACTAAGCGCCCTGTTTGTCACGTTATAATAACGTATATTTATATCCCGACGCGCGCGTCGAAGGATAATAAAAACCGAAAATAATGACATCTATTCGCTCTTGCATATTGGCAGTAGTGGCTGTCGGCGTGGCTGTTGTCGCGCAGGCGGGCAATGGTACCACTGCCTATAATTTCCTGGATATTCCGATTTCGTCGCACGTCTATGCGCTCGGAGGCCACAACCTCACCATCATCGACGACGACATCAACCTGGTGCAGCAAAACCCCGCCCTGCTCGGACCGGAGTTTGACCATCAGGTGGGACTGAACTATATGCGCTACATTGGCTCCACCAACTTCGTGGGCGCCCACTACGGGCAGGGGCTGACCGAACACAGCGCCATTGCCGGCGGCATCCAGTATTTCGGCTATGGCAACCTCACTGCCGCCAATGCCGATGGCACCATCACCGGCACGTTTAACGCCAGCGACATCGCTTTTTCGCTGACCTACAGCCACGACATCGCCAATAACTTCCGCGGCGGCGTCACCCTGCGCTACCTCTACTCCAAGTACGAGAGTTACTCGGCGGGCGCCATCAGCGTGGATTTGGGCGGCAACTACTACAACCCCGACGCGGGCTTCTCGGCTTCGCTGGTGTTCCGCAACCTCGGCGGCCAGGTGAAGAAATTCAACGACACGCGCGACGACCTGCCCTGGAACATCGAGATGGGTATTTCGAAAACCTTCACCAAAGTGCCCGTGCGCCTCAGCCTCACCGCCATCAACCTGAAGAAATGGAGCATGCCCTACTACGAGCCCGAGGACAAAAACAACGCGTCGAGCGACCTGGTGGAAAAAGACAAATTCGGCAGCAACCTCTTCCGCCACCTCGTGTTTGGCGTAGAGTATCTGCCGACCGACAACTTGTACTTTGGGCTGGGTTATAGTTATAAGGTGCGCACCGACATGAGCACCTACAAGCGCGACTTCCTCTCGGGTCTGTCGATTGGCGGCGGCTTGCGCGTGCGCGCGTTCGGCTTCGGCGTGGCGTTCGCTCGTCCGCACACCGGCGCCACCACGTTCATGTTCAACCTCACCACCAGCATCGGCGAACTCCTCCGCTAATCATTTCCGTGGGATTGGGTAAGATTTGGATGTGTAAATCTGATTGGGTAAGATATCCTACCCAATCCAACTTGGCAATCAAAAGTGAACATAAAAATCCTACCCAATCCTATGAAACGGTTATAATCGGAAGAGGGAGAAATTCACTTTGCCGTAAACGCGCCGCTCACTGAAGCCGCGCAGCGATGAGAAATCGTGCTCGCGAGGATGCTCCATCACAAACACACTCCCCTCACTCACCAACGGACTTTCCAACACCAGGCTCGGCACCTCGGCAAAGCGCGGCATGTCGTAAGGCGGGTCGGCAAAAATGAAATCGTAGGCGCCACGAGCCGACGCGATGAAACGGAACACGTCGCCACGGATGAGCGTGAGGTTCTCGTCGCCCAGCTGCTGCGCCACACGGCGGATGAAGTCGGCTTGCACCTTCGCCTTCTCGACGGCGGTGACCGACGCGCATCCGCGCGACAACAATTCGAAGCTCACCGCGCCCGTGCCGGCAAAGAGGTCCAGCGCGCGCAAGCCATCGAAATCCACAAAATTTCCCAGTACATTAAATAAGTTCTCCCGCGCCATATCGGTGGTGGGGCGGGCGGTGATGTTCGACGGGACATCGAAGCGACGGCGACCATATTTTCCCGCGATAATCCTCATAAGGCAAGCAGCATCAGCAGGGGTGAAACGTTGTCTGCCGCCGACCCCATCGACAACAGATGCTCGGGCAGGGTGTCGGTGAGGGTGAACGCCACGAAGCGGCGCAACTCCGTCGCCAGCTCTTGCGTCGCGCCCAGCAGCCGCAGGGTGTCGCCACGCTGGTCGAGCTCGTACGATTTCCACACGCTCATCATATAATATAGCGGTTCGGACGGGTCGCTATAGGCGATGCTGTTCGCCATCTGCAACTCGTTGCCGTAAAACACCGCCAGGTCGAGCCACTGTTCGCCAACGACGCACCACAGCGAACGATGACTCTCGGGGCGCAGGGTTTGGCGTGCGAGGTTCAGCAGGGGCTCCAGGTGGAAATGCAGCGTCGCTCCCTGCCACGTGCGCTCGACAAAACCTTTCACGCCGCGCGGCACGTCAGCCACCGCCATAATCCCGCATGACGCCACGGGCAAGCACAGCAGCTCGCCTTCCACCTCGGCGTAAACGTCGTGCCACTGCGTCTCGGCTTCGGCGACCTCGGCTTCGGGCAGGAGCAGAAAACGCTTGGCGCGCAGCAACACGTCGGTCGTGCCGTAGGTCAGCGGTAACAGCGTGTCGTGGCGATACACTTGCTCTTCGATGCCGGCAAGCGGCGCCATCTCGTCGGGCAACGGCAGCGTCGCCGCCATCAGCGAGCCTTTGTGGTCGGGGATAAACGCGGCGTACTGCAGCGCGGCGTCGTCGAACGACAGCAGCAGGCGCCATGCCTCGGGGTGTTCTATTGTAGGGGTGGTTGTCATTGCGGTCGCAAAGATACAAAATAAGTTAGGAGTTAGGAGTTAGGAGTTAGGAGTTTTTTTCTTTTTTCTCACGCAGATTGAACGGAAAAAAGAACATCGAAGATGTTCCGCGATCCTCGAAGAGGTTCGCTTGTTTAGCCCCAGGCCGAGGGAGCGAAGCGACCGAGTCCTGGGGTAACGGTGATAGAGGGGATGGGTCTTCGAAGAAGCCCAGGAAAATATGATACTCTGGGCCTCTTCGAGGACCAAAATAATGGTGGGGTTGTCCCTTTACCCCAGGTTCCCCTCGCTCGCTGGCGCTCGCTGCGGGGAACCTGGGGCTAAACAAGCAAACCTCTTCGAGGTATGCGGGACGTCTCCGACGTCCTTCTTATGCAACCTCTTCGACGTCCTTTTCTACCCTCTTCGAGGGTCTCTTTCTTGATCTGCGTTCTTTTTTTTGCGGGTTCTGCGGGTTGTGCGCGAGGTCGGGTTCTGCGAGAGGTAAAGGAGAGGGGGGGAATGGATATTTTTGGCGGGTTGGTCGATTAAAATTTGTAAAAATTTATGTCTAAAACTTAAATATCCGCTTTTGCATTGTTAATTTACACTTCAAATGTTGTAGGGTTTAAAAAAAATGCGTAGTTTTGCATATTACAAAATAACCAAACATCAAGCAATCAACATAAACTATAAACTATAAACTATTATGAGAAAACAGCTACTACTGCTACTGTTGGTTTCCGTATGGTCGGTCGTGGGCTTTGCGCGCACCGTTACCGGCACCGTGACGCAAGCCAGCGACAGCGAGCCGGTGATTGGAGCCACCGTTCAGGTGCATGGCACCAACAGGGGCACAGCCACTGACATCGATGGCACATACTCCATCGACGTGAACGACGGCGAGACGCTCGACTTTTCGTATGTGGGTATGAACACCAAGCAGGTGAAAGTCAACGGACAATCGGTTATCAATGTCGCCTTGGAAGAAAATGCCCAAGTGCTTAGTGAAGTGGTCGTGACCGCCATGGGTCAGACCCAAGAGAAAAAGAAACTGAACTTCGCCGTGCAGAACCTCGACAGCGAACAGGTCACCGCCGGCGGGTCAGCCAACTTCGCCAACTCGCTGCAAGGCAAGATTTCCGGCTTGCAGGTGAGCACCAGCGGCAGCTCGCCCAACGGGAGCTCGCAAATCATCATCCGCGCGATCTCGTCGATGAACAACTCGCAGAGCAACGAGCCGCTGATGATTGTTGACGGCATGGCTTATCGTGGCGGCGCTTCGTCGCTGGCAGACCTCAACCCGAACGATATCGAGAACATCACCGTGCTCAAGGGCGCCGCAGCCAGCGCGCTCTATGGTCAGGAAGGTGCCAACGGCGTCATCATGATTACCACCAAGAGCGGCAGCAAGGACGGCAGCGTCACCGTTACCGCCGGCGCCACCCTCGAAATCAACTCGCCGATGCGCGTGCCGAAGACGCAGACCTCTTTCACCCCCGGCACCAAAGGTATGTACAAAGAAAACACCGGATCGGGCGGTTGGGGTCCTTACATGCAGGCGGACGACACCTACTATGACAACGTGAACAACTTCCTCGGCACCGGCATCCTGCAAAAGTACGATGTCAGCGTCAGCGGCGGCACCGAGAAATTCAACTCTTACGCTTCAGTAGCTTACACCGACAACAAAGGTATCGTCCCCAAGGACTACAAAAAGCAGGTGACTGTTTTCATCAAGGGTATTTACCACCCCTCGAAGCAAGTCACCATCCAGGCTTCGGCTAACTTCGTGAACTCGCGCGCGCGCGGCTTTGGCAACTCGATGAGCACCATCTACAACTGGGGCATCAACAAGGACATGAGCGACTACCGCACCACCGAGGGACACGTCAACTGGGACGCACGCTACGACAACTGGGACGCGCTGCTCGACACCGAGCGTCTGGGCGCGGCGGTTTCGCCCTACTTCGGACGCTACATGGACAAGAGCGTGACGGAGAGCAACCGCTTCGTCATCAACGGGCAAATCAGCTACGAGCCCATCAAGGACCTGGTGTTCACCGCGAAGGTGGGTTACGATAAAGGCTATTCGGTTTACGATGCCTACACCGTGCCGCGCATCTACGATGGCGACCTGCAAGACCCCACCAACGAAGAGGTGGTGGCAAAGCTCTCCAGCTTGCAATCGCTCTACGGCAGTTACAGCTTCACGCCTTCGCGCAGCTCGGTTTTCAACACGCAAGGCATGATCACCTACAAGAAAACCTTTGCCGAGGACCACACCGTCAGCGCCCTCTATGGTTTTGAATACAAGGAGACCAAAGGCTTGCAGGCTTCGCTCTACAACGAGAACTTCCAGCTCGGTGGCGAATACTACAGCTACAACAACACCGACTTCACCAACGGCGACCTGCTGATTGCCAACCACCCGTCGATTTACCACACCAGCCGCAACAAATACGGCCACTACGGCGAGTTGCGTTACGACTACAAAGGCATGGCGCAAATCTCCGCCACCTATCGTATCGATGGTTCTTCCACCCTGAAGCAGGCGAAGAAGAGCTCCTACAGCTACCCGTCGGTCACCGCCGGTGTGATATTCAGCGAATTGTTCCATCTGTCGAACAAGTGGTTCAGCTATGGTAAACTGCGTGGCAACTGGGCGAAGGTCGGCAAGGACTGCCCGGCTTACCTCTTTACCGACACCTACAAGCAATGGACGTTGTTCCCCGATGGCGGCTACGGCGTGGACCCCACCACCTCGCTGGCTTCGTCGGAACTGGCGCCCGAGATGACCAAATCGTGGGAAATCGGCGCCGACCTGCGCTTCTTCAACAGTTGGACTCGCCTGGACATCGCCTACTACAACACCACGGTGGACAACCAAATCGTGTCGGTGCGCGTGTCGCCCGCTTCGGGTATGATTTTGCAGACCCGCAACGAGGGTAAGCTCCGCAACCACGGTATGGAAATCACCCTCAACCAAGACATTATCAAGAATGCGGACTGGAACTGGACCGTGTTCTCCAACTTCTCGTTCAACCGCAGCAAGGTGCTCAGCCTGCCTGACGGCATCACCGAAATCCAGGGTACGCAATACGGTGACATCTTCCCCGTTGCCCGCTTAGGCGAATCCTCGACCGGTATCTCCGGTAAGGACTACGAGCGCGACCCTGACGGCAACATCATCGTTGACGAAAATGGTTATCCCGTCATCAGCTCCGCCAAGGGTGTTTACATCGGCAACCGCGAGCCCAAATTCCTGCTCGGCTTAGGCAGCACGCTGCGCTGGCGCCACGCCACGCTCTCGTTCCTGTTCGACGGTCGTTACGGCGGCGATGTGGTCAACGTTACCGGTCGCAGCATGATCACCAACGGCATGAGCCGCTTCTACGACAAATACCGCAACCGCGAATACATCGTCAACGGCGTGCAGGCAGTGACCAACGCCGACGGCACCACGAGCTATGTGAAAAACACCACGCCTATTGTGCTGGACTACAACTACATAGCCACCTACTACAGCACCGTCAGCTCCAACTTCATCGAGGACGGCAGTTACATCCGCCTGAGCTACGTGACGTTGAGCTACGACTTCTCACACCTGTTCCGTCCGAACTTCTTCATCAAGGGGCTCACCGCCACGCTGACCGGTCGCAACCTGTTCTTGCTGACCAAGTACAACGGCAACGACCCCGCGGTGTTGGCTTCGACGGCAGGCGGTACCGGCTCGGCGGGCATCGACTACTACCACGTGCCCTCGACCCGCAGTTTCAATTTCTCGCTTAAAGCCACCTTCTAAATATATGCACAGCCTTATGAATAACAAGATAACATTTTCGGCGTTACTCGCGCTGCTGATGATCGTGGCAGCGGGATGCAACGACGTACTGGAAGATAACATCAACCCTGACAAGGCGCACAGCATCGACGCCCGCGACGGTCTGCCCGTCATCATCTACTACGGACAGCAAATCGTGTACGACCACAGCGAATACTACGCTTACTTCTCGCAGATGCTGACCACCGGCGGCAAAAGCTCCATCGGCGCTTACAGCTACAAGTGCGAATGGGAGATGCTGACGATGAACCGCCACCCGATGTGGCGACGCCACTTCTACGACATCGGCAAAAACGTGGTGAACCTCACCGAGAATGCCAATGCCATCGACTCGCGCAACTACGAGCTCATCGGTCGCACCATCATGCTGATGTCCACCCAACTGACTACCGACGCTTTCGGCGACATTCCCCGCACGGAGGCTTACACCAGCAACTCGCCGAAGTACGACACCCAGGCATCGGTTTACGCCTGGATGCTGCAAGAGTGCGATAACCTCATCGCGCTCTACGAAGACCCCTCGGTGACCCAGGCAGAAACCAACCAGACGCTGACCTTCGAGGACGACCGCGTTTATGGCGGCGACCTCTCGCGCTGGAAAGGCTTGGTCTATGCCATCAAGGCACGCCTGTTGCTGCGCAACATCCCCAACATCGACCGCAGCACCACTACCTGCCAGGCGATTATCGACGCTGCCGACAAGGCGATCAACCAATGGCGTAGCGGCGACCTGCTCTACGGCAGCTGGTTCGGCAACGAGCCGCGCTACTACTGGGACGGCGGCACGGGCACGCAAAACGCCGTGTGGAGCGTGGCGCAACCCGTCATCAACTCGTGGGAGTCGCGCGCCAACCTGCTCAGCAGCGCCATCCCCAGCAAATACTTTATGGTGGACCTGCTCGGCATCAGCAAGCCCAACGACGAGAAGAACTGCGGTCTCTATGCCGCCGAAGGACAACGCTGCGGCTTCGCCAACGACCCGCGTTGCGTCCTGCTGATGATAGCGCGTACCGGCCCCGCCTCGGCGTCCATCTCCTCCAACTCTATCAAGATGCGCTACCTGGAGAACAACATCGGCATGGGCTCGTCGTTCAAGATTGCCAACTATCCCAACCTCTACATGGGAGCTTACGCCGGCGCCACCAATGCCTACAACCCGATGTTCACCATGGAAGAGCTCTACTTTATCAAAGCCGAGGCTTACTACTGGATGGGCGACAAGACCAAAGCTTGCGAGCTGGCTAAGGAAGCGACGCAATACAACATCGAGCGCCACCTGGAAGCCTTCTTGAAGTACTACACCAACGGCAACTACAACGCCACCACCGACAACAAATATCCCGGCAACTCGCAGAGCGACGGCACCCCGGGCTTCATCGCTGCCGAATACTGGAACGCGCAAGTGGATGCCTTCCTCAACAACGTGGATTACTACAAGGGCACCAGCAAGACCCCGACCGTCAAGAAAGTCACCGACCGTGGCAACGAGCGCTGGTTCTTCAACCCCAGCGAGTTCTCGCTCAGCGACTTAATGCAGCAGAAATACATCGCCATGTATCTGCAGCCCGAGCAGTGGACCGACATGCGCCGCTACCACTACAGCAACAACCGCAACAACTACGGTATTGGCGACAACAGCGAAATCGTTTATCCCACCCTGCGCCGTCCCTACAACCTCTATGCGGCTTACTGGATTGACGGCTTGACCGAAGAGCAGAAGGAAAACACCTGGATTCAGCGTATCAACTACGACCCCGAGACCGAGGAGAAATACAACCGCTCGGAACTTGAGCGCCTGGGCGCCTACAAGAACTACAAATGGTTGCAAACGCCTATGATCTGGGCTTACGATTACGGCGTCCGCACTTCGCTAACCCAAGAATAATTAATGTAAAATCACGATAAAACTATGAAACGACAGTATATCATTGGGGCTCTTGCCCTGCTACTGGCATTAGTTACCGGCGCCTGCGCCAACCACGACCCCTTTGCCGACTTCGGCGAGATCGGGCAAGTGCTGCCCACCGTCGATTGGGAGCAAGGCAGCACCGTGGTCAAAGCCGGCAGCTATGGCACGTTCAAAGCCAAATATTACACGCAAGACAACAGCACGCTCGACCATTGCGAAGTGTGGTATCTGATCAAGCGTGAGCAATCCGCCACCGCCACCAGCAAGCTGACCTCCTCGCTGAGCTACACCAAGACCTATTCGCTCAGCGACACCGTTCGCTCCAGCCAAATGGCGGCGTCATACCCCCACAGCCGCGCCGTTTGGGACGGCTACGAATATGTGCTGACCGACAGCTTCCCCACCTCGCGCACCCTCTCGCCCATCACCTGGACGAACCCCTCCGAGTGGGACCAAGAACTGTTCGACAGCTACTATCCCTCCACCTTCGCCGATGAGTTTGTGGCGTACATGGTGAACGCCCTCACCAAGGACAGCACCTATTACAGCGACCTGCGCAACGTCTATATCAACTACGACTTCACCGAGGACCAATTCATCGCCCTCAACCAGAAGTATGGCTTCGATATGCCCACCGCGACCGCTACCGCCGACAAGAGCGACCTGTGGTACACCACCGACAACGTGGACCACTACTACTACACCACCATCGACGATAATGGCAACACCATCTATCACGAAATCGCAACTGAAAGCGCAGCGCCCGAAGGCGTCAACGTTTACCCCGTTTACGAAGCCTCGTTCTGGCTCTTTAGCCGCTACAGCGACGACACCGGCGGTAAAATCACCACCGTGCGCAGCAAGTATATGCCCTATTGGAAAGAGCTGATTTCCACCATTCCTTTCACCTCGTGGATCTACAGCACCTCCGACAAGACCTATACCGTCAGCTTCAGCCGCACCTATTATCTGCAGCCCGAATTCCGCGTGTACGACACCAACGGCAAGATGGGCGTAACTACCGACAACAAAGAAGTAACCCTAAACTAATCGCTCTGCCTTATGAAAATTATAAAAAACATTGCGGCGCTCGCGCTGCTCATAATAGCGGTGATGACTTCCTGCGTTGACAAAACGCCGGACTACGGCAACTTCTCCAGCAAGGATGTTGACTTCACCTATACCGTGGAAGGCAGCGAATATACCCTCGACTTCTACGTGGTGTCGACCATCCAATTCACCAACACTTCCAGCAAAAGCGGTAGCGTCACCTGGGACTTTGGCGATGGCTACACCTCGACCGAAGCCAACCCCACCCATAAATTCAGCACTGCCGGCGTCTATAACGTCACCCTGACCGTCGAAGGCGTGGGCTCGTGCACCTATCCGCTCCTGATTTACGACATCGCGCCCGTCCTCTCGGTGACCGAGCAAAGCGCCGCGCCTATCATCATCAACGACGTGACCGTGCTCCTGGGCATCGAGCTGCCTAACCCCGAAAACCTGGAGTGCAAGTACGTCTGGACCTTCCCCGACGGCACCCGCACCGCCGACGGCGAGCTCATCACCACCTTCACCGGCTACGGACACAGCGACGGCACCATCGACAACCCGGGCAAGCTGACATTCTCGAACATCGGCTCGCAGAAAATCACCCTGCAGACCTGGTTTGACATCAATGGCGAAAACCGCCGCCTCGAAGACAGCTACGTCAACGTGCAAGTGGGCTCCTCCATCCCCGCCCCGACCCTCTACTACGCCGTGCTCGGTGGCAACATTATGGCTTACAAGCTTGTGGACCTCGACCAACTGCCCGCCGGCACCAAGAACATGCCGTTCGACATGGGCGTGAACTCGGGCAATATGCCTACGCAACTCGTGTTCGCAGTCGAAAGCACCGCGACCGATTCCACCACCCTCGAGCAGGACAACGTTTACATCCTGGACTGCGGCAAACAATACACCTACGTTAACGATGAGGACGGCGTCCTCGGCGACGGCAAAATCACCGTCATGACCGCCGACGGCTCGTCAACCAACATCATGATTACCAACGTGGGCGGCGCCGCATTCAACGACCCGTTCCAGGGATGCAGCGATGGCACCTACCTCTACTACACCGACCGTAACACCGGCATCCGCCGCATCCCGCTGACCACGCGCGGCGAGACCGAAAGCACCGTTTACACCAGCACCGACGGCTATTTCGTGGTGAACAACCAGCTGGCTTACTACGGCAAGGGCATCGCTTACGGCGCGATTCACACCGGCATCTACATCGACAAAGAGGGCAAATTCTGGTGGGGCAAGAACTACTCCGGAATGGGCATCTATCGCTTCACCAACGCCGACATCGGCAAGAGTGGCGACATCCCCTACCCCATCGTGCTCGAAAACACGCAACCGCGCGCCTTCACCCTCGACGAGGACCTCGGCTATCTGTATGTCTGGATGACCAAAGGCACCACGCCCGACGTTGGCTTCGGCATGTACACCCTGCCCGGCAACACCTCCACTGTCACCTACGACAAATATGAGGCATTTGTCACGATGGACGCCGACCCGATCAACAGCACCGACGCCGAAGGCGTTTACACCACCCAATTCGCCGTTGACCCGCAGACGCACTACGTTTACTTCGGCTTCCGCGCCGCCTCGTCGGAGAAGACCTACACCACAGGCCTCTACTACTTCGACCCGGAGACCAAGAAAGTCTATAACGCCTACGACAACACCGACAAAATCCTCGGCGTTTGCGTCAACCCGCGTCTGACCAACCTGTTCTAATTCCTCCATATTCATAACGTTTTCAGCCGCCTCCCCTTCCCCTCGGAGGCGGCTGATTTTTTTAAAGAAATCCTTCCCCATCCGCATGAGATAAAATCGTCTGCGGAAAGTCTGCGTGAGTCTGCGTAAGTCTGCGTGAGGTTTTCTCTGCGAGTTCTGCGAGTTCTGCGCGAGTAAAAAGCACCATGCGAAGAAATCCTTAAAAATCTACGTGATCTGCGTGAGATAAAAAAATTGGCGAGTTAAAAGAAGCGAAATACAATAATTTCGGGGTTTTGTAGTTTAATTAAAAGAAGCAATTATATCGCAATATGAAAAATTTCTCAAAAGCTTGGATATTAGTGCTGCTCGCTTGCGCCTCCATGGTGCCGGCGTGGGCAGAGGATGATATCAAAAACACCGAATTCAACCCCATCACCACCGGCGTTACCGCGCTGAGCATCGTCCCCGACGCACGCGGCGCTTCGATGGGTGACTTAGGCGCTGCCACGGACCCCGACGCCAACTCGCAGTATTGGAACCCGTCGAAATACGCGTTCGCTTACAGCCGCGCCGCCGTTTCGCTGAGCTACACACCCTGGTTGCGCAAGTTGGTCAACGACATCTTCCTGGCGCAATTAGCCGGCTACTACAAGTTGGGCTCTAGCGACAACCAAGCCATCAGCGCGTCGCTGCGCTACTTCTCGCTCGGCGAGGTGCAGTACACCGACGGCTCCGGCAACGCCTATGGCAACGTGAACCCCTTCGAAATGTCGGTTGACGTGGGCTATAGCCGCAAACTCTCCGAGAAATTCTCGATGGGCGTCGCCCTGCGCTACATTTATAGCGACCTGGGCTACACCGAGACCAACAGCGGCGAGAAACTCAAAGGCGCTTCCGCTTTTGCCGCCGACATCTCCGGTTACTTCACCACCTACCCCGTCATTGGTCGCAACGAGTGCCAATTCTCGTGGGGATGGAACCTCTCGAACATCGGTTCTAAGGTGTCGTACGACAACGGCAACAACCCCGCGTTCTTGCCCGCCAACCTTAAGCTGGGCGCCGCGTTCACCTTCCCCCTCGCCGATTACCACAACCTGACGCTGGGTTTGGATATCAACAAACTGTTGGTGCCCGCGAAGCCCCGCCGCAGCGACTATGCCACCGAAGATGAGCAGAAATACTACGACGACGTGGAGGAGTGGAAAAACAAATCGTCGATCTCCGGTATCTTCGACAGCTTCGACAGCGACTTCCTCAAACGTCTCACCGGCTCGATCGGTCTGGAGTACGCCTACAACCAGCAGTTCTTCCTGCGCGCCGGCTACTACTACGAGAGCAAATTCAACGGCAACCGCCGCTACTTCGGCATGGGCGCCGGCTTCTCGCTCAACGTCATCCAGCTCGACGCGTCCTACATGATTGCCACCGCGCAAAACAGCCCGCTGGACCAGACCCTGCGCTTCACCCTGACCTTCGACATGGACGGCCTCAAGAGCCTCCTCGGCAAAAACTAACTTTCCTCGCGCAAAACTCGCAGAACTCGCAGAAAAAGACTCTGAAGGAGTTAAATTCCTAACTCCTAACTCCTAACTCCTAACTAAATAAACATGTTCCGTATAGGAATGGGATTTGACGTACACCGGCTAACCGAGGGACGACCACTCCGGCTAGGCGGTGTTGACATTCCATATAAGATGGGCCTGCTCGGCCACAGCGATGCCGACGTGGCTATCCACGCCCTGTGCGACGCCCTGCTCGGCGCCGCCGCGTTGCGCGACATCGGCTACCACTTCCCCGACAGCGACCCCCGTTACAAAGGCATCGACAGCCGCGAACTCCTGCGACACGTGATCGCGTTGCTCCGCGACAACGGCTACGAACTCGGCAACTGCGACATCACCATCTGCGCCGAGCAGCCGAAACTCAACCCACACATCCCCGCTATGTGCCAAGCCCTCGCCGAGTGCATGGGCTGCGACACCAACCGCGTGTCGGTCAAAGCCACCACCACCGAGCGACTGGGCTACACCGGACGCGAGGAAGGTATCGCCGCATACGCCGTCGCCCTGATTTACCCCGCGCAGAACTCTGCAGACTAACTTTCACGCCTGGTATTTGGGCCTCGCGCAGAACTCGCAGAAAAACTAGACCCTCTTCGAGGGTCTCACCCGCGGCCCTAACTCCTAACTCCTAACTCCTAATTCCTAACTCCTAACTCAAAAAATGAGTAAAGTCGTCAACCTACAGCGCCGTATTCCTTACCTTGACATCGTGCGAGTAATCGCTTGCTCGCTCGTGGTGCTGCTGCACGCGCCTGAGCCTCATTTCGACGAATACTACAACACCCCCTGCATCGGCTACGCCTTTTACATCATCCCCGTCACCATCTGCAGCAAACTCTTTTTCATGCTCTCCGGCGCGCTACTGCTGCCGGTGAAACGCACCGTCAAGGAGTTCCTGCCCCGCCGCCTCAAGGTCGTGATTATCCCGCTGGCGGTCTGGAGCGTGCTCTACATCCTCGAGCGCATTTTCCTCACCCACAACTTCACGCCTAAGGTGCTCACCAGCATCTTGTTCCATCCCGTCGAGCCCGCCCTGTGGTTCGTCTATCAGATGATTGTGATTTACATCACCATGCCGCTGATGAGTAAGTGCATAGACGCCATCGGCAAACGCGGCGTGGAAATCTACCTGCTGCTGTGGACCATCTCCTCGCTCATCCCCTACGAGCACGGCATCTTCCTCGGCTTTGACCAAAACACGACGCAGATGTTCGCCGGCTTCGCCAACACCTTCGGCTACGTCATCCTGGGCTACTACCTGCACCAATACCCCCTGCCGGTGTTCACACGCCGCCATGGCTGGAAATTCGCGCTGCTGTTCTTCTTCGGGATTGTCGTGATGCCGCTGTTTGAGTTCACCGTTCAGAGCCACTTCGGCGTCAGCTGGCAAGAACACCTGGACACCGTCACCCACAACGTCAGCATCAACGACGTCATGATGGGCACACTCATCTTCAGCTTCGCGCAACGTTTTGCGCCTAAGAGCTATGTTGACGGGAAAAAACACACACTCGCGCGCGCTGCCGCGCAAATCTCCATGTGCTCGTTTGGCATCTACCTGGCGCACAAACTCATCCTGCGCCAAATCGTCTGGCCGCTCACGCGACCCTGGCTGGAAGCCACCGGCTGGTTTATCGATGGCGTCACCTGCGCTGTCCTCACCTTCGCCCTCGCCTACGTCATCATGCGAGCCATCTACCACCTCCCCTTCAGCAAATACATCATCGGCCACTAGGGTTCATAGCCCACGGAAACGGTTATTGGATGTGGAAGCGGTAGATTTCGGTGCCGCGCGAGCCGATGACGACATCACTGCCATTGACGGCGGGCGACGACTCGAAGATGTTGCCCATGCGTTGCGTGAAGAGGATTTCGCCCGTGCTGCCCCGCAGCAAGTAAACGTTGCCTTTGCTGTCGGCGGTGAAGATAAACAGCTGACCTTGTTCGTTATAGAACGCGACGGGCGACGACCAGCTGTAGAATTTGAGCGGCGTGCGGTAAACGATGGATCCGTCGGCACGCGAGAATGCCACGAGTTCGCCGCCGCGCTTCCCCTCTGTGTTTTCGCTTTGGCAGATATTGGCAAAGAGCAGGTGCGCGCAATCGCCCCCGCCGAGTAGCGGCGTGCCGTACATGCCGCCGTCGAAGTGTTTGTCGCCGTCGGAATACTTGTGGCAGTTGATGGTCTGCTGCCAGACGAGGTTGCCATTGAGCGCGTTGAGTTTGACGATATAGCAGGTGCCCTCGTCGCCCTGCCTATCCACTTCGCAGCCGGTGTAGATATAAGGTGTGTCGGTGGTGGTGTCGATTTCGCAGACGATTGTCGCGTCGATGTCGTCGTGGTTGTCGTAATGCCAGACGGGCTGCATGGTGTTGAGGTTGATACAGAGGATGTTACCGAAATTGTCGCCAAAAAATCCGTAGTTGCGATAGACGCAGAGGCTGTTTTCTACGCCCGCCGCGATGCCGCCCTTGACGGAGTAGAGCAGCTTGGTGTGGATCGAGAGCGAGCCGTCGGGATGCACGAGGTATTTGTAGATGACGCCGTCCTCACCGGGCCAGAAGAGGAATTGGTCAACGCGCACAGGCGACGAGTCGAACGCCCACCAGCGTTTCCAGCTGTCGTGGTCGTCGCCCATAAAGAACGAGCGCGTGTGGGAGTAGAGGTCGAACGCCATGTGGCCGAAGGGGTGCGTGGCGGGGATGCCTTGCCCGACGTAGAGGTTGCCGACGCGCTTGGGGTCGAGCGAGGGTGTGCCTTTGATGGGGTTGTCGGTCGGAAGCGGCGTGCGCGATGCCGTACCGGTCTCGTAATCAATAAAATAAACGTTCCCGCAGAGCGAGGCGACGATGACCTCGGTGGCGGGTGCGGCGGCGGTCATGCCCGTAGAGCGGTTGTCAAAACGCATGCGAATAGAGTCGCTCCAGTGCGCCAGCAGCGGTTGTCCTGTCCATCCCGTGCCGCCGCCCCAGGTGCCGTAGCGTGTGTGCGTGCGGTCGAACTCGGTTTTGAATTTCCACACCTGCTCCACGCGCGACGGGGTGCCGCTGACGGTGCCCGCATAGTCGGCGTTGCGGAGGAGGTTGCCGCGGAAGGTGAAGATGCCGTTAGCGCTGAGGTAGGGGTCGGTGAGGTCGTGCAGGAAGCCGTCGGTGATGGTGTCGAAGCGGAGAATTTTGACCTTCAGGCGCGCGGCGGAGGAATAAACCGTGTCGGGCAGCGCGGCGATCGTGTCCACCATGGCGGTATCGCCGTCAGCGTCGCTGCCGCGTTGCGTAGTGCAGGCGGCAAGCAGACACATCCATATCACAAAATATACAACCTTCATTTCTATACCCTCCCCCCCAAACATTATCACAGGCGTTCGTTTTTGTATTAGTGAATTGAGAAAATCGAAAGGAAGAACATCGAAGATGTTCCGCGACCCTCGAAGAGGTTCGCTTGTTTAGCCCCAGGCCGAGCGAGCGAAGCGAGTGAGTCCTGGGGTAACGAGAGCCCCACCCATTATTTTGGTCCTCGAAGAGGCCCAGGTTTTTCTTTTTCTGGGCTTCTTCGAAGACCCATTCCCTTATCGTCTTATACCCCAGGTTTCGGTCGCTTGCGCTCCCTCAACCTGGGGCTACCAAAGCATACCTCTTCGAGGTGTGCGGGACGTCTCCGACGTCCTTTTTCAACTCTCTCCGAGGGTCTTATTTTTCTGCGGGTTCTGCGCGAGGGAAATCCTTAAAAATCCGAACCTGCATAGCAATCTTTTAAATCCGCGGGATCTGCGTGAGCTAAAAGGAGAGCGGGGGCAAAATTATAAAAAAAACAAGGAAGTGGGGCGTTTTTCGCTTTTTTTCTCTAACTTTGCGCTATATCTGCAAGGTGACTATGAAACAGCTGCTGGTCTTACTGACATTACTGACGATGGCAACGGGTGCGACGGCGCGCTCGATTGCCGACCTGTTTGTGCTGGAAAACGCGCCCGCGATTGGCAACACGCTTTCGCCAACGCAGCGCCTGGATATGCTCGACTACCTGCGCAACGACCAGGACGCCGTAGTGACGAACGAATGGAGCGATGAGAGCTCGCTGGACTCGCTGACCGAGCGATACCTACTGTTGACGGCGAGCGAGGTAAAGACGGTGGAGATGCAGCTGCTGACGCAGGGACGCGACACCGTGGTGGCGGTCATCGAGACCTACGCCCTGCCGGCAAAAGACAGCCGCATCAGCTTCTACAACCAAGCATGGACACCGCTTCGGACGAGCCAGTTTTTCAAGATGCCGACGACGCAGGACTTCGCGCTGCCGACAGCTACCGACGAGCAACTGCGCGCGCTACAGGAACAACTGCGTTTCGACGTCATCAGCCTCCACTTCGAAGGCGAGCGGCTGGTGGCGCGCCATTCGCTGCGGGAATACCTGACCGCCGAAGAGTGGAAAAAGGTGCAGCCGTGCCTGCGCGACAGCATCAGTTATGTGATTAAAGGCACCAAAATCAAACGCGAGAAATGAACAACACGCTTTTTAACGACGAGCCCCAAGGCATCACCCTGAGCGAGTTTAACCGCCGCATCGCCTCGGCTGTGAACACCAACCCGATGGTGCAGAGCCAGTGGGTGGTGGCGGAGACGTCCGACGTGAAGACGCGCGGCGGTCATTGCTACCTGGAACTGATTGAAAAAGACCCGAATACGGGCAAAACGCTGGCGAAAATTGGGGCGGTGGCATGGGCGGACACCTACCTGCGCATCGACGCAAAACTGCACGCCGCCACGGGTAGCCGCTTCGAAAGCGACATGAAAGTGCTGGTGCGTATCAGCGCCAACTTCCACCCGCAATACGGCTTGAAAGCGGTGATTAGCGACATCAACCCCGCTTTTACCTTGGGCGAGGCGGAACGCCACCGGCGCGAGATTTTGGCGCGGCTGAAGAGCGAAGGCATCTTGGATATGAACAAGACGCAACCGTGGGCGCGACCGACGCAGCGCATCGCCATCGTTTCTGCCGTGGGCGCCGCGGGCTTGGGCGACTTCATCAACCAGCTGGACACCAACCTCTCGGGGCTGAAATTCTACCACCACCTGTTCACCGCCACGATGCAGGGCGAGAACACGTCGCGCACGGTTTGCGCCGCGCTGGAGCAAATCAACGCGCACGCGGAGTATTTCGACTGCGTGGTGATCATCCGTGGCGGCGGCTCAACGACCGACTTGGCGTGGTTCGACGATTACGACATCGCGGCATACGTGGCGCAGTTCCCGCTGCCGGTGATTGTCGGCATCGGACACGAGCAAGACGTCACCATCCTGGATTACGTGGCAAAACAACGCGTGAAAACGCCGACGGCAGCCGCGGAATTTCTCATCGGCATGGCAGAAACCGAACTCGCGTTTTTGGAGCAGTGCCGCGCCGACATCCGCCTGAGCGTGGGCGACGCGCTGACGCAGGGACGCGAGCAACTGTCGCGCTACTCCATCGCCATCTCGCAGCAGGCACAAGCGCGGCTGCGCAAAGAGCGTGAGCGCATCACGGGCGCGGCGGCAGCCATTCCGGTGGTAATCAGCTCGAAACTGCAAAGCGAACGCACGCGCTTCGACACCACCGTGGAGCGCATCAAAAACGCCGTGCAGCGCGTCCTGGCAGATTGCAACACGCGCCTGAAGCACATCGGCGAGACAACGCGCCTGCTGTCGCCGCAAAACACGCTGGACCGCGGTTATAGCATCACCACCGTCGGCGGCAAACACATCACCGACGCGGCGCAACTGCACGCGGGCGACGTCATCACCACGCGCTTCAAGCAGGGCGAAACAACATCAACCGTCAACTAATTTAACACCACAAATAATATGGAAGAGAACACCAACATGACCTACGCGCAGGCAGCCAAAGAGTTAGAGGGCCTGGTGCAGAAAATGCAGGACCCGAATTGCGACATCGACAACCTCAGCGCCTACACCAAGCGCAGCAAGGAATTGCTCGATTTCTGCAAGAAAAAACTCACCGAAACCGACGAAGAACTCAAAAAAATCCTCGAAAGCTTCTAAAACACAACCTCACGCAGATCACACCCGCGCAGAACTCGCAGAAAAAAAAAGAACGCCGAAGGCGTTCACTTTAGCGAAGCGTTTACAAGCCCCAGGTGCGTTGCTTCGCTCCTAACCTGGGGCTCGTAAACGCCGCTGCGCGGCTAAGGTGACCCTCTTCGAGGGTCTTACCTGCGAAAAATCTTACCCAATCCAACCTGGCAATCAACGGCGCTAAAAATAATCCTACCCAATCCTATGAAACAGACCAGAGCACGGGGGTGCCGGCGGCGAGGCTGCGAGGCACGTCAATGAGCCGCTGGTTGCTGCTGCCACGAAACAGCAGCGAGGTGTCGCGCAACGCCTGCACAAATCGCCCTTCCACCACCACATCCATCAGCCGCGCCGCCGCCAACCGGTCGGGCGAGGCGAGGATTTCTTCCCACGTAAATCCCGTAAAACACCACAAGTTATAACCCAACTCCTGCTTGATGCGCTGCGCCAGGCGGGCCACTTCGTGCGGCTCGCGCAGAGGGTCACCCCCCGAAAAAGTCACCGGCGCCTCGTTTTCGGCAACGATGCGCAGCAACTCATCGTCGGTGTATTCCGTGCCGCCCATGGGGTCCCACGACTGCGGATTGTGGCAGCCGGGGCAATGATGGTCGCACCCCGACAAATATATCGAGGTGCGAAGCCCGGGACCGTCAACGCTGGTCCCTTCTACTATTTTCAGTACACGCATACGGCGACTTATTTGTGCACTACGCGGTCCTTCAACTCAGCCAGTTTGCCGGAGTTCCAGCGGTCGGTGGTGCCGACGAGGTAGCCGGTGATGCGCTGCAGGCGGTCGATGTGGTGGCTGTGGCAGTGCGGGCATTCCTCCAGGTTTTCGGTAGCGTCCTCGTAGCCGCAATCCATGCAGCGGTTGCGGTTGTGGTTCACCGAGCAATAGCCGATGTCGTATTTATCCATCAAGTCCACCACGTCCATGATCGCTTGCGGGTTGTGGGTGGCGTCGCCGTCGATTTCCACATAGAAAATGTGTCCGCCGCGGGTCTTCTCGTGGTACGGGCCTTCCACCTCGGCTTTGTGCTTGGGGCTGCAGTGGTAATAAACCGGCACGTGGTTGCTGTTGGTGTAATACAGCTTGTCGGTTACGCCGGGGATTTCGCCAAAGTCCTTGCGGTCCTTGCGCGTGAACTTGCCGCTCAAGCCCTCTGCCGGCGTGGCGAGGATGCTGTAGTTGTGGTGGTAGCGCTCGGAGAACTCGTTGGCGCGCTGACGCATATATTCCACGATTTTCAGACCCAACTGCTGCGACTCCTCGCTCTCGCCATGGTGATGACCGGTGAGGGCGATGAGGCATTCCGCCAAGCCGATGAAGCCGATGCCGAGCGTGCCTTGGTTGATGACGCTCTCAATGGTGTCTTCGGGCGCGAGGTTCTCGCATCCGTTCCAGAGCTGCGTCATCAGCAGCGGGAACTGCTTCGCCATCGCGGTTTTTTGGAACTGGTAGCGGTCGTCGAGCTGGCGCGCGGTGATTTCGAGCATGTTGTCCAACTTCGCCATGAAGCGGTTGATGCGCTCGTCTTGGTCCTTGATGTCCATGCACTCAATCGCCAACTTGACGATGTTGATGGTCGAGAACGACAGATTGCCGCGACCGATGGAGGTCTTCTCGCCAAAGCGGTTCTCGAACACGCGCGTGCGGCAGCCCATCGTCGCCAACTCGTATTGGTAACGATTCGGGTCGTCGATGCGCCATTTCTCGTGCTGGTTGAACGAGGCGTCGAGGTTGACAAAGTTGGGGAAGAAGCGCCGCGCCGTCACCTTGCACGCCAATTTGTAGAGGTCGTAGTTGCGGTCTTCGGGCAGATAGCTCAAGCCGCGTTTTTTCTTCCAAATTTGGATGGGGAAAATGGCAGTGCTGCCGTTGCCCACGCCCTGATAGGTGCTATTGAGGAGTTCGCGGATGATGCAGCGCCCTTCGGCGGAGGTGTCGGTGCCGTAGTTGATGCTGCTGAACACCACCTGGTTGCCGCCGCGCGAGTGGATTGTGTTCATGTTGTGGATGAACGCCTCCATCGCCTGGTGCACGCGGCGCACGGTCTTATTGATGGCGTGCTGCAGGATGCGTTGCTCGCCCTGCAAGAAGTCCAAATCCTTCTCCAGATAGTCCTCAATCTCAACGTTATACAGGTGGCTGTAGTCGTTGCCCATGATTTGCTCCAGGCTCTTGACCTCCTCGATGAACGAGCGCCGCACATAGGGCGCCAGGTAGAAGTCGAACGCGGGGATGGCTTGTCCGCCGTGCATCTCATTCTGCGCCGTCTCCATCGTGATGCAGGCGATGACGCTGGCGGTCTCAATGCGCTTGGCGGGGCGGCTCTCGCCGTGGCCTGCCATGAACCCGTCGCGGAGCACCTTGTCCAGCGGGTGCTGCACGCACGTCAGGCTCTTGGTGGGGTAATAGTCCTTGTCGTGGATGTGCAGGTAGTTGTTGCGCACCGCCTCGCGGGCTTCCTCGGTCAGCAGGTAGTCATCGACAAAGGGCTTGGTGGTTTCGCTCGAAAACTTCATCATCATGCCCGCCGGCGTGTCGGCGTTCATGTTGGCGTTTTCGCGCGTGATGTCGTTGTTCTTGGCATTGATGATTTCCTGGAACATGTTGCGCGTCTTGCTCTTACGCGCCACGCTGCGCTGGTGACGGTAGTTGATGTAGCTGCGCGCCACTTCCTTGCGCGGACTTTTCATCAGTTCGAGCTCCACTTGGTCCTGGATTTCCTCCACGCTCATCTGGTTCTTGCCATGCGAGCCGATGCGGTCGGTGATACGTTGAATCAGACTTTCGTCTTCGCCGGCTTCGGTGCTGAGCATCGCTTTGCGAATGGCGGCTTTTATCTTTTCTTCGTTGTAACCAACGACACGTCCGTCGCGTTTTAGTACTGTCAGTATCATTCTTATGTAAGGTTAAAAGGTTGGTTTTTAAGTCGTAATAAAACCCGCCGTCCGGCGGGTCATTTAGGCGACTACAAAATTATACCAAGTGTTTGAAACTCGCAACATTTTTACAAGAAATTTTTTTAAAAATTTTCTTTTTGGAAAACTTTTTGAGCGATTAAAAAAATTATCTCACTGAAAATCAGCGAGATAAAATTTTTTTTGGAAAACTTTCGTCAAATATCAACGTTCCACAATTTTTCAATTGTTTCACGCCAATGGAATCTCACGCAGATCCCGCGGATTTTTAAGGATCCTTTTTAATCCGCTCAATCTGCGTGAGGTTTTTTATCTGCGTGAGGACTTTTATTTGCCGTATTGTTTTTTGATGGCGGGGAGCTCTTTTTGGATGTCGGCGATGCGCGTTTCGTGGCTGGGGTGCGAGCTCAGGAACGCGGGCGTCGTGGACGTGGATCGCGCCTGCATTTTGCGCCAGAACGTCACCGCGGCGTCGGGGTTGTAGCCGGCGATGGTCATCAGCACCAGACCCATTTTGTCGGCTTCGCTCTCGTGCTTGCGCGAGAACGGCTGCATCACGCCATAGTTGGCGCCCAAACCATAAACCGACTGCGCGATGGCTTGCGTGGCGGAGCTGCTGCCCATCGTGGCGAGGCTCACCGCAGTGGCGCCATATTGCGCGAGCATCTGCTGGCTCATGCGCTCGTTGCTGTGTTTGGCTACGGCGTGCGCCACCTCGTGACCGAGCACGACCGCCAATTCGTCGTCGCTGTCGACCAATTTCATAATACCCTCATACACAACGATTTTCCCGCCAGGCATACACCAAGCGTTCACTTCGTCGCTTTTCACCAGGTTGAATTCCCACTGGAAGTTTTGTATCTCCGATGCCAGTCCATTGGTTCTCAAGTAGGCTTCGGTGGCGGCGGCAATGCGCTGCCCCACGCGGGTCACTTGTTCGCTCTGCACCTTTTGGGTGGAGATTTTCGCGGTTTGCATAAACGACGTGTACTGCGTCAGGCTGCTTTTCAGCACTTCGCTGTCGCTCACCAGGTTCAGTTGACGGCGACCCGTGATGGGCACGGAGCCGCACGCGGTTAGCAGCAAGGTTGCCGCAACCAAAAGAATCAAATTTTTTTTCATAATAGGCTTGTTTTATTATTATATATAAGGTGTTTATTCTACGATTTCCTTGTAGAGGCGCGGCGACATCAGCGACTTCAGCTGCGCGTAAGGGATGGTGCATTCGGGCAGTCCCGCCGAGTAAGGCGCGATTTCGTACTGCTGATAGCGCACCGTGATGCCGTCGGGTCCGAAAATCGGAGGCGTGACGGGGCAAGGCAATAAGTCGATGTCGGTGAGCAGGTTGCTGCGCAGTTGCTCGTCGGTCTGCACGTCAAAATACTTTTTCAGCCCGTCCTTCACGAGCGTGTTCATTTCGGGGGTGCCCCACCCTTTGACCACGTCCCATCCGAGGCGGCGACCGTCGCTCTTCCTGAAGGTCTGCGCTGTCTGGGTGAAAGCGCCATGAGCGCCACCCATATACTCATCTGTTGCCAGCTCGTAGGTCAAAAATTTATCGGTTTCGCAGAGCACCTTGCCCGTGACGTTGTGCGCCAAGCGCATCTCGCTCGTCGAGTCGAGCTCCATTTCCGCGCCCATCGCGTCGAACTCCGCCTTCACGGAATCCATCGCCGCGCGCAGCATCGCCTTGGTGTCGGTCAACTCGCCCATATAGTCGCCGCCGAGTTGTTCGCACACATACTCCATCACGGCGTTGTCGAGCAGCGCGTTGCCGGTGTGCGGCGTCGCGATACTCAGTTTGTAGTCGCCGCATTGCGTTTTCTCCACGATGCTGTCGGTGGTCGTTTCGGCGTTCGTGGATTGGGCGTTCTGTCCGGGTTGCGAACAAGCTGCTATCATCCACGTCGTCAGCAACATAAAAGCCAATGTCTTTTTCATTTTTTTGAGGAATTTGGGGTTATTATAGACTTCAATTAAAAGGGGTTTAGCGATGCGTTTGCACCTTGTGGGTGGGCGGCAGCGTGGCGTTGCGTTTGTCCACGGCTTGCGTCACCCGCTCAGCCAGTTGCGCGAAGGCGGCGCCGCTGACGGTGTTCTCCAGCACGGCGGGCGTGCCGTTGTCGCTGCTGTGGCAAATGCCCGCCACCAGAGGGATTTGCGCGAGCAACTCCACCTGCAACGTCTCGGCAAGTTGTTTGCCTCCATCGTGCCCGAAGATAAAATACTTCTCGTCGGGATGCGCCGCGGGCGTGAACCACGACATGTTTTCCACGATGCCCAGCACCGGCACGCCCACCTGCTCGCCCATAAACATGCTGATGCCCTTGCGCGCATCGGCGAGCGCCACCTGTTGCGGCGTTGTCACCACGATGGCGCCGGTGATGGCGAGGGTCTGCACCAAGGTAAGGTGGATGTCGCTGGTGCCCGGCGGCATGTCGATGATAAAGTAGTCCAGCTCGCCCCAATCGGCTTCGCCAATCAGCTGCTTTAGGGCGTTGCTTGCCATCGCGCCGCGCCACAGCACGGCTTTCTCCTTATCCACCACAAAACCGATGGAGAGCATCTTCACGCCGTATTTTTCGATGGGGATAATCAAGTTTTTGTCGTCCACCTGGCGCATATACAGCTGCTCGTCCTCTACGCCAAACATTTTGGGCTGCGAGGGTCCGAAGATGTCGGCGTCGAGCAGTCCCACGCGATAGCCCTGCCGGGCAAGCGCCACGGCGAGGTTGCACGCGATGGTGCTTTTGCCGACGCCGCCCTTGCCGGAGCTCACGCCGATGATGTTCTTCACGCCGGCGAGCGGCTCCTCCTCGGGTTTGGTTTCGGCGGCACGCTTACGCGTTACCACGGCGATGTTGCCGGCGATCTCCACGTCCTTGCTGATGTGCGTGGTGATAGCGGTCTCTGCCGAGCGCACGATGCTTTTGATAAACGGGTCGGTGGGGCGGTCGAAAACGAGGGTGAAGCTCACTTTGTTGCCCTCGATGCGGATATCGTCAGCCACCATCCCCATTTCCACGATGTCCTTGCCCGTGCCGGGGTAGCGCACGGTGCGCAGCGCGTCTAAAATCAAGTTGGGATAAAGGGTCATGTTCTGATTTGGGTTTTAAGAGGAAATTTTCTCATCAGTAGCCGATGGGCACGTCGTAGCCCAACAGCCGGAACGCCACACGAAACGCCACGGCTTCTTTGCGTGGCTTGGGGCCGGCATAGTAGTAATAATTGCGTTGCGTGTCGAACGAGCGGATTTCCACGTTGCGCGTCTCGCCCGGCTTAAGCGACACGGGCACCGTCACATCGCGTTCGTGGATGATTTCGCCGTTCAGGCGGGTGTAGCGCAAACGCAGCCGCACGGCAGACATCCGGTGCGCGCTGTTGTTGGTCACCAAAAAACTCTCTTTGGTGTCGCCGGCGCGCTTGCTGAAGTTCTTCAGCGTGATGGCTGCGGGGTCCACTCCCGACGGCAGGCTGTCGGCGAGGGTGGTGTCGGCGTCGATGCGCTCCAGCGGCAAGGTGGTCGCACGCAGGTTGTTGCGGGTGGTGCGGGTGCGGGCGCGGGTTGTCGCTGTCATCGCCGTGCCGAGCAGCAGCGCGAGCAGCATCGTTATAACAAGTCGGCGGGTCATCATCGGCAATCGTTTTTAGTCGGTTTTCGCCATTTCGTCGGGCATCTGGATATAGCCGCGGCTGTAGCTGCGATAGGTGTCGTGCTCGATTTCCACCTCCAGCTCTTGCAGTTGCGCGTCGTGAGGTAGGGCGAAGCACAGATATTTGATGGTCAGCCCGCGTTGCAGCCACTGGCATTCGTAGTGCGTCTTGATGTCGAGGATGTCGTCAGCCATGCCGCTGTGGTACAGGTCGTCTGTCGCCACTTTCACGGGCAAGCCGTTTTTCTCGACCAACGCGAGGGTGTAGGCGTAGAGGAAGGGGCTGTCGGTTTTCAGGTGAATCCATCCGCCGTCGCGCAGCACGTGCTTGTAGTTGTTCAGGAAACGCGTGCCAGTCAGGCGTTTGTTCACCTTTTTCATCTGCGGGTCGGGAAACGTTATCCAGATTTCCGACACCTCGTCGGGGGCAAACATGCGGTCAATCAGCTCGATGCTGGTGCGCAGAAACGCCACGTTTTTCAGCCCCAGGGCGGTGGCTTGCTTCGCGCCCGTCCACATGCGCGCGCCCTTGATGTCGATGCCGATAAAGTTCTTGTCGGTGAAGCGGCGCCCCATCCCCACAGCATATTCGCCTTTGCCGCAGCCCAGCTCCAGCACGATGGGGTTGGCGTTGGCAAAGCAGTCGCTCGCCCACTTGCCACGCAGCGGACAGCCGCCATTGGCAAGCACGGCATAGGGATATTGGAACACGCAATCGAGCGTCTCCATCTCGGCGAACTTTTTCAGCTTGTTTTTTCCCATTTCTCGTGCGCGTCATCTTCTTGCGCGGATTTTTTCTCACGCGGATAACGCAGATATAAAAGGATTTTATCGGATGGCGATTTTGTAGCTCTTGCCATTGAGGTGCACGATATAGAAACCGGCGTCGAGCGTGCACTGCGTGTGTCCGGCTTCTACGGCGAGCTCGCGCGTCATGCCGTGCATGTTCACGACTTGCGCCGTGCCCGCGGTCTCGGTTTGGATGTGCAGCACGTCGCCCGCAGCCCATACCTTATCGGTCGCCGCAGCGTCGAGGTCGGCAATGTCGGTGGCGTTGAACACGCGCGCCTTGGTCGCCGCGGTGTGGTAGCCCACGGCGTCGTTGTCGGCAAGCACGGTGTTATAGAGCAGGATCTCGCTTTCGGGCGCCAACGCGGAGGTAGCGCGCACTTGCAAGGTCACCACGGCGCCTTCGTTGCCTTCGAAGTTGGTCAGTTGCATCGAGTACAGCAGCGCGCGCGTCACGTTGTTCACCGTGGCTTGGCGGCTGATGTGGTCTTTGGCGCGCGCGGCGGGCTCGACGTCGGATGCCAACTCCAAGCCGTCGGGCAACTCAATATCGAATTGCAAAGCGCTGTAATCCTTGACGTTATCCAGGTAAATCTCCACGGTGCGCACCTCGCCCGGACGGATGGATAGGTCGTCCATGCGCAGGTTGTCGGTGGTCTGCACCGGTCCGTTATATATATAGCCGTTGCCCGTGCTGCCCAGGATGATGGCAATCACGGCGTTCACGTCAGATACGTTAATTTCCTTGTCGCCGTTCACGTCAGCCACGCCGGGATAATCGTCTTCGGTGCGGCTACCCAAGATGATGGTAATCAGGGCGTTGACATCCGCCACGTTCACCTCACCGTCGCCATTGACGTCGCCGATGAGCATGCCGCCCTTCACGAGAAACTCTTTCCACTGCGCGGCGGCTTTGTAGTCATCCACATACGCCGCGAGCACATACAGCGGCACCGAAGGCTGGTCCACGCCTTCCCATACCGCCTCGCCCAACGCGGGCACGACGATGGCATGCTCGTACAGTCCCTTCAAGCCGGTCATGTACGCCATCGCGCGGTCGCCGATGTATTCCAACTCGGTGGGCAGGGTCAGCGCCTCGATTTTGTTCACGTCATAAAACGCGTAGGCGCCGATGGTGTCGATGTTCGAGTTCAGCCCGGGGTCGGTGGTGATGGCGGTGCCGGCAAACAGGTAATCGCTCACGCGCGGCATCCGGGTGGGCAGCGTCACGGTGGTCAGCGACGGCATGTAGAGCATCGCGCCCTGCCCCACCTCGGTGGCTGCTTCAGGCAGCGTGGCGTTCACCAGTTTGCTCATCACGAATGCCCAATCGCCTATGTTTTTCAGTTTCGTTTGTTTGCTCAGGTCGAGCGACGTCAGACCCGCGCCGGCAAGTGCGCTGTTGTCTAAAGTCACAATGTTCTCCCCAAGCGACAAAGTGGTCAGCGCGCTGCAATCCAGCAACGCCCCCTTGCCGACGTAGCGCAAGTCCGAGCCGTCTTCCACGGCAACCTCGGTCAGCGCCGTGCAGCGCCAGAATGCGCCATCGCCCAACGATTGCACGCTCGCCGGCAGGGTGATGTCGGTCAGCGCCGTGCAGCCCGCAAAGGCATAACGACCGATGCTGTCCAGCATCTCGCTCAGCCCCACCACCGCGAGTTTTTCGCAGCCGGCAAAGGCTGCCTCGCCGATGTAGCGCAACGTTGACGGCAGCTGCACGCCGGTAATCGACGAGCCCGCGAGCGCCATCACCGGCAACTCATCGTCGGCATACGACAACACCGCGCCCAGCACAGGTTTCGATTTTGACGTGTAAGCCACCACATTGGCGTTGGTCAAAATCAACTTGTTCAGCTTCGTCAGCGAGTCGGAGATAAACGCGAAATCGCGCGCGTCCATTGTGCCGGTCACCGTCAGCAACGTCACGTCGTGGTTGGTCACCAAGGTCGATAATTTACCGGCGGTGTTTGCCACTTCCAACGCCTGCGCGCTCAGCACAGACATCAGCGCGATAAGGGAGTATATGAGCTTTTTCATAAAAATGCGTACTTTTGCAATTATCTCACAAAAGTACGCATTTTCTCTAAATCCGTCAGGGTTTTAACGTTTTTTATAGCAAATAACTTTCCCCTCACCCTCAACACCCAAAATAGCAACCAAAAATCTTAGGCAACAAATTACCATTTCTTATTGATTTTCTTGGAAATATGGAGATAAAGTAATAAATTTGCGGCTAAAAACTAACAATCGCACATCGGCAAAAACTAATATCCGCACATGGCCAAAAACTAATAATCGCACATGGGCAAATACTAAGATTCGGTCGATGGTGTGAAAAATATTTAGGTTATGGCATCAGCAAATGAACGATTGGCGACATCACTGGGTGTGTTGAAAGAGTATCAGGAGAAGAACAACTTCCAGGTGATACACGGGCAGGACGCGCTAGGCGCTACACACACAAAACGGCTGCTTGATAATGGCTATCTCCAGCCAATTATCAAGGGGTGGTATATGCCTTCTCGTCCCGGCAATGAAGGGGACACCACGGTTTGGTACGCCTCTTACTGGCAGTTCCTTGCAGCATACGCACAATATCGTTTCGGCGACGAATGGAGTCTTACGGCAGAGCAGTCGCTGGCTTTTTATAGTGGAAATTATGTTGCGCCCAAGCAGGTAATTATCCGTGCCACCAATGCCAGCAATAATATTCTACAACTGAAGTATGACGACACGCTGCTTGATGTGACCGCTACACTTCCGAAACGCATAGAAAAAGAGCCGCGGTTCGGGCTGAATGTCTATTCCATGACCGAGGCTCTGCTTTTCTGCACGCCGCAATACTTCATTAACAACCGTATTGAAGCCCAGACCTGTCTTGAAAGTCTGCGCGATGCGTCCCAGATTGTCGCATTGGCGGGCAACCAGGGCAATTCCACCCGAGCAGCGCGAATTGTGGGTGCGCTGAATGCCATTGGCCGAACAGAACTTGCCGATGAAATCCTGCGCATGATGAAGCGGCTGGGGTATGACCTGCGTCCTGTGAATCCGTTTGAAGAAGATGTCGAGCCAGCCTCCCACATCATCCAGCGTTCACCTTATTGCATCCGCATACAACTGATGTGGGAGAAGATGCGTGAGCAGATATTGGGCATCACTCCGCCTAAGACCACCGAGGTTGAAATTGAGCAGGTTCTTGCTAATATGGATGCAAGCTATGTGAAGGATTCATATCACTCGTTGTCTATTGAAGGTTATCGAGTTACCGATGGACTTATCGAACGAGTTAGAAGTGGCAACTGGAATCCAAAGGATGTAGAGAAAGACCAAGATGCTAAAAATGCACTTGCTGCACGCGGTTACTATCAAGCTTTCCAGCGTGTGCGCGACAGTGTCCGCATCGTTCTTCAAGACAAGGGCAAGGCTGGTGATGTCGTTGCTGACCAGCTGCAAGACTGGCACTTTGAACTTTTTGATCCTTGTGTGCAGGCGGCTATCATTCAAGCAAGCGACTTGATTGGCTACCGCAAGCATCAGGTTTACATCCGTGGTTCCAAGCATACACCACTCAATCCGGATGCCGTCATTGATGCCATGCAGACCTTCTACACCTTGCTTCGTCAGGAAGACAATGCCTTGGTTCGAGCCATCCTCGGTCATTTCTTCCTTGTGTATATCCATCCTTATATGGATGGCAATGGTCGCACGGCTCGTTTCGTCATGAACTCCATGCTGGTCACCGCCGGTTATCCGTGGACCATCATCCCGGTGGAAAAGCGCGATGAATATATGGTAGCCCTAGAAACAGCAAGCATCGATGGCGACATCACCGACTTTGCTAAATTCATCTATAGTTTGATAGGATAAAAAGAGGTAATAATATACCTGCTGCCACTCATCGTAGTCAGCAAGGTTTATTATTACCTTTATTTTTTGGTATTTTTCGGGAGGTTATTTTTTGCGGGAGGAGAGGATTTGCGCGAGTTGGGCGAAAGCGGTTTTTCCTTCTTCTGACATTTCCACTTTGGCGAACTCTTCCATCGCGAGCTTGTTGTAGCGGTCGATGGCTTCCTCCACGTATTGGCGGACGCCGAGGCGCTCGTAGATGGCTGTCACGGCGGGCACTTTGCTGTCGCGCATCGCGTAATTGTCTGTCAGCCAGCGGCGCAGCTCGTAGCCGTCGTCTTCGTTGGCGCGGTTGATGGCTTGGACGAGCAGCATGGTTTTTTTGTTGTTCATGATGTCGCCGCCGATTTCTTTGCCGAAGGTTTTCGGATCGCCCCACACGTCGAGCAGGTCGTCTTCGAGCTGGAAGGCGATGCCGAGGTCAACGCCCGCACGGTAAACGGCATCGGCGGTTTTGTCGTCGGCGCCGGCAATGAGCGCGCCCATCTTGCACGCGCAGCCGAGCAGCACCGAGGTTTTCAGGCGAATCATCTTGATGTATTCCTCTTCGGTCACCATGTTGCGGCGCTCGTAGTCCACGTCGTACTGCTGTCCTTCGCACACCTCGAGGGCGGTGCGGGCAAACAGGTTCACCACCTTCGAGAGGCAACGTTGCGGCGCCTGCGCGACGAGGTCGGTGGCGAGGGTGTACATCGCATCGCCGCTGAGGATGGCGGTGTTGACGCCCCAGCGCCGATGGACGGTGGGGTTGCCGCGGCGCATCTCGGCGTTGTCCATCACGTCGTCGTGCAGCAGGGTGAAGTTGTGGAACATTTCTATGCCCAGCGCGGGCTTAAGGGCGTGGTGCGCGGAGCCGCCTAACGCCTCGCACGTCATCAGCATGAGCACCGGACGCACGCGTTTGCCACCCATACTCATGCTGTAGCGGATGGGTTCGTAGAGCATCGCCGGCTCTTTGGGATAGTCGATTGCCGCGATGGCTTCATTGACTTGGCTGAGATATTCTTCGTAAGTTTTCATATTGTTGTTTTTGTCGGTTAAATTCTTCGGTAAACGTCGCGTATTCCTCCGGCGTATATACTTGTTTCAGGGCTTCCAAGCGGCGCCGCATCAGGATGGTGTCGGCATCGGGGGCGGCGGCTTCTTTGGCGAGGGCGAGGGCAAGCATCGGGGGATGGGAGGCGTAGGCATAAATGCGCATTTGGTCGTTGACCGACATCATTTTCACGCGCGCGTCCACCGCGCTGTCCATCATCGCCACGCTGCGGCTGCAGCCAAACATCTCGCCCAAGCCGTGCAGCAGGTGGAAATAGTCGATCACACTGTCGCCCACGAACTTGCCGGTATAAATCGAGTCGAGCATGTTTTTCACCTTAAACTGGGCGAATTCTTGGGGCGAGAACGTCAGCATATACATCGCCTGGCGCACCGAGTCGCGACCGGTGGCGTTGAGCACGGCGGCGAAGGCGCGGTTGCAGGCGTTGCGTTGCCACTGCCACGGCAGGCTGTCGCGTTGCGCGCGGAAGGTGTCGCCGGCGCGGTGCATCGCCGCGGTGTCGCCCCACACGCTGAGCAGCTGACGTCCGGCGGCATCGCCCTGACGCCGTGCGTCGTCGCAGGCGCCTGTGGCTAAGAGCATCACGGCGGCGCACGCGGCAACCACCAACCTATTTACGACTTGTTTCATTCCTTATCTGTTCGGTCGGGGAAAATTTCACGATAGAGCGACGCGTCGCCCTCCTTCAGCGTGGTGGCGAAGCCGTCGTCGAACGCCCGCACGGCATCGCTATCGCGCGCCAAGGCGTATTTGCTCTGCACGCATTTCGCGTCGAGGATGCTGCGTTGCATGCTCAGCGTGTCGGTGCGGTCGATTTGCATCAGTTGCTGCGCCGCCTCAGTGCCGGCTTGTCGCGCCTCTGCCTCCATGGGCGAGGGCTGGCGATGCGAGCTGCACCCCACCGCCGCCATCAGCGCCACCATTACAATCCATTTTTTCATATCAATAAGTATTTTTTTAAGCAAGAAGGGAAGGACGTCGGAGACGTTCCGCGACCCTATCACAGAGGCAGAGGGAGACCTCGGAGAGGGTCTCACCTCTACAAAAAATATCGTCTGCGTAGGTCTGCGTGAGAAAAAACACCAGGTGTAGGGATCCTTAAAAATCCTTTGCATCCGCGAAATCTGCGTGACCTAACTCCTAACTAATTACTGTAGGTGCGGGTGAGCGTCATCTGGGGCTTGTCGTCGAGGGAGATCTCGACGCGCGTGTAGCGCCCGTGCGAGTCGATCCGGTACGCGAACTTGCGCTCGTGCACGATGTTCTCGCCGTCCATCTCACGGATGGCGATGAGGTACTTCTTGTGGGTCGCGCTGTCGTAGTCGTACAGGTAGCGGAACACCTTGCCGTCGCGCTCCTCACGAATGACGTAGCCGTCGCGATAAACGAGCGTGCGGGTGTTACCCTTGGCGTCGGTGATGACGCGCGAGGTGAGGGCGCCGCTCTCGCTGTAATTCAGCTGCTGGCGACCGCCATCGTCGGCTTTGAGCGCCACGAGTTGCTCGGCGTCGTTATATATCGGGGCGAAGGTGATGGTCTTGCCCTTGCGGCTGACCTCCTTGAGGGCGTAGCCGTGCAGGTTGTCGTAGCCGTAGGCATAGTTCACCGTGTTGGCTTTCCCCTTCGCGCCCACGATGGACGAGCGGGTCAGCAGCCCCTGGTCGTTGAACACGAAGGTGTTTTTCCGCTGCTTGCCGTCGGGGAACGTCACCACCTCGCTCACCGTGCCGGTGCAGCCGTTGAAGCCCACGTCGAAGTGCTCGATGCGGTGGCTGTGGGTGGGGTTGTTCACCAGGTTGGCGTAGAACGTGCGGATGCGTGGCTCGTGGGCGCCATCGCCATCGATGTAGGCGGTGAACTGGTCCAGCGTGGTTTCCGGTCGGCAGAAGCTCTTGACCATCGCGTCGTCGCGCTGTTTGCGTGCCTGCTCGATGTAGTAGCTGTTGGGGTAGTTGTTGATGAAGATCTCCCAACTTTCCACCGTGCCGAGCCGTCGTGCCTCGTTGTAGGCGTTCCGTTCAAGGGTGCGCGCGTCGTCCTGGGCGGAGGCAGTGAAGCTCCCCACCGCCGCCATCAGCGCCACCATTACAATCCATTTTTTCATATCAATCATTAAAATCCTTTTTGTTCAACTTCTCCGAAGTAGCATTGCTATACCATTTCCTTACCCCACATTCTCCTCGCTTCGCTGCGGGGAATGCGGGGTTTTGTGAGGCTTCTTCGAAGCAGTTTAACTCCTTCGGAGTATTTTTCTGCGAGTTGTGCGAGTTCTGCGCGCAAAAACACCAGGCGAGGTCAACTCCTAACTCCTAACTCCTAACTCCTAACTATTAAAACGGTCTGATGCCCATGATTTCGCGCACGTCGCGGAGCGTCTTGGCGGCGCGCACGCGAGCCCGCTCGGCGCCCATGGCGAGGGTGCGACGCAGGTAGTCGTCGTCGCTCTCGATGGCGAGGATGCGCTCACGGATAGGCAACGTGATTTTGAGGATATCGTCAGCGAGTTCCTTTTTCAGGTCACCATAGCGGATAGAGCAGTTGTTGTAAGCGTCGGTGAAATACTGCACCTTGTCGGGCGTTGCCACCAGGCGCAAGATGGTGAAGAGGTTCTCGATGGCGGGCGCCATGGGCTGGTTGGGCTCCGTGGGACCGCTGTCAGTCACGGCGCGCATCACCTTCTTGCGGATGGTCTTTTCGTCGTCCGCCAGGTAGATGCAGTTGCCTTCGCTCTTCCCCATTTTGCCGCTGCCGTCCAAGCCCGGCACCTTCACCGGCTCGGCGCCGAAGTTGAAGTTTCGGGGCTCGTTGAAGTAGTCGGTGTGGTAGAACGCGTTGAAGCGGCGGGCGAAGCGACGCGTGAGCTCCAGGTGCTGGTCCTGGTCCTTGCCCACCGGCACGAAGTCGGCATGCTGAATCAGGATATCCACAGCCATCAGCGTGGGATAGGTCAGCAGTCCCGCGTTGACGCGTTTGTTGGTGGAGGCGCCGATGATTTCTTTCGCCATATCGTCGTCGCTCTCGTCGCTGCCGGAGGCGATGCCGAGCGCCTTGCGTGCCTTGTCCTTGAAGGCAGCCGTGCGCATCAGTTCGCCGATGCCCACGTGCATGTTCAACAGCAGGTAGAGCTCGGGTATTTCGTGGATGTCGCTTTGTACGAAGATAGTAGATTTTTCGGGGTCGAGGCCCGAAGCGAGGTATTCAGCCAACACGTGGCGCACGTTGTCGTGCAGTTGTGTCGGGTCGGGGCTGGTGGTGAGCGCGTGCAGGTCGGCGATGAAATAGAAACTGTCGTAGATGCCTTCGTTCTGCATTTTCACGAAGTTGCCCAGCGCGCCCAGGTAGTTGCCCAGGTGGAGTTGACCGGTCGGTCGAATACCGCTAAGAACGATTTTTTTCGTCATGGTGTTGATTGCTTTATGTCGTTAAAAGATAATGTTCCAGCCTGCAAAGATACAAAATAGTTTGGAGAGTTGAGAGTTGAGAGTTGAGATTTTTTCCCACGCAGAATCACCTCACGCAGATTAGGCGGATTTAAAAGGATTTAAAAGGATTTTTTTAATCCGCGTAATCTGCGTGAGGTCTTTATCCGCGGGGGAGAAAAAAAGAGGCGGGGGAAAGACCCTCGCCTCGTAAACATTCTGAAAACGTGCAGATTAGCCTTTCAGCTCTTTCTTCTCTTTCTTCTCTTCCTTTTCTTCGCATTTGTCGCAGCTGATGCATTTCCAGATCAGCGCAGCAGCCACAGCGCCGCACAGGGGAGCTACGATGAACACCCAGAGCTCGCTGAGCGCCTTGCCGCCTTCGAACAGGGCGGGACCGATGGAGCGGGCGGGGTTCACGCTGGTGCCGGTGAAGTGGATGCCAACGAGGTGGATCAAAATCAGCGACAGACCGATAGCGAGACCGGCAAAGTTGTTGGTAGCGCCATTGGTTTTGCTGGTAGCGCCGAGCACTACGAGCACAAACAGGGCGGTGAGCACGAACTCAACCAGGAAGCCGTTGGCAACGGATCCGGCGCAAGCGTTAGCACCGGTCTTGGTGCCGGCTGCGAGTTCGGGAGCGGTTTGCACGATGGCAAAGAGCACTGCCGCAGCGAGAATAGCACCAATCACTTGGAAAACTACATAGCCGCAGAAGTCCTTGGCGCTCATACCTTTGTTCAGGAATACGCCCAACGAGATAGCGGGGTTGATGTGGCAGCCGCTGATGCCGCCGATGGTGTAAGCCATGGCTACAACCGAGAGACCAAAAGCGATGGCGGTGCCGACAACCGAAGCGGTGTCAGAGCCACAATTCAATGCAACGGCGGTGCCGCAGCCCAGAAGCGTGAGGACGAAAGTGCCCACTAATTCTGCTAAATACTTCTTCATAATTCTTAGGTTTTAAAGTTGTAAATAAAAAGTTTATTTGAAGTTATAACGAGACTTTTTAAAAAATCATGCGCAAATTTCAGTTTTTTTTTCTTAAAAAGCAACTTTTTGAATTATTTATTTGTAATTTTGCCTAATCTTATTCCCAAAACGTATCATCTTTTTAACACTTATATCATGAACATCTCGATTATTGGAACAGGCTATGTGGGCTTGGTGAGCGGCACTTGCTTCGCCGAATTGGGTATCAACGTGACCTGCGTAGATAGCGACAGCCAGAAGGTCAACCGACTGGTTTATGGCGCCATACCTATCTATGAGCCGCAACTGGAAAGCATGGTGACGCGCAACGTCAACGACAAGCGACTGCTCTTCACCATCGATTACGACAAAGGCTTTGTGGACCAAGACTATGTGTTCTGCACCTTAGACACACAACCCGACGCCGAAGGCGCAACCGACCTAGAGCCCATCTTCGAGGTGGCGCGCCACTTCGGGCAACTGATTACGCGCTACAGCGTGTTTGTGCTGAAGAGCACCGTGCCGGTGGGCACCGCCTCGCAGGTGCGCGACATCATCGCCGAAGAAATCGCCAAGCGTAAAGCCGACGTGGAGTTCGACATCGCCAGCAACCCCGACTTCCTCACCGAGGGCAACGCCATCAAGGACTTCATGAAGCCCGACCGCATCGTCATCGGCGTGGAGACCGAGCGCGGCCACGACGCCATGCAAACGCTCTATCGCACCATCCTCATCCACGGCAACCGCCACGTGATCTACACCGACACGCGCACCGCCGAGATGATCAAATACGCTGCCACCTCGATGCTGGCAACGCGCATCAGCTTTATGAACGAAATCGCCAACCTCTGCGAGGTGGTCGGCGCCGACATCAACACCGTGCGCCGCGGCGTAGGCAGCGACAGCCGCATTGGCTCGAAATATATCTTCCCGGGCTGCGGCTACGGCGGCACCCTCTTCCCCCAGGACATCCGCGACCTGATAAAAATCGCCGAGGAGAATAAATTCAACATGGAGGTGCTCAGCGCCGTCGATAGCGTCAACCGCAAGCAAAAACGCATCCTCTTCGAGAAAACAAAACGCTACTTCAACGGCGACCTCAAGGGGAAAGTCATCGCGCTGTGGGGACTCGCCTTTAAACCCGAGACCGACGACCTCAGCGGCAGCCCCGCCATCGAGACCATCGAGCTGCTCACCGAAGCCGGCTGCGAAATCCGCGTGTACGACCCCGTGGCGATGAATGCAGCCAAACGGCGGTGGGGCAGCGTGTACTGCGGCGTGGATATGTACGACGCGGTGACGGGCGCCGACGCGCTGCTGCTGGTGACGCAATGGCGGCAATTCCACATCCCCGCGTGGGACCGCGTGAAGCAACTGATGCGCACGCCGCTGGTCATCGACGGGCGTAACATCTACGATGCCACCGAACTCGAGAACATGGGCTTCACCTACCACTGCATCGGCAAATAACCCCCGCCTCGACCTTGGCTAACACCTTATCACCTCACGCAGCTTGTCTCCACCACCTGCGTGAGTTTTTTTATCCCCCTCGCGCAGAACCCGCAGATAAAACCTCACGCAGATCACGCGGATTAAAAAGATTTTTATCCTGCGGTAACGGATTTTTAAGGATTTTCTGCGAGTGCTGCATGGGAGGGATCTTTAAAAATCTGCGACCGAAGGATAAAAGCAGGAATCATTAAAATCCGCGTGATCTGCGTGAGATAAAAACTCCAGGGG
>Ga0065711_1026821_pt1 | contig 59010 bp, 17 predicted proteins | sample Hoacrofraction12_FD_59098 | JGI IMG/M metagenome (GOLD analysis project Ga0065711, IMG submission 59098) | Hoatzin crop microbial communities from Cojedes, Venezuela - Epithelial fraction 12 v2 (version 2) | ecosystem: Host-associated > Birds > Digestive system > Esophagus > Crop | place... | reverse complement strand
CTTTTTTTTTTTTTTTTTTTAAGGGAAAGCAGTACATTACAATTTCAGATTACAATTTTGTATTACTGAAATATGTTACTCGGAAACTGGGGTTAGCATCCAAGATGTGAAGGTACTAATTCTGCTTCATAGCTGTAATTAAAATGCTACAGCTGCACTACTCCACTGAGAACACTGAAAAGTGTATGTGGAAAATGTATCACGAACATTCAAAAATGGGATCTCGTGCATTTCAGTGCATTGAAAAAGGTGGGAATAACAGTTTCCCTTACATTGTGATGTTGTTGTAAAGAAACTTTAAATACATAAAATGAGAAAGGGAATCATTTTTAGCATAGCAGAGGTATAAATTATCTTTCACTTTCTTTACTATCATCCATCCTAAATACTGAATTTCTTGAATGTAAGGCGTGCGTTAAAACACTAATCCATTATTGTATTAATCCACTACTATGTAATGACACAATTAAAAGCAAATTGAGAGTTACCAAGTTACTATTATCCAGAAACACATATTAAAGGAAAAGCGTAGACATGTTCATCACAGATGTTTAACATACGTGTTCATCACTCACACAACCGGGTTGAAGAATAGTTCAGGAGATAGAGGTAGTGCTTGTTCCACCTGCTTAACTGACTTGACTTTTGAGTGCTTTTTAAAATATCAGCTTTATTATTCTCTAGATTCTTTTTATTTCATAAAAGCAAACCTCTTCAGGAATCAAGGGGCTGAATCATTCACTACACAACAAAATCTGACATACAGCAAATTCTTCTGCCCATACAGCAGTGGATAGAAGTAGGTCACATTGAGGTGAAGGCTCAATATTGCATTATAATCAAATAACGTCAATACTCAGTATGGCCCTCCATCTCAAAGAATTTTAGAAACAATTATTAATCTTCATACTTTGCTCTGAACCCATATGGACTAAGGGAATAATTTCAGTATTTCTTCCTTTTGCATTTGCCATGTCTTAGGATAAACTTAAAAATGGTATTAGTCCAGTGGAGAAGCAGAGACTGTAAACTAATCATGGGTATTATTTTTAGAGGTATTTTGAATCTTGCAGCTTTTATAGCAACACTACTGGAAGGCCAGAGAAAACCTAAGGTAGAAACAGTGTCCTGTATCTTGCTCACCTGACTGTCCTATAACTTTGCTATTAAATATTGAATTATAAGAAAACTAATTATAAAAATGCCAGCACAGAACATACTTTAATAATCCAATAAAGAAAGGAAATAAAAATCCTGCAAAAACACCTTCTTACTGGCAGGCTTTAAAATATACAGATAATAATTTTTCTTATTCAAAAACTAGGAGGCTGGTAGGAATACCTTATAATATCAAAATTACCAGAGCTCTTTGTATGAGATTCCAAAGATACTTCCCACATTTTGAAAATAATTAACTGAATTTTCTCCAAGTGATAGAACAAGCAGCAGTAGTTTAATTTCCCTGAACTGTAACAGACACACACCCAACACCCAAGCATTATATTTCAAAGAATTTTAATTAAATCTATGTAACAAAAAAGGAATGTTTCACATCTTAATTGAAAAACTGCCAGCTAGAGAACTGAGACAGTGAAACAGTCTGGAAAGCACCGAGATATAATTGAAGAAAAGAATAGATGAGAATATTTCAAATGGTCTCACTAGTCAGCAACTAGTGTAAATATTGCAATTCAAATAACGGTATTTTAGTGATTAAGAGAAGAACTAATTTCTATTCTATTGCTCCTTTGCTTTGAGAATTACACCTCATCTTTGAGAATCCCTGACTGAACACAAAATTTCATCGTATACTCCACCAAAGCAGAAGGCTTACTGTTGATATAAGCACTTTACGTGATAGAGTAAGACACCAGCTTATAAGCCATACGAGATAAGCAGGTATTTATGATCGCTTCTATCTGTATTACGAAAATCATCACCTTCCGAGGGTGTCCTTTTGAAAGTATCTGGAAAGACAGGAAACAGACCGGTATTTGTGGGCTTTGTATCAGGCCAGGCGTTCTGTGCAGTGACACCAAGTGAATGCTGTAAGAACAAGGTAACGCTTGAGCTTTACTCCATGGTGTGAAATGAAGCGGTTAAGTTGTAAGATTTTGACATGGGAAACCTGCCAAGGCCAGATGGAAATCTCAGCTGTCACGAGCAGAGGTCATTCTGTCCTTCTCAGCGCAAGGTGTTGCTAAAATCCTGTATACTATTCATGCAAGTTCATCATACCCATCCTTTTTAATTAGGAACTAAAATGATTTATGTTATATATGATTTTCTTGTTATTCATTGTCTTGTCTTTGTTTGGTTCTACTTTTTAATTATAGAAGTCCACCAGAGATGCCCCTGAGGTAGCGCTGATAATCTAGGTTTATATTTCTAAAGAATTTGTTTAAGGGAAGCCTGAATCAGCCTTAAAGGGAATCTTCGATAAGCCTTTGTTCTTTAAAATTATTTTATCACAATGCAGCGTTTTCAGAAAGGGCAATTCTTGCTTAATAAAGGCAAGGTTTATCGAAGACACTTTTATAGTAAAGTTTTAATGGAACCGCTTCTAAAATATTTTTACAAGGTCTGTTTAACCCTCTGAAACTATCTATAAACAACTCTAATTATCAGACATGCTTATTGTTGACAATGTTGTCCACCAGAAATATACAGAAATACCTCTTCTAGAACTAAACATCACAGGGTGGTTTGCACCTGTTTTTTTTAAACATAACACAAAAGTCTAGGTTTTTATTACAATGAGCTGAGAATAAAAAACAAGTAGCAATGACAGTTCAAGATCTTCAAGTTCTGACGAAGACCACGTAGGTAAAATGCTGAAGAAAATTTTAAACAATACCAGAACCAGTGGCACAGTACATGAAATAGTGGATTTAAAGGACAGCAAAGAAATGTTAGCAAAAACATTAGAAAAACTATTTCAACTAGAAATAAGTAATAACTGAATGTGATTTAGACCTCCTGAACAGATTAAATATACTACCTAAGTACGTTGAAGCCCTACCGTCTAGGGTTCAGCTACACCTGAAATTATAAAACCATTCCTAGATTTGAGGGGTTTTTCCATACACTTATTTTGCTCTTGACTCCTCTGTAAGTATTATGGTACAGTAAAAATAAACTACAGTGTGAGAGTCGTGATGTGCTGCTAGATATTAGAGCTTAGAGTGAAATCAATATAACAAACTAACCAAGTAAAATTAGTCTGAAATTGAAATTGCAAACCCAGATTGGAAGAATCTAACATTAATTTATTTTGCTTGCCAAGGGGAAGCGTTTTTTAGAGTTTTGCCTTATGCAGTCACTGATGTTGTCTGCAAGGGTTAGCACTGACATCGCCTACCTTTAAGCGATGTCCCTTAGACAAAAGCCCTTCACCAAAGGCTGTCAAGGCAATTATGCAGATGTAGAAAGAAAGGTCCCTGCATGGAAAGTAACCGGTAAAGGCAGGAAACGGAGACTGGGAGTTTTCAGAGTGAAGGGAGGACAATGTGGAGTTGGTGGTAGCTGAGCTGGGTCCTACAAATTATTTGGGGGATGGAGGTGGTGGGTAGGAGCTGGCCGTTGTCTCCCTTTCAGTACAGAATCAAGAAGGCTTCAGAAGGCGGCAGCACCCACTCTGTTCAAAAAATAATTTAAAAAAAGGAAAAAAGAAAAAACAAAAAAAGAAAAGAAAAGATGAGGGGCTTCAGGGGCTTCACACAAGCAGCACGCCTGACCTCTGGTCCTTCTGCTGAAGGATGCTGCTGATGCTGCAAGTTCTACACATGCTCAAAAAGCCTAACTTCTCTTTTCATGAAGTAACTAAATACAGAGAGGAACTGAATTTCAAAGTTAGTGAGGTGAAATCAGATGTAAGATGACTGGTATCAGGTGGATGTATCACGTATGCTTGCTCTGTCATCCCTTTACCTTTGACTTTTATTTGGGGTCGCTTTCAAAGCCAGGATACTGAACTAGATGACCTACGGTGACATTCCTGTTTTCAGGCTTACTTCACATCTTTTTGCACAAATTATTTGCCTAACTTAAGAACAATTTTTGCTACTTCCTTTTTAGCACATACAATCTGCAATTATACTCCAGCTACTATCTAGAGCATAAGTATAAATAGCACACAAGTACTATTTCCAGACTAGCTCCAGCACTGTGATGACACACACTTGAAACAAAGTAAAACCAACCCACCCAAATCCGTAAAATGTTTTCCATGTTCTGCTGTCAATGGTCAGGCCATTTTCCCCAGCTTTCACTAAAATTGTTTTGAATTGCACTAAAACTCCTTTGCAACTTCACATATATTTACTTAAAACGCTGGAATAACTGGACACGGAATGCTTTGAACAACTCTTCAGTCAGATTCTTGGATTCTGTCACAAATCTGTGACCAAGTGAAGTCGATCTCAAATTTCATTACATGAGACCTGAAAAGTTCTAATAGTTCATTGCAAATGACAGGGAAAAAAAAAAATCCTGGTAAGAAATTCACTATTTGCTGGTCACTGATGGTGATATATTTACCTGATGCCTGAACATCTGTACCCGAAATCACAGCGTCTCCCCTTCCAGGTGTAGAGAAACACAAATCAATGCTCTCTCCCTGTCCTGCTGTCTCACAGATGACAGTGGAGGGAAGGATTCTGAAAACCCACTGGGTCAAAGGAAAAAAGACAATCTGTCTACATGAACCTATTCTGTCTCTCCTACCACATACTCTGTTACACAAAAGCATGTCACTAATAGCAATATCAAGTCTTCCTATTGTCCTGAGAGGAGGAGAAGGAAGAGCGCTTTATGCAAATCTAAGGGCACTCACCACACGTTCTCCTATTTTTAAGGATTTTTTCACTTTCCTTCTGCCCCCAATCCTGTATCTACAGCTTGCCTCGTTAGGAAGCTGCACGCTTAAGTACCTGACTTGAACACAGGGATTAACGTTTCTACTAATAAAACTCTATGGCATTTTTCTAAGGAATCACAAGGTTTGAAATGTACTATAGTCCATCTCCTGAAAAGAGGAAAGGGAAACGACCTGGGTGCAAAACCTGCTATTAGTATAAAATTTACTGCAAAACTTTATACACTTAAATCCAGCTTTGCCAATATGCACGTGCCTGATGGATATCAGGTAAGAAAAGATATTATGTCCATGATCATAACTATCTATCACACAGCCATCAGTAAAGTATTATAGCAGAATCATCGTAGGTGATCTTTAGTGTAAGCTTAATATTTTGCCCATTATTAGTTTCATAGTTTCCTCTTTCTCCTTCCTTTCCAATATGAACACATCTGTTAGCATTTAAAGTACATAATAATATGCTATTTTATAGTCTTTCTAAGTGAAAAAAAAAAGAAGTCAAGTCTTCCTTGCAGATGAGCACAATATAACATTCTGCAGAGGGCACCCTCGGTACAGTTACAACAGATCACCTTTTTCCACTGCTTCTCTCCTTCTCCATAACTTTAACTACACAATATCACATTTACAACTGTCAGAAATATACAACAGTAAAAAGGCTTTTTCTGATGGTAGCACTACAACGTACGATGTAGGTCTGTGACAGAGAACAAAGTATACCTACACAGAGTACAGTAACTTTTCTTTTCAAATACCATCACTGCTTTTTGGCTTAATAACTCACCATGAATTAATTTGCTGCTGAGAACTACATACTAATACTAATGATGGTGGCTATCTGCTATTATTATTTTTATTCCATTTTCTTCTGTGTTGTTCCTTTGAAGGCTTCTATCCAGAGACAGAGGAAGAAACTTCTACACTAAACGATGGGGGATTAGAAGCAAAGATGGCTATAGCAGCACGTATCCTATAGAGCATAATATTCAGACTTCTCACTATTTTAACAATGAGTTCTCATGATCAAGACAGAAGCTACTGTCTACACTGAGGTGCCAGGAAAGGCTTGTTTAAATGTTACCTAAAAACATATGCTCTTGGCATTGGCTTAGTGCTCAAACTGTTCATGCCCAACGCACTGGTCTTTCTGCTGACACAGCTGCTTTTTTTCCAACCTGCTGCTCATATGACCTTTTCTCTTATTTTCCCCCCTCCTTCAGAACCATTTCTGGGAAGTTTCGCAAGAATTTTGATTGCTGTTGTAAAGTTTATATCATTGCCATCTGACAGCTGTTTGCTGGCCCTTGTGAAACGAGCCCATGGTCTCAGTTCGTTTCCTAATAGGCAGGTGCTCGCAACGTAAAACCAGAACACCACCCCCGCCGGCACAATGACTTCTGGCCAGCAAAGAACGTAAGCGTGTGCTCACCAACCGGGAAAATACGTGCTTCAAGTGACACACATTCCGAAGGGCTTTTGCGGGGCAGGCTGAACTTCGCAGACAGACTAAACGCAGAAGAAAACTCTGGTGGATAATCCCATTGCAAATGATAGCAGTGACACCGGGGGATGACTCACGCTCACCACGGTACGTGGTAAGAAAGCTGTGCTGATACAGCTATATCTGCAGACACACAGCAAGACTGCTTGTGAGCCGGAGAGAAAAACATGCAGGAGAAACGAAACTCGAATGCTCATCTGTATGTCGGGAACCCTTACCTTGCTAGCTACTCTAGAACTAAATACATTTGACTATGAATTAAAAGATGTCCTATCACAAAGCAATCCATTTTTGTTCCATTTCCCCCCTATGTATTGTCTTTACTGATTTAAAGATCAGACCCTTTGAGAAAACAGGAAAATGTTAAATTACTTGAATTGACTCTGATCAGGCAGTTGAGGGATGGGCATGTGATCATCATTTGCCATTAGGACACTTACTACCCAACAAACAACGTGCAGCAAATATTAGTTAAGACATTGATTAAGAACATCGCAATCTGCATCTTTAAAACCAATTAAAAGCTGACCTTTCTTCGGGAAATGGTCGTGGCAGAGTTTAATACCCCTATAAAACTACTAGGATCTGTGAATTCCGACTACGAGCACAATTTCCTCATGAGATACAACCATTTAGTATTGTATCCCTGACTCCTTTTTATTTGAAAATGAAAGCAACTTTACACTGACTGCAGAGCATTCTTCTGAGAATAGCTACTGAAGCTTCATTTTATTTCCAGTGTATTTTTCTCAGATTCAAGGGAAATTACTTGCTCTTACTTTTGTTGATTAAATCATGTCAGCAAGTGTTTTAATTTATGCATTCTAGCTAGCAAAGTGGAACATAATTTTCATTTTTGGGCAAGCATAATCATAATTAAAAACACATTAGCTGATTATACCAAACATCCATTCTGAAAAAATATTCTACCTCATGATTTATGAGTTATGATTTGTTAGCTAGCACATTTTGAAATGATACACATTTATAAGCTGCTGAATGATTTTGGTAATACCCTAACTTCCCAAAACAGGACACCTAAGACCAGACACTAAGAACTCAAAAGATTTTTATGACAGCCATATCCAGGTACAAATGCAGACAAAAAAAAAATATTCCACAAACATACAAAAATCTATGCAAAAACCTTCACAAAAATAATGAGCAACCGAAGCTGAGATTTCTGATTTCCACTAATAAATAATAGTTTCCTGTATTTTCTACAGCTACTGTTGCAAAGTTTTCAGGAGAGGAAAATATTTTGGGTGAAGAAAGCCTGCACTTTTCAGTTTGGGGCTCTGTTTTTGATATTTCAAGCAAGTTTGGACTCACTTCTCATCTTTAGTTATAATTCAAGTCAGCAGCATTGGAACAGACATTAATCTTTATTTTCAGACTTCCCTGATTATCTTAAATTACTGCATTCTTACTGTATTCTGGTGCCTGTGCCTGCTGCAGTGAAGAGCGTTAACACTGGGAGAGAAAGAACTAAATCTGTAACACTGCTGTGCCATGTTGTAGCATCAGATCTCTAAATATCTCAAGTACTGGGGAACCTAAAGAAAGACAAAGTTCTTCAACCTTTATGTAAAACAAAAGACTAGAAAGCATATTTCAAATGATAACTTTTAAAATAATGAACTAAATACTTCAAAGCTTCGGTGATGCTTTGTCATCCAAGGATCAAGGAATCTCCTCTAACTCACATTCAGTATTTTGTATTTCTGTACAGTAAAAATATCTTACTGCTATAATAAGGAGCTTAATACTTCTTCACATATCTACTCACTTGATCTCATGTTCAAGTTTTTGACATCTTCCACAAGCAAACATGTCCCATATAGGATGTATTGCTTTAACAGGTATTCATTTTACCAAGCACCACTATAATTTTTTATTCTTACATGACGCCTCAGGATGTTTCACACATTCTAAAAAGGAAGCTAAAAGGGAGTAATTTGCATATATTACTTAACTTGTACATGCTGTAAATATTGATCTGCTGATAGAGAAGCAAGAGAAAAAGTTGTTCAAAAATTAGCACTTGCATTTCTACAGCTTTTAAGAATAATTTTTCAGATCAATTTTTAAACTTGGTTAAGAGATTACAGCTCTGCTCACTGCTGCAGCCAAAGGCTACTCGACACTGTGCTTCCAGCCTGTGACATTCAGTGCGTATTACGGCAATTTACAGATCATGAAAACTCCTACTTTTACTCTTTTGGACTTCTGACCAATTCATCACAAATGGTTCAAACCTCAACTGCTGCTGCCTGTGTTATGCAGAGAGTGAAGCCGCATTTCAGAGTTTTGACCTGCTATTTGAGCCCACTCCCACTGACTCTCGAGGATGATGCAGATACTCTTCTGTAATGTTCTGAATAACTTCGAAGTCTTTTCTCTCCTTAGAAGTGAAAGGCTGTAATTTATCTAATGCCCAAGAACAAAAAGCAAGAATAAAAAACCCTTTATCCTACCTTCATGTCAACCTCCACAATCACTATCTGTTTTGGAAAGGTTCTGGTAGAAAATTAAAAATCTCAGGAAATATGAATAAGCATAAACAGGGTTCAGCTAGAAGAGTGATCATGGTACACATTAGCTCAGAATAAGATGTCAATCATTTAAAAACCCTACTGTCAAACGTGACAAATACGTGAGGTTTGGGAGCCCATGTTCTTTTCCTTCCACAAGCACACAGCGTACAAATTGTCAAGGGCAGTGTACCATTCTGCTTAGCAATACAATTGGCAATGTTAATAAAAAGCACAGCAGATAAAATGTACCAAATATTCCATGGATTGCTTGCAATGCATCAGTATCTTAATCGGAAAGCATGCAAGGAGGAGGTGAAAAAATACCTTCAGGATAAATGTGTATTTCCCAAATGGTAAACAGCTCTTCACCATCAGCCCAGGCCTTCCCCTGCCCCAGTGCCACAAACTTTTTCTTTTGTCCTTCCTTACTTCTGTTCTTCCCATAAAGTTTTCTGGCTGTCCTCACACTTTCCTATGCATGACTTCTCTCCTCCTTCAATGACTGCCTGTGCTGAACTTTCCTAACCCTTTCACAACTCCCCCCAATGCCCCACCTTGTTTCCTCATTCTCTGGTAGGCTCCTTTTCTTATTTCTCTCTGTCCTGGAGTAGGCAGCTACACACAGTAGGAGAACTGCCTCCTAGCTACCACCAGGAGAAAGAGATTAAGTTTTGAATTGAAATTTAAATTTCAAGAATCAAATTAAAATCCCAATCATGATAACCTTACTCCACCTCTGGCAGGGCCACACAAATAAATTAAAATAAATAAAACTCAAATAGCCCGAGAGGAGGACTGAGCGCCATTTCAGAAGAGAGAAGAAAGTCACATTGTCCTGAATCCAAGGGATTCACCTCACCCAGCCCTAGACAGCCCTAAGGTTCCCGGAGAGAAGCCAAGTCACACGGAACTATTCACTACAAACGGCCCCGGAGAGGACTCTGATCTTGCTGGCACACCTGGTGCCTGAAATCAGGTGTGACTGTATCTCTCATCTCTTTTAAGCACAGAGAACCCCCACCTGAAAGCCCTGACTTTTTTACCTACCAAGAATTGTCTATACATCAAGAATTACTAGACAAATATCATACCTTCCTCTGAAAACAGTTGGATTTGTCCAGTTTGATGAAAATGTTAATGTTGTGTCCTGTACTACCAATAATGAAACACCCCTAGGAATAACTAAAAGTTGTAACTCATTCAGCTATAGGGCTGGACAGCAGCTGCATAAAACCTTACCTTTTGTTTTCAATCTTTGTTCAAAATGCAGTGCCTCTTTGCTGGAAACGTCCAACGTGTTATTTCACTCTACAGCAGAACAAACCACTCTCTTCTGCCAGAGAATACTGCTGGGCCTTATTTTTCATTGCTTGGATTTTTAAGGTTTTTCCACCCAAGCAAATGCTTTTGCTCTGACAGCATTTAATAACAAGTTTGACCTTGGAGTGTCTAAGTTTAAATGATTTCAGAGTATGCTGCAGCAGAAAATCAGGGGCCAGGGATTCTTTTCCTTATTTGAATTTTATTATGTTGGGAGAAAGGGGAGTCCCTTGTTTCACAGAAGAAATTACTTTTGAGCCACAGCGTGAAGACTTTTTGCATGAGTGCATGAAGAGCCACAACTTTTTATGCTTACTGTAGTTGATATATGATTGTCACCATTGCCAAAAGTAACTTCACTGCCTCCTCCTGGGAATATCCCTGAAAATACAGTAAAGAAAGCCGAGAAGAACTGGTTTGTATTTAGCACATGTTGGAGAAGGAATATTATGTTCACAGGTGGGACAGCTTGAGCACCGCCCCTTGCTGACAGTCCTGGGGGCTGGCACAGCTTACAGAAGCTTTGTGAGACTGCAGCCCAGCCCGTTATTCTTCTAATGAATTCATGTCCAGCATTCCCTCTGCGGAACCCACCCTCATTATCAAGCACCATTCCCAAGGAAGGTGCGGGTTGTGATGAAGAGCTATCACTGACTACAGTTTGCTGTATTTTCGCGTGGATTGAAACATATACAATACTTTATTGTTCTGAAGGGCCAAATATGCAAGTATATCATATACATGAATAAACTTCCAGAATGGATCCTATTCATCTATTTTGGGCTTTTTTCATTTCTTAATTTCCTATAATCACCACACAAACTTTGACAAATATTTAAGATGCACATGGTGTAACTATTTCATTTTAATACCAAATAAGAATGAAAATTAGCTTTCATTGCTGAGTAGAAAAAAGCTACTGTGGTGCAAAAATACTGTTTGGTATGTTTATGTGAGTTACTACACAATTCAAGGATTTAATTATCTTGAGCTAGACAGACCTGCATTATCTTTTTTCCCCGCTAAAATAATACTATCCCAGCTACAACAGCACAGATACAACACTGGGACATGGCTCCTGACGGTCTAATCACTGGTTCACCTAACGATATTCACAGGGAGTCAGAATGTTGCTGTTAAATCACTGCCCTTCCCTATTCTAAAAAGCCACCAGGTGAGCTGTTTCAGCTGTAATAACAACAGAAAACACCTCAAAAGAATTTATTGTCAACAGATCTGCAGAGAAAAGCATCGCTGCAGACAGAATATTGATTGCTGGAGGAAAAACCATTTCAGACGTAACTCTGCATTAGACTTCTACAAACCCTCTTATGTAACACAGAATAATGTTACATTTTATGAACATTCTATTTATATAAAAAATTGTTCTCTAAATCTATGGGGTATTAATGTTATTTGTATTAATGTACAAATTCTGCAAAACGTTGTTTTCTTCGTTCATCATACAAACAGGAGAGGAGAAAAAAAATAAAAACAGAACCAAAGATAAGTCAAGTAATTTGACCTTTTTGTTCTCTGTCCTGGAAAATAAAGATGACTACAGAAATTATACTCCTTTAGTTGTTCATAAATCATCTTCTATTTGATAATGAGATTTCCCATTGAAACCTCTCAATTGTGATTTATGTTCAGAGTTACAGTTTACCAACGATGCTCAGACATGGCAGTTTAAAAACACGAAATTTATAGTGACCATCAATGAGATCTGTGTCTCAAAAGTATTGCTTAAAAAATTCAAATGCCTCTACATTTAAAAACTTCAACATAATTACAGAGAAAAAGCCATAAATGAAACAAAAGACATCAAAAGCCTTGCATTTAATATATTTTTTTAATTGTATATTTAACTCACAATCCTTGCAAAACCCATTAGAATTCACAAATGACAGCTACTAGCTCTTCTCTCAGGCCTCAAAGGGAGAAGTGCGTTAGCGCAGGCATCCTCCACGTACCACTGCCCTCACCCAAGAGCAGACGGGTCCTCTACATTGGTTGTCCACGGTCTCCCAGATGTCACCAAAACATTTGATCTCAACTAAGAGCTCTAAATAAAACCCGTACTGTCAGGTTCAGACTGTTCCCAGAGATGGAAAGACCAGGCAACTGGCTCCAGTGCTTGACTATTCTCACCCTAAAGAAGTTCTGTCTTATGCTTATACAAAATTTTTTGTATTTTGGTTTAGTCCCACAGCCTCTTGCTACCCACATCTTTACTCAACTTGGTATTTATACATATTGACAAGATCCTCCCAGAGCCTCTCCTCCTCTTTTTGAGGCTAAACAATCGCAGTGCTCTGAGCCTCTCTTCACATGACAGCAGAGCCACGCACAGCACACCAGGCATGTCCCACCAACGCCGAGCAGAGGGAAGAATCACCTCCCTCCACCCACTGGCAATGCTCTTCCCAATACAGATGAAGATGCTGTGGGCGTCCTCAACTGCGAGGGCGGATTGCCGGCCCACAGACCACTTGTCCACCACGACAACCCCAGGTGTTTTTCTGCAAAGCTGCTTGCCAGCCGTTCAGCCCCCAGCCCACACTGGCGCGTGGAATTATCCCTCCCAGGTACAGGACTCCACACTGCCCTTCGGTGAACTCCGTAATGTCCTTGTTTGCCCATTTCTCCACTCAGTCGAGATCACTTTGACCAGCACCACAACCATCTGGTCTATCTTCATTTCCAATACCTTCAGACAACATACAAGTCTATTACAGTAATGGCACTCACCTTCATGAACAAGCTTTTCATCAAATAAATATTACTTTCTGCAGCAGAGATAATATATTCTGTGTGTATAATTGATTTGTGCCTACACTTAAAAATGTCTTTTGAAATCCATATTATAACTAATACTGTCACGTAATAAAAAGCAACACTTTTAATTTAAAGTTAATTATTTTCCACTATTCAACATTAGTAGACAAGGCAAGAACTCTAGCTTACTGCCAGAACATAAAAGAAGTTCTTCTGAACTTATAATACATGGGTTTAACAGCTTAATGTCAAGAAGTAATACTGTAAATTAAAAACTAAGTAAAAGGATTACAGTATCCCATATTTAGAAATTTAACATGACTGCAGATAATTAAGGAAAGTGAAATATTTTTGCAGCATTGTCCTGAAATCTGCAATTATAAATAAAGTATTTTTACAGCAATAGCACAGTATTCTGTAATAACACTTCAGACATAACATCATTATGGCATTTGAGACTCTTACTGCAATATACTGCTGCATTTTTCAAGGTTTTGTAGGAGGTATTTCTATTTCTTTCTTCCTTTTATCATTACTGCAAGACAACTCGCTTCACCTAGCTTATCTAAACCACAGTTGGAATTGTAAATCACAGGTATGACACAGCAAGGGAACCTCATGCACTGCACATACGTAAAGGTGCTACTTTTGAGGGCCCTTTCAAGTGACTGTTTCAAAATAGAAACCACATGTGGGCAACACATGACTCTTTGCAGCTACTTCAAATTTGAAGAATAAAAACTCTTATAAGACACGTGAAACAATTTGAGTGTTGACTTTCCGCAGATACAAAAAGTTTTCAAAATGAACAAAACAACTGGAAAAGAGTACCATCTTATTTCAAAGGTATTTATCCTCCAAAGAAAATCGTCCTCACAGTGGGCTAGAAGACAACTAATACTAAACTTTAGAGAACTGTGATCCCTTAGGGAGATTGCAGAAGAAATTTAAGACAGTTTTTCAGTCTCTGTGTCTTCCTTATGCCTCAGGTTATGCTTATTCAGAAACCTCTGTCAAAAAAGTCACCCACAGGAAAGAGTTTCTCCTGGAAAGTTCCCGCCAGAGGACACAATTAGAGGTACTCCATGATCTGCATTCTCATGTAGACTTGGATTTGCACTCACCCCTTTTCCCTTACCAGCTTGGGAAGTATTGGGTCTTACGGCTATAGTCTTCTCTCTGAGGTCTCTGGCGTGGTCCAGGTGACTTTAACATCCCCATCTCCTCCAAGAAGTATTCTATTCTCTCTCCTAATGAAAAAATAATAAAAAAAGGGTCATTTCACTGACTTGATTAGGTAAGTATGACCTTGTTAGACTGAAACTCATCTACAACAGTTAGCCCCTTGTCTCAACAAGATGCATGATGTTGCTCCTCCCTCCCTTCCCCCGGCTCATTTGCTACCATGTGGCCTGTTTCACTGGACCTTAGTGTTCTCAGTTTGAACATTAAAGACATACATGACACGTGTGCATCATTATATATATACTCCTCATTACCGCCTCTTAACTGAGGAAATCCATGACAGCAGTTAACTGCTTTAGGCCGCCTGACTGTACAGTTCTCATAGCGTTAAGGGATATTTAAAGAAACCAACTCACATTTACTTCTGCCAAAGCATAAGCCCGCAAGTCCACAAACCCCGCGACATAAATTATCACATTTGTGGCATATGGTCGCTTTTTTTTGACAGAATGTGTTCAGATCTATTCAGTCACTCAGTCAGTTCTTCCTGGATAGTACACAGATTGTAATCATTTGATAGCCTCATATTCTACATCTAATATAGCATAACTATGGATTAAAACAGCAAACTCCAAAAGACTTCCATCTTATTTTAAGAATATACACACACACACATGCTACATATACAGTGTAATAGACCACTGGCAATCTGCTTAAAGAACTTTGAGTCGCATTAATTAATGACAAATGGACCACTCAGTGCCATGCCTCCGCAAGCCGCAACCGCCCTGCCTGCAGACGAACCCCTGCAGCCGAGCCCCGGCAGCAGGCACCGGAAGTTTTCACAAGAATTGCCCTTTAGTCACTGTAAGATTGCTTTTATTTTAACGGATGCTGGTGTGTGACAGAGAACATAACCAAATTTTATTTCTGAAATGTCTGCATCAATAAAGGTGCCTAATTAAGGTATTCATTAAAGTATACAAAGTTAAGTTAACAGGAAAAATCTAGAGAGTACTATTACATTTCCCCATTAAACTAATTTAATTTGGTTATAACGCAAATGCTAATAAGATGATATTATTAACTAGTTCAATTTCAAAATGTCTTATCATGTTTATTTTTATCATGTTACTAAGCAGAATAGCAATTGACTTAATTTATTTTATTAAATAACATTTCTCAATACGTTTAAAAAGGGACAATGGTCTATTTCTTTCCTCAGGCCATTAGTGTGCTGACATTTTAAACATTACGTTATAGTTAAGGTTTTCCCCAATTTCGCAGACTAGCATTCAAAACCATGGATGCTTTTTTACTCAGATCAGTCATTTGGTCTGCAGTTACACCCTTTGGGAGCGTGAGCATCTATTGTCACTGGTGGGGCAGGAGAAGATCCACATTTCAGCTCGTCACCGGTTCAGCTGGTGATTATTTGCTTTCTCTCAGCTTTTACAAATGGACAATACAGACATTTCCTTTATTATTTAAAATCATTATTGATGAAAAATTACAAAGCTATATTTAATATTCTTCCAAAATGGAAACAGAAGAAATTTCCTTCATAACAAATCAAGGTACTTTCTAACTTCTTCCATGATGTTCTACTCAGACCACAGAAAATGTAATCCATAAGCTTCTAGAGGCAAATTCACAACATCCTTATCTAACCTCTGGACATAACTGGCTAGCTGAAGGCAGTTATGTAAATTTATGCACCGTTTGCAGATCCTGGGGCTTCCAGGGTGCTGTATTTCACCCCAGGGGTCATCACCGTGTACCGTGTGCACCACCACCAGCGCACAAAGCAGCGGGCGGAACAGTGACCCGTGTAGACCCCTCACTGTCAGTGACGGGGAGGAAGACATCACCCCAACCACTGCCAACTGCATTATTGAGTAAGGGGCTTTTGAACCTTCTCTGAACACTGCGGAGCAGGAGCCTAATACTGAGATCATAAGAAAGAACACGCAGAAAGTTGTAATACCTGCAAGCTATACAAAATAAATCCCCAACACTCCTCTGTACCTTGGCAGTGTTAATTATCACCTCTAATTCCTCCCTCGCTTCCCCTATTGGTATTAGCATATTCTACCATCACTTTGCCTGCAGTTTTTTCCTTGCATATCTAATCTCTCAGATAGTCAGCTCTGCATGGAGAAGCTTCACCACGTTCTCTGTGCTTGACCTCGTTGATCTGCTTAATATTGATCTATTTAACATAGTATACGCATTAGAAAAATCAATACTGATGAAGTTTTGATGTCCAATCTATTGATACGCTTCAAAATCCAGAATGTTAGTTAGAAGGTTACTCAGTGTCAAACTAGGATGTAACCTAATAAAAACCAAGCTACTTCTGTCAGTAACTGACAAATAATTTTCCTTCCAAGACCTTAATCAAACAAACAAAATAAAGGCTTTTCTAATAGGTAATATAACTTAAATGAATATTTCTTGTTGACAAGCAATATTAAAAAACACAAATAAGTACATAAAAAGAAGTTTTTGCATAAACCAAGGTTATCCACTATTTCTACATTTCTTTTTAGTTCAGTACAGATCTCAGACCTAAACATTTTGGTCACAGAGGTCATATCTGTTTAAAAGCTTCCATCTGCTCTGCCACATTGATTTTCTAATGCACCTAACATGTTAAAATGAATATAGTCAATAGTTCAGCAGACCAGACAAATCAGAGGCCAGAAATGCTGCAAAGATGATCTTGATGCTTCACCAATCACAAGTATGGCCTAATATCAGCAGATTAAAGGGATGTAATTTAATGTCAAGGGATTAAATTTTACACTTTATTACAAGTAAAGTTAAACACTTCATAAGCAATTATAAGCAGTGGAATATGCCAGGAAACACATAAAACTAAGAACAGTAATTTTGAGGGAAATGGTATTTTAAGTGGTGAAGCGTGAATCAACAATTAACATCTCGGGCAATCTCACCTGCACCTCCCCAAACGTGGCAGACAAATGGGGAAAAGGCTAACAGCAGGAATGCTAACGAAGAGAACAGCACAGGATTTCCCCAGACTTGTAACAAAACTCCTCAGATTTCTGTTCAATAAGTGAGACATAGTGTTTCTTGATAATCTGTGCCTTGTGCAATACATCTATTATTTATTGTCAAGAGTTTAAGTTCTAAAGAAAAAGGGGGGAAAAGCCAACCTTATGAACATGTTTGAGCACTAAGTCTTAAACAACACTTTATTTTATTACAAAATTAATTGACAATATTAAATTTAAGTAGAAATGTTACTCAAGACAGGCATTATTTTGTTTGCTTGCTTGTTCATTTTAAGGAAAAAGGCTGCCAGGGCCAGTGTTTATCAAAACTAAATCACAGGGTTTGCCCGGCCTTCCGATGCGAAGCTCTAGCATGCCTGCTTCTGAAAGTGAACGTTGACTTCAACAGGCATCATCAGCCTGACTGTGTAAAGAATCATCACAGATTATTTGTGCATAAAAGCCGGAATGGGAGATTTCATTGTAATATTTATTACCAATTTAGTTTGCAGCTGAGGGAAGCACTTGAGACTCTTTACCCAATTTTTAGGTGTCTGTCCCCTATTGCTACCCAGCTCAGAAAAATATTATAATAGAAAACACACTTCTATGAAACAGTGGTTATCTGATTACACAAACTTCTTCTCATGCTCTTCTTTAAGCAAATACTCCAAAATAGCAAAATAATAACATACCCTATAAAACAAACACTGAATTAAAGTATTCGGAGATCACGAAGTTCTGCAGTTTCGGAGACTGTGTCCACTAAAAAATGCAATTCTTTGAGCATATGGTCCAAAGTCCTAACTTCTGAAGGAGAAGTCGGGGCTCCTTTTGGCTGAAAGATGCTTTAATCTTCAGAAAATCTGAATCTGGTGCTGCCATTTGGACTCTTACAGTACCTTCTCGCACCTCTTCTCATATATCAACGTATGCAAGAGTAATGAGAGAAATTTGCTTGTTGATGCATTTATCTAATAGTTCATTATCATCATCAGGTGTCAAAATATTAATCACCCTCATGTATTAGGAAAAGAAAAAACATTAGTAACAGGAAGTGAATGCTAGTAATTAGTGACACAAAGACAAAGCACACGGATCTACAGTGAAACAGCCTCTTGTCCCATGCAGACACATGTGTAGGTATTATAAACCAGTGCTCAGTTACTGCGTTTAAAGAGCAGCATTAATTATATTAAGTTTAAAACTAGAAGTGTAATTAACTGAGAGTGGCTTATGTTATGTATCAGATGGCTGCATGTACCTGCAGTTCAAACACTTGTCTTACTACTTCAAGGCAGTATTTCTAAACTCCCTCCCACTGCTCTGGCTTGTCCTATATACTGGCACTGTGGTCACTGCCAAGCCAACTCATTTGTTTCAGCTTTTTCCCCAATAGTCCAGCGGATCCAGAATTTGAATTTACTTCAGAACTTGGCATTACATATCTGAATACACAAGGTGAAGAAATTGCTAATTTACTCTGCTGCTGTTGTTGTTGAACAAATACAGTTCACCTCTGTGTACTGCATGAGGAGGACTTGTTTTTAGTTATCTCTGGTAAGAAAATACAGACTTATTTTGGTATCGTGTACGATCAAGATCCCAGTTAGTTTCACTGACTCAATCTACGTGCTCATTTCCAGGAGTGGTGGTGCGAAAAAGCTTGCTCACAAATATTCACTTGTGTGAGTCAGTGACAGACAACACCCATCCATCACAGCACGAGGTATTTGAAGCCTTAGAAAACAAATGGCAGACTCTACACAATACTACAACAAAGTACCGGTAAACTTAAATGCTAGAATGCTGCAAATGCCGATTTATTTGCACAGAGGGCAAATTCAACATAGAATAATACTCTTTAAGTAAATGCAAGGCCATATGAATGTCAACTTTCCAAAAAACATCAGGTACAAAGCAATGGAACCACTGGTATATCTTAACCAGGAGGTTTCAGCAGCATCAGCTCTGCCTCGATCCCCACGCTGACCTCTCAGCAGCACCGGCAGGACTGGCAGAGGTGCCCATCTGCATCGCACAGACTCGGGGCCTGTGCAGGCAATCAACAGGATCTGGAGAAGCGGAGGGGCAACAAATTGTCTGGGCAATAGGGAGGACGAGACTGGCTATTACATAATGAAGTAGTAGTGGTAGTAGTAATAACTACAGCTTTTCTCTAAGCTTCCTCAGAAATTCAGCTGAATTGATTGCTGTAGAGCCAATTCTGATTCTGGAGATACTGCTGTAACTCCAACGCTTTTATCTGGCACAACGGAAATGCAGTTTACCCAAGAGCCAGACTCCTTGTGTTTACAAAGGCTGTTTAATGTCTGCGCTGTTCTCTGACATACGAGAGCTCCATGCTGCCAGGCCAGTAAATGCTGTGGTGAGTCAGGCTGCTGTAAGCTGCTCAGCAATTCCAGTTGCTTCCTGAAGGAATTTAACCTCTTGGATAAAACACATTTTAATATTCATTTGGTTTTTTTGCCTACAAAGTATCTACCATCTACAGAGTTGCTGTGTTTTTTCTAAGTACTTCATCTCAAAGCAAAAACAAGCCCAAAGAAATGGCTCCGCTTGCAAGTGAAAAGAAATGATCAAAACATCTAATCTTTCCCTCAGCAGTCTCCCCAGAATTTCACCCTGCCTTTATGAGTACTGGGAAAAAGTACTTGAAACTAGCAACCGCACAGAAAAGATTTTCTGTTGTTGACGTTGCTGTCAAGATTTTTCAACCAAAAAAAAAAAAAATGAAAGGAAATCATTTTATCAAAACAAAAAGTATCTTTAATGAAGCTATCCATGTTGGAAACTCACTTTTTACACTTTAGTGAACAATTTGTTATGGACACTTCATGCTCCTGTCTTCTAATTGACACATTTTTTATCTCTGGAGTGTTTTTCTCTTTCTTTGAATCTCTCCTGTCAGGCAGGACCTACATACAAAACAAACCTAATTTGGTTGAATCTCTAATTTAATTCTGTTGATAAAAAAAAAAAACATTCTGTCAAATGATTCAAACCATTCTGTCAACAAAATATCCCTGGCTACTTTCAGATCTTTTCTGTAAATGTAATTGGCAAAAGAATATCTTTTGTTGAAAATTAACTCATAATTCTAAAACATATTGTTCAAGAGCCTTCTCTCCTGAAGTGCTGAATATCTTTGTTAACATCTTCAATTCCCTCTGCAGGCACAAATGGGAGGGAAGTTGGGCATTTTGCAGATTTATATTCTAAGCTGTCACGGGCATTTCAGCTTGCTCTGTCACACCCCGTCACTCCGTCTGTCTCCGGCATTTCTACCTTCTATTACTCTATATCCTACAAAATGGTTCATCAGACAAAACAACTCTGGTTACTTATTGGTGGCATCAAAATAAAAAGCCAGATTTACAACTAAGATAGGTAAAACTCCCTTCCTGATTTTTATAAAACTAAGCATTCTTCTAAAACTTCATAGGTGCCTTTTAGCTTCTCAAATTGCTGAGCAAGAGAATTAACTTTGGGCAAAGCAGCAATTCATTGGTATTTCACTATGAGAAAAGAATTTTACAGAAATACACATGCAAGATTGTTTTGTGGAAACATAGCATTTTTTTTTCCACTTTAGCTTTTATTTCTGCACCAGGAATTCATATGTAAGATAGAAAATGATAGCCAAGATCAATGTTATGATCATTTCACAAAGCCTTCCTGTATTACTGAAGTAACAAGTTTGCTTCCTATAGAGGAAGAGTCTGAAAAATGAAGTAAATTCACACCCACTTATACACAGCTCTGGTGTCTGCTCCAGATAATTCCCAATCTCCGTGACACTTCTCAAATTTTTTTTGTTTTTTTATGGTAAAGGGGATAAGTTTGAAGGAAACAGAAAAAGGTAAATTGATTGCACAGTGCATTGAAAATCTCTGCAAGCAACATTTATAAGGGCTCCAAGGTTCTTTTTAAACTTTGTTTATGTGTGTAGCATTTTTTTGGCACAAACATAAGTATACAGGACATGTATCTACCTTACACAGTTTCTAAAATTATTGTCCAGTTGTTAGACTTATAGCTGAATGCCCTGCTATTTATTTACTGTTCCTTCTTTAGCTTAAAGCATAGCAGATACAGCTTAATTCTTAAAAGACAATACATTACCCTCTAATAGCAATTAAACTCTTAAAGCAAAGCTGTGCAGTCAATTCTCATTGGCAGGTGTTATTTTTCTTGTTTAAAGAACAAAAGGCCCCTCTACACAGCACAATGAAACCATGTACACCTGTGTGCACGTACACAACAATATAGCACCGCGTACCTACCAGCACACAGCCTAGATTGTCCAGTAATTCTCAAATTCCAAAGTATTGTACAGGGAATGAAAGAGTGACTTCAACCAAGGGCATCATGGTCTCCATACCTGTTTACGATATGGGCTTGATACATCGTAGTATTGAGAAAAAAAAAAAACCACCACCTTTTTTTTTTTTTAAATACTTGTCTTTTTGTTCTTTGAATATTTGTTGTTGTTGTTCTAGTTCCCAAAACATTAGGAACCAGTTCAAGTGCCATGGATTTCAATGAGGCTTCCATTCATAAGTCTGTGGACTTACGGAATGCATCTGCCTGTGCAAGCTACACGTACTAGGAATTTCACATTTCTGTAAAGCTCGTTTCTGTAAGCACCATGAATCCTTCAATAAAAAAACCCTGCAAACAAGAGTCAAGAGAAAAAAAAAAATAGAGCTACTAAGATAATAGCGCTATGTAAATCCAAGTAGTTCTAACGAATTCAGTGGACCAAAGCCAACTCAGAGAAGCTAAAGAGCTGTCCAAATATATTGAACAAATCACTCAATATTGAGTGTTGTTGTTTTCTTAAACATCATAATAATATGATTTTAGGAGCAGTAGATGTATGCATTTAACTAATTTAGCTATAACTCAGTATAGCACAAAACATGTTTTCACCAGGCAGAAAAGGACAACTCTACTGACCATAAGATGCTGAGATATTGCTAGTTCGAGACTTCAGGAGGAATTCTGAAGGACAGTCTATATTCTCCTAGTGTCATGAAATAAAGATATTCCAAGCATTTCAGAAGTTTGCTTCCAGGCTTTATCAAATCCCTAGATCCCCAGCATTAGACATCAAGGTTTAGCAGAGGCATTCACACACCCTTTCACAAAAAGCCCATTCATTTTTATGTTCCATCTGCAAGGCAAAATAGAGGAAAACAGACGCTCCATGGAAGACAGTTGTGCTGTCCTCTTTATCCTCATCGAGGCTTCGAAAGAAAAGACAATACATGGGAAATCTGTCAGGTATTCTCCAAGGTGAGACTGTGGCATAGATAAAGTCTTACACAGCTTAACTCATCCTCTGCTTCTGGCTTACTTCTGAGCAGCTCAACGATTGCTGTAACATCTGTAACGTCACAGGTTCAGGGTAACAGAAACAGAAACTGTGTGATATTTCTTTCACCTTCAGATCTTTTCATTTCAGGATTCTTTAGGAAATTTTCTCACTGCTTTAAAATGTAACAAATCTAGAATTATTTGGCCAACGCTAACTGTTGCCGTTTCCATCTCTAGTCAATTTATCAAAACATTCTTCAAGAACTTATTAAAAATATTTATTTTAATCAAGCTTAGAGTTCTTTGCTTTGTCTTTTTTCCCCTGATTTTTAACTATCATCATCATTAGCTACATTAATAATGTATCATCAGACATTATGTAATTTGCAATATTCAGTACATTTCGTGCCACGGCTGTGCTGTAAGTCACTTCTTGCACAACAGCCACGTTCACAACCATGACACTTCATTCACGGACCAAGGACTACAATCCTGGGAATTTACACTCATACCTTCAGATGACTTCAATTTAAAGATAAGGGATCAAAAATGGCAAGCATTTCAGTACAAAATTCACAAAATACCAGCCAAGATTTCTCATATTTCTTGAATTTATTGCTTGAAGGTTATTCTGTTCTCAATTCCGGGACGCAGAGAAGGGCAAGAAAAAGTAACCTCTCTATTTCTGTGGAGAACTACTCGCACCAACGGTAACAGCTTCAAGGGTTATGGCAGAGTTCAAAAACCGTAAGTGTAGCTCAAAGAAATATCATTGGGTTTACAATTTCAGACTTCATGACCAGAACATGTTAACCTGACATACAGTAAATGATCTCACTAGCAAAGAGACTGAACCCATTCGGAATCAAAAAAAAACTGTCAGGGGAAAAAAAAGATGTGAAGAGTCCTCATTTACCATACAACTAAGATGATTTCTATTCACTGAGTTGTGGGAATAGAACTATTTAATTACAGTGTTGTAAAAAATAGGCACAGGAGTTTTGATTTTCCAAGACACTGAAAATTCGGGCATCATTTCTTTTTGTTCAAGCTGGGTTTGACATACCCGTCATTATCGTCACCAGATCAGAGAAAGTGCAGGAAAAACGAGGGTCTTCCATATGCTTAGAGTAACTTAAATACTGAGATATCAAGTCTGTGTATTAAAAAAAGCACCTATCCATGTAAGAAAAGGAAATGAAAAAGAAACATTAAATCCATTTTACAATATCTCAATAGTTCACGTAATATAATGATTAGCTGGATCTAACTCTAAGTAATTTTTAATCCAGAATGCCAGAACCATACAATTTGATATCTTTTCTAATCATACAGTGACTTTGCATCATATATAGCAAGATATTTCATGCTCTGTAGAGTAAAAAATGTAGGTCAGGACCCACAGGCTATAGTCTAGCTATGCTGCTGTGAGTTTAACATATTATTCTTTTGGGAAAATAATAAAACAATTTAATTTCACACACAAGCCAATGATCTTCAAACATTCCAATTTCTTTAGAGTAAAAGGAGACTGACACCTAACACCTGATTGGTGTGAAAGTCACCCTACTAGATGCAAAAAGGTTTCAGTGGGAAAGTATGTGGAAAATGTTCAAAGTTTTGCCTTGTTTGTAAATGAAAGTCATTACAATGGATCAGGAGAACCGTAATTGATGCTGAAAACTGCCAGTTGGTTCATCCACCTGTGCATTTTCCCTACACACCTCCCTTCTGCTCTAACAGGTTTGCACTCGACTGGGTTAACTGAATGGCTCCTAAAGAATAACAAGGCTTCTCATTATCTCTTACTTAAGCTAAATCATCTTTATTCTTTCAGGGATCTCCAACTCCAACAGTCTCACTGTGTTTTGTATTCATTTACCAAATCAAATAATTAAGGTTAAAAGAGTGATTGAAACAAAAAAGAGAAGGGGGGGGGTCACCAGTAAAATCAGGAAGTCCTCATACGGTCCAATTTAGTGGTTTAGTGTACATGAATGTTCCAGTTGTATGCTGGACAAATGACATTTTTAAAATGTTGGAAATGTTCTGAATATTGGTAACAAGCTCTGCCTACCTGTGGGCTTGCCTCCAGTGTTTCACTTTGGTGACAAACCTCTCAAACAATAAGCACAGCAGAATTTGAACATGGGTCAGGGTCTGTATTAACCTGATCATTTCAGGAAAATACTAATTACTTTAAATAACTTTCTCCTGGAAAACTGGTGATGTGGTAGTCAAATCAGCAAGCCCTGTACTATATAACCAGCTTTGACAGGAAGGATCCTGCTTTATTTTACAGCACACAATTTTAAACTGATTTCTCCAGGGATGACAGCTCAAGGAAGAAAACATCAAGAATAGGAAGATTTTCATGAGAATTAACACTGGGACCTGCCTCTGAAGTCCTGATTAAAGTTCCTCTCTTTCTACCATTTGTATATGGATATACTGAATATTTCTTGTGGAAATCTCAGGGGGCAAAGGTATACACATAGCAGAGCTGCAGGACACATCATGTTATGTCAGAGAAAATATTTTAGAGATTTATTTTGCACTGTTTCTGGCTGCAGCATATTCACATACAACACCTAATAACTAACGTATCCTTATTTAATCAGCACTATCCCTCTAGACAGGAAGAACAGCATCTATTCCATTACACCAATACAGAGAGGTGGCAAATAACATTTTGCGTGTGTATTAGTATGTAATATCCCCAACACTGCTTGTGCAAAATCACTTTAGTCATGAGTCATGGTCATATTTTAAATTTACAGCTTTCTGCAACCATTCTAGCCATCCCATAAATGAAATCCATGAAGGATCAAGGATGTCTACAGTTTCACCTGTGGATAACAGAGATGATTCTTACTTAAGCAAGATTCCCAGTAACTTCCCAAAGCACTGCCACAGGAAGACCAACGAATGGACCCACCATGGCAAAGCCCTTCTCAACACAACCTACCGCTTCACTGACTATAGCTCAACTCAGGAATAAGGTTCATGCATTCTGAAGCTGCAACACGGCCTCTGAGAAGGCAGCCTGCTGTGCCTGAACTGAGCAGTTGCTTGGGATTTGCTATGAAGTCACAGGCACATGCATTTCAATCTCTGACAACCCAAATCAGTAAGGCCAACGCAAAATGCACTGCACACAAACTTGTAGCCACACTATTGACTAGGTAAAGCTTCTTTTTGGCCTGCAAAAGGCTGTCTGTCAACCTTTCCTTCTTCCTGCCATCCCAAAATGCTTACAAACGAGTGATGGCTTATGGCAGCACCACGCCTGTCTTCACATGGGTCACACAAGTTGAGCCATACAATAGCAATCAGCTCAGAAAGACGGGGCGGTAAGAACATTTTCATTATAGAAGATCCATTCAGATCCTGATTCGTATTACTCATCTGAATGAAGGAGATGTACTGCAATCTAGGCAACCTGCCTCTCGGTGAATGCTCAATTTAATCAGCAGGCTATGTACTGGTGAGAAAATCCTCTTCAAAAGACCCTATACTAGCTTTAATTTCTAATGGAAAAATTAGCAAAGAAATTGAGAAAGACATAGTGAATCTGACGGAAAAGGCGAGTTTGAATAGACAGATTATAAATTAGGAAGCTGTTTTGTGATGATAACTATTACAAAACTTAATGGAAACCCAAAACCTGTGTAGATAATGGAAAACATTTGAGTTCAACATTCTCCCATCAACAACAAGAAATTAGGTATTAGCTTTTCTCAACAGGGATGTGTATAAAAACATCTGGCTACCAATGAGCAACTCTCCAATTGATAAATCACAATTTCACAGGTAGAATAGGATGTGGTTTGGTTTTTTCCAAATCTCCCAAGATTTCAAATATGCTTGCTCCACTTGTAAACTCTTGCGGTAGATTTCATTTAAATCTCAAAACGTTGGGATACATTTTTATCTTAAACCAACAATGATGCAGATGAGAACTGAAAAACATAAGCAAGAGCTCAGTGAGTGCAAGTAGGAAAGGCACGGAATGCATCAACAAGAGCAAAAATCCACCCTCTACTTGAGTTCACTTTAGGGCCCATGATCCAACTGAGTTCCCATGTTTCTCAGAGTTCCCACAGGAAAGAGAGAAGAAGAGAAAGGCAGAACATCTGAAAAACAGATGGTTGCATCTCCTCTTTTGATTCAGTTAATAGTTAAATTCAGATATCTTGTCTGTGATTCAAAACTTCTGGGCACTTGCACGTTACAACTGCCAGACAGAACGGGCTGGCTACTTAGAAGACCATTTTGCACTAAATATAAAAGGTTTGCCTTCGCGCCGTTCAGCAAAATATTGCAGTACGTTCTGGAAATCAGATGAAATTAAGCATACTGCTATTCGGCCATTAAAACGAACAAGCTTCCCAATCTATCCACTCAGTAATTTAAAGCCACTTCATTGCAGCAGTGCCTTTTAAAAAGTAATAATATTACGAGTGCTTCTAGTTAAACTATTAGGTTTGTCTTTCCTTCCAATTAAAGTTACTCACTTAAAAGGAAGAGATGAGCGTATCTGAAACTGAAATTGTCCCCATCCTAAAGAACATTTATGCAGTTTTTTTCTGAGAACAAATTTTAGCACTGCAACAAGAAAAATCTGCTCATGTGAGGATTAAATGCAACACCAGAGCAGCATGAACATGTGCAAGGTCACTGTTCCTCTACGATTCAGTCAGAGCACTGCAAATTATTTGTCTAATGTGCAAACTGCCGAGTTGCTAATGGCAAGATTCTTAACACTTCTAAGCACTGCCAAAGTAGATTTCCAGCTTCCCTAGTCTACGAGCCACAAACTGCAGTCAGATCATTTTCATGTATCCTTAAAAATTTCAGTTACGTGTACTTTATTCCTCCAGAAAGACCAATGTTTTGGTCATTTTCTGAAAGTACAAATTTCAAGAAAGGTTAAAGCCTCAATTCACAAAATAAAGATACAAAAAGGGAAGAAAAAAAAGAAAAAAAAAAAGAAGCAGGAATGCCCGAGGTGCTGCTTTAATTCTGAAAGACTAAGGAAGAATGAGGCTCTTATAATTACAGGCAAGGTGACTGTGCTTTTACAAATGACAGGCTGTACAAATATCAAGTCCATTTTAACTCTCCAAGTCTTTTCCTGCTGTTTGCAGTAACAGAAGTACTTTAAAAATATACTAAATATGTCTAAGAAAAAACTTTACTTCCCCTACTTTTATCAGTCTTGCCTTCAGCGTTATTAAATTACACCTACCCCAATTTAAATGCTGTTTTACATTTAAGAATGCTACTTAATCATGTTTCTTTCCTAATACAGGTGTACTTTTCACTATATATATTGAGCTCTACACTTGGACATAAAATATTAGCTCAAAATAGCATAAATTATGTATATGCATTTATTTAATATGCCAAACACTGGTAAATTCACAGAATAATTTGCGAAAAGGATAATCGCATGAAAGCTCCAAGAATTGGTGGTTACTATCTGAAGATCTGACAGCATAAACAGCAAGTACTGCTTTTAGGAACATTAGTAATTTTTTCATGGTGACTTAGCATGCCAGTAGAATGCCACTCATTCTGTAAAGGACAGAACTTTTCTTCCATTACTTTTCAAAGCAGGATTAGCTCCATTTTACAGCAAAGGATGCTGCCTGTGAAGGCGTTACACGGCCCCCAAAATATCACTAGTCAGTAACAAAGACAGTAACAGATTCCAGTTCTTCTGAACTTTAAGCTCCCATTCCAAATAACCATTTATCCTTCGTGAACATTAAGGCAAAGAAGGGGGGAAAAAAAAAAAATCAAGCATTAAAAATGTAGGCAATAACAAATGGGAAAAATCAGTTTCTCCAAGATGCAAAAGAGTCTTCTATCTTGACTGAAGACAGGATTTCATTCCATGTATTTGATTTGTAACACGCAGAAGTTTGCCTACATCCATGCACAAAGTAAGTGCTATATATAAACTGTTGGAAAGGTTCAAGATATGGATTTGCATCAATATATGGAATCGCAATTAGTCAAATGTACAGAATCAAGTAGTCCCTACCCCTCAGTCCTGAGCTTTGTACAAAACATAAGCCCTATATTTTAGGTAGTCTACATATCGACGAGTAGGTAAGATATTTCAGGTCTTAAGGCAGTACTGGCAAATGAACTGATACACTGATAAATATCAAATTTGTTCTTTCTGAACGTGTTAGAATTAAAATATTGGGGAGGTGCAGACAAGTCACCTGCAGGAAATTTTACTTTGGTGTGGCCTGAAAGCTTACAGCCAAGTTAGCTGAAGATATAAACAGGAAAGATCTGCTGACTGTAGCACAGTTTTGTCGCAATTCCTTTCATGTCTATGAAATGATTGACTAATATTATACAAATACTTATTTTTATAACCAGAAACTGGGATTCTTAGTCTCACCACTCCTTTACTCTTGTATTTATAGGATCTACTTACTGTAGCTAGAAAAGAAAAAGCAGACAGACAATCAGTTTATTCCAAGCTGTTCCAATTATGTAGTCACTTGATTTCAAGCGTGAATAGTTTGAATATGATACAAGAAAAGTGCTGGAATGGAAATAGCTGCTGACAGGCTCCCACCTATGGGAAACAGGAAACATATCTCCTGTTTCAGGGTATTGTTATGAAACAGCCACTCCAGTCTCCAAAGTCTCTTCAGGATTCCAGGCAAATGTTAGAAGGTTCAAACTGTCTTTTCTCCAGGGTTTTTATTAGAAGAAACTCATTCCAAATCAAACACTCCAATAAACAAGCAGGCAAGCAGAAGTTGTTACAAGTCCTCAAGGTGCTACAAACTAGGTGTTTAGTGTATTTCAAAACTATTAGATTAAGCTCAGCGTAGATGTGTTCTTTATTGCAATGTAATGCTTAATTACTTTTTTCCACAATGCTATGAATACCTTTAAAGAATTCATGCCTTAGAAATTTCTGTTATACAATAATCATTACCAAGTATTTGTCACTGAAAACCTGTTGTGGCTACTCAATAATAGACAAACTTCAGCTGTATTACTTTACACCATTTATTGTTCCAGCTGCTTTTGACCAACATAAATTTTAGCAGCTATGTACTAAACAAGTATATTGAAACAGATTTCCTTCAACAGAAACCTGGTAAACGTTAGGCAAGTTTTGAGATCAAAGCAGCCATTTAGGTTTCTAGGCACATGTACTAAAAGATGTTCACCAAACAAGTATCTACTCATCAGAGGGTGTTCGGCTGTACTGAAACATGAACATTGGTACCCCAACACTGACATAAATTACTTTACTTCTAAGAGTAATTTTACCAAGTGGGAAATTTAAGTAACTTCATTCATTGGCTGGCACTTTAATTATTGTGTACACATTTAAAGCGTAAAACATTGAATTTAATATTTATCTTTAATCTTCATATTAGAAGTGAAGAGGAAGATGATGTTTCAGTTTCCTTAAAATTCACAGACATCTGCAACAGCTAAAAGCACTCAAAGCAGTAGTTAAACAAACTGTACTGTAGAAATGCTTTTTAAGCACCTTCATAATAGACTCCAGCTGTGGATTGCTCGAGAACTACACAAAACTTTTTAACCTTGCAATGGAAACATCTGAGGGTAATGATCCTCTCTGCCCATCAAATTACGGTACTTGTGTAGGAAGTACACTGAAAAGCATTTATTGTGGCCACTACCTTTTTTACCTTTTATTCTGTGATTCTGTGATTCTGTGATACTTCTTTAATCCCAATAACGCCAGCAATCAGATAAGATCCTGGGAACAAAGTATCTAAGCAAAATATCAAGGCGATTTTATTTATTACATGTTGTTCCTCTTAAAGCAGAGTCTTGGGCAGCCAGGTAGAGGACTGCCTCCTTGCTGGACCAGTGTCCTTAGGAACCCTTTGAAAGGAGCCCGGACTGCACCTCCCCTCTCCAGAGCACATGCAGGGCAGGCACAGCCAGCGGAAAGTCAACTGGGTAAGGACAGATTTGCAACGCAGTGAAGACCCTAAGGAGACACTGTGGAAAGGAACCTGGAGCAGATGTACAAGCAGACCTTAAAAGTGGTGGAAAGAATTATTTTTAGGCCTAAGAGTATTCAGGCAATCTGCGAAGCCACTGAGCATTGCAAGCCTGGAAAATGGGGAAGTAGGTAGATATTTAAAAAGAGTAATAATACGAAAAAAAATTTCTTCCTCAAACTCTTCTTTCTACTTTGACACTATAAAACTTGTGGTTCAAGTTTGCATCTTATGAAAGCTCAGCCCTTGGAAGGCAAAACCTTTGGTATCTTTAGGGAGCTGGAAACAAGGAAACTCTGAATCTCGACACGCTTAATTTCTAACTTCCCCACTCATAACAGCTATGACACTGGATAATCAACTACTACTTTGAATACAAATATGCTTTTACCTTCTCATGTAAGCTTCTTCACTCTAAAGGACAGAAGGTTCACCTAGAGCCATCACTTATATCCCAACCAGAGTGAAACAAAATGAAAGAAAATCAAACCAAATCTCAAAAAAAACATAGCAACAGAGCGCTCTCAAGAAAACATCCACAGGTACCAAAAAGAGAAGCTATAAACCTTAGGACAAAAATGTGACCATCAGTGCTGTAGTCAGTTCTTTGTAGAGTTTTGTTCCAGTCACTGACATGTCTCCAACATTTGACCTCCAGTTTTGTTCCACGTCCTCCCGAGGAAAACGGCGCAGCAGAGCCAATGCTCACAGCACCGGTGTTCTCACACCGCCAGGTCAGTTGAAATGATCAGCAAAGCTGTATTTGAAAACTGCCAGACCCTCTCAACTCTGCAGCGCATCTTGAAGATGAACGCACTAACCTTCCCTATGGCCATACGCTAGATTGACATCTCCAGAGGCCTCAGAGTAGCAACTGCTGTTTTTCTAAAGCAGGAGCGAAATGCAAATACAGCAATATGCCAAACTCTGGAAATACATGGTTGCTTATTTACTCATGGCCTAACTGGAAGCTGGTCTGTAAGCATGAGCAACTAAATCACTCCTCAAAGTATAATATGATGGGGGTAGGGAGGGAAACTAGACAGGAACTGAGAATTTGTCCACACAGAAATATCATTTCTGACATATATTTTTAATGCCTGCTGACAGTTGTTCAAATGGTTTTACTTTTCTGAAAAGAAAAAAAAAAAGAAGAAAAAAAAAAAGGATCATCCTGCTCTTTCTCACGCTAGAGAGGCACCATGACTGCTCGAGTGAGCTCAGTTCTAGGAGTGAGAGTTCCCCACCGCAGGGCCAGGACGGCCCCCGCAGCACGGCACAGCGGCTCTCGGGGCTGGCGGGCTGACTGCTGTACACCATTCGGTCCCGTTTGCAGGGGCTCTGCAAAGAGTCTTTCACCCGTCCTTCCAGCCAGAGGCAGCAGAGCTAGAACCTCACCCAACTGCAGGAAGAACACAGAAATGTTTTACAGAAATGGAGATACAAATTAATACGCATAGGAATAAACCACTGAAGCAGGCGTTATGAAACCTACTTTATAACCACTGGGATATTTGCTAATAAATAAATATGCTTGCTGTCCCACGATTACAAAGCATCTCTGTGACGTTTCCTCTCAGCTGTTTATTTTTTACTCTGCGGCTGTACAATATCTGGCACGACAGGGTTCTGGTCTCAGCTGGGGCCTCTCAGCACTATCATCATAGCGATCTCAAAAACGGTGACAGAAATGCTTTCAGTATCAGCCAAGAATGTGTGTGTGTGTATATATATATACACACTATATTCCTGAACCTTGGTGACCTCCTCACCTTGATTTCCTGAAAAGATAGTGTTTTAAATGTGCTTCTTTATGAACAAAAAGCCAATGATTATTTAGACTTCAGAGGCTTGTATCCAAACTTCTCAAACTATCAACAAAAATGACTCTTACAATCCAGTAACAAAGTGCTCTAAGAAGGAAACACTAAGTTGTTTGGCAAGTGGATGAACGCAAACAGAACACTTTTCCAAATATTATCAGTAGGACAGATGGAATCATGAAACTCTTTCTATTTCTGAAACAAACACGTGGCAGTTCTACTTTTAACTATCTCATATCCTATTTTTTATTAAAAATTATAAATATGCAATGAATGAAAAACCTCTGCACATATAAAATCAAGTTGAATTAATAAGCAAAAATATTATACTGATTAGGATTTCTGATGCAATGGGTTTTATTTACAGTTCTCATAAAAGATTTAAAAAAATGTAGCTGACACAGTTCTATTATGAGATTTTCACTAAAAAATTGCATTGATCTAAGGAATTCATAAGGGTAAAGGTGAATTAAACTTCTTTTCGTTTGGGCCTGAAGTTGTAAAACTGAGCAGCAACATATAGCCAAAGAAAGTGTTTTTAAATTATATAAAAAAGTAAAAAAGTTCTTTATATCAACCTTCTATCTTAATTACATGAATGTTTATACATTTGCATAAGGAAGTAAATGTATGTGTAAATAATTTTTTTTTTTAGAAAGGACAGAATTGCGTCATATTCAGGGATATGCTGCCCTTTTGGCTGCAAATAAAATAAATATTAAGGAAAAATTGGAGCTCATTCAGTATGAATCTGAGCTGTGGTGTCACACATCCATGTCAGTTCAAGCACCTCCACAGTCCCTCTGTCTGGGTGACAAATACGCAGAATACAAAAGCGCTGCCCAGTGAGGAAACTGTTGACACCAGCTGGGAACCAGATCTGTGCTGAGAGGAAAAAACTAGAAATCAAGGAGGTAAGCATCGGTCAAACACATCTGACACCCAGACAGCGGCAGTTTGCCACAGTTGTACCTACGCAGCTATTACCCTCTCACCAAACGAAGCACTGAACCAGCTTTAAGATCAACAAAGCTACAGACGTGACAGACCAGACTGGACAGGGCTTTCATATCGCTTCACGCTCACTTCAACGCCCAGTGCCCAGCCCAGGTCTCGGATTACCATGTCCGATGCGATTACCACAGTCGGCCCCCGATAAAGAAAACTTCCCAGCAGCAGTGATCTGACAGTATAGATTAGGGGATGGTGCTGCCTTTTAAACTATGTTACAGCTAAAACTAGCAATGGATCAGAGAGGCAAAATGGTGGGAGAACACAGCCCCAAACCAACACACTTCAACACAACGCCGTAATGAAGCAGAAACGGGCATTGACTCACTGGTCACAGCTGAACGAAGCACACAGTACCCGATTTCTCATTCCACAAATGTTTCTTTCACTTGTTGCTTTCTGAAACCTTAATTCTATGATTTGGCTGGTCATCAAAGATTTTATCTTTTTAAAATTTCAGGCAGAGCCCAAAGCCAACTGAAGTCATCTGTTATCCACAAAGACTTTCTCAAGTCTTGAATAATCCCCTTTGTGGACAGATATTCATTTTACATTATACTGTTCTGAAGCAACACCGAATGAATGATATTACATCCTAATATATGCTGGGCTGAAGAAAGCTGGCTGCTTGAGTCAAAGAGGAGATAATGACATAAAAGAGAAATCTATGCTGCAGGAATAAAAGTCAAAAACTTAGGAACTAACACTGTCTGAATTCCAACACTGGAGTTAAGAAACTGAAGTACGGAATATCCTGTAGGTGGGTTTGCTTTTGCCATTCCACAGATGTGTTTCTTATTTTGCATAGATTCATAGTTCTCTTGTTCTGTCTAAAGTAAAGGATGAACAATTTAGCAAAGTCTGTCTCTTTATGGATTTAGTTGTCACACAGCCCCACAAAGGACAGACTCTAAAGGAGAATATCTTTTTCAATGTGTTTTAGCAAGGGGAAATCTTGAGAGAATCATAATCTTGTGCAGCAGTCCTCTGAATCATAAATGTCTATGCCAATATGCAGAAAGTGAGCTGAGACGGGGAAAACATAGCACCCGTCAGGTGGCCACAACTTGGGGGCCCAAAGCAGATCTGATTTTTGGATTATGGTAGAGAAATCTGATGATAAAATCCAGAAGAGGAATCTTTATTACGTTAATACGGTAACTGAAATCTCTGTATTTAATGTCTTAGGAAAATTGCCACACATACATCACTGCCTCCTAATGTGATAAGGGAAATGTTGGTCGGTTGATCACTTCACAAAAATAAAGGCAAATGTATCACCAACATAACTCTGAAAAGACAAATATATTCCAAATACAAATATTCAGATATTGATCTTCTCCCGCTACAAAGGTATAGATGCAAATTCAATAGTCCAAAATGACATACTCTAAAATATTTGTAAAGCACTTTTTTAAAACACGGATGCTGGATCAGAGCACCTAGCAGCCTCACTTCTCTGCTTTTCTGCTGGCCAAGTCTGAAGGTTCATTTTGCAGGATACACAACACTGACTGCTGAGTATACTCGAGTGTACTCGTAATAACCTGTCCTTTCATTTTGCATAACCCTATTCCATAACAATTTTGCAACCTAAAGAAAAGGCACATATAACTTGATTATGACCCCTAAATATAAAGCCTACAAATTCAAATTATTGTACATATGCATAGCATATATACACATAAAAACCATGACAACAAAAGATTTATACAGATAAATCTAGACTAATTTAATGACCATTCATTCACTCTATTAGAAATCAAAACGAGTACTCCTAAATTTTGAGTAGGAGCAGCATAGTCAGGCTCTTAACTGCTCAAAGTCCTTATGTCAAACATAATACTAAATAATAAAATAATAAATAATTTGTCTTCCATAAATGTTCTTTGACTACCAATCTTAAGCATATGTTAAAATTTCTCATGTTTGAAGCTTCTGTGTTGACAACATTAATCACACTTTCTCCACTACTTTTACACTATTTAATTTTGGTTCCACTTTCCAATGACTTTGCAGCAGATGTTTTCTTTGACGTGTTATCTAAATGTATCAAAGCAAGACAAAAATCCATAAATCAACAGGTAAAACATTTTGTATTCTATTTTTCACTTTGTTTTCTGCATTGATCTATATACTTACAGCAATTTATTTATTTTTGCAGCTAAGGACTTAATAAATTGGCCATGTACATTTGAAGATCAAGTCAAGAAATTAATTTCCATTGTATTAACTTAAACACTCCTTTTTTTCTTGATATAAACTCCTGAAAATCATTATTAGATAGATAGCAAGATAAATTCAATATAAATTTAGAAAATAGAAATCTAATAAACATGTAGATCTCATTGGTAATAATCTTTAGAATTCATTCCAAGTTGTTAGGGTTCAGTCAAGTATCTTGCTTCCTTCCACAAAATGAAACTTCACCTCAAAGCTTGAAACCAGCTGCAATTAGCCAACGGTCAGGAACCGAACACATCATCAGAAGAAAGTTTCACAGCTACCTTGAGCCACCACATGCACGCAAGCCTGCACATATTTTGTCCAGCATGAGACCCCACCCCCTTCCCACTCTGACGGACCTTTCCTGGAAAGCTGTTTCCTGGCACAGACAGCAGTCTGCTGGGGAAAGCCACACCCTCATGGTTTTGCTATTTATCCATCTCCTCTTTTTAAAATGTTATACTTGCTGGAAGTCACTATCTCTTGCAGAAAGAAGTTCTAACCAACATGTCCTTTTTAAGCTACGCTACTGCATTAATTTTGGTTCTGAATACACGCATTTGTATCAGCCACGCACCACAGCTTGTCTGCACGACCTACAGAGGAATGGCCAGAACTGGTTCTTCACACATCAGCGACGAAATGCAGAGTCCAGAGCTCTCCTGCTAAGGGGCAAGACTGCTACCAGTGCGTATCGACTGCCTGAGGCACGGAGATGGCATAGGTTACACACAGCTTCACAACACAGGTACTCAATTCTTGCCGTTGCAGACATAACCTCCAATCTAACACCATAAATCTTTTCTGAGTACCTTGCTTTCTCCAACACCATGGATTTTAGTTTGTTCAGAACTAAGACAATGGCAGCATGCTGGCAGTTAACCACAAAGCTCATAGTAGGAAAGTGTAAGCACCACTGTTCCCCTGATAGGTTAAACTTGTCGTTGAATTAAATAAACCCTGTAAACCAAAGCTACTTTGCTTTACACTTCTGTCTAGATATGCTGCTCAGTCTTGACGGCCGCGTGCTTTTTTACGGTGTGTTAGCAAAAGATTTCCTGCCGAGAAATTAGCTAAACTCTTACTGAAAGACTAATGTGCATATAAGTTAGTAGACAATACAGGCATATGGTAGTAAGAGCTAACAGCAGAAGGATGAGGAAAACACGTGAATACGAAATATACAACAAGATTAGAAAAGAACAGTATGGGTATGTATTTTGAGTAACTTGTACATAATTAGAAACACTTAGAGCACTACAGAAAAACCCAAGACTTGAAAGAGCGCTTCTCCCCTCCTGCCCTAAATGTATACTTCGTTTTGTTAGGTCACAGATGAAATGCATAATAATTGTTTTTTGTATCACTATCTAAAATAGCTTTCTGGTCATAAATCAGTAATTTATGTAATAAATAAATCAGTAATTAAAAGAAGAGGGAATTAATAATAAAACTGTATTTACTATTATTTTTGCAGGTTTATGTGAACAGGGCTATCAGTTTCAGATATTTAACAGGCCACGTACAGAAAAAGTCAATTTTTAGCCATTTTCAAATTCCTACATCACTCCCCCATGCGAAATTAACTAAGAGAGTCCTAAGAGAAACAGTGAATTGTTGGCAGTGTCAAACAGAGTGAAAAACTGTAAGGGAATACTGGGATTTCAGAGCAACTTTTTACTTACCTGCCTATCTATTGTTTTTTGCACCTGTTGGTACAGGCCTGTAAATAACTACTCGTAAAACTGAAATTTACAAAATAATAACGTTTAACACTGATTAATTTTAATAGTTCAATCAATAGTTACTACATCACAATTGAAAACCAAGACAGAAATGCAGCTTCTAAGACTTTCTTTGACCAAAACTTATTTTTCCTCGTCAGTTACTCACACTTCTAAACAGATTTAAGTGGACGTTTACAGAACAACTTGATCCAGACCCCTGTCTCACTTTTAGGTTCTGCATTTACTTCACTGAAGTCAATACAGACACATCCTCCACCCAAAGGAAAAGGGAAAAAAACTGAGAAAGCCAAGATCAAACACTTCTGCAGAACAGCTGACTTGCACAACACTGTATTTGGAGAGAAAATACAAGCCTTCTCAACTTATACTTTAAAAACAAATACTCATTAACTCTGGCAACTAAAACTTTCTATTAGATCCACCTAGATTCCTACAACAGGGACACCTTCCACCAGACCAGGTTGCTCAGAGCTCTATCCAGCCTGGCCTTGAACGCTGCCAGGGAGGGGGCAGCCACAGCTTCTCTGGGCAACCTGGGCCAGGGCCTCACCACCCCCAGAGTAAAGAGTTTCTTCCTTATATCTAATATAAATTTACCTTCTTCCACTTTAAAACTGTTGCCCCTTGTCCTGTCACTACAGGCCCTCGTAAAAAGCCCCTCTCCAACTCTCTTGCAGGCCCCTTCACGTACTGCAAGGCTGCTGTAAGATCTCTGCATTGCAAGAAATAGCATTAACCTCAGAATTTCAGAGGAACTTGAAAAAAAGATACGCTAGGATTTAAAAAGTCCTTCCAGTCACTGTAAGGCAGCAAGGCAAACACTTTTTTCTACTTAAAGTAGAAATAAAAACTGTAAGAATTTTTTTTTAAAGTCACTTGTGTAGAACTCCTGCACAGAGACATTTTTCCTGCAAATTTCTTCCCCCACAGCCACATACGTGTTCAGACTGCAACCAGCTGCCTGGCATCCCTCTGTCTGATTGCTCCTTGTTAGGCACCCCTGTAAGTCCAACTCTCCCACTGTTACAAGTAATCTTTATACCCCTTCCTTTGGTTATACGGCACTTGTGTATTGCAGGAGTTAGCTGAGGAACAGCAAGAGCCTCCTGGAATGAAGCAGAACTCCCTAGGGCTCGCTTATATACAAATATTGAAGTGGAATAACTCAAGATGTGAATCCAAACTATTACAGCAGAAGAAGCTCAAGGTATTTTCATATTTCTTTGGGAGCAGCCTAGAAATAAGATTTACCCATGTGAAAATTAGTAAGTGTCATACAAAAAAAAAATCTGTGTGCCCACCGGTATGTATCAGTTCAAACCATTCACTGCAATTCATCAGTCCACAACCACAGGTGGTACCTAGTTGGGGAAAGCGGTAAATGGAGGGCAGGGCTTATTCTGAGGGATGTGAACAGGCTGGAGAAACAGGCTGCTGGGCAGCTCTGACGTTCAGCACAGGTGAGCGCAAAGCCTTGCATCTGGGGTGGAACAGCCCCGTGCAGCAGCACAGCCTGGGCAGTGACGAGGCGCTGGTGAGCAACGAGTTACTCATCCTCTCTTCACTGGTCTGCAGGTCCATGTAACATCTGGTTTTTCACTGCTGGATACTTTTTCTGTTCACTTTGTTACCTCTAAAACTGGTTATACCCTGCTCTCCAGGTTGCTTTGATTTAACAACCAGCCATTGACTATAAATGCGAGTCATTTATAGCCCTGGGGCCTCTGGTATCATCCTGTGTTTGATAATGGTCAGCCCAGAGTGTACCATATTAAATGTCAAGGTACACACGGCACCCATGCCCTCAGATAACCATACAGCAGAAATAAATCTACCAACCTACAATTTCAGGTAATTTTACCACCTTGAAATGAAGCGCTTTTTTTGCAGCATCTCCAAATTCAGCCTTAAGCTACAAAGGTACATTCAGCCCCTAAAGAAAGTTTCTCAGCCCAGGAAATTAACCTTGGCATCATATTTGAGGAGATGTTATAATAATTCTCTTCCTTGCATAATTGCGTAATTGCAAAACCCTGATTACAAGGGTAAGGGAGAACTGAGGGCACTGCCTATCCTCATGTGTCACAGCCCAAAAAGATCTCTTCTAAATATGAGAAACTGTCAAGATTAATAATGTACAAAGAATGGATGAATCTTGCTACACTAGATCATGAGGAGGACAAAATTTACCTAAAACTATTTTATTAAAGATATTTACAAGAACAAAACACTGCTTGTAAAAGCAATGGAAAGGGAAGGTAGGAATGTCCAAAGGCAGAATTTCAAAATTTAATTACTAGTGTGGAAAAAGGTGAGGTGTTTTCAGTTTGTTTTCTCCAGTTTTACCCAGAACTTGGAATCCAACAGGTATAAACCACTTCTGTAGGAAAAATTAACCATAAACACCGTATTTTGGTGCAGGTGATGCCATCTATAAGATTTTCTCTCATCTACCTTGGAACTGAAATTTCTGTCAAGAAGAGATTTGTGTAGTGACTTGGGATCTTAATTTGATAAAGCGTATTCCAGAGGCATTAAAGATTGGGCTGGGTTCTCCTCATGGTAGGATAAAAATCACATTGGCTTTAAAATAGCTAAAAGATAAGGTCTTCTAGAAGGATCATGAAGTTATTTTTAGCCCTCTAACATAATGTATCTGACACAATCAGTGTTACAACTAGAAAAAAAAACATACATGGGAATATACGTATTCCTGTATATGTGAAGTACATGTAAAACTCAGATTGTCCCAATTCCAGAATCATCAAAATTTCATAACTTACAAATGTTAACCAACGATTTTCTTGCATGCGAGGGAAAACCAACTAGCGCTGACCCAGCACTTCTTGTGCCAGAGCTGTTTATCGTAACAAAAAAACCATATTTCAAACAGTAAATAATTTACCTTCTATGGCTTAAAACTACTATAAACATGAAACAAAATCCCACTTCTCATACCCAAAACTATAGAATAGAATATTATTTTAAAGAATCTGTTTTTCAGACAGTTTTTAAAAACCACATAAAATCATTCCTTTTTTCTCTGCCTTACACGGCGATGAAACAGCAGGACCTACCACACACTTAGTAAAGGGATAGGTAGACAAAACACTCCTGTTGAAGCACAGTTTCTTTTTAAAATAACAGAAGTTTGTGGCTTTTTTAATCGACAGAATCCAGAATGAAGTATACTGTAAAGCTTTTGTCAGTGCCTGTTTCAAGTGACCTGAATAGCTGATCACAGCTCTGTCAGCGCTAAGCAGCACACCTATTCTAAAAGTTTGTTAAAACCTTTTCTATCGTACAGCACTATCATGCATTTTGTACAGACCACCTCTTTTTTAAGTCCAGTTAGTAGATAATAACTACAGCTTGGTGAAGGTAACAGTGCCTTTTTTCCTGCCATATGTCTGTGAAGGTAGCAATCACACTGGGCCATATTCGACAGGAACTATGCCATAAATAGCCTACAAATCTCGCTATTTCGGCTCTTCAGTGTAGTGGGTTTCTTTAATAAATTCAGAAGTTTCCCACCGTTTGTGTCAAACGCAGTAATTCAAAAAAGCCCTGCATTACAGAGCAAAGCTCCAAAAGCAAAGTGCACTTCCCTGTGCAGAGAGGAAACCAAGACTGCCTAGTCCAGACTGAGCTGTACTTTGATGGAGTTTTATGCACTCCACTCCCCCTCTCTCTCATTTACCCGAAGTTAACCAACTGATAAACAGAAAAAACGTATCCAGGAAACTAAAGATTATTCACTGGGGAGGACAAATTACAAAACTGTTTTTCATGCCCAGTAATCACTTAAATCACAAACCATTAGCAGCAATCAGATTGACCACGTAAAACAACTTGCAGTCCCAAGAAGCAGCTAACCGTAATCCTTCACAACATAGACTATTAGCAGCTGTATGATTTATTATTGCTAATAGATAATGATTTAAAATGGCTATTAAAGATAATATCAATAGCCACTTTACTATGAAGCTTTGACCTTTGACTACTGAACACGGTAGTATTTTAACTAAACCATTTCAGTGAAGCTTATTTCTTAGATAATGATGGTTTGTTAAGAATTTCGTGTACACATACTGTGGGAACTTCGAAGACAATCTATCAAGTGATGAAAACATTCAACTACAATTTGTAAATGAAATGTTCTACCTGAACATCACAAAACACTGGTAATCAAATCACTAGTTAACTGCCAGAAGGCATACATGCATACATATGAAATTGCATATTACTTTCAGAATCTCAAACAGCCAGAGGATACATCCATTGCTGTTCATTTCAATGCTATAAAGTAGTTTCTTACAATTTTGGTAAGTACCAATGAGATCCTCCCCAGACATCCTTGAGAAATTCAGAGTTCCATCACATTACTGACTTGTCTTTTTTGTGTTCTTTAAATTGCTGGAATAAGGAATATATAAAGTGTCCAAAAAGATTACTAGAATTTTTAACATAACAGGAAAGAGCGCTTGTATATTCTCCACCTCATCCCCCTGTTCTGGATGCTGATCGTGTCCATCTCTGCAGCAGGGACCTGTGCAAGCACTCCAACCTAACCACAACACACTTGATCAAAAAGGAAAGCAAGAAAATGGGCCTCAGGATAAGCCAACATAAATAAATGCAATTGCAAGTGAAAAACGGGGAAAAGAGAAAAGGTCAGAAGAGAAAAATCGCAATGATTGGTACGCAACACAGTATCTGGAGCCAGCTGGTGTAACTGTGCAAAACCTAGCAACTTCCTTTATATCTCTCCGAATACTTTGAAGTACTTAAGCCAGGTCTTAGTTAGTACTTGATTAAGGTCTGGCTTTCCTGCAACGCCAGATACAACAGATATAGATGATTGGACATGATTTATTAATATAGTATTTCAACGCTACATTCAGACATACATGGATACGAAAAAAAAGATGTAACACATGAAGTTTGAAAACCATAAAATAATCTTTGATAGTAAGAAACTGGAAACAAGAGGTTAGATGTAGGAAATCCTATAAGTCCATAAATAATAATTATAAGAATCAAAGTTTAATTTAGTATCTTAGACATTTCTGTTATCTGATCCTGGTCCTAGACTGCTCTACACAAGACCAGACTTTAATATTCAAGATAAAACTAACAGCCTCCTATAACTACATGAAGTCAAATTAAATTGATATTTCTGTACTTCCTGGTACACAGTCATTTGTTACAGTAAGCAATTATAAATATACATGGCTGAATACATTGCAGGCAGTGGCCTCGGTAATGCTGGCAGAAGCAGCTGATGACAGAGCCAGATACCCAGTCGCTCCACCCGGCACCTCCGCAGCACGGACAACCCGGACGGCAGGGTGGGGAGCGGGCCCTGCCACGCCAACGCTCTGCAGACAGAAACGCTCACAGATCACCGGCCCTGACAGCAGCAGAGGCAGGAGGAGAAGCCGTCTGGGGAGAGCACAGGCAAACCCAGCTACCTGCAGTTCCCTTCCTCACACGCTCCCCAAGCATCAGTAATCACTGGATTAGGGCTGTCCATGCCCATTCTCTCCCTTTACTCTCTGTTCTCGGCTACCTGTCCGGGGAATTCTCCAATTCCTTTGTGAACCAGCTGAAACTATCTGCCTCCAAAACCTTCTATGCCAACAGATTTCCAAAGTTTTCTGTGTAAAAGTGCTTTACAGCATCTATCTTAAATTGATCTCTTGCCAGTTTTAACTAGTGCCTCCTAGTGCTAGTACTGAGATTTGGTGAGTAACAATTCCGTATTTCCTTTACTCACTACCTTTACGATTCCGTAATCCTCAAATTTCCCCCATTTCAGCCTTCTACTCTCCAAAGTGAAGAATTTCAGCCTTTTTAGCCTCTACTTACAAGGTAGCATTCTCCTTCCTCTTGATTATTTCACCGTGATCTTCTATACCCTAATTCTGCTGTGTCCTTCGACGAGTACACCAGATACAGGCATAAGGTTTTAAATAGCATTTATCTCCTCCTCAATACTTTTTGTGATAACGCCAAAGACATCGAGGGCTTTTTTGAGCACAGGTATTCACTGAGCCAGCGATTTCAAATACTGTTAGCAATGACTCCAAGTTCTACTTTCTGAAATCTGTCAGCATCTTATCAGGTTTTGATAAGATTTTTCTCCAGATTCATTACATTAAATTTATCTACACTGAAACTCTTATGCCACTTTTTTGCTCATTTGTTACATTTTGTGTAGTCTGCCTGGCACAGCACTAGAGTACCCAAAAGAGCTTCTTCATCTGCAGCCTTGGAAACTTCACTGCATACAAAATCACTAGAATTTAATTTTCATCTCTGCAATTCACAGTCGATTTTTCTGCTAATTTTTATGAAAGGTGCCCACTGAAGAGTCTTCAACATTTTCCACAATTACGCCTATGGATTAGAATATATTTGGATTGGAAATAACATTTGAGCTATTTACCTGTTATTTAGGCTACTACAACTAGCTATAACTTGCTATTAGCAAACATTAAGTGCTGCAGATAACCAGAATATTTTTATCTCAGGCTACAAAGAGCAATGAAGTGATGATGTGTGCTACTTTCCCACAGGCATATTGTGGCTGAATGCTACTGACAGCAAGGCCTCCAAAAGATCTGAAGTTGGGTCAAGGCAGAATCTAATTATTGCACTGAGTCTCTACAGCACACTGCAGCTATCCACACCTCTTCAACGAGGAAATCTATAAGGTATCTCAGCACATGATTTTTAGGGTACAGTTTTTGTTGCTGTTTTCTGGATATTTAAAAACATCTATAATGGCTACATCTAAGGTTGGAGAAGGTAAACAAACCCATACATCCACATTTTTTGAGAGAAACTTCAGGCTTCTGAATTAGGCAAATAAATCCTGACAATTTCACTCCCTGTGTTTTTCTCCTTTCCGTGCTTTGGTTGCAAAAGAGCTTTTATTTGTTTGTTTTCTGGGAGTTTTTTGAGGTGGAGAGAGCATATTAATCACACATCTGACTCATGTCAATACTTAATACTTCAAAATTTTGCACTGCCTTCATTCACGGAAGGAAGAGGAGCATTACAGCGCAGATTTCAGCTCCAGAGACATGCTTAACTGTCATCGGTGGTTGACATCACAACCCAGCCCAAAACCAGTAACTCAAAACCTCACTCAGCCCCCTTCCCAGAAGAGACTCAACTCCCTGGATCCGTAAGTGCCTTCGCTCTTACCATCACTGCAGGTTTGGGAATACAGTCATGCTGTTTCCCTTGGACTACAACGTGTAAACAAGCGCACAGTGAGTGACAGAACAGGCACCCAGATAAACATAACTAGATACTCTGCCAACAGCAGCAACAACTAATTAAATGAAGTTCCTGGTGATCCAGGTTCAATAACAGTGCTAGGTGACTATGAACTTCTTTACAGTAAAACTTGGTGAAGAAATGCAGTACAGTATGCGTGTCTTGAATGAACACACGCACATCCTTGATCTTCATTTTGGGACCCGGCAGCAAAGCTTTACCTAATCACAGGAAGGTAGCAAGACTTGTGCACTTGGAACAACACTTGATGAGATACAAAGCAGCAAACTTCTTCACCATTACAGCATATCATATCTTCTCAGCAGGTTATTTTTCATCTTTTGGATGTTGTAAAGCTCTCCTGTGTAGAGCAAAATGCCCTAAAGCCCTCAGACTTTCGCAGTGATTCATTCAAGTGGTGCAGCTTTGTTGTCGGTGACTGCAGAATCAACCAGTGATCATTACTGCAGACAGGATCTCTTATTGTTATTATTTTTTACAAGGAATAAGGCTTATCTGCTGCTAAAAAAGGTGCATCTCAAGCTACCTGTATATGAGAGATTACTCTACACTTGATGTTAGCACTCTGTGCCAAGTTTTTTAATAGATGGTAATCATCCTTCAATTTAATAATCCAGCTGGGTTACTACTAATGAAGAAAAATAAATACAAGCATGCATGCATACATTAAAATAAAGGTAACAGCATTACACCAACTCCATGCAGTCACAATGCTATAAACCTTTCCATCTTTTAAGACTTTTTTTTTTTTAGCATTGATAATGGACAGCTTCTTCTAGAAAGCAAACAGCAGACAGTAAAAACTATGGTTTTTCACAGCTAATTAGTTTCATATAATTTTATATTTCTACTCTAGACTAGAAATCCTGTTTTATGCCATGAGGCAGTACTACTTTAACAAACACCACCACTGGCGGAACGGCCCTCAGTGAGAGTAAGTGCAGGAGACGGTTCCTCCCAAGCCCCACTCCCGAACGGCGCGCCAAGCCGTAAGGAATCCTACCGAAGACATTAGGAGTACCTGTGCACCCGCAGATTGGGCTGAAACGCTGCCTAAATCACCAAATCAGTTTGGAAGCTGTTACAGGAAACTACCAGTCCTGCTCACTGTGGAACAGGCAGTGTATTTAATGGAAACTTCAATAATGAAATAAAGTTGACTACAAACCCCTTCCCTATGTGACTCTTCTGGAGTGCCTACAAAGCACCGCTAAGTACCAACAGCCAAATTAACCATTGCTCAAATTCTGCTAAAACCATTGAAAAATGCAAAAATCAAAGCAATAATTTAAGAAAATAGTAGAATGTAATTTATATTCATCATCATCTATTCTTCTCTGCAAATGATACCAGAATCATATGCAGAGGCACTAATGCTATGCAAACAAACCCCACCAAAATCAGAATCAAGACAATTCTGAGATTCAAAAACTGGTCTTTACACTGAACTGCAGGAGGAAGAAAAAAAAACAACAAAAAATTAGAATAAGCACTTCTCAGAACAACTATTTTTCTTTTAGCATTCCATAAACTTCCTTAAAAATTATACAGAAAAGTTTGTTTCTGAAGTAAAATTGAAAAAAAGCAGTACCTCCTTCCCTCTTCCCCAAAACAGATTTCCAGTAAAATAAATACATTTTTTACAGAACTGCATGTTCTGGCAAAGTGGGTTTATCTACCTCTCCCAGGTCCACAAAGAGTCAAACACTAGATCAGTCAATAGTTTTGAAACCATAAAATCAACAAGGAAAAGCTAACACTTTCAAAAACTATGTTTATTAACCACATAAAGTGGGCAAGAATAATTATTCTCACAGGAAAAATTCATTTTAGAAAGCCGAAATCAAACTTCTTCCCCAGAAGCTACTGCACTAAGTCACTGAATTGCATTTTGGCTCAGGGCTAAATTGCCATGTAGGTGGACACTGCAATACTAATTCTATCTTAAAGTGCTTTTTTAAAAATTCTATATAAAGACTGTTAATTTTTAAGCAGAAGTTCCAGAAATGGAGAGGAGAAATTATTTAAATCTCACCTTACTGCAAACTAAGCGCTAAGACTCTCTGCTGATGGGAAAACCCATGGTCTGTTGCAAAGCCTTCAGCGTATGTTCACCAGAAGATCGCTAACTGGTAGAGAGTTATAGCCAGGGTAGCTGCAGACAACCCAGCAGTCAGCCCGGTATTTACAGCCATCCCTCAACATGGCTCATGGCGTGACACCTTACCCAACCAGGTACAGATGTCACTGCTAGCAACAATCCCCTCAAGCCGTGTATCCAGCCTGCTCTGCTGACTCACTGCTGGGAAGAAGGGAGGGAGGAACCCACCTCTGCCACAGCCAGCTCGAATTGTTAACACTGACTTAACTGCAAGGCTTCGGTATTTGCTACGTCAGATCTTTTTCTAACCTCTGCTTCCCATTTTATGTTCTACTTCACCGTGAAGCCCTTTCTCACATCCAGCTCATAAGTGCTCTGAGAAAGGGAGCGCTGCCCTTGGAGTTTCTTGTAAAGGACACAATACAACGATTCCTGTGGTCCTACACACCACTACAAGCACAAATTCAAATCAGAAATCAGAGAAAAAAAAGTAGTTATCACTCATTTTCTAATTTTGTTTGAATATTTATATTAGAAAAGTAAATTCTTAAGCTCTTTTTGACCACCACTGCAAACTGGCAGTTTACTAACCTCTCTCAAGTAACATCATACAGCTCATGGCCCAAAAGCATTACGGCTTAAGCCAGCTACAGTTCAAACCTAAATGGGTTCCTACTGACTTCAGTGTGGACCGGATAAGATAGATTTTTCAAATTGCTTTTACGCGTACTTTCATCTCATTGTCAAAGATGAAATGCCAGGCAAAGTATATGAAGAATACTCTGTTGCAGAATCAGATAAGAGAGATCCAAACCGCTGTAGAGAAAAGACACTCCAGGTGCTGAAAAAAAAGGAGGGCTTAGTGTTGAATTTTTGTTTTGGATGGACTGCAATGGATTTTTTCATTGGGCAGACCTTGAGGCTTGGCCAGCACCAAAAAGAAATAATAAGAGAAAGAGAACTTGCAGTACTAAGCCTCCAAATTGTGGTCAAATGCTTTTTCCCTTCCCTTGTAGATTCTTTCATCATTTTTAATTAGACTTTAAACTAGACCAGAATCTTCATCTTTTTCATTTTCCTCATGTGTAACTTTATATTCATGACAGGAGTACACATTACAAATTAAAGAAAATAACAATGATGAAAACAAAGCAAGAAAATATCATTTATAAAGCTATAAAGCTCCGTATAAACCCTTCGGATCTTACTACAGAAGGTGATATTTCATCTTTAAGAAATGTTAACTGAATCAAACATTGATTGCTTCATGGATAGGGTTTTATGGTCAGCTTTATTAGAAGTGTAAATGATTTGCAGTGATGGGCTGGCTGACTTTGGAGGAAGGAAAAAAAAAAAAAGAAATCATTCCTTGAAACCCGTGCAGGGAAAATAACTCATACATAAAGAGAGTAACTACTCATTTGGTGATCTCTAAAAATGAAAGTACATAAAAACATTCTATTTGTATTAAAATCAAAATTGCTGTGTTAAACAGCGGGAGCTTGTGACCCAGGCAGGGACAGCGGTCCTCAGGCAGCCAGGGCGCCCAGCGCCGAGCTCGGCAGGCCGCCAAGCGCAGCGCAGCACCCAGAGTATCGGCAGCTGCAGGGCGAAGGCAGCGCAGCCACGTGCCGTTATCTCTGTTGGCTCCACGCCGGCATTTTAACCCTCCGAAAGCAACGCGGCAGCACCTTGCTTGTACTGTGCCTACGTAGAGGGAAACTGGTTTACGCTCCAGGTGTTAAAATGCAGAAGCAAAGATTTACCTTTGCAAAACACCTTCAAAGTTTGACGCATATATTATGTGAGCTGGTGCATATGTATGTCTATCACGTTGACATTTCTTGTGGAGAAGGGTTTATATATACACCTTAGGAGTGCTTAATATTGTTTACAGGTCTTTTTCAGTAATTAGCGTGGCTTATGGGCCACGGATCAGGAATGTCACAAGCAGAGTCTGTACCCCAGGATCAAAGCTGGACTAATGACACCGTACCAACGTTGTGCAGAAGTCCAAGAGTACCAACAGCAACATGGACTAGAGAGCCATGAGGCAATTAATTAGGTCTAGATAGCTACCCAGACCTAATTTAGAGGCTATTTGAAGACAGAAGAGGCATGATTAACATCCATCTTTGTTACCACAAATTTTGCATCCCTATTAAATCTCATTATTAAAATCAGGCAAGGGACAGGAAAAGGACAAACTGCAGAAAACCCAATCAGAGGAACAAAAGAAAAAAAAAAAAGCACATTTCCTTTGTAAAGCACGTATTCTTTCCAGCTGTCTTTCCTTCTGTGGTGCTACAGTGTGACAGCACAAGACTCCCCATGTTTGGAGAAAAAAGAAAAGTGAAGGGCTTGCTTCAAAAGATCATAATTTTAATTGGGAGAAAAATATGCAAGGAAGAGGGTATGGAGAAGACTTTATAATATTATTCAAAGGGTAATTTAATCTCTTCAGACTCAGTACGCTGAAGAACCTCCCGATCAGAAGACAGCGATAGGAGGGTAGTTTCTCTCAAGATAAAGTCAGTTTTTACGAATGTTCTCCCTCCTCAAGAGGAAATCGTAATCTTATGTGAAATTAGGAATTAGACTACTAATGACATAAAAATATGAACCAAAAAAACCCTAAACCAATTACGTATTGCTAGAAAAAGTATCACAAAAAGTAGGAAGAGCTATTTTACATGTTTCAAACAGAGGCTAAGCAAAGGCCCTTCTAACCTTGACTTGAAAGTTAATGATATCACAATATGGAAGTTATTCTTAAAATGCAAAAAAAGATACAGCCCCTGCATGGATCACTTGTGCCACTCTTGCTTCCCATGCTGGGACCAAATGCTATACAGAATTCATTTTACAATACCGTAATTCATAAGCCAGACAGTCCACCTGTGATCCCTCTCTTGTGCAGCGATTATTTCAAAAGTCAAAGCCGTTCTGCTGTGATGTAACATAAGAAACCGATCTCCATCAAATCCATTCCAAAATTCTAAGTGAAGAAGAAACAAACAGCAGTATAGCTGTTTTGGAATTCTTATTTTTTAATTCATGAGGCATGGAACAGTAAGAGTTTGTACTGGCTCCTATAAGCCACTCAATGACCAAACAATGAAAATAAAACTGAACAGCTTCAGTGGACTTTACAAATGCGCACTCCTTTTCCCCTCCCCGAGCACTGTTTAATATGCAACTGGACTATAATGTTTCTTGTTAGGCAGACAGCTTAAAATTAGAATTGTGGGAGAAGTGATTGATGATCTCGGCTCCCACAGCCCTTTCAATGAAACATATTCCATTTCCATTTCAAAATATGTTTATTATGAATTATTGGTTTGTCATTGGACTTGATGAAAGTGAATTTACATGAACAACTCGGTCCTCTGCAAGGGGAAACACTTTAATGAGGTAACCTTTCCCTCAGCCTTTTCCATACTTTACAGAAACAGACAACCTAGCTAGAATTTTATTCTTTGCATACAGAACCAGTTTATTGATTGAGTAATGTTTCTCGGTTTGGAAGCCACTTACTCAAAGTCAAAAAACGTTGTGACCTCAACCCCTTACTCTCAGAATAAATCATTAACATCAGTGTCTCAGGCAAAGCTTTATACTATTTCTGCAAAATGATGAAAAAGCATCTGAATACTGGATGAGAGAAGAAACATCTTTTCAATATGTCCTTGTAAGAAGAAAATTTTCAGGCAGAATGGTCTTTCGAGACCAATCTGATGAAACATTTTTGACAAAATATGCTTCAAGTTCCAGAATTTTGGTTTTCTAAGCAGCTCTAGTCTGAGGTTTACTAATCAAACCCAACATGAGAAAAGAGAACACGCCCCTGGGAACTACACAATCATCCCGCATCTTGGCAGAGCTTAACCAGCTTGTACTCCCTGGAGCACAAGGACTCCGGTCACTCTAAATACAGCTGTTACGCTGCCTATGCTGAGGAAGTAGTGACGCAGTTGAATACAGCTATTGCCATCATCTCTCAGTCACAAAAAGCAGCATTTTATCAACAATAAAAAAAAACGTTACGGAAATGTTTTACCGTCTTATATAGCATTGGTTACACAGGCAGGATCTTTTTTTTTTAAAAAAGGAGCAACAGTTATCACTGGCCCTCTGCATAAGAAGCTGGCTCTCCAAGGGACACTCAAGGACAGGGTGGTAACATCCAATATGCAGGAGCCCTGCAGCCATCATCTTCAAGCCCCTCAAACGCTCTGGCAGCAGTTGTTAAGTCAGCAGTTCACCTGACCATAGATCTCATTTACAGTAGAAATCGTGCCTTGCCAGAGTGTGATGACATGACTGCAAGGCCTGTAGCAAAGGATAAATTAGATTGCAATTAAAAGCATACAGGAATCAGTAAAATGCTCCCTATGGAGAAATTAAAGGAGCTTCTAAAGTCTAAGGTCATTGCATAGTATTGGCTGAAGGTCCATGTCAGCACAAATACTGATACATCCTCATTTTCTTTATATTTTAATATAGGCTTCTGGAATCTCCCCATCCACTTTGTACCCTTATCAGAAGGAAAACTAAAATAAAAGAATGGAGTTCCCAGGGCATTTTTGTAAAGGGCAATGCTGCCATGTTCCTCATTTCACTAAAGCGTAACTGTAGTACCTCAACCGCAATGAAAACAATTGACATTTGGAACATTGTAGCTGGTGTTGCCACTCCCATTTTTCAGACCAGACTCTCCTCTCACCCTACCAAGGAATTCATTCTAACTTCAGTCAGACTTTCGTTTATTTTTCTCTTTTTAGGTACGTTGTACTGCTGTATTGTTCAGTGGTTATGCAAACTGTGAGTTACATATCTCAAAGAGGGTCCTGTAACATGCTAACCTTCAGATCAGTAAAAGCAAAAGTGATCCCAACCGATTTGACTGCCCTTCTGATTAACATCAAATTGATAATGTAACAGATGTACCAGTACCAGGAAAAAAAAAAAAAAAGTAATATATATCAGGTATGAAACTAGCTTAGTTAGTTGGGCCCTGAAGACCCAAACGATTCTTCTTTCTTGTGCCGATTCCCATATGTGGGGCAATTTAAAAACGAAACCCATTGTTTCCTGAGCCTGAAGAAGTCTGAATTCAATGTCTGTATTTGGCTTTTCCTTATACAAAACTGGAACACCTTTCTGGTTCTGAGAGATATGCTGGCAATCACAGACAGAAACCAATTCTAATTTTTTTCTCAGTAGTTTTCAAAGTCATATCTACTTCTACTTACTTCCTAGATAGGTGGTATCTACAAAAATATATTATTAAATATAATAAATTAAATACAATTAAAGCAGAAATACACCAAGTGTTCATTATCTTTGATAGGCAATATTCTGGAGCACCACTGTTGGAAAGAATACACCTAGCATACAGGAACAGCAGTAATATCTGAGTTCCTAGCAATAGAGATTTTTTCCTGAAGAGTTAATTTGGACTTACATTTCATTAGAACTCCATATTACAGTTTCTGCTTAGAGTTGATTTGCTTAAGCATACACTAGAGGATAGCCAAGCCAAAGAACAGTTTTGAAAGAGCTGCTAAATGGTTCAGTAATAGTTTGAATACTAGCAAAGTGGACATGATGTATAGTAAATAGGCAAGCGCTTATTCCACAAACAGCATGACTTCAATTTTAAAAATCATCATGTCTGATATGAAAAGAATACGTGTCTTTATTCACCGGCAAACAGCTGCTCTCAATTAGCTTAACAAGTATGAAGTATGAGTCTTCCTCTCTTCCATTACAATATAAACATATAATCAGACTGATATTTCACGGAAAGTCTGCACCATTCCTAAAAGCGCTGAACATTGCTTCCATTTCCCCACTTTGTTTAAAGCGGGCTTCATGGTGACAAACTTTTTCCAGAGTAAGCCAAAGTCACGCTCGGGTACTTACAAGGGAAAAAGAGATGGGAAAAAGTGGAAATGATATCCAAGAAAGGTAGCCAAAATTTCCTTGTTCCTTTAATTATTCATCTGATTAAAAACATACATGTATGTTGGTATACTTTGAATAAGTCCTCTCTCCATACTACAGGAAAAGTAGGGAAACTAAGATTCTGTCTGGCCCTGCATTATTATGTACCACTGACGTGTTTGATTTCAGTTGCCTTCACTCCAGGGTTTTTGGCCAGACAGTGCGTGTAATCCGATTTACTCTGGAGGGTGATTTGTAGACATCTAATCTTGTTTATCTAAAAAGTTGCACAGTGTGTAATTTTATCTTCTACGTTGTATGCCAGTAAATGTACAACTAACATGATATTCCATACCTATATATATGAGCTGAAACCTGTTAATACATTAGATGTAAAACTACCTGTTCACTAGAGTTCAGATGCTCTTGGTTCCGAGGTCTACCTTCTCATCATTCATCCATTAGAGAAGCATGGAAATTCAACCTAAATCTAATTCATTAAGAAGTAATACAAAAACATTAAATATAATGCTCAAAAGAAACCCATCATCTGTTAGATAACTACATACATGTAGACATGCATATAGTTTAGCTCTATGGCAGTATTTTCCGTCAAATCGCATCAATTTACTTTGCAAAATGTAATACACAAACCTCAACACTGACTCTAAATTCGAGAAGCATTGCCTCCTATTTTATAATCACGAGACAGGAAGAAGGCTCAGCGGGTCAGTTTGAAAGCCAAGAACAGTGTGCATGTTACGGAATGCCCACTGGACTGCAGTGCTCAACTTGACAAGAGCAGCCTAAGTTTGACATTTAAAAATGAAATATGACTTGCAGACTTTTTCATTCGAGTGACAGAGTAGTCCAAAGCTGTGAAAAGTGAGATTATATATCTCTTAGATTCGCCAAGCGCTAAGAGAAAACTAGTTTTGCTATGTTGTTGTTCTACCTCTAATCAACAGTAGGCAAGGGTAGAAGTCAACCAGAAAGAGGTTCATAAGTTGGGAAAAGAAAAAAATTTATTTCCCCCCCTTACTCTACGATTCTGAATTGCTCATATCCATAAGTATATACTTATGCAGCTTCCGACATTAGAAGACTCTAAAAGACTGGTCTGATTTCAGTTTTGGGTGTCAGTTTGAGCAAAGATGTTTTTCTCCAGATACAGTGTAGACCAGGTGAGCTACAGTGCAGAACACCAGCGGGATTTGATATTCCTGAGAATACTACCTATAGAAGAATGAAAACACACTTTGCCTCCCTGTTTTTTTCCTCTTCAGCATAGTAGTATCGCTATTAAACAGAATTATCGATGGTATGTACGATTATTTGAGCAAAAACATGAGGGAGCAATGGATCAGCGCTCACACCTCCTTTCCCATCAGATCCCACCAGAACTGATGACCTCTCCTGCAGTACGCTCAGCTGAGGGACAGTACCAGACAATGCGAGAGACTACATGTCCAAACAGAGGTATTATTTTTCTTGCTTTATCACAGGTAAGAGCACAAATTTGTTTCCCATATGTATAGATGAGTTGGTTTGCTTTAAACATTACAAGCAGCATTGCCACATAATTACCATCTGCCACTTCATCAAGGGAGATACAGCTGTTGGTTTTTTCCCTTTGTTTTGGTTTGCAGCTTTTTTTTATGGCTTTCATGCAACATAAAGTAAACTTACATGATGTAAACTGTTACTAAGCAGTTTTCCATGTAACAGTGAGCAACACTTTTAAGGCATTCTCAACCTTTCACAGTAAAACCCAAGCCTTCAAGTAAACATTTCATCTCAAGTATTCACATGTAAAAGGCACCAACAGTAGGACAGGACTGCTGAAAAATTACGTCAAGAAGTGACACGGCCTGGCAGTGTGCCCATCCAAACGCCCACGTGCCACCCAGCCCTGACAAACTCGCGTGCACGCCGACTAGCGACACGCATCAGCTTTGAGCAGGGGCCCAAAATTACTGCTCTGAACAGCACCAATAAACATTCTTTAGTGACAAAATTGAGAGCAGCTCATAGGGGAAGCCTTCGAGCTTTATGCCTATAAAAGCTGCTTGACACTATTATTTATTTTCTGTAACCTGTAGATTTAATTAGAAGAGTTATAAAATGCACTTCCAGCACTGAGCGTGTATTCCCGCTGCAGAGAACGGCTTTTGGATTATAAACCCGCTATTGTTCAATGCTTGATAAGCAGGTTTTGTCATTTGATTTAATTAGTCATCCCCATTCGGTCATTAAGCATCACCAGTGGCTGTTATGATCTAACTAGTTAAAACACGGTCGCAGTATGTTTTCAGTATGTCATACCTATGCATCCATATCCCCCTCAATGCTCTTCAGCAACAGACATTTGGAACAGCAATGCTGCCTATCAGCACAGTCTGATCAAGACAGTATTTTAATTATGTCGATTCTCTTTTTTTTAAAAAAAAACATCAGGAACTCCAAAAGTATTAAAGATAAACTAAAATCACTGAACCCAATGCTCCCCTCCACCTTCTGGACTTTCTCTCATTAGCGAAAGTTTGAACTCAAGGTCTTCAAACAAATTCAGTTTTCTAACCAGAACCACAACAGTGGAGATAAGTAGCATAAAGCATGCAGAGACAGATCAAAAGTAACTTTATCACTGGGGGATCAGCCTAGGCATGCAAAACATAAGAAATCAAAGAACTGGCAATTCATGTTTCTTTCATATGTGAGTGACATCAATGAATTGAATCATTTACTTTAGATAAGCTTTCAGGTAAAGCTATTCCCAATCCGAATAGCAGCTGTCTGGAGAAGGTCCCCAAAGAAACAAAAGGATGGGTTTAGGAAAGGAAGTTGCATTTCTATGAAAGTTGTACCAGCTATAGCACGGAACATTGCTCTGTTGTCAATAAACATACACACCCACAAGTCAAAAGAGTAACTACGGTACTTCAGAAGATGTTTTGCATCATCCCAGCCTTCTGCAGAGACATGAAGAAATAAGAAGTGCACTGTGCCTGGACATACTAACCTCATCCACATGTATCCACTCTAAGCATGAAAAAGGTGAGAACAAGGAAGTAATTTAATTTTTGAGTGGTTTCTACTCAGATTTCTTCTGAGAAAAATTTTCCTTAGAAAGAATGCAGAATTTCTCCCAAGAGAAAAAATTTAGACATCCACCACAGTACCAGCTTCATTTTCATCCTCAATCTACACCCTTCAGGTATCTCAATCTTTTCATTTCTTTCCTACATAAACATTTATGTAGTGTGTATCTCTCATAAACGAAATCCCAAAGCAATGATGAGCTTGTTATAAGCACAACCTGATATAGATTATTATTCAGCAAGGATACAGCCAGCAAAATAAAACCATCCTAAAACCAGCGTTTGGCAGTGGCTATCAAATCCAGCTTGTTACACAGCGTTACCATCGTTTATAAAAGTGCATCTAATTAAGGTAAATGAGATAGCAAGAACACAGTGACATTGTTAACTTAATGACCCATAGCCAAATTATTTAAAACTTCTTTGAAGTTCAACTTAATTGTAATGGATGTAATATTGAAGAATTTACAGAAGCTCTGGATGCCTTGTAGAATAACCTTAATGATCCTCCTCTCCTCTCGCTTGCATTTTGCTGTCTCTGTGTGTTTAGAGCACTACTTACAACCTATGTATTTAGTATGGAAGTGAATTCCAGTTTATAGCCGGTGCCATCCTCGCAGTAAAATGACATCCATGTTCTCCAAACCCAGCACCACGCCATATTTTAAACTAATAAGCTACAAGAACTTGGTAGCTATTATGAGGAAATAGAGTTTTGATCAGATTCTCCATTCCGTCAAGTGAGATTTTTGTCAATGCAAAGAAGGATACTTTTGGAGATTGTAAAGGCACCTTTTTTTTTTTTAACATTTTAAATACAAAGCACACATAAAACACTTTAAATTAATTACCAACATAACTGTATTTTGCCTTGTTCCAGAAAGCAATCTCAGAAGCACCACAGTGCATTGTGGGCTTCCAACCAAAACAAAATCTATTAAAAAACACAGCTTTACTGCAAATGGCAAGTTTAAGTTACTCTGGAGATCGGTAGTGAAATCCAATGTACTTATTTTTCTTACCTGAATTATAAGTGCATTGTTTTCATCTGCAGAGTGAGACTTGATGTGTAATACGTATTTGTTATAAAACAGGAATAGGAAGAACATTTTTTTTTTCATTTTTTTCAAATTATTTGATTATGAGCTCCAGAAGGAGAGTTAATTCCCACAGAATGCAGAACAATCAGATCTGTTTAAGACCATTGGTACAAATCATGAAAAAGATTTGAAGCATTCAGAAAAGACATGCAAATTACGTTGCATTTCCATACTGGTTACTAGGGAGTAAGGAAGCAATCAAAAGCACATTTACAGAAAGCATAATATACATGGAAAAACCCCTAAAACTTAACCAGCTTAGACTGCAATCTTTTGGCACTGGACTGCAACAGAAGTACTGCACACAGCAAGTCCATCCACTAATGAAGGGCACTGTTAATTAGCACATATTACCATTAGAGATAGGGTTTGGATGCCCTTAATACCTATAGAATGATCTTAGTTTCACTAAGACAATAAAGAGATCCATTGCTACTCACAAAATCCCTCTGTTAACACTACTCTCTATCTTCAACTGTAAATGCCACAGAAATCAGTCTAAACGCTTTGTAAGTTACCCACCCGCCGCATGATGTGGGTGGTGATTTCACAAGCCCTATCTGCTGCATCACCTAATCACCCTGCGCTTTGAACCTCAGCGTGGTGTGGCAAGCACAAGGGGCACGGGGGTTTCAGCTTCAATTCTGGGCGCAGCCTATTATGCAAAGCCGAGGTCTACAGCAGAGGATTCAGAAAGATCAATGATATTCTGTACTTACAACTTCATGAGTTACCACTTCCAGTCCTGTGCCATAGTGCAAATTTCTCATGCTAGGTCTTGTTAATGAAAACACCTCTTTTCCCCTTCCTGTTTGAAAGCTTCTTGGAGCATCTGTATTTTATTTTTAATCAGATCTTATTCCTGAATAACTTCTGCACAGCTCAAAACCACAGTACTGCATTGCATTTTTTCCCCTCAGTAACACTCCTGCAGAACAGATCAGTAGACTATAGCACAAAAATATTAGTAGTGAAAGGGACTACCTGGACCAACAGTCCAGGATTGTTAGCAAAAGCAGTCATACTATTTAAAATGTAGTTTGATCAGCTTATGGAAGTTCTAAAGCTAGTCAGATTTTTTTTCCCCTTACACTTCTATGAACCATTGTTCCAGAATTGTCTCTAATTAGCATTATTTTCTTGCATGGCAGAGTTTATTTTAATTTCCTTTGAATCCGTCATATTCTAAAACTGTAATTTAAGTACAAGCAACAAGTGCAGCAAGAAGACAGCGGTCCAAATTTCAGCATAACCTTTATAACACATCAAGAACTCTGGATTTATACATGGGTCACTGGAGTTCCAATTGCTCAATTATCACACACTCACTAATGCTAGCTAAAGTGGAATTAGTTTGGATTTGCTTACTTATGCTGTTAATCATATTTTCTTCAAAAACACACATAGCTTATTAAACTGAGCCTTTTAAAATATACATTTTATTCTACATACATACCAAATGCTAAGGCAACTGGCATTTCCAGATGACCATTTGGACAGCTCAGTCTCTTGCCTTTGTCACACGCTGCCTGGCCAAACAGTTAAATCACAAGTCTGTTCTGTTCGGCAAAACAGGGCTCTGATCTCTTCAGAGTTCCTAAGTCTTCGTTTCACCCACACACAAAAGGATCAACATTTCCATGGACGCGATGCAAATTTTCAGATATAACTACTAATGCTACATACACAAAATAAAAATATATTAAAAATCATATTAGCTGAAGTAACAAGTAACATGAACCCATGTATCTAATAAACTCATCTGTTATTCTTTGCAGAGTACCTGGTCATATACAGCCGTAACTCCCATATTATTTACATGATGACTTTCGTGTGTGCTCTGCTTTTCTCTCTTGCTAAAGAATCATAGAAATCATAGAATCATAGAAAGTTTTGGGTTGGAAGGGACCCCTAGAGGTCATCTAGTCCAACCCCCCCGCAGCAAGCAGGGACACCGCTAACTAGATGAGGTTGCTCAGAGCCCTGTCCAACCTGGTCTTGAATGTTTCCAGGGATGGGGCCTCCACTACCTCTCTGGGCAACCCGTTCCAGT